>FTBG01000259.1_pt1 | contig 27226 bp, 22 predicted proteins | sample 1639311 | NCBI WGS metagenome assembly FTBG01 (sample SAMEA3914864, study PRJEB12502) | metagenome | biome: forest; material: soil | place: USA | collected 2012-03-12 | depth 0.3 m | reverse complement strand
CTGGAAGCGGGCTGTGTACTGGTGTAATCCCTTATCGATGCTTTTCTCGATACTCGCGTGGGGAGAGTTTGAAGCGGCGCTTAAACGCTCGGGTAAACGAACTGTTTTCGGAAAAACCCACTTTCGTCGCAATCATCGATACCGCCATACGGGAGGACCGAAGTAACCTGGCTCCTTCTTCCAGCCGGATGCGCCGCAACACTCTGCCCGGTGGTTCTTTCCACTGCTGCCGCAGCTTGTGGGAAATATAGGAGCGCGAATAACCCATTTGCCTGGCGAAATTTTTGATCGTCCCCAGCGTGGCCGGCAGGGAGCGCGAGGGCCGATCCACCAGCTTCTGAAAAGTGGGCAGCGGAGAATTATAGCGTTCGGCGCACTCCCACCACGCATTTAACCATTCGAAAGTCTTTAATGACCAAAAGTGCGCTGTGCGCCGCGGCTTTTGCGTAACGAGGCGGATCAATCCATGCGCTTTTCGCACGGCCTCGCAGCCCGCCGGCAGTTTCTGGACTGTGCCAAATTTTTCATGAATAAACCCAAAAAAACTCAGAGCATGCTCGCCGATCAGATTGATCCAAATATAGTGAAACGGCAATCCCTCCGGGACGCGGATAAATTTTCCCTGGCAAGGTTTATATAACGCCAGGACCGTGCCGGGTTGGACGAGGTGTTTCTGGCCATTGACTTCGTAATAACTATATCCCGAAAGTGGATAGATCCATGCGCCTTCTGCACCGATGGCGTCGAGGCAAAGGACATGGGGAGGGCGCATCTTTCGATCCCATTCGTCACCGCATTTGTTAGGTCGATAAAAGGGACCATCCCAGCTGCGTGCGAGAAAATGAATCTCAGGTTTGGAAGGCATGGGGGGAATAAACGTTATAGCACAAAAGATCAAATAAATGACATAATGTCAATTGTCTGCGACGGCGTGAAATGATTGGTTGCCTCTCGTCCGCGGCGCATGTCGTGGTCAACTAATCCCCCAAATCTATGCAGAACCCCCAGTACAAAACATCCCGCCCTTCCTATTGCCGCGCACCAGTGAGAAAACGCCTTCTGGCTCTTTTCGCTGCCTCCGTCTGTGCTGCCACCGCCCTTCAAGCCCAAACCACCTGGAACCTCGTTTTCGAAGACGATTTCAGCGGAACATCCGTCGATACCTCGCAATGGGGCATCTATGATGGAGCGGGAAATGGAAACCACGGTTTGCGCAAACCCAGCGCCTTTTCGGTAGCCAACGGCAATCTCATCGTCACCGCGCAAATGGTAAACGGCACCCTCGTTTCCGGTGGCATGGCGCATAAGTCGAATTACAAATACGGCAAATTTGAATTTCGCGTGCGCACTGAGGCTGATCCGAGCACTGCCACCAGCGGTGTTGTGCTCACCTGGCCGCAATCCAACAATTGGCCGATCGACGGTGAGAACGATATGTACGAGACCGGCACGAGTTCCAGCCGCAATCCGTTTCATACCTATATCCACTACGGCGCGAATAACAGCCAATATAGCTTTACGGAGCAGGCCGACGGAACGCAGTGGCACATCATGGCGATGGAATGGAGCCCCAGCGCGATCAAAATGTACCGGGACGACGTGCTGGTCTGGACGCTGACCGATACCAACGCCATTCCGGATGTCTATCATCACCTTTGCATTCAGCTCGATGCGTTTAAAGACACCATGACGGGCACGGTTCACATGTACGTGGATTGGGTAAAAATCTATCAGCCTTGTTATGAGGCGGAAAATCTCACGGTCTCCGGTTCATCAGGTGACACGGTTCGGAATTTTGCCGACCCCAATATGAGCAACGCGACCGGCAGCATCATCGATGCAAATGCGGTGGGAGACTATATGACTTATACCATTCCGAGTGTGGCCGCGGGGACTTATCACGTCCTTGTGGGAGTAAAGAAATATAACACGCGTGGCATCTTTCAGCTTTCCGTTTCCGGAGTTGGCACCGGCTCCTCAAACGTGGGCACGCAGCAAGACCTTTATTCGGCTGCGGAAGATTATCCGGAGCTGGATCTCGGAACCTGGTCCCCAGGTTCGACCAGTGACAAGTTTTTCAAATTCAGCGTCACTGGAAAGAACGCCAGCAGCAGCAGCTACGGGATTGCCATTGACTATATAAAACTGCTCATACCGTAAAACGGGACGCCCGTTTACATTCGCCCCGGAACACGGTGCATCCCGTGTTCCAGGGGCTTTTTGTTTCCGAAAGCGGAAACCGTTGCTTGTTCTCGCCATCAGGATTGGATAATGGGTTCATCGATGTCATGAACCTGTTCCCTCTTCTGACGGAAAGCTGGCGCGGTCAGATTCCGGTGCCGTGGTTGGAAATGGCGTTGGCCCTCGTTGCGGTCGTCTGCGGTTCCCTGGTGGGCGCCGAGCGTGAGAGGCACGAGAAACCCGCGGGATTGCGGACGCTCATCCTCGTTTGCCTGGGCGCCAACGGTTTTACCATGGCGTCGTACGTTTTTGCCGGGCCTAATGGGGATGCGGGCAGAGTGGCGGCGCAGATTGTCTCCGGGATTGGCTTTCTCGGAGCTGGCGTGATCATGCACGGACGCAACGTGGTGGTGAGTGGCATGACCACTGCCGCTACGATCTGGGTAACTGCAGCAATCGGGATGATTGCTGGGACGGGCTATGTCGGCGGGGCTCTCGGGATGAGCATCCTGGTCCGCGTGGTCTTGTCTGGGATTCGTCTTTACGAAACTCACGTCGTCGGAGAGCGGGGCGAAGTTGTCGTCGAGGTGCAGTATGAGCCCCGGGAAGGGTGTACACGGGTACGCATGGAAAGGGTGCTTGCGGATTATCAGGTCGCGGCGATCCAAGCGGAATGGCTGTCCCCGGAGGGAGGGCCAGACCGCTTGATTTTGCATCTGCATCTGCGCCGGCTGCACCTCCGGCAGTTGCTTGGGGACATTGTCGAATTGCCGGGGGTAAAATCGATTCGTGAGACGGTGATTGCCCCAAAGGGGTAGGGTCAGCCCTTCCCGAGTTGGCCGGATCTTTTAGACAAAGTGAAAAAGGAGGTTTGCTGGAACTCCGGCTGCTAGTGGTACCCGTCCTAAGCCCTTCCCAACCTTACTATTCCGCGCTACGGTGCGGCTGACCCTATGGATCTCGGCAGCAAACGCCTTCTCATCTTCATCGTCGCTTATAACGCGGAAAAGACCATCGAGAGTGTCCTCGATCGCATCCCGGCAGAGCTTCATCACCGCAACGTCGAGGTGCTGATCATCGACGATTCGTCAAAGGATCGCACTTTTCAGACCGGCCTGAAGCGGGAGGATCGTGAAGGCGATTTCCGGATCACCATCCTGCGGACACCGGAAAACCAAGGCTACGGTGGCAACCAAAAGCTCGGTTATCGTTATGCCATCGACAAGGGCTTTGACATTGTGGCGCTCATTCATGGCGACGGTCAGTACGCGCCGGAGAAGCTGCCACTGCTGATCGAGCCGTTCCTGACGGAGGATGCCGATGCCGTCTTTGGCTCACGGATGATTCACAAACAAGACGCGCTCAAGGGCGGGATGCCACTTTACAAGTGGGTGGGCAATCAGGTGCTTACCAATTTTCAGAACGCGATGCTCGGGACGAAATTGAGTGAGTTTCATTCTGGCTATCGTCTCTATGCAACCAAGGCGTTGCGCCGCATTCCCTTTGAGCGCAACTCCAACGATTTCCATTTCGATACCGACATCATCGTGCAGCTTCATTTTGCCGGGATGACCATCAAGGAAATCCCGATCCCTACTTTTTATGGCGATGAAATCTGCCATGTGAACGGGTTGAAGTACGCATGGGATATTTTCCGCACGATGCTGCGCGCAAAGTTCCATGAAATGAATTTGCTCTTTGATCGCAAATTCGACGTCGGCCAGGTAGAGCTTACCTATGATTTGAAACTAGGTTTTGCTTCCTCGCATACCTTTGCCATCGATGCCGTGCAGCCGGGGGCGACGGTCCTGGATATCGGATGCGGGCAAGGCTATGTGGCGACGGAGATGGTTAAGAAAGCGAAGCGTGTGGTGGGCGTGGATCAATATATCACGACATCCAACGATCCACGGATGGAGTTTAAGAAATGGGATATCGACACGGGAAAATTTCCCGTGGACGTGGCGGAGTTCGATCAGATTTTTCTCTTGGACATTATCGAGCATCTCCATGACCCGGAGGTGTTCATGGAGCAACTGCGCGAATTGGCTGTGCGGAAACGTCCGGAGATCGTGCTCACGACTGGAAACGTCGCCTTTTTTGTCACGCGCTGCATGCTCTTCCTCGGCAATTTTAACTATGGGCGAAAGGGGATTCTCGACCGCACGCACACTCGCCTTTTCACCTTCAATTCACTCAAGGAACTCTTCGCGCAAACCGGCTACCAGATTCTCGAAGTGAAAGGAATTCCTGCGCCGTTTCCGAAAGCGGTAGGAGACAATGCCATTGGGCGCGCGCTTGTGAAGATCAACCTCGCGCTGATCAAGCTGCTGCCGAAGGTTTTCTCGTATCAGATCTTTCTTCGAGCCAAAGCTTTGCCGACGGTGCCCGCCTTGCTGCACGAGACGATCACCACGAGCGAGGAGTTGCGAAAGGCTGAACTGGCGGCGACTTAGTCGGAATTGATTCCGGCGAGGAAGCACACGGTTTTGATTTCGGCTTTGTAAGAAAACGCAGAGGCGCAGAGAATCGAGGGGAGTGACGCAGAGGGAAGCAAAGAAGCCGCCTTTCCTCTGCGTCACTCCCCTCGATTCTCTGCACCTCTGTTTTTTTCAGCCGCCTGCTAGCGTTTCTGCCGCGCCTTTTCCTTTTTCGCTTCGCAATCTGATTGAATCCTGCGGAGGTCCCGCGCCAGTTCGTCGCGGAGTTGTTCGACTTCGTCAAACTTCCCCGTGGCTTCCGCTTTGGCGATTTGGTCTTTGAGAAAGACTTCCCGCTCGGCGGCCTTGGCTTTGGCGGTGGAATCGATTTCTGCGATCTCCGCTTTCTGTTTCTCCGTCAAAGGAACGGACGGAGCGTCCTTCTGCAGGCGTTCCATGGCGAGCTCGTAGGCGCTTTTCATAATGTTGAGAGTTGTCGTTGATTGTGGAGAATGAAGGGGCAAGTTCCTCTCTTTCTCGTAATTCCTTTTTTCACCAGCCGCAACTCGCAACTGCCTCGACTAATGATCAAACTGCTCAGCACGGATTTCGATGGGACGCTCGTCGAGCATTTTGCCACGCCGCCCGTGGTTCCCGAACTATTCGCCGCTCTGCGCGAGGCGCAGAGCAGGGGAGTATTGTGGGCGATCAACACCGGCCGGGAGTTTGATTTTACGCTTGATGGCTTGAGGGAGTTTGGGTTCTCCGTCGAACCGGATTTTGTGCTTACGGCGGAGCGTGAAGTATTTCATCGCGGATCGGATGGCAACTGGCAGGACTTCGGCGATTGGAATCAGCGATGCTATCGGGCGCATGATGAGCTCTTTGCGCAAGCAGGACCGTTGCTCTCGGATATCCATCGTTTCTTGGAAAACGACGTGCGCGCGCAGCCAATCCACGAAGGAGATCGCATGGTGGGCTTGGCGGCTGAGTCGGAGCCGGAAATGGATCGAATCTGTGATTTCCTGGAGCGTGAGCGCCGGCGGGTGCCGGGTTTTCACTATATGCGCAACACCATTTACGTGCGCTTTTGCCACGAAGACTATTCGAAAGGGACGGCGCTCGGAGAGCTCGGACGGCTCACGGGACTTTCGCGTGACGAAATCTTTGCCGCAGGTGATCACTTCAACGATTTGCCGATGCTGGATGGACGCCACGCGCGCTGGGTGGCGTGTCCCGCGAATGCCGTCGAGCCAGTGAAAATAGCGATCCGCGCGGCGGATGGCTATATTGCACGGCAAAACTGCAGCGCGGGAATTGTCGAATCGCTACGGCACTTCGGTGTCTTGGGACACGGGGAACTGGCGGCGTAAGCGCTTCCGCTACTCGATCACCGGACGCAGAACAATATTGCGGTAGTCGATATTGCTATGGTCCCCCTGGAGATAGAGCGGGCCGGGCTTGAATTCATCGCTAGTGATCGCTCCGCCCGTGCAGCCGAGCACCGGCTGATTATCAATGATTTTCTGGCCGTTGAGAATCACCGTGACGTGGCGCTTCACCAGCGTGATATCAAAGGTTTGCCATTCGCCGATCGGCTTTTCTGCGGCCACTGAAGGCGTGATCCGGCTATAAAGTGCGCCCATGTTGTGCGGATCGAGCGGCCGGCCATAGGTTTCGGCGACCTGAATTTCATAGATACCACGAAGATAGATACCGCTATTGCTATTCTTCATGGTGCGCGTCTCGAGCTTTAGATTGAAGTCTTCAAACTCGCGATCGGTTTGCAGGTTTCCGTGGTGCTTGCCCGGTTCGACGCGGTTCATGAGCACGCCGTCCGCCACACTCCAACCATTATCAGCGCCGGCTTCGTGGATGTGCCAGCCAGTGAGATCTTTTCCGTTAAGAAGCGTGATCGGATCGCCAAACTTCACTTTGGAAAGATCAGGTGTTGGCGGAACTGGCGGAATCCGTTTTCCGGCAAAATCGGCGCGATCAAATTCCTTGCCGTCCGATTTCGCTTTCACCGTGGTGAGCTTCAGGTTGTCGCCGGACAGGGTCGCGGTGATCGTTTCCGTGACCGTGTCTTCCTTGCTCTTCGACGTGCGTGTCACGATCAAGGAATTACCATCCACCTTGACGCCCTGCACGGGAAGGACGCTGCCGCCGCCCCAAAGGAGGCTTCCTTTGAGAGCGCCGTCTTTTTCTTCCACTCCGAGCCAGCCGGCACCGCCGCCCGGAATCGTGAGAGCCCATCGGCCGATGAACGGATTTTCGGCATGAGCCGCGGAGACGTGAAAGAGGAGAGAAAATGCGAGCAGGCAAGCCGCGCGAAGAGTCGAATGGATTTTCATGGTGGGAGATAGTGCAAACCGGGGGCCGCGATTGTTCTTAGGGAGGCGCGGAATTCAATCGAAGAGTTGTTGTTCAGTGGAACGAGCGGAGATGGCAGAGAGTTGGCGTCACCAAACGAGTGCACCAAAGCGTGACCATTGATTTTCCAGTGCATCTCGGCGAAGGCGTGCCATCTTGAGGCCCTGTGAAATCGCCAGAGCCCATCCAAGAACAATCCCCGAATATGCCCCGCATTCGCCGGGTCGATCCCGAGACCGCGGAACCTCGCCGCGAGCGCTTGACCCATTCGGAGGACAGCGATTTTGAGCCGAGATACCTTGAGAGCCATGTGCCCGGAGAGCGCCGGCGCAGCAAACGCAATCTGATTTCTGGAGTTCTTTTGCTGCTGCTTTGCGTGCCGCTTTTTGGTTGGGCGTTGTATCTGGGAGGACCGGGAGTGGCGATGACGCTGGTGAGTTGTCTCGCGACGGTGACCACGCTTTATGTGATTTCACGTTCTCGGTTGCTGCGCCAGCGCAACGGAGGATTTCTTGCCCTGTCGCTGGTGTGCCTCGTCGCAGTGTTTGTGGCGTTGATTGAGCAGGCGTGGCTCCGGGTGGCCCATCCTTCCACGGTAATCGCAAGTGCGGCCAGCGAAGCGGCTTCGCATCCCGCCGCGCCCGCGAGCAATACGCCGCCTTCGTTGGTCGAAGCCTTTAATATCCCAGCGCCTGATCCGAGCCGCGGACAGCGCGCGAAAATCCTCAAGGACTCGAAAGTGGAGATCGACAAAAAGGACTACATCCTCCGTGCGGGAGACATCTTTCCTTTTGTGGGAATGAATAATGATGAGGCGATGTTCATGGCGGGCTCGCAACAGATCGCCTTGCACAAAAATTTAGTGGAGATTCTCGATCCGCAACCGCGAGGCGAAGGCGATCCAAACGAAGATGCGTCCCCGGCCGCGGCGAAGTCGGAGAATGCAAATCCGCCTTCTCAAAAGGAACTGGCCGCCCAGATCGCCGCTTACACTCGCGAAGCGATTCGACGCTATCCCGGGATCGGGCTGGCTGATGCTCCGGAAAACAAGGCCTTTGTGGAGAAAGTGAACGAGCTGAAAGCGGCCGGCGCGGTCGATTACTTTGAAAAACCGGATTGGCCTTTGCTGCTCGCAGATACGCTCGCCAAGCGCGAGGGGTGGAAGCGCCAGGATTCCCACGTGATCGAAGAGGCGTCTGATGAGCAGGCCGCAGCCAAGGAGCAGGGCGCAATCAAGCCGGCGGACAATCCAAAAGACGCGCCGTCGCCGGATGATGAAGTTCAGGCGAAAGATGCGCCGGTGCAGGATGCGCCTCCAGCGAAGGAGATGCAGGTGAATCCGCCGCCCACGGAAACGCCCCTGCTGGATGATCAGCCGCTGCTTCCTAAAAAAGATCCCGGCATTCGCCGGAACAAGTAACTGTTGTTACTTTTAGTTGCGGCGTTTGCTTTTGGTAAGTCCTATTACTTTTTAGCCTTAAGCGTCTCGAGGTAAGCGATGGTCTTGGGAACGCCCTGTGTCGAGGTGGGCGATTCGTCTTCGATAAAGTAATGCTCCACGCCGACTTTGGCGGCGGTCTTTAGGACCGAAGGCCAGTCCACCTGGCCTGTGCCCAGCGGCACGTCATCCTCGAGGGGAGCATGTCCGGTGTACACGCCAGTGCGCGCGCCTTTGCGCATATCCTTGAGGTGCATGAGCTTCCAGCGCGTGGGATATTTTTCGAGAAGCTTGACGGGGTCCTGGCCAGGCGAGGTGACCCAGAAAACATCCATTTCGAAGAGAACGAATTCCGGTTTGGTCTCCGCCATGAGCAGATCGAAGAGGGTGCTGCCATCGTCGCGGGGGCGGAATTCATAGCCGTGGCAATGATAGCCAAAGCGGATTCCTTCTTTTTTGAAAGCCTCACCCCATTTGTTAAAATCCGCTGCGGCGCGGTGCGCGTCCGCTTCCGTGAAGTCGCCGATGCCGTGCGAAATCCAGGGGCAGATCGCATATTGCAGCCCAAGTGTTTTAGCCTCACGCACAGCGGCGTCGATATCCTTGGCGAGAGCGTCGTATTGGAAATGCCCGCTGATCGGTTTCAGGCCGCGCTGTTCCAGTTCCTTGCGAAAATCCGCGGGCGGCATTCCGTAAGTACTGGCAGTTTCCACTTCGGTAATACCGAAACTCTTGGCCAAATCCAAAGTGGCGGGGACGCCGTCTTTCTTGAATTCATTGCGGAAGCTATAGAGTTGAAGCCCCGCGACGCCTTGAAAGGCGCCGGCCGGTGAATCCGCAGCGAATGCTGCGAAGGAAAACAAAGTGGTGCTGAGGGCAAGGAGGAGACGTTTCATGGCAGGAGAAAGAGGATTCCTTTTGGCGCATGTCCGCGCTTGGGTCGAACTAAATCGGAGGGGTGGTCAGCGATTACCACCCCTCCGCGCATCCGTCTTTCCGGCTTTCGCTGGCTCCGTGATACACGCGGTTCTTGGCATCCCACAAGATAGCTTGATAGCCACCGAAACCACCCAGATCGGCACGGATGTCGTGCCCGCGGCGCTTTAGTTCAGCGATGGTGTTCCAGGGCACACCGCTTTCGAAATTCACCCAGCCTCCCGTCTTCATCTTCGGCTTGTCGTAATCCGTCGAGCCTTCGTGCTGCCAGCGTGCAGCGTCACCCGCTTCCTGCAGGCCGAGATGGAAATCGATCATGTTAACAACGATCTGCACATGTCCCTGCGGCTGCATCGCGCCTCCCATCACGCCGAAACTCATATACGGCGCGCCGTCTTTCATAATGAACGCGGGAATAATGGTGTGAAAAGGGCGCTTGCCGGGAGCGTAGATATTGGCGTGGCCGGGTTCGAAGACAAACATCTCTCCGCGATCCTGGAAGGAGAATCCGAGGCCGGGCACGACGACTTCGCTGCCGAAACCTTTGTAGTTACTTTGGATCAGCGAGACCATATTGCCTTCGCTATCGGCGGTCGTGAGATAGATGGTGTCGCCTTGCTGAAGCGCGGGGTTGCCGGCGTCGTAGGTTTCAGCGGCGCGATCTAATTGAATGAGTTTGCGGCGTTGTGCCGCGTATTCCTTCGAAATCAAACCTTGCACCGGCACTTTGGCAAAGTCCGGATCCGCGTAAAATTTGGCGCGATCTTCAAAGGCCAGCTTTTTCGCCTCGATCATTACGTGGAGGGCATCAGCACTCTGAAATCCCATTTTCTGCAAATCGAACCCTTCGAGGATATTGAGCATTTGCAGCGCTGCGATGCCCTGGCCGTTGGGTGGCAGTTCGAAGATGTCGTAGCCACGATAATTGGTCGAAAGCGGTTCGACCCAGTTTGAGGTATGCTTCTCGAAATCTTCCTTCCTCAAGTAACCATGCGAAGTACGCATGAAAGCGTCGATCTTTTCCGCGATTTCGCCATGGTAATAAGCGTCCCGTCCTTTTTCCGCGAGGAGGCTGTAAGTGTTAGCCAGATCGGCATTTCGAAAAATCTCGCCTTCCCGGGGTGCCCGTCCTTCCGGAGCATAGGTAGAGAGAAATGCTCCTGGCGGCTTGTGAAGCTTCGCGGCGCGGACCGCTGTTTTCCAATAGTAAGCAATCACCTCCGTCACGGGAAAACCGTCTTGCGCATAGTGGATGCTCGGTGCGAGGACATCCTTCATGGGCAGTTTTCCGAATTTCTCGTGCAAAGTGAACCAGCCATCCACCGCGCCGGGAACAGAGATGGGCAGGACGCCAGTGGAGGGAATCGTGGTGCGATGCAGCGCTGTCAGTTCCGATTGCATCTGCTCCAAACTGAGGCCAAGCGGCGAACGGCCCGAAGCGTTCAGGCCGTAGAGTTTTTTGCTTTTTGCGTCGTAAACGATGGCGAAAAGATCACCACCCGGTCCGCAACTCATCGGCTCCATTAGACCGAGTGCGGCATTGGCGGCGATTGCCGCATCCACGGCCGATCCGCCCGCCTTGAGGATATCAAGGCCGATTTGTGTGGCGAGCGGATGGCTGGTGCAAACCATGCCGTGTTGCCCAAGCACTTCTGATCGTGTCGCAAAAGAACGGCCGGCAATGCGATCCACCTGCGCGCGAAGCGTGCCTGCGGTTGCGAAGGCGAGCAGCAGGAAGACGAGGGGGGATTTCATAGTTTGTTACTTTATTTCGCCGTTCTGCCCGCGCTGGCGCAGCGCGTGGTCGCAGAGCACGAGGGCGGCCATGGCTTCCACCATGGGCACGGCGCGTGGCAGGACGCAGGGGTCATGACGGCCCCGTGCCTGGAGCTCGGTTTCTTCGCCGGAAACAGTCACAGTCTGTTGCGCTTTGAAGATTGTCGCTACCGGCTTGAAGGCGATACGGAAAAAGATCGGTTCGCCATTGGAAATGCCCCCTTGGATTCCGCCAGAACGATTCGTCCTTGTGCGCACTTTAGCGGACTGCATGTAAAAGAGATCGTTATGTTCCGAACCGCGCATGTGGGTTCCGGCAAAGCCGCTTCCAATTTCGAAACCTTTGCTCGCCGGCAGCGAAAGCATGGCTTTGGCGAGATCAGCCTCCAGCTTATCAAAGACTGGTTCGCCCAGGCCGGGCGGTACGCCACGGATCACGCATTCGATAATGCCGCCTACGGAATCGCCTTCTGAGCGAATCTGTTTGATGAAATCAAGCATCCGCTCTGCCGTTTTTGCATCCGGACAGCGGACGATATTCGCTTCGACTTGGTCAAAAGTAACGCTTTCCGGATCGACCGTCGCTTCAATGTCGTGGATGGATTTAACATAGGCCACGATATCGATTGAGCCCGGCACGATTTGGCCCAGCACCTTTTTAGCAATCGCCGCCGCGGCCACCCGCCCAATGGTTTCGCGTGCGGAAGCCCGTCCGCCGCCCTGCCAGTTGCGGATGCCAAATTTTGCCTGGTACGTATAATCCGCATGGGATGGGCGAAAAGCGGTTTCCATTTCCCGATAAGCTTCCGGGCGCGCGTCTTTGTTCATCACTGCCACACAGATCGGCGTGCCGGTGGTCTGGCCCTCGAAAACGCCGGAGAGGATCTGGCATTGGTCTTTTTCATCCCGCGGCGTGACGATCTCGCTTTGGCCCGGGCGGCGGCGATCCAGGTCTTTCTGGATATCCGCTTCGCTCAGCGGGATGTGCGGCGGGCAGCCATCGATGACGGCGCCGACGCCGCCGCCGTGGGATTCACCCCAGGTGGAGATTCGAAAAAGTTGGCCGAAGTGACTGGACATGGAAGTGAAAGTCTACGGAGAGCGGGGAAGGGCGAAAAGGCTAGAATCATACGGAAGCATCGCCCATCCGGAGGTTGGGCTTTCGCGGTCGCGCCTCAATTTGCTTTTGGCTGATCCTTCATTTCTTTGGCAAAGCGCTCCGCCAGGGCTTTGCTAAACGCTACCGCGCCGGTTGCGTTGAGGTGGCTCGCATTCATTCTCGAAGGCTCGCTGTAGAGGTCGGGATAGCGTTCGATTTCTGAGAAATCGAGGAGATCGATGGCGCGTCCCTCGAGCGCGGGCCGAAAAAGGGGTGGAGGAATGATTGGCGGAACGATGATGATCGGTACGGCGCCGATGGCTTCGATCTTTCGTACCATGCGCAGAAGGGCTTCGCGATCGGTTTTGCTGCCCGGTTCCGTGCGAATGGGCTGGCCTTTGCGCGCGGCCATTTCGCGGCGGTAGTCTGCGAGGTCTTTGTCATTCATCGCGTTTCCTTCAATGCCGAGATAGCCATCGTGATTTGGCCCGAGTGCAATCCAGGATACGGGAGGTTTTTCATCCTGGGTGATCCACTCCACCAAAGCGGAGCCACGCCCGAGATTGCTCATATTGGTGACAAACATGCCGAGGTGATCACAAAAAAGGCCGAGCGGAGTGATGAGGGCTTTGAGTGTGCCACGCAGGTGCTTCGCTTTTTTCACGGCGACGGATTCCTTGAATATAAGGGAAAGCCGCTCCCAGTCGTGCCAGTAAACGGCACGCTCCGTTCCCCGTTTTGCTGGATCAATCGGCACGCGCACCTGTCCCGCTTCGATAAATACCCAGCGGAGCTGCTTCGGATGATAGTTGAGGATCTGATCCAGCAGATAAGCGTCTTCTGGAGGCTGCATCCCGTCGACTCCGGCATTGAACGAATGGGTGGAGCGGCCGAATTCAGCGGTCGCATGGTCGAAGGTTGCCGGGTCAATCTGCCGATAGATATGGCTCGTCCCGACGAAAAGCGTGTCGTAGTCGTCCGCGTGCAATTTAAGCCACGCCAGCTTGGGCTTCACTTCCGGCACCTCGGGAATGGGCAGCCAGTGATGAATTACTAAACAAGTAACAATCAAAGAAGCGCCGAAGAGCGCGATGCAAAACGCGGCGCCTGCAATGATTCCGATGCGGGATCGCGGAGCATTCATCGCGTGGGAGGCCTTTCCCTAGTGACGGCTATTCACCGCCTGGGTGAATTGATCTACCACAAGATGAGTAAACACTTCGGCGCCCGCGGTGTTGAGATGATCCGTGTCGAGGCGGTTCTTTTCATCAAAGAGCGCCGGGTATTGATCCATATCGGAATAGTCCAGGATGATCGGCTCTTTTCCAGGGCCCGGCTGGGGGCGAAAATTTTTGCCCGCAGTCGTCGGTGGAATGATCAGCACCGGAGTAGCACCGAGGGCTTCGATCCGCCGCATCAGGCGCTGGAGCGCATCCTGGCTGGCAGGGCTGGAGTAATCCACTCCGGCCGGATGCGCCCGGCGTGCGGTGACCATTTTTTCGTAGGTCTGGCGATCAGTGTCGCTCATCTGTGTGCGGTCGATTTCGACGAATCCATCCTTTGTGGGACCAAGCGGCGGAGTCCATACCCAGGGCCAGGTGGGATGTATGAGGTGTTCGACGAAATAAGAGGCGCGCCCGAGGTTGCCCATGTTTTCGAAGAAGAGGCCGAGGTGTTCGCAGAAATCTCCCATCGGCTCGCGGAGTGACTTGAGCGTGCCGTAGAGATGCCGCGACTTTTTAACGTCGGTTGCTTGTTGAAAAATCAACGCAAGCCTTTCCCAGTCGTGCCAATAAACAATTCGATTGGTCCCCCGTTTGGCGGGATCCAACGGCACGCGTACGGCGCCGAGTTCGATGAATACCCAGCGCAAATGCGGCGGCTTATAGCGCCGAATTTCATCGAAAAAGTAAGCATCCTCCGGCGGGCGCATTCCATCGACAGCGGCGTTGAAGGAACTCGTCTTCATGCCCCGCTCGGCCGTGAGCCGATCAAACAAGCTGGGGATAATCTGATGATAAATTCGGCTCGAACCGATGAAGAGGGTATCGTAGTCGCCGATGTGCTCTTTGAGGTGCTCAAGCTTGGCTTGCACCATGGAAACGGGCGCGACCGGCAGCAACGCGTGAATGCCTAGACAAGCCAGCGCCAGCATCGCGACGAAAATAGCGATGTTGAGAAATCCCTTCGCTGCAGAAATCCAACCGGAAGCTTTACCGATCATGAAAATGGGCCGCGAAATCGCGGGCGAGAAAATCGGTGAATTCGATGGCTCCTTTTCCATTGAGGTGCCAGCTGTCGTAGTGAATATCCGGGTTGTAGAGGCTCGGAAACTTGTTGGGATCGTTGAACGGCAACAGCAATACGTTTCCGGGAAGTCCAACAAAATTTTCCCGGAAATTCAGGCTGGGACCGATGACAAATACCGGTTCGGCGCCTGCGGCTCGGATTTCCTTGGTGACTTTGCCTATGGCGTCACTGAGCGGGGGATGCACTTTGATAGGATCAAATTTACCTTTTAGTTTCTCCAGCAACTCATTGTAATCCTTCAACTCATTGGCGGGCAATCCGTGGTCCGGACCGGCGCGGAAGCCTTCGTTGGCCATCCAGGCCTCCGTGCGTTCCGTCCGTTCTTTCGGATTGAGAAGAATCGGCTCGAGAATCTCCGCGCCGCGTCCCATGTTCACCCACTGCTCGAGGAGAAGAAAGGCGTGCCCGATGGCAAATGTGCGTCTTTCCTCCTTCGTTAATTTGGGCCAGTATTCCATACCGTTCCACGCCATGCGGGTATGTTCCCAATCGTGCCAGTAGGCTTCGCGCCGCGTGGGCTTTTCCGGATCACGAATCCGGGGATCTATCTGCATCAGTTCGATCACCACCCAGCGCAGGCGCGCGGGATGCAAGGCGAGGACTTGGCGTAAAAAGTAGAAGCTTTCCGGGGGCCACAACGCGTCGCAAGAGATATTGAAAGAGCGCAGCTTTTGTCCGGTAGCGGCGGCCACGGTCTCATCGAATTGCTTTGGGATGACCTGATGAAAGAAGCGGCTCGAACCCAGGAAGAGCGTGTCGTAATCGTTCCGACGCTCGGCGAAGTAGTGGTACTTTTGTTCGATGGTGGCGATTTCCGGGAAGGGGAGCCTGGCCCCAAGAGCCAAACAGGCGAGAGCGCAAGCCGCCAGAAAAGCTGCGGAATTGCGAAAAAAAGTGACGGCGCCTCTGCGCGCCGTCGGTGGGCGTTCGGCCCCTTCCGGGCCGGCATTAATCATCGAGTAATGATAGGAAGGGGAAGAGAGCCGACAAGAACGGAGTTTTTAGAGGGAATCTGAGACCGTGGCCGCGACTCGCTTCTGAATTTCCGGATTAACTCGACGCCAGCTGGCGCAGTTCTTCGAGACCCATTTCTACGGCGAGACTGCTTTCCTGCGGGCTGAAACGAGTGAATGAGCGGCCTGAAGCGACGCAATCGGCAAAATCATCGAGCTCTCCCTGGTGAGCGGAGACTTCTTCCATGGGAAGTTCAGTGAGAGCACCGCCTTGGTACAGATGAAGAGCGGTGGGCGCTGTGGCGAGATCGTAAACCAGGGTCGCCTTTTCCATGATGAGGCGGAAGGCGTGACGAAATGCACCGCCATTGGGGTCCCAGGCTCCATGCATTTGCACGAGCGGCCCTTCGTAATATCGCCAGGTCGCGTCGAGGATCATCGGGACGCCGTCACGGGTATAACCGCGCGTGGACACGGAAGCGGGCCGGCCAAACCACCAGAGCGCGATATCGATATCGTGGATGTGCATGTCGAGCACGCCGCCGCTGAGTTCAGGCTTCATCAGCCAGCCGCCGGAACTCCACGTGGGCGCACCGCCGGAGCGATAGAATTGCGCATATAACGCACGCCCATATTCGCCGCTGGCTAGCATTTCCTTTGCCTTCATATAATGCGGCCAATAGCGCAGGCAGTGTGCCACCATCAGTTGCTTGCCGGATGCCGCTACCGCTTCCTCAACTTCCCGGCATTCCTGCAAGGAGAGCGCCATCGGCTTTTCGCAAATTACATGTTTTCCACCTCGGAGCGCGGCGATGGCCAGCGGCGCGTGCTGGGGCGTCGATGTGCAAATATCTACGATTTGGACGTGCGGGTCGGCGATCAGTTCCGCGGCAGTTTCGTAGGCCGCGACTCCGGTAAGATCGACCTTCTCCGAAGATTGATTTCCGAGATTAAATTCGCCGCCGGCCCAGTCACCGGCGCGCTTGCGCGGATCGCGCGAGGCGATGGCGACGACTCGGCCCTTTGCAGATTTGCGCCAGCAATCAAAGTGCATTCGGCCAATCCCGCCGATGCCCACAAGGCCTACGCCGACTTTTTCCATGAAGCAGAGGTGTTACTTGGCAGCCGCGGGAGCGGGCGCATCCGCGGGAGCGGGTTTCGGAGCGGAAAGCGCATCCCACGCTTCGCGAGCCTTGGCGAGCTGGGCGTCGTTGCAGCCAAATGCTTTTAGTACGCCGGTCGCCATGATGCGGTCGCCCTCGGGCAGCATGTGAACGCCGTCGCGGGTAAATACGTTTTTACCCGGCTGGCCTTCCGCTTTGATCCTTTCCTCAAAAGTGGCATAGAGGTCGGCGAGAGGAAGGTTCTTCTCTTTGGCTAGCTGGCGCAGGAAATCATTATAGGGCGCGAGTTTCTTGTTTTCACTGCTGTTAAGATCTTCATGGATGACGGTGGCCGTGAGGATCACTGGCTTCACTCCCGCCGCCTGCGCCTGATCGATAATGGCCGTGATGTTTTTCTTGTAGGTGCTTTTTTCCGGCTCGTTGGCATTGGGAATAAATTCACCCGAAGCGGCTTGAGCTTCGTCGAGAGGTACGCCGTTCTTGCCGTGCCAGACGTCGTTGACGCCGCAACTCAGCGTCATCCACTGGGGATGCTTATCGAGCACGTCGTGCTGCAATCGCCCCAGCATCTGATTTGATTTGTGTCCGCTAATGCCCGCGGGGATCGCCGTGGCCTCGACCCCATTGGCTTTAAGTCCCGCCATGACGAGTTTCACATAGCCAGTGTGGCTGGACCAGCCCTGCTGGGTGATGGAGTCGCCAAGAAAAGCGACTTTATCGCCGGATTTGACGAGGATTTCGGCGTGCGCAGACGTGGTAAGGAGAGCAGCGGTGCCGAGCATGGAGAGGAGGCGGGGAAGGAATGAGGGCATGAGAGGGATGTTCATAATGCGCGATGGAGAGCGCAATCTTTATTCGCGCGGTTCCGCTATCGCCGTTTGACCCGTGGAAACGTGAACCTCTACGTCGTAACGTGGGCCGAACTTTTCGCGAAGCTGTTCCGTGAAACGGTCGAGCGCTTCTTTTTGAAGTCCCGCTTCAGAGGCCTTTCTGCGCGCCAGGAGGGGCAGATTGCCGGTTTCTTCCACCACGGCCTCGGGATTGAATTTATTCCAAAGCCCGTTGGCGAAGCTCAACACTTCCACGGAAACCTGGTCCACGCCGAGAATGCGCGGAGGCGGTAACTCCACGGAGACGCGATGTCCGTCGATCCGGACGTGAAATGGCCGCCGCAGATCAAATCCCGCCCGTACTTGATAGACCCCGCGCAGGCGCAGTTTCCTTTTGCTCCCCAGCCATTCGTGCTCGATTTCGTGGTCCACCTGCGTTTCGCGCGAAACGACGGCGAGTTCCAGCGTCGAGGTAGTCTGCTCAAAAAGGACGCGATCGTGCACGGAGATGCGCGGCTGAAAATGGCCGATCGCCCCAAAGACATCCCGCGCTTGTGTCGCGACCCGTAAAGGCCATGTCTCAACGCGATAAAGGATGAACGCCGTCAGCAGCGCGAGAATGAGGACGACGAGAACGAGCGCCAGCGACCATGAAGGACCACGACGGGAGTGTGTGGCCGGTGGATGATGGATGGTAGGCGTCTCAGGCTTCGTACGGCGTGGCGATCTTGAAAGGAAGCTACTTTAGATCGCGAATCGGCTATCCGCAAGCAAGGCTGCCTGATAGCTCCAGCGCTCGTCCGACATAAGAACGCAAAAACGTGGGGTGGTGCTTTGCGATGAAACGAGTATTACTGCGGGATCAACTTTATATAGTCAAAGGCCAGGCCGTATCCGCTGCTGGAAGCATTTTTGCCAGTGACTATGAAGCGGAACGCTTTGTCGCTAGTCGAAGCTGGCGTCCAGTTCCCTAAATCCACTTCAGTGAATGTCTCGCCGCTTGTGTATTCATCGACGGGAGATCCGACATTTTGCGGAGATCCTTGCTGGTCCATCCGCGAGATACCGAGTTGCCAGATGCCTTTGTTATTCCATTTCTTGATGCCGACGCGTACATCATAGGTGCCGGCAGCAACGTTCGGTACATCATAGGTAACGAACTGACTGGTGGTGGTCGCGTCGAAGAACGTACCGGCGTCATTGCTAAAACGCGCATCAGTGGAGATGCGTTCGGTCACGCCCGAAGTCTGGGCGGCGACGGTGAGATTCTCTGTTTCAAATTGCTGGAAGACAGCCGCGCCGGTCACGGCCAGGATGGCGGGCGAATAGGTGAGATTTCCGGAGTTGTCGTACACGCGAATCCGATAGGCATAAGTAGTGTTGGGCGCCGCGGTGTCATCGGTGAAAGTAGCGGTCGTCGCGGCGAGTCCCGTGGCTACGACACTATATAGCCCGCCAGGGATATGGCGCTGTACTTCCACGCCGGTCTGGCTGCTGCTGTTGTTGATCCAGGCGAGTTTGACCTGATCGCCATTTTGAATAGTGGCCGTGAGGGAACTCGGATTTTCGATGAAACTGGCCGTATTTGTCTGCGTATTGCCCGTGATGGTGGTGGTATTGGGGTCGCCGCCGGGCTCGTAGGCGATGGTGGAAGGCTGGAGGCCGTTGCCCGTTGGGCCACGCACCACGTTATTTTTGACTGTCACATTGGCTCCGCCGACGATGATGCCATACCAGAAATAGCCTTCGCTAAAGTTATATTGGCACGTTTCATCGAAACCCACTTCGATCCCGTAACCAAATCGTCCGGTGGCCGGAGCGGGGCGCCCAAGGAGCGTGTTATATTGATTGATCACGCTATTCGTGCCTGCACCCCCCTGAACAATGGAAAGGCCGAAAGAATCGTTATACGGATTCACCCAATGGCTGAAGTGATTGTCCTCCACGAGCAGATTCATGTAGCCGCTGCCCTGGAGTTCGATGCCCATACGGTGCATGTTCACGCCGGTGTTTCGGGCAATGGTGATGTTTGCATTGTTGCTTCCGTTGAGGTGCATCCCTTCGTTCACTCCCGTAAAGTAGTTATCCGTGAAAGTGCACGAAGGAGTATCCCAGGTGAGGATGCCCGTATCTCCCATGACATTGTTAAATGTGTTTGAGGTGAAATCGCAACCAGTTGCGCCGATGGGAATGTAGATGGCCTCGTTAAATGGATACGTGCTGTTGGTGATATTGAGAAAAGTACAGTGGGTGATATCCACATTATTTGCCGGCACATTGCCCGATCCGGCGAAATTGACGCCTCCATTTTGAAAGGTAAGTCCGGAGATCAAAACATTGATCCCGTTGTCGTTTTCGGTGCTGGCGCAAAACTTATTGGCCGTTGCTTGTTTCAAAACGGCGTTCCCTTGTCCGGTATAGTTACGGTTGGATTTAAAGGTAATGTTGGTCGTGATTTTGTAAGTGCCCGTTGGGAATAGAACGGTGTCACCCGAGGCGGAAGCATTGATAGCGTTGTTGATCGAGGTGGTATCATCCGTCGAACCGTTGCCAGTCGCGCCATAAGATGTGACATTGATGGTGGCTGCTTGTCCGGCTGCAGCGCAGAGGAACATGGTCGCGCAGAGTATTAGTGCGAATTGAAGCAGGTGCGGGTGCGCGCGAGTAAAGGCCGCGATGGGGGAGATGCCGTTGGAAAGGGCACGGAGTTTCATATCTGGGGGATTTGAGAAGTGGGGGAAGGGGGCACCTCATGTGAATGAGGTCCAACCCAGTATGACTATCCGGGACGAAGTCCCATCACGAGATCATTTCTACGCACCACGGAGCGTAAGGGCTGGTCCTGCCGAAAACGGGCAACCTGGCTTGGAACATTTTAGCGGAGCTTGCTGACGGTATATTCCCTTCCGCTGAGCGCTGCTTTGACGTGCTCGCCCCAAAAGGGAGTGGGGGTGTAGTTCCAGTCCAGCAATACGCGTGGGTTGGCGCTGGGATGAAAGCTCCAGGCGGTCCAGTTGAGCTTGTACTTCTGGATCACCCCGAGCATGTCAGGAACCCAGGTCGCCGGATCTTCCTGTGCCTTAAGCGGGATGAAGTCCATCGGTTTGCTATCGGCACCCACTTCGCCGACGAAGACCGGATATTGGGCGGCGGCATCGAGGAATTTTCCCTGCCAATCCCTTTTCCACGGATACACGTGACTGGAATACATGATGCCGTTACCGTGTTCATCGCTCAAGGCGTGGCCTGCGGTAATGCCCGAAAGATCATACCCCCAGTCGAGACCGCCGGCGATGATCAGGTTGCGCGCCCCGGTGCTTCGAATCGCATCCACCAAACCTTGCATGCCGATGGAGCGAAAGGTACTCAGCGAATCCTGATTTTCGGCAGCGGCATCCGTTTTCGATTTCTGATCAGTTACTTGTCCGCCCTTTTGCCAGATTTCCCAGGAAATATCGTGGGGCTCGTTAAGGAGCTCGAAAATGACCGCAGGTTGGTTTTTGTAGTGTTCCGCCACCACTTTCCAAAATGCTGCATGCTGTTCAGTCGGAGCGCGATATTCATGCAAATCTAAAACGATATAGGCTCCGTGTCCGCCGCACAGATTCACAGCATCCTCGACGAGCTGGCGATACTTGAGGCCGCCGTCGTTTTGCCAAGGGCCGTGGCCTTCGTAGAATTTGCTCCCGAGACAAAGTCGGATGCAATTGGCCTTCCACCCAGTGATCCCGGTTTCAATGGATTTCAGAACGTTTTCACCGCCGGCTGACCATTCCATGCTCGGCACGGCGAGGCCTTGCAGCCAAACCGCTTTCCCATCCGGCGTTTTCAGTTGATTGCCTTCCACGTGAAGTGGTGGTGGAAGGGCGCTCGCCTCTGGCACGGGCACCTGCGGAGCCGGTTTTGGCAATGCCGCGATGCGGGCGGCTTCCTTTGTGCGAGCGGCGGCTTCGGCAGCGTCCACTACGCTTGCGGGGATTGCCACCAGCCGCACGTCATCAAAGTCGATTTGCCCGCTTTCGGCATTGAAAAGCGCGAATATCAGTTCCAGTTTCGCCGCGCCAGCGGGCACTTTGAATTGCTGGCTGCGCTGCTTCCACTCCGATGAAGAGCCGGTGAAATTGGGATGAGAGGGACTGGGCTGCACTACTTTCCCCGCGGCGTCTTTGAAGTTCAACATGATGCGCCCATCGTACCAAGATTCTTTGCCCCTTTTGATTCCTTCGAAACGCACGCGATAGCTTAGCTCCAGCGCCTGTACACCCGGCTGTAAAGTAACCGCCCGATATGCGGTCACGTTTGCCCCGGGCGCAGGACTCTTTAGGCGGAGAAAATGATTCTGTCCTTCCGATTGCCAAAGGATATTTGCGCCGATGGGCCAGTCGTCTGGCTTCGACCCATCGTGGCTTGCTTCGAAATCGCCGTTGCTCAGCAGCGAAGCCGGATCGGCGATCACTTCCGTGTGGAGCAGGCAGCCAAAAGTGACGGTGCAAAAGAGGATGCGAAGAAAGAGATGTTTCCGGCACAGAGAAAGCATGGGCCACGAAAACACAGCCGCGTCTTGCCGCAACTGAAAGAAAAAGGCCACGAAAGAAGGCGAGGAACATGCCGACGGCGCCAAGTGCCTGCTGTGCGCTTCCGGTCTGTTGCTGCTTATTCCTTCGTGGCCAGGCTTTGGAGCCCAATCTGTGACGGCTTACTGCGGGATCAGCTTGATATAATCAATCGCGATGCCGTAACCGGTGCTCGATGCATTCTTCCCCGTAACGGTGAATTTGAATGCTTTGTCACTGGTGGTGCCGGGAGTCCAATTGCCTAGATTGAACTCGGTAAAAAGCTCGCTGGCACTGTATTCATCGACCGGCGAGCCGACATTGGTCGGTGAGCCCTGCTGATCCAGGCGGGAGATGGCTAGCTGCCAGATGCCTTTGTTATTCCAGCCTTTAATGCCGACGCGCACGCTGTACGTGCGCGCGGAGATTCCGGGAACATCCAAAGTAACAAACTGATTTGCCGCCGTAGCGTCGAAGAACGATCCCGAGCCACCGCTGAACCGGCTGTCGGCCGAAGTCCGATAAGTGATCCCGGCGGTCTGCGCCGCCACGCTGAGGGACTCCGCTTCGAACAGAAGGGGTGCGCTGGCGGCGAACTCGAGAATCACCGGATGATCGTGCAAGGTGAGCGCAACGGAGGAAACACTGCTCAGTGTTTGCGTAGGAGAAGTGCCGACGGTCGGGTCGTACACATTCACACTGCCGTAGGTCGCACCGAGATTTACGGTTACGTTATCATTCGCCGTGGTGTTTTCATCCCAGACCACCAGTTCGAAATTCCCATTGCTCTTTTGAATGAGCAGATCGTGAACGGTGGAGGGCTCGCTCGGAATTGAATAGTTCAGTGAGCCAGGCGTGAAATTCGTCGTATCCGAGAGGATGGTGGTGAGATTGTGCAGGTAGGTGCCGGAAAGTTTTGCATTGTAACTCGTATCAAAGAAACCCCAGTAGCCCTGGCTGGAAGAATCGTGGAGCATATAGACAAAGGTGTACGCCCACCCGCGTTTATACGCTGCCAGATAGAGATTGAGGAAAAGCTTCCCTTGTTGATCCTGGGTAATGGAATTTGTTCCCTGCGTGACCCAGCCCGTTTCTGTAGTGACGCGCGGCAGCGTTGAAAGCTGCGTGGTGGTGTAACCACTGAAACCCTTGTGCCAGGTGTGCCCGTACTCGACATACAAGCCATCCCAACTGCTGTTGAGCGTCGGGTCTTCGGCGTTCCAGGCGTTGTTATTTACCGGAGCGGAAAAATGAGCACAGATATAGTTATGGGTATTGGCATAATCTGCGTAGAGGGTTCCAGCCGGCATGGTTGTGCCCGCTCCGCTCGGAATGGTGAGAAACTGAAGACCCACATTATCCGGCTCCGATCCGCCGGCTTCACTGGAGGCAAAAACGGGAATGCCCGTGAGGTTCGAATCCGCTTTGATCGCAGTGTACAAGTCACGCATATATTGCGCGACAGGCATGAACGTGGAATTATAGTCAGATGTTTGCCCGTTGTAAGTTACGGGAAAATTATTCGGCTCATTGGGCCCTTCCGCGGCGAGAAGCGCGCCGGCCGCGGCGAGCTGATCGAGGGACGAAAGCGTATTAGTCACATTGCCATTGGCCGGCAGCAAGCAAACCTTGGCGCCGCTCGAAGAGTGCACCGTCAAAAACTTGGTCACACTGCTTGAATAGTCATCGCGGATATTTCGGAACCCGGCATACGTAAGGCAGGTCGCGACATTGGTCGGCGCGTCGGCGCCTTGAGTGAGGTGCGTGCACACGCCGATGGAGTTAAGGAAATTGTTGGCGGTGACGGCGGTAGTTTGCGCGTCAGCCCGCGATCCAACGATCCCGAGAAAAGCACAACCGGCGGTGGCGACGGAATTTCGCAGAATAGCGTAACGCTTGGACAGTATCCGATGAGGGAGCACAGGGGAATTCATAGGAGGGTTCTGGATAGTGGGGGAATAAAACCAACCGCGGGCGCTGCACGCGAAATTGGGTATCGGCAAAGCCTACCGGCCGTCTTTTCCCAAGCAAATAGAACAAACGTACGAGAGGACTGGGAACAGGGAATGCGTACTCTCTTTACGGCGCACTTCCCTCTTCTTCACAATTCAATGGTAACCGATCCATTGCGGAACGGACGGAATTGCGATTGCAGGCTTGATTTTTAGCGCCCGGCAGGATTCACGGGATGGTGCTGAACCTAACTTGGAGATATGCCTCAATCATTGTTTGCCCGCCTCGCCCATCGCTTCGAACCGCAGTCCAGTTTGGAGCGCCGGGAGTTCCTGAAACGAACGCTGGCGGCTTCCGCCGGGCTATTGATCAGCGGATCAAGCTCATTTGCCAGCGCGCCACCGCCTCGACGCGGTGCGCGGCGGGTCATCGTGATCGGAGGGGGATTTGCCGGGTTGGCTTGTGCGCATGAATTGATGAGCGCGGGGTGCCGTGTGACGATCCTGGAGAGCCGGAAGCGGGTTGGGGGGAGGGTATTGAGCATGCACGATCTCGTCTCCGGAAAAACGGTGGAGGGTGGTGGTGAATATATCGGCTCGAATCACCCCACATGGGTTGCTTATGCACACAAATTTGGTTTGGAACTGTATGAAGGGAGCGCCGATGAGGATGCGGATCAGCCCGTGATCATGGATGGACGAAAGCTAGATAGCAAAGAAACAAAGGCGCTTTTCGAGGAGATGAAAATTGGCAACCGGCGAATGAATAAAGACGCTGCTCCCGTAGTGGCCGATGAGCCATGGAAGACGCCCAACGCCGAAGCGCTGGACGATCTCAATACCGCGACGTGGCTGCGTGATCTGCCGGTGTCGCGCACATGCAAACTCGCGATCGCCTCGCAGCTTGCAGGCAACAACGGCGTCGCACTGAGCCGGCAAAGTTATCTAGGCAATCTTTCGCAGGTCAAAGGAGGCGGACTGGAGAAATACTGGACCGATAGCGAGATTTACCGGTGTCGTGGCGGAAATCAGCGGCTCGCCAAGAGACTGGCTGAATCCGCGGGAGAGCACTTGCGGTTGGAAACTCCTGTGACGCGGATCGACACCAGCGCTACTCTGGCGAAAGTGTATTGCGCCAATGGAGAGGTGCTGGAGGCCGATGATGTCGTGCTCACCGTGCCGCCGAGCGTTTGGAGTCAGATCACGTTTGAGCCTGGTCTGCCCCATGGTCTCCACCCGCAGATGGGAACAGTGATGAAGTATCTTTCTGTGGTCACCAACCGTTTCTGGACGAACGAGCATCTCGGTGCGGATGCCTCCACGGATGAGATGATTAGCATGACGTGGGATGGTACAGATGGTCAAGGCGCAGGGCACGCTGTGCTCACGGCATTTTCCGGCGGTCCTGCCGCGGTCACGTCGCGCCACAAATGGGCGCAAAGCAAAGTTGCGTCATTCCAGGAGCTCTTGGAGAAGCTCTATCCCGGATATGCAAAGCACTTTGTTTCCTCGCGATTTATAGATTGGTCCGCAGATCCTGCGGCTCGCGCCGGGTACTCCTTTCCGGCTCCTGGACAAGTAACGAAAATCGGTCCGCTTTTGCGCGAAGGCGTGGGATCTTTGCATTTCGCCGGGGAGCACACCTGCTATAAATTTGTGGGCTACATGGAAGGCGCATTGGATTCCGGCGTTGCCGCCGCACGGCGCGTTTTGCGCGAATCGAAAGTGGCTGAAGTCGATTCGGCGCTTCGCTTCCACGGTGAGTACGCATAGGGCCGAATTCAATTTCGTTACGTCGAAAAACATCGAGTATGTTGCACCACAGAATTGCGATTGCTTTTAGCATTGCTTTCGCGGTTGTGGCGTTTGGCATTGGGGGGATTGCTCGGGCCGAGGATCCATTGCAAAACCTGCCGCCCGGCGTCTTTCTCCTGAATCGTGGAGATATCTCCCCCGAGCAGCGAGAAGCGATCGGGCGCAGGCTGGGCGGAGGAATTCAGGAGATGACCAATTCCCTGCTGCAAATCCATGGACAGAGGCTCCAGGTGAATCTCATGACAGCAGATAGCGATGCCAGTGCCGACGCGATCTACGCGTCGATCTCGAAGTTAAAAGCCGCGCCCTTCTGTATCCGCCACGATCGGCTGGTGGTCGAATACGTGGGAGACAATCTGGACGCTGCGTTTGCCACGAAAGCGTCCTATGAACTCAAGATCGTACCGAAACCTCACCACGTCCGCTATCGAGTCACTGCGAGCTTAGCGACGATCGATCACGCGGAGTATATGTTGTGTAACCTTTTTTCAAAAAGGCTCCAGGCGTTGCAGGCTCAAAATGATCCGTTGCTTTTGGATGAAGTGGGCACGCTGATGAAACGTTTTCAATTTGGGCGAATACTAGTATTGCGCGAACCGAAGCTGGGTGAACATCAGGCAGTCTATCAATTCGAACCTAAATCCACTAATGTGGAAGAGCGGTCTGGCGTTTGTCGTTACTCGTTTGCGGACCTTCCCTTGTTTCACGGAATTCCTTACGTGAAGGCGACACTTGAGATTTCGGCGGACGACACCGGGCTGTACAACAGCACTGCAAAACCGGAGCCGAACGACGCCAGCGCCACAAAGTTCTGGCCGGCGGAAGACGCGAAGATAGTGGCCTTGGCAAAGGAAATCACGCGCAACGCGCAGACGGATGATGCCAAAGTGGAGGCGATTCTGTCCTGGCTGGCGCCGGGGACAAATCTCCGCTATATGGGTGAAACGGGTTCTCGCTGGGGCACGCTCACCGTGATCGGGCAGAAGTATGGCTATTGTTGGGATTTTTCGGATTGCTTCATCACGCTATGCCGGGCTGTGGGTGTCCCGTGTCGGCAGGTCGCGGGCTGGCTTTTTGGAACGAGTGGTCACGTGTGGGCGGAGTATTACCGCGAAGGCAAAGGATGGCAGCAGGTAGACCCCACCGGCGGAGGGGTCCTGCCCTGTGGAATTTATCACATTCCTTATTTCACATCAGAGGATGGTGAAATGCCGATTGTCTATCTATCGCTGCCGAAAATCGAAGTGATCGAGCAGGAGTGATTGTTCAGTTACTTGAACCCGTCAAGGCTTCAAGTCGCGCCTCTCGAATCCGACCCAGCCAATGACGAATAGCGAGCAATTGATGCCGAAAAGCAGCGCATAATCTTTAAGCATTCGATCCCAGGGAACCGCCGGCTGAAATACCTGCATCCAGATGGCGATTTTGGCCGAGAAGAAGTAGGATTGAATGCTCTCGAAGATAGG
>FTBG01000486.1_pt1 | contig 27275 bp, 14 predicted proteins | sample 1639311 | NCBI WGS metagenome assembly FTBG01 (sample SAMEA3914864, study PRJEB12502) | metagenome | biome: forest; material: soil | place: USA | collected 2012-03-12 | depth 0.3 m | reverse complement strand
CGGCGATGGGAACGGCGACCCTGAGCACTTCGGGTAGCAAACTTTTCGGGCTGACTGGCCAGATCGTAGCCAATGGCAGCGTTGAGCTTTATGCAACGACCCAGATCGGTTCGAACAACAGCGTCGTCAAAGTAGTCGATACTTCCAACAGCAATGCTTTCGGCGGTAACCTCACAGGGACGCTTTCGGTCATCGCTTCTGCGGGGACCAATTTTGCCTTCCGCGGCATCACTTTGGCGCCGGTGAGCCGGCCGGACCTCGTGGTGAGCGTTTCCGCCCCGGTGAATGGGTCGGTCGGCTCGAATTATAACTATACGATTACGGCGACGAACAACGGTTCGGCAGACGCCACCGGCGTCTCGGTGCAATTTACGATGCCGGCTGGTCTCAACTATGTTTCTGCTTCCGGTACCAATGGTTTCAGCGGGAGCAACAGCAGTGGTGTGGTTACATTTACCGGTGGCAGCATTACCGCGGGAACGTCGGCGACGTTGACGGTGACTGTGAACCCGCCCACGGCTGCGACTTACACGGCGCCCGCGGGGGCGGCGGTGATTGATCCTTCCAACACCATCGCCGAGACCAATGAGCTGAACAATTCCTCTCCCGACGCGGCCGGCACCATCGTGGCCAATACGCCCGATCTTATGGTTGATATCTCCGGGCCGGCTCAGGCGGTAAAGGATACGCCATTTAACTATACGATCACCGCTCAGAACAGTGGCGTGGCGGATGCCAGTGGAGTGAGTGTTCAATTTACCCTGCCTCTCGGTGTTTCCTTTTCGTCGGGGTCGGGCGACGGCTTCACCGTGAACGAGGCTTCCGGTGTGGTTACTTTCTCCGGCGGCAGCATTTCCGTTGGAGGGTCCGCGGTATTGACGGTCTCGGCCACGGCGTCCCCCGCTGCGCCTGCTAGCTGTATAGTGCCTGCTGGCGCCGTGATCATTGATCCTGCGAATACGATTTCCGAATCCAACGAGTCGAACAACGCTTCCGTCTCCACGGTAAGCACCTTCGTTCGCCTTTTCCCGTTGCCGGCGGCGATGGATGATAGCTATACGCTTGGCGCGAATTCTTCACTGTCTGTTGACGCGGCCGATGGCCTCCTGGCAAACGACGCCGGTGGGGCGTTGGGATTCATCGTCACTTCCAATCCTTCCCACGGCACGGTGACTATCAATGCCGATGGATCGTTTGTTTATATTCCAAACACCGGCTACACGGGTGCGGACACATTTACCTATACAGTCAGCGACGCGGTGAAGTTGTATAAATCCAATGCCCCGTCGCTTGGGACATTTGGAGGAGTTAACATTTCGGGTGGCGGCTTTGGTTCCGCCATTTATCCCGTGCCCGGCACGACCGACGAATACTATGGCATCACCGATCGCGGTCCGAATGTCGATGGGCCCGGTGGTTCGAAAATCGCGCCGATCCCGAACTTTGCTCCCTCAATCGCGCGCTTCAAACTCATCAATGGAGTGGCGGCGCTCCAGGGCTCTCCCATTCCGATGAAGGCCTCGGATGGCACGCCGTACAATGGCTTGGCTAATTCGGCGAACAGTGGCGAAGCGTTCCTTGATCTGAATGGAAACGCGTTGCCTTCCAGCGCTCTGGGTTATGATTCCGAGGGCTTGGTCGCGCTGCCGGATGGCACTTTCTGGATTTCCGATGAGTACGGTCCCTTCCTCACTCATTTTGATGCTACCGTGACCCAGATTGGACGGCTTTCGCCATTTGACGGGTCGCTGCCGGTTGAACTCGCTCATCGCATGGACAATCGTGGTATGGAAGGCCTCACGGTCACACCGGACGGATCCACGCTCGTCGGCATCATGCAGTCGGCCTTGGATCAGCTCGATAACAGCAGTGCGGATCCGACTCGCATCGCGCCGCTGCGTATCGTGACCTACAATCTCTTGTCGCAGGAGCTTCACGAGTATCTCTACATGCTTGAAAGCCCGAACAGCGGGAACAAGGTTTCGGTTAGCGAAATCACCGCACTTAGCAACACGACCTTTGCGGTGGACGAGCGTGATAACAAATTCCCGCCGACCGCGCAGAAAAAGCTCTACACCATCGATATTTCCGGCGCGACAGATGTGGGTCCCGCGAGCACCGTTGCCGGTGCGGTTTACGAATCCACGGGCGATCAACGCGGCCTGACGATCAGCGGTCATTCTCTGGAAAAGCTCGTCGGTGAAGTGGATACCCCCACGGCTACGTCAACGCTGGCGTCTCACGGGATCACGCCTGTTTCCAAATCACTCTATTTGGATCTCAGTGGAACGCTCAATGCGCTTTCTCCCTCCGGCACGTTCTTTTCCCATGACAAAATCGAAGGCGTTGCCATTTCCGGAAACACCGTGGTTGTTTCCAATGATAGTGATTTCGGCATCGACGGTGTGAATGAAAGTGCTCCACCCTTTACGCTGCACGTCAAGGTGAGCCCCGCGACCCCGGCCGTGCAGGAAGATGGCGAGATCCTCGTGATCGATACGACGCGCCTCCCGGCGGCGACTTCGACGGCGACCGTTACTTTAAATATCACGCCGGCTCCCAATCCCGTTGTTTACGACGGCGTGACCATTGCTTCTCCGAGCGTTGACGACGGGCAGGTTGCGCCGATAGATTTCGGCACGATCAACGTGATGGCCAGCGGCAGCCGGACCTTCACGATCCAAAATAATGGAACCATCGATCTCACCGGCCTGAGCATCAGTTTCGATGGCCCGAACGCCGAGGATTTCAGTCTGGCTTCGTCGCCCGTGGCTCCAGTTTCGCCTGGCGGCATTACGAACTTCGCCGTGCAATTTTCGCCGGGCTCGCCAGGGATGAGCACGGCCGCGCTGCATATCTCAAGTAACGCGCTCGGCGCCAAGGCTTCTTACGACATCAATCTGACCGGCGTGGGAAATGCCGCCCCGGTTCTCACTCTTCCGGATCATACCTTCGCGGAAGCGACCTCTCCGGCTGGGGCGGCCGTGACTTTTGACGTCACGGCAAACGATCCCGAGGACGGTTCGCTCACGCCGGTCGTCGATCCTGCATCAGGCTCCACGTTTGCGCTCGGGGATACCATCGTACACGTCTCCGCGACGGACAGTCAGAACAATACCACTAGCGGTACCTTTATCGTCACTGTGCAGGACCACACGGCGCCGTCCATCGCGGCGCCACCCGGCGGCTTCACTCCTCTGGCGTTGAGTGCCGGCGAATCCCTGCCGGATTATACCGTGCAGGCGGTGACTAGCGATGCCGTGGGCGTTGTTAGCATTACTCAATCGCCTGTCGCTGGGACGGTGCAGATGCTGGGTACAACCACCGTTACTTTGACCGCATTTGATGCGGCCGGAAATCACTCCTCGACGCAATTCGACGTAACGGTGAATGCGGCGCCGGTGACTTCCTCCATCATCGCTTCCAAGGGAGGGGATGTTCCGGGAGCGAGTGCCGATGCACGCATCGGCACGGGCGCGATTTGGAAGAGCTTTGGCATTCCTGCGATCAACGAAAACGGACAGACTGCGGTCGTCGGCAATTGGGCGGTGAAGACGAAAGCTGGCTCCGGCATCTTTGTCGGCAACCCGCTGGCCCTGCTGATTGCCAAAGGGGAAGCCGCGCCGGGAATCAGCGGCACGCTGTTTAGCACGTTTACTGATCCGGTGATCGATCACGGTTCAAGCGGCAACTCGAGCGTAGCATTTAGCGCCAAGGTCGGCCTGCCGCTTCACGCGACTACGCCGGTGCTCAGTTCCAAAAACAATCTGGGCATTTGGACCAATGCCGGCGGAAGCCTCACTCTGGTGGCACGCCTCGGAGATGATGCGCCCGGCACAGGAGGCGGCGTTTTCAAGAAGTTCAATTCCTACTCACTCATTGAAAACGAGGTCATCGTGGTGGCGTCGCTTGTCGCTCCAACGACCACAGCTCCCTCCGCGCCCGGTGGCGTGACCAAACTTGATGACGTTGGTGTGTGGCGGTGGACGGCATCTGGCGGCTTGCAGTTGCTTCTCCGCGAAGGCCAGACGGTGCCTACCGACGCCGGTGATAAGATCGTGAGCGTTTTCCAGATGCTAGGTACCGTGAGCGGCTCGCCCGGACATGGACGCCATCATCTCGCGGCGGGTCTCTATGAAGTGCGCGTGGTGTGTGTGGACAAGACCGTCGTGGATTACTTGATTGATGCGACGGGCGCTTCTCCCGTCTTCCAGCAGCTGACCCGCACGGGTGCAGCGGTGATTCCCGGCCTGACTGCCACCACCCTGGGAGTGCCTTCGGGTAATGGAACCAAGGAAACGGCGTTCCTTGAAAGCTTCAAGACTGCGAAGGGCGGGCCAACCAGTGCGGATAACACCGCAGTGATCGCCAATCGCGGAAGCGCGTGGGAACTGGTGGCGCGCCGCGGCGCCAGCGCGGGCAGCACCGTGAAATGGGCCACCTTCAAGGATCCGGTCCTCAATGAAAGCGGCGATGTTGCATGGATCGGCACGCTGGGTGGAACAGCGACGACCGCGGACAAGACAATCATCGCGTGGAGCCCTCTCGGCGGCACGGCAGGAGTCGTCGCACGCCAAGGTTCGGCTGCTCCCGAAACGGATGGGGCCGTGTTTAATAGCTTCACCGCGCTCGCGCTGCCTGATGGCGGACTCGGTCCGATCTTTACCGCGACTCTCCTCGCGAAAACCGCGGGTGTTCCTCCCGGGCCTGGCAACGTTACCAAAACCAATGACACCGGTCTGTGGGGCGTGGATCGCTCGGGCAATGTGCGCCTCCTCCTCCGCGAGGGACAAACCATTGCCGGCAAGACGGTCGCGAGTTTCAAAGTGATCGGCAACGTGGTGGGCAGTCCTGGCGAAACCCGCAGCTTCAATGCCCAACGGCAGGCGGTGGTGCGCGTCAGCTTTACCGATCTCTCGCAGTTACTTGAAACCATCACGGTTCCCTAAGCGATCCGGTGCCTGGCTATCGCAATCCCGTTCACCATTGCCCTTGGATTGCTTCGTCTCGTACGATTAAGCTACTTGAAAGATATGCATGGGGCCAGCTCCGAAAGGTGCTGGCCTTGTGGCTTTCCGCTCTTCTCTTCCCCGGCCTCTCCGCTTGCCGCAAGACCCCGGTTGAATCCGCTGGCGCTTCTGATCCGCCGACGCCTGCTCCGGTGCGAACAGCGGATGAAATGGCTTCCTGGTTCGAGCCGCCGGCGCAGTTCGCCGGCGATTTCGGCACCTATCGTTCTCCGCTGATTTTCGACGATGGCACGCCGGTGAAAAGTGCCGCCGATTGGCCGCGACGGAAGGCGGAGATTCGCCAGCGCTGGGAGGAAATCACCGGTGTGTGGCCGGATTTGATCGACGCGCCCAATGTGGAAGTCCTGGAAACAAAATCGCGTGAAGGCTTCACCCAAAAGCGAATCCGGCTCGAAATCTCTCCGCATCAGAAAGCCGAGGCTTATCTTTTACTTCCCCAAAAGCCGGGAAGATTGCCGGCGGTATTCATTCCGGGAGTGGAGCCTGAAACTAGTATTGGGCTCGGCAAACCTTTGCGCGATCTTGGCTATCAACTCACGAAGCGCGGTTTCGTTACGCTCTCCATCGGTGTGCCCGGTGGAAACCCGCGCAAGGCCGAGTTGATCGACGCCAATTGCGAGCCGCTCTGGTTTCTCGCGTACATCGGTGCAAACTGCGCAAATGCCCTCGCGCATATGCCGGAAGTCGATCCAAATCGCATTGGAATCGCCGGCCATGCTTATGGCGGTAAATGGGCGCTTTTTTCGTCCTGTCTTTACGATCGCTTTGCCTGCGCGGTCTGGTCGGAAGCCGGCATCGTCTTCGATGAGCGCCGCTCGGGCGCTGATTATTGGAACCCCTGGTACCTCGGTGCTCCGCTGACGCCGCAGCGCGCGTTGCGGCGTCGTGAAGAAGAAGAGTGGGTGCGGGCGGGCGCCTATCGCACGCTGTGGAATCGCCGGATGAATCTCACGGATTTGCACGCCTTGATGGCGCCGCGTCCGTTTCTTGTTTCCGCCGGTTCAAATCGACGCCCGAGCTGGGCGGCAAATAGTGCCGATGACGAAACTCGCTGGACGGCTTTAAACCACTCCATCGCTGTGAATCACCTTCTCGGTTACGAGCATCGCGTGGCGATGACTAACCGCCCCGGCCACGAGCCGACCACGCAATCCAACGAACAAATCATCGCTTTCCTCCAGCGCTTTCTCGGGCTGGAATCCGGGTCTGAGAATCAAATTGTGGCACCTTCGGAAAACGGGCGGAAAACATTGTTAAATACTAGATAAGATTTGCCGCGGAATTGGCATAATTGCCACGATCCCGTCGCGCAATTGTTGCAAGCCGTTGCTTTCCTCGTTTTGGGGATCGGCGTATCACGAACCGGATTTTCCGCGTATCTGGCAACGCCCCAAAAACCTCTCTGTTATGATTGCTATTGATTTCTACTATTCTGCTTTAAAGCGGCTCTTCTCGTTGTTAACCCCGGTGATTTGCACGCTGTGCGTGCTTCTCGGCTCCGGTGCGTCGATTCACGCGGCTCCTTCCACGACGATCGTCATCAGTCAGCTTTATGGAGGAGGTGGAAATGCGGGCGCCACTTATAAAAACGATTTCATCGAGCTGCATAACATTTCTGGAAATTCTGTCGATGTCACCGGATGGTCTGTGCAGTACACTTCGTCCACAGGGACCACGTGGCAGGTGACCAATGTTTCCGGAACCATTCCGGCAGGCGGATATTATCTGGTCCAGGAATCGCAGGGTGCGGGCGGCACGACTAACCTTCCCACGCCCGACGCCACTGGGACCATCGCCATGAGCGCGACCGCCGGGAAGGTGGCGCTGGCCAATAGCACCACGGCGCTTTCGGGTGCAAATCCGAGCGGCGCGCAGGTGGTCGATCTAGTCGGATTCGGCGGTGCCAATGGCTTCGAAGGCAGCCCCGTGGGGACGCTGACCAATACCACGGCGGCTCTGCGTAATAATAGCGGCTCCACGGATACGGATAACAATGCCAGCGATTTCACCGTCGGCGCGCCGGCTCCGCGCAATAGCGCTTCGCCGCCGTTCATCCCGGGACCAGTGGCCGCGAAGATCGTGGTGGAGACAGCGGCTGATGGCTCCGGGGCAAACGTGCCCGCACAAACGATCGCGGTTGGCAGTTCGATCACTGTCTATGCTATTTCTCGCAGTTCGAGCAATGTGTTCATCGCTAACGCCGCGGCGACCTGGTCGCTTACTTCTGTTACCGGCGGCGTCGTTTCAGGCGATTTGGTGCCTGCGGGTGACAATAAAAGCGCCGTATTTACACCTCATGCGGACGGGTCTGCGGTGATTCATGTTGGTGCGAGCGGACTCACATCGGTCGATTCCGGCACGATTACTGCCAGTGCCACGCCCTCCGATCCGACGGCGGTGGCTTCCGCCGATTCCACTTCTGTTTCGGCGGGGCAACAAGTGCTTCTGACGGTTACCGTCACTCCGGGCCTGAACCCGACAAGCACCGGGATTGTGGTGAGCGGTGATTTGAGCGCCGTCGGTGGTTCCGCGACGCAGTCCTTTACCGAGGGGCCGGCTAATACCTTTACCTATCAAGTAACAGTGCCGTCGAATCAACCGGGCGGCCCCGTGCTGATCCCGATCTCCGTGCAGGATGCCCAGTCGCGAAGCGCCTCTGCCTCCGTGACATTGAACGTCCACGGCAGCCTGACCATTTTCCACACGAACGATACTCACGCCCGCGTCACGCCGCACCACTGGATCATTCCGCAGCACTCTTCCGATCCATTCACCCAGTTCGAAGAAGTGGGTGGCGCTTCCTATCTAGTCGGCGAAATGTTATCTCTCGTAGGAGGGCAGCCGGACGCATTGGTGCTGGATGGCGGCGACATCTCGGAAGGCAACCCTCTCGGCGACTGGAATGGTCCGGGCAATCCCATCGGTACGTTTGGCAATGGCATTGCCATTAACTTTTACGAAATCATGGACAGCAAGCTGCGCAATGTGCCCGGGCGCGGCGGGCGCGGCCTGGATGCGATGGTCGTGGGCAATCACGACATTCGCAATATGACGTACCTGAATAACATGAAGGATGCGGCGAATTCTCATTTCCCGATCCTCTCCATTAACATCTGCAACAAGGGCACGCACACGCCGTACTTTCAGCCCTATGTGATCATCAATCTGAACGGGAATAAGATCGGTATCGTTGGCTATACCACAGAAACCGCTGACTCCAACGATCCCGTGGTGAACAGCACCATCGACGTCGTGAAGTGCGACTGGAAGAGCAGCGACAGCACGAAAATTCACTTCTCCGATTACGTGAATACGCTGCGCAACACCATGGGTTGCAATATGGTCATCCTGCTCACGCACGACGGCCATAGCGATCTGTGTGCGCGCACCGATGGCACGCAGCCCATCCTCGTGGATGATCCGGCCAATGGCGTCCTTCCGGAAATCGCCGTGACGGGCCACTGGCACACCTATGCCGATACGCTGTGGCAGCCCGAGATTCTTAACTACAAGACGATCTTCACGGAGTCGGGCAGCTTCATGCACTACATCGGTGAGTTGCATGTCGATGGGCGCGGCAAATACCTGAGCACGATCAATCATCCTTTGCGCGATTCCGAGATCACGCCTGATCCGGATATGGAGGCGTTCCTGGATTCCATGAAGACCGCGTACGCCGCAGCGAGTCCGCCTTATCAACTGGAACAAGTAATCGGTTATACGGACGACGATCTCCTGCTCGACAACCGCATGAAATGGTGGTCCAGCGATGAATTTCCCTGGTCGGGCGACAATACCGCGGGCGGCTGGATTTGCGACGCGATGCAGTGGAAAGCGCAAATCCTCTTCGGACAATGCGATCTCGCCGTCGAAGCGGGCGGCGGTGTCCGCTCGGATATTCCGGCGGGTCCAGTGACCTACACGGAAATCTATGAAACGTTCCCCTGGGCGGATGATACTATCTACGAAGTGAACATGACCGGCCAGGAGATTTGGGACTATATCAAGGGACATGATTGCGACGCCGCCATTTCACGCGGATGGAAGGTGACCGCCTTTGACGGAAATCCCACAAGCATCACTTACAACGGCCAGCCGGTTGATCTCGCCCACACCTACAAAGTGGCGATCAACAACTACATGTACACGCACGATACGGTGCCTTTCTCGGATCCGAATCCGCAAACTTCCACCTATCTCGCGCGGACGGCGTTGGTTGACTATGAAAGCCAGTTTGGAGCGGCCAATCCTTACAAGAGCGGCGGATTGCGCTACTCGCTGAATACGCAACTATCGGGTGGGTATCGAGTGGTAGTTACGATGCTCAACGACGCCGACAGCGCTCCGGCGTTTGACGACGCTTTCGTCCGCTTTATCAGTGCGGTACCGGAGACGATGGGCCACCGCGGGACTCAGCAAGTCCCCACGAGTTTCGTGAATGCCGACGGATCGATCAACCTGAACAATCGTCTCGCCGAAAACGAATTGTACCGCAGTTACTTGGGATTCAAGACCGGTGTGTTGCATCCGGGCGATATTATCGAGACTTACGGAAAAGCCGGTTTCTTCGGCGGTGATCCGGAATTCGTGGATCAGGAAGGCATCCAGTCTGATGGGGTCGAATTCAAAATCGTGGGCCACGACGACAGCCTGGCGCAGCCCACATTCTTTTCCTCGATCGGTAGTTTCTTCAATCAGATCTATAAGAATCACTACGTAAAATTCTTCGCCAAGAAGACCGGCACGAGCATTGTCACCGATCAAAATGGCACCTCTATTTCGATCGAGGATGTGACGGGTTTTGCCTTGAAAACTCTGCCCGGCAATGTGGGCGATCTCTTGCAGATTACGGGCGTACCGACTAGCGAAAGCTTTGGTCTGCGCTTCCGGGCCAATAGCGCCGTGGTGGCATCGACGGCTGGCATTACCGGCTTTCCGCCGGATTCACACGTGTTGCAGCCGGCCTCCTCCACGCAAACGAGCAGCCCGCTCGTGCTTTCCGCCATGGCCGCTGTTGCTCCCGGCGCGGATACTAACATCTTCGCGCTGAGTCCGGTGGCGGATTCGCAGGTCGTGAAAGGCTCGCCCACCGGCACCAACGGCACACGCACCTTTCTCTTTGTACAAAGCGCGGCAACGGGGTCGTTCCAGGATGAACGCTCCTGGCTGCGGTTTGACCTCTCTAGCGTTCCTGCCGGTTCCACGATCTCGAGCGCGAAGTTGAAAATGTATTGCTGGAAGGCGGTCGGCGCGGCCATGTCCTCGGATTTGTGCACCAGCGCAAATGATAGCTGGATTGAAAATAGCGTTACTTGGAATAATCAACCTTCGTTCGGCAGTCCGATTGACCAGCAGACTCTGGCCGCCGGTGCGATCAATGTCTGGTATTCGTGGGACGCGACCTCCTTCGCGCAGAGCGAATTCGCGGGCGACAAACAAGTCTCGCTCCTGGTGAAGCCGACGAGCGAGGGCTCTACTGATGCTACTTCTCCGAGCTACGGCTTTGAGTCACGCGAATTCACAAGCAACACGCCGTATCTCGAAGTCAGAACGCCTGCTTCCGGCTCGGTGCCCACGGTCACGCAGGTACAGTTCTATTATCGGTACTCGACCGACAAGACGACCTGGACGCCGTGGACAGTGTATGGGGTGAGTTCATCTGATCCCTGGACGATTTCGTTCAACTACCCGGCTGGTGAAGGTTACTACGAGTTTTATAGCGTGGCCACGGATAGCGCCGGCAATGTCGAACCCGCACCCGCGTTTGCCGATGCCGCGGTTCTATTTACCACGCAGCCGCTGCCGGATCTGGCGGTCTCGGTGTCAGCGCCCACGACGGCCTATGCGGGAAATCCGATCAACTATACGCTTACGGCATCGAATATCGGCACGGCGGATGCCAGCGGCGTGAAAGTGCAGTTCCAAATTCCGACGGGGCTTGCTTATGCATCCGCATCCGGCGCATCTGGCTTTACCGCCAGTGAATCCGACGGGTTGGTTACTTTCACGGGCGGCGCCCTCACGGCGGGATCGAGCGCGGCTCTCACGGTAACCACCTCTGCAGCCTCGGTCGGAACGTACACTGCGCCGGATAACGCCGCGCTCATCGATCCCGATAACGATATCGTCGAAGCCGATGAAGCGCATAACGGATCATTGGCCGTGACGACGAATGTGATCAGCAACACTCCGCCGGCTCTGCATCTGCCATCGAACATCACGGCTGAGGCGACCTCCGCCGCGGGCGCGGTGGTGACATTTACGGTGACGGCCGATGACGTGGAGGACGGGCCTCTGACGCCGACTGTGATGCCGGATACGGGCAGCACTTTCCCGCTGGGCGATACGACGGTGAATGTTTCCGTGACCGACAGCCAGAACTCGACAACGACTGGCAGCTTCCTCGTTACGGTGCAGGACACGACGGCGCCGGAGATCGCAGCCCCCGCGGGCGGGTTCAGTCCGCTGACATTGGCATCGGGAGCGGCACTGCCCGACTACCGGGCACAGGCGGTGGCGAGCGATAATGTGGGCGTAACCAATGTCACCCAATCACCCGTGCCCGGCACTGTGGTGGGTGCCGGAACAGTACAAGTAACGTTGACCGCCTTTGACGCGGTGGGCCACTCCGCCAGCACGAGCTTTGATGTCTCGGTGAATCTCGAATCACCCGCGTACTCGACGGTTGCCGCGAAAGGTGGCGATGTTCCGGGTGCGGGCGTTGATCCGCGCATTGGCGTGGGCGCGCTGTGGAAGAGCTTTGGAGTGCCCGCGCTTAGCCAGACGGGTGAAGTGGCGGTGCTGGGAAATTGGGCCGTGAAGAGCAAGGCCGGTGCGGGAATCTTCGCCGGCAATCCGCTCGCTCTCGTCATCGCCAAAGGCGAAACCGCACCCGGTACGAACGGCGCGGTCTTCACAAGCTTTGGTGACCCGGTAATTAATCGCGATACATCCTCTTTCGGGTCGAGTGGCGGCACGGGAGGAATCAATCCGGCAGACGCGGGCGGCAGTACCGGTGGACCCAGCGCCATCGCCTTTAATGGCAAGTTCGCAAAACCAACGAAAGCTTCACCGCTCACCATAGACGGAACCAATAACTTTGGCATTTGGACGAACGCAGGTGGTGCGTTGACGCTGGTGGCGCGAAAGGGGGATGTCGCTCCGGGAACGGGTGGCGGAGTCTTCAAAGCGCTCAGTTCGTTTACGCTCGTGGATAACGAACTGCTCGTTGCCGCTACGTTGATTGCTCCGACTACGAAAGCTCCAAACGCACCGGGGGGTATCACCAAGGCAAACGACGTCGGCGTGTGGCGCTGGACTTCCTCCACGGGATTGGGACTGCTGCTTCGCGAGGGGCAGACGGTTCCGAGCAGCGCGGGCGACAAGGTCGTGAGTGTCTTTCAAATGCTCGGCACGGTTAGTGGTTCGCCGGGCCATGGCCGCCACCATGTGGCTGCCGGTACCTATGAAGTGCGCGTCGTTTGCACCGACAAGACGGTGATCGATTACTTGATTGACGCCACGGGCGCGACACCTGTCTTCCAATCGCTCGCTGAGACCGGCCAGGCATTGCTGCCCGGCTTGCTGGCGACGACTGTCGGCGTGCCCTCCGGCAATAGTGAAGGTGAAGCCGCCTTCCAGGAAGGGTTCAAAACCGCCAAGGGCGGGCCGACCACCGCAGACAATGCGGCCATCTTCTCAAACCGGGATGGCGGCTGGGGCATCGTCGTACGCAAGGGAAGTGTGGCAACAAGTAACGACACGTGGAAAACCTTCAAAGATCCTATCCTCGATGAAACGGGAGACGTTGCCTGGATTGGCACGCTCGGCGGCACAGCGACCAGCGCCAACAAGGCAGTCCTCGGTTGGAGCCCGGAAGGCGGTGCCCCGCAGATCGTGGCGCGCCAGGGATCCTTGGCCGCGGGTGCGGAAGGCGGTGTATTTGGCGCCTTTACCTCGGTGGCTCTGCCCGATGGCGGTCTGGGCCCGTTATTCACCGCGACACTGGAGTCGAAAACTCCCGGTTCTCCCGCGACGCCTCCTGGTCCCGGCGGCGTTACCACGGCAAACGACACCGGTCTCTGGTGCATGGATAGCACGGGCAACATTGATTTGCTTTTGCGCGAAGGACAGACTCTCTCCGGTAACACGGTGAAGAGCTTTAAAGTCATCGCCAATATCGCCGGCAGCCCTGGCCAGACGAGGAGCTTTAACGCTTCGCACGAAGTGGTGGTCAACGTTACTTTTGCGGATCGTTCGCAATCCCTGGTGACGATAACGGTTCCGTAGTAGATCGCCGATTTGCCAAAACCTGTCAGGGCCGGCTGTCATCAGCCGGCCCGTTTGGGTCGAATGAGCCGAGGTTGGTGAAACGGCAATTTGGTGCTCGTTCGGCCGGGCTTTGGTGGTGGTTCACCAGCACCAGTTTGCTTTGCGTACCCAATGGCCATCTGCGGACAGATGGCTCCGCCAGTCTTTGATGGATCATTAAAGACTCGCATTTCCAAAGGTATTCCTCTTACACCTGCCGGGCTTACCGCCATGTCTCCCGACTCATCCGCCCTTTCCCGTCGTCAGGTTCTCCTCCGCGGAGCCGCTGCCTGGAGCGCCGCGGCGTTTGCCGCGTTAAATGCTAACATTCGCGCTTTGGCTGCGGCGGAAGCGAGCGCTGCGGAGCCTGCCAAGCCGCGATCCTTCTGGTCGCCCTTTGCCAGCCTGCGCGAGCTTGAAAAAATCGCTCCGGCGCAAATGACACCCGAGGCGTGGGAATTCATCAACGGTGGCGCAGGGGACGAAAACACCATCCGCTGGAATGTAGAAGCCTATCAAGCCTTGCGCCTTCGCGCGCGGATGCTCGTCGATGTGACCAAATTGGATACGCGGGTGAAACTCTTTGGCCGGGAGCTGCCGCACCCCATCCTGCTCTCACCCGCCTCCGATCACAATCTCGTGCACCCCGAAGCCGAAGTAGCGACTGCCAAAGGCGCAGGCGGCGCACAAGCAACCATGGTGGTCAGTACCTTCGCTTCAAAGCCGATCGAAGAGATCTCCCACGCGGCGACACAGCCGCTCTGGCACGCTACTTATGTGCAACCGGATCGCTCCCGCACGCTCGACCTGTTGCATCGCGCCGAGGCCGCCGGCTTCGAGGCGATTTGTGTTCCGGTGGATTCACCGGTGGTAGGCGCGCGTGATCGTGAGCATCACACTTATCGCTTCAAGGATCACGGACCGGTGTCATTCGCCAATCGCCCCGCGAATTACTGGCGTTATCCCACGACCTGGAGTGATCTCGAATGGTTCCGCTCGCAGACGAAGCTGCCATTGATCCCAAAGGGCATTCTTACTGCGGAAGATGCCGAGCAGGCGATCAAGGCGGGTGCTTCCGCGATCTTTGTTTCCAATCACGGCGGACGAAATCTCGATACTTTGCCCGCGACCATCGAGGTCCTGCCCGAGATCGCGCAGAAGGTGGCGGGCCGTGTTCCATTGCTCATCGACGGCGGCATTCGCCGCGGCACCGACGTCCTGAAAGCGCTTTCGCTCGGAGCCACCGCCGTGAGCGTGGGCCGTCCCTATCTCTACGGCCTCGCCGTGAATGGCGCCGATGGGGTTAGCGCCGTGGTTAACATTCTCCGCAACGAACTGGAAATGGCTCTCGCCCTGGTGGGCCGGCCGTCGATTGGCCAGCTAGATAAATCGGTGATTTGGAGCAAATCCGAGTAACGGAAAGGCGCAGGCCAGCCGTTACCGATCGCCACTGCCGACATACGATTTCAGGCTCGGTTCGCTGAAATAGTCCGTAGTCACTTTGCCGCTCTGAAAAACCTGCACGCCGTAGCCGACGATATGCTGCCCGCCTGCATTCACTTCCTTGCCGCCGGGGTTTATATGGTTTCGGCCGATGTTTCCGCCGCCTTCTCTGTGTTTTTCCGTGGATTGCGCCACGGCCTCGGCGGCTTTCACAGTTTCGTCGCCGTGCGCTTTCACCGTGGCATTTTTCTCCCCTTCTTTAAGCACGATCACCGCGTGATCTTTGACGTCCTTCCCGAAGTAATAATACTTCAGCTTCACGCTTTGGTCCTGAGCGGAGCTATTTGTGAGGTAAATCACGAGCGTCTTCTTTTGCGACTCGTCGAAGCGAGTCCGTTTGTCGTCGGAGAGCTGTTCTACCCGCACGCTGATGGGGCTTAGTTCAGCGCGGAGGATCGGTGCAAAAGCGGCCAGACCGAGCGTGAGGGTAATAGTGAGCAGGGACGCTTTCATAGGGGAATAGACGGGATCGGAGACGCTTCCCTTCAGTCAATCCGGCGCCATGGGCCTTTCCAAGGGCAAACTTTCGCGCATTGACTTCCGAGCAGGCCGACCCTTGATTCGCGGAGGTGCCGCCATCCATTGTCTCCACATACTTTTCCGTGTTCGCGTTTGTCCTCGGCGCGGCGATTGGTTCGTTTCTCAATGTGTGCATCTATCGGATGCCGCGGAATCTTTCGGTCAATAATCCGCGGCGCTCGTTTTGCCCGAGCTGCAATTACCAGATTCCGTGGTCGAATAATTTGCCGCTGATCTCGTGGCTGGTATTGCGCGGCAAATGCGCCAATTGCGGCTCGCGGATTGCCTTTCGCTACTTTGGCGTGGAACTGCTGACGGGTCTGCTCTTCCTCGCCGTCTGGCGGAAGGTTTGGCCCGACTCCTGGGTGCTGGCGTTTCCCTATTGGGTTTTGATGGGCCTCTTCGTGGTGGCCACATTCATCGATTTCGAGCACTTCATCATCCCCGATGAAATCACGTGGGGCGGTGCGATTGCGGGCATCTTGCTTTCTTTTGCCATCCCGCTCATGCACGTCGGAGAATCGAAAATGTTTCCCAACACTTTCGTGGAAAATTCGCCTCTTTACTCCGGCATGTGGGCGATCGTGGGAGCGGTGGTGGGCTATGGGTTACTTTGGATCGTTGTCGAGGTGGGGAAGATGGTTTTCGGAAAAAAACAGCTCGCTTTCGAAAAACCGACGCCGATGAAATGGGTTCGCAAAGACCTCGAAGCCGATCTCGATATCGGGGAGGAAAAGACGATGCAGTGGGCCGATTTCTTTGCGCGCGGCAATGAAGAGTTGCGCATGGATTGCGCCTGGATCGAGATCGATGGTGATCGTCACGAGAGTGTCTCGGCGCGATGGACGCTGGATTGGATTCACATTGGCGATCGCAAATGGCAATTGGAAAAGGTCGGCGTGATTTCCGGTGAAGTAACGCAAGTGGTTCTGCCGCGCGAAGCGATGGGACTGGGAGACGTGAAGTTTTTGGCCTGTATCGGCGCGTTTTTAGGATGGCAGGCAGTGTTGTTTACGGTCATCGCGGCTTCGATGGTGGGCTCGGTGATTGGTGGGACGGCTATCCTCCTGCGCCGCCGGGAATGGTCCGCGAAAATTCCCTTTGGGCCGTATCTGGCTTTGGGCGCGGTCGTTTGGCTTTTTGCCGGGCCGCAGATTTTGCACTGGTATTTGCGGTTGGCGGCGGTGCCGCCGTGAGTGGAACGGGCATCCTGCCCGTTGATTCCGCCATGGGCGGGACGCCATACTACGTTGCCCCGCTTTAAAATCGCACAGTTACTTGTCCAGCGAGGAAATTCTCCCACTCTCGCATCGCGAGCTGCTGGCGGATGATGCTATATTGAATCCTCGCCTGTACGTCTGGGGTGAAGCGATAGGTGAGCGCGGTGTCGATGCGCCAGATATCGTTTCCCCAAGTTTCATTGTCACCCTCGTCGTTGCGGACGGTGGAATAAAGCTGCTGGTTCCAGCGCAAAGCACCGTAAAATTGCGGGGTGAATTTATACTTCGCCTCCAAGTAGTAGGCAAAAGTATCGGCATCCCCGATTCGCGGGACTTCAAAGCGAGTCTCGAAGAACTCCGCCCAGAATTCCCAATGGTGCCAGGCGAAACTCAAATCCTGACCGAGAACGATTTCGCGGTAATCGCCGATGTTTTTTCCACGCGGCAGCAAGCTCGGGTGCGAAGACGGATCGGAGAGCATGGCGCCCGATACTAGATAAGGTCCCGCGCTGGCGGAGAAGCCCAGATTCCACGCTGGCGTCGGTTCCCAGCCGAAGCGCCCGCTCCACGTGGGATGCTGCCAGGTGCGCTGCGTCGCGTCCCACTCTTCCGGACGGGAAGAGAGCGAAGCGTTTTTCATTTCAGCGGCGACATTGAATTTTCCGACCTGTCCATAGATCGCGACGCCGCTGGCCAGGCTCGGTCCCCAGATGATTGGAGTCCGCTCGTAATTCTCATCCACCTCGTTGCGCCAGGTCAGGAATTCGTTGGCATCCGCGGGCACTTCGCGATCGTAAATGGGCGTGACGTTTTCGTACGGCAAAGGCGCGTTGATGAATGGGTTCGTCCACGAATCGTAGCGGTGGGACCAGTTGCCGATCACCGTGGCGAATTTTCCGACTTGAATGCGCCAGCCTTGATCCGGCCATGGTTTGAAAGCGAGCGCGTATTGATCGAGGCGCGTTTGCGCGCTGGAATCATGCGGATCGAAGCCGCGATCCACGCGCATTTCGACAAATCCGTAGAAATGCGATCCAAACTGCGCATCCAGATTCAGCGTGAGGCGTGGATTGAGCAGAAAACCGTGCCGCGTTTCGACCAGGCCGGAAGGCGGTTGCTCCACATAATAGCCTTCGAGATCAAGTAACCCGGAAACCCGGGCCTTCACGTTGCCTTTGAGCAGGCTCACTCCGAGCCATTCATCGACGCGCGGCGTCCAGGAATCGACCGCCTGCGCACTCAGGGCGCCAGCGCAGAGCGCGGCGGCTGCGGCGAGCAGCGGGGTGGCTGGACCTTTCTTCATGCCGCCTGCACTGCTTTGCGGATGGCCTCTCGCAAATTGGGCATGGTGATCGGCTTGGTGGCGAGCACATCGATGCCCGGAATGGAATCGCCTTCCAGAAACTGGCTGAAGCCGGTGAGCAGGATGATCGGGGTGCGCGGAGCAAGTTGCTTGATCGCCAGCGCCATCTGGTCACCGCTCATCCCGGGCATTGCTTTATCGGTCACAACGACTTCAAACGGGTGCGTACGAAAGGTGCGGATGCCTTCCAGGCCATTGCTGGCCATTTCCACGATGTGCCCATCCGCGGTGAGGAAGGCAGCCAGGACATCGCGCACCTGCGGTTCATCATCAACAAGTAACACGCGCAGGGATTTCTGCCCGCGGGCCGGCTCGGAATTGGTCTGCGCGCTGGGCCCGGCCTGATGCAAAGGCAGACGCACGAAAAAGGTCGTGCCTCTGCCCAGTTCGCTTTCGATGTCCACCGAGCCGCTGTGTCGTTGCAAAATGCCGAAAACCATGGCCAGCCCGAGGCCGGTGCCGCGTTCTCCTTTGGTGGAGAAAAAGGGCTCGAGGCAGCGCTCGCGCACTTCCGGGGTCATGCCCGTGCCGGAGTCCGAAACCTCGATCACGGCACGGTTGGTTTCCTGCCGGCAGCGAAGGGTGAGAGTGCCGCCCTTCGGCATGGCATCAACGGCGTTGAAGATGAGATTGGTGAGTACTTCACGCAAGGCAGACTCATCACCGCAGGCCGGTACGGTTGGCTGCAGTTCCGTGCGGATGGCGATCTCCGCTCCGCTGGATTGCGCCTGGTCTTTCCATTTCGGCTGCGTCAGCGCGATGACTTGTTCCACCAGTTTCTGCACATCCACGGCAACGAAGACGTCGCCTTTTTCGTTGGAACGGTAGAATTCCCGCAAACGCCCGACGATATGCGAGGCGTCCTTTGCGCCGGTGTGGATGACGTCGAGATAATTGACGGCGCGTTTGCGATCCTGCAGGATTTCCGGGCGCACCAAAAGTAACTCGCTGAAGCCAATGATCGGCGTGAGCGCATTGTTAAAATCGTGAGCAATGCCGCTGGCCATTTCACCCAAAGCACGCAGGCGTTCCTGTTGGATTACTTGTTGCTGCGTCGTGCGCAAATCTGCGACGGCTTTCTCCAATTCCACATTCAGCGCGACCAGGGCATTGGCCGTCTGCTTGCGCTCGGTGATGTCCTCCAGCGTCCCCTCGAGATGATGCAAGGCGCCGCTGGCATCGGGAATGGCACGCGCATTTTGCGACACCCAGATGCGCTGGCCGTCACGCCGGACGACTTCGCATTCAAAATTCGAAACAACGCCATCCTGGCTGACGCTCCGGATGAACTCCGTGGCAAATTCCGGCTCCGCATAAAAGGAGCGCGTGGCCGCCTCCTGCACAAAATGCACCGGCGATTCATAGCCAAAGATGCGGGCCATCGCGGGGTTGGCGCTGAGAAAGCGTCCGTCCAGTGATTGGAGGAAAATCCCTTCGACGGCGTTTTCAAAAATGCTGCGGTACTTTTGCTCCGTGAGTTCGAGAGCGGCTTCCGCTTTTTCGCGCATGGCCAGATGCCCGGCGGAATCCTCGGCCAGCTGTTCGACCGGCTTGGCAAATCGCGTGGAGAGAATGTGGCTCGCACCCAACCCTACAAGTAACACAAGGCAGCCCGCTCCAACGATCTGAAACTGCAGCCTGCGTTGCATCGCCAGGTCGCGCCCCAGCGGATAAACACAGACCTGATACGCGGGAGCGAAGTGCGAACCGGCATTGAGGATTTTATAGAAAAGCCAATACGGTTCACCGCCGGCGTGGACCATGATCCGGCCCTCCGCCGCCGCGCCGGCCTTCAGCGATTCGTCCAGCGCGCGGGAAAGGCTGGCGCGGGTTGCGGGAGAGAGATTGGGCAAATGAAGATGGCTTTCAAACCAGACGCCGCTATCCACCTCTTGATTTTCAGCACGGTGTTCGGCACTGAGAGAATCAAACCCGAGCACCAGTGTGCCGAGCCTCTCGCCGGTGGCGGAATTGATCAAAGGCGTGGCGATGATTTCCTTCGGCGCCGCAGCCCCTTTCTCCTCCGGGATCAAAAAATAGCCAACCTGCTGTTCGTCACTGGCGGAAGCCGCTGCCGAGAGTTCCTTTTCCCAGGGAGCCGTCTCGGTTGCTTGATCAGAAGGTGTCTCGGTTACTTGTCGATCCGCTTCTTCTTTGGGTGAAGCCCCCGGCGCTTCCGGCTGGAGCACGACACCTTCCGCATTGAGCAAGCGAAAGAAATTCGCCTGTAGCGAGCGGCTTCGGCCCGGACTTCCCGCGGCGTCCTTTTTTACCAGCACATCCCGCAGTTCCAGCTCGATTCGCGCATTTTCGTAGAGGTCCTCGAGATCGTTCTCCGCCAGCGCGGCGCGGATGCGCACCGAGCGGGCCAGTCCACGGCAGCGCTCCGTGGCCGTCGCCAGCCGGGCTTCCTGGATGCCGAGCAGGTCTCGGAATCGCCCCTGAAATTGCTCCTGCAGACGCTGCTGGTAAGCGTCATCTGCGTTGCGTTGCGCGACAAAAAGGGCCAGCGCTGCAATCGCGGAAATAACGAGCATCATCGCCAGCAGCAGCCGGAGCCGAAAGGCCCGCGTGGCTCGTACCGGAGCCGCCTGACTGGCGCGACCGCTCACGGGAAATCGATGTGAAGGGTGGCGCCTGGCTTCAAGTCCACCGCCTTCTCATAAGTCGTCTTGCTGTCCACCCAGGCCTTGAGCGAATAGTGGCCGGGCGGCAGGCTGGCCAGCTTGTAGCGGCCATCCAGATCGCTTCTCACGAAGTATGGGGTGTTGAGCACGAGGATCACGCCGTGCATGTGTTCGTGGATATCGCAGTAAAGCGAAACCACGCCCGGCGTGTCGAAAATTTGCGAAGGAATCGGCCGCTCGTCGCTCCGGTAGCGCCCGAGGTCGAACCGTTTGACCTTCGAATAGGAAAAAATGTTGTGGTAGGTATCGTCGAAGTTCGGGAACTCGACTTTGGTGCCGACCTGCACCGGCAGGAGGGGAGTGGTGAAGGCCAGGTTCTTTTGCCCCATCTCCGCCACCGGCTGAGTCTTCGGGTGAGGAAAATTGCCTTCGATATAGATCGCAGCCGTGGGCGGGTCGGGAGCGATAACGGAGGCGTCGAGGCTGGATTGGTAGCGTTGATTCAGGACCGTGACCTTGGTGTTTTTGCGCAGTTCCACCTTTCCTTCGATTACGGCTTGAGCGCGACCATCCTCGAGGAAAAGGCAAAAGGATACCGAGACGAAAAGGAGGAACCGATCCATCGCGCAGACGAGAACAGCAGTTCTCCTGCCATTGGCGGCTCGGGAATGAGCGGCAGGGGATTTCTTAATCGTAATCCATCATCCGGTTAAGCCCGTCTTTCCGTCCGCTGCTCCTAAACCCGCTGCTTGCGCCCGAGGCCCGTTCGTGAAGTAATCCCCCTCCATTCCATGCCGAAAGACGTATACGATTTTTCCGATCTTCAGAACTGGCAGGCCGCCACCGCCGGAGCTGAACCTCCGCTGCGGCTGGCCGTTTTCGGTGATCCCGTGGCGCACTCTGCGTCGCCGCCCATGCATAATCCGGCTCTGGAGAAGTGTGGGATCGCGGCGCGGTACACGCGGCTGCACATTCGGCCTGAGGAACTGGGGCGGGCGCTGAGGCTGCTCCCGGGCGCCAATTTCGTCGGAGTGAACCTGACGATCCCGCACAAGGCACAGGCGGTCGCGCTGATGAACCGGGTGGACGATCATGCCTTGCGAATCGGGGTGGTGAATACGGTAGTCGTCGAGGGCGACGAGCTGACCGGCTTCAATACAGATGGGCCGGGACTGGTGCGGGCGCTGAGGGCGGAGTTCGGAGTGGATCTGCGCGACCTGCGCGTGATGGTGCTCGGCGCGGGCGGTGGAGCGGGGCGGGCGATTGCCATGCAGTGTGGTATCGAGAATTGCGAGCGGCTCGTGCTCGTCAATCGCACGCTGGAAAAAGCGCGCTTGCTGGCTGCGGAAATTGCGCCGTCGTTTCAAAACCCGCGAGTATTCGGCCCCGGCGAGCGGGTGGAGGCGGTGCCTTGGGACCACGAGGTGCTCCGCGGGCAGCTCCAGCAGACCGATCTGGTGATTAATTGCACTTCGCTGGGGATGAAACGCACCGATCCTTCGCCGCTGCCGAGCGCGATCCTGCAGCCGTCGCATATGATTTACGATACGGTCTATACCGCGGCGCGCACGAAGCTGATGCAATCCGCCGATGAGGCCGGCGCGAAATCGGCAAACGGTCTCTCCATGTTACTTTACCAGGGGGCGCTGTCGTTTGAGATTTGGTTCAATCGAGAGGCGCCCGTGGAGGTGATGCGGAGCGGGCTGATGGAAGCACGCAATGCGTGATGCCATTTGGGAAGATATACTCGCTCATCATTGTAGGCCCGAGTCTGTGACCTGGGCGGCGCGAGACGCCGATCGCGAACTGTGCATCGTCCCCAGTCCAACGAACCACCCGCTCCCGCAGGTCGCAGACCTGCGCTACAGTTGCGGAGCGCGGGCTGTGATTTTCGAGTTACTTGTTATTCGATGCCGGGAGATTGAATTCCTGATTGGTGAGGATGATCCGGAAAGCCTCGTCTTTGGTAAATCCTTCGGCAATCAAGGCGTCATAATAGGCGCGCTTCACTCTGGCCAGACGCTTCGCGGTTTCGGGTTTGGCCATGTAGTCGAGGGCGCCATCGACTAGCTTTTCCAGTGATCCGGAAAGATCTCCGCCAAATAGCTGAGCGAGTGGATTTGTGAGATCTTCACCAGGCTTGCTTAAGGCCTCAGAGACGGAAGGGTCATCCTTGGCGGGAGGATTTTTGGATTTCACGACGTAAACTCCCGATTTGTCCTGATCGACGGTCAGTTGCTTCGTGCTGGCAACGATGTTGAATGCCTCCCACGGAGTTTTGTTTTCCAGACGCATGGTGACAGTGCCTTTCACATCGTTGCTGATGACCACATTTTGCCCCGCCTGGCGGGCAAGCGTGCGCAGAACGAGCGAGATGTCGTCACCCTGAAATTCGTGGGTGCGCACTTTATACGGAGATACATTTACGGATTCGACTGGAGGGGCGATTGTCGTCCCTGTGGTCGCGGCTGAGGAATTTTGCTTCGGTTTGGCACTAGCCGTGATGGCCGTGAAGCTGAGGAATGCGAAGACGAGGAGGAAGGGGTGTTTCATGGAGGTTTTAGGAAACTCTCCACGCTCAACCCCCGACTCTCAACTCTCAATTGAGCTGCCCACCTTCGCCCACCGCTCTATCTCAATTTCGCTTCGATTCTCAATATCCAATGGAGCAGGGGATCATCGGCAAACGGAGGTGCAGGGTTGACCGAGCCGCGGGAGTGTGAACTATTCCCGGAGAACCCGCGAGGCTGTTCATCATTCGCAAACATTTCCGCCCCTGTGCGTCGCATTTTATCCATCGTCATTTTATGCTGGCTGGCCGCTTTGCCTTCGCTTTGTGGGCAAAGCATAGCAATTCCGTGGAGCAGCCATGCGCACGATCCGCAGCATACCGGAATCTCGCAGTTTAGTGCACAGCCGCTGCAGCAAATTCACTGGCAGATGCCGGTGGATTTGCAGCCGAACTATAGCGGCGATGAGTTGCTGATTCACTATGGCTCGCCGCTCATTACGCGGAATAATACGCTGCTCGTCGCGGTGAAGACGGGGTTGAACGATGGGTTCCGCATCGAGGCGCGTAATGCGGCGAATGGGACGAGCATCTGGACGGCGGTGACGGGATACTCTGTGCCGCAGTCAGGTTGGATCCCTGCATGCGGGATCGTTCTCACGCCGAAAAATCGGCTCTACTACCCTGATGCCGGCGGCACCGTGAGCTTTCGCGATACGCCTGACGCAGCGACTGGAAACACCGGCCGCGTCGCGTTTTATGGCATCGCTAACTATAACGCCAATCAAGCAACGTTTAATGCCAACGTGAAGATTTGCACTCCGCTGACTTCGGATCGTTACGGCAATATCTTCTTTGGCTTTCTGGTCTCGGGATCAACCTCGCCGTCCCTCAGCACCGGCATCGCGCGGATCACGCCGGATGGCACTGGTTCCTGGGTTTCCGCGAGCGCCGCGGCCAGTGATGCTGGTATTACGGAGGTAGTGGCCAATTGTGCACCCGCGCTGAGCAATGATCATCGCACGTTATATATTGCGGTAAGTAGTGGCAGTTTCAGTTCCGGCTATCTTCTGGCGCTGGATAGCCGCACTTTGGCGACGCAGGGCGTCGTCCGCTTGAAGGATGTGAAGGCGCCGACACAAAATGCGTCGCTGCCGGACCAAGGCACGTCTTCGCCGTGTATCGGTCCCGATGGAGATGTCTATTTTGGAGTTTTGGAAAATCCCTTTGGGAGCAATCACTTTCGCGGCTGGTTGCTGCATTTTGACAAAACGCTGGCGCAATCCAAACCCGCGGGCGCATTTGGCTGGGATGATACGCCGTCGATCGTCGCGGCATCGGCCGTGCCATCCTACCACGGCACATCTTCCTATCTGCTGCTCACCAAATATAACGACTATGCCAACAATGGCGGGACTGGTCTAAACAAGGTAGCCATTCTTGATCCGAATGACACGATAGTCGATCCAGAGACCGGCGCCACAGTCATGAAGGAAATCATTACGGTTCTTGGTCCGACGCGAGATACGGATTATCCGGCTCCGGCGGTGAAAGAGTGGTGCATTAATACCGTGGCGATCGATACGGTGGGGAAATGCGCCTGTGTCCATAGCGAGGATGGAAATGTCTATCGATGGGATTTTACGACGAATACCTTCACGCAAACGCTGAATCTCACCTCGGGCTTGGGTGAAGCTTACACCCCGTCGGTGATCGGAGTGGATGGCACCGTCTTTGTCATCGCCAACGCGATTTTGTTTGGCATCGGAAACTAGCCATGAAACGCGCCCATACCTTGTTCGTCGTTTTCTGGCTGGTGATGAGCGTGGTCTCAGCCCGGGCTGCGCTTTCGCTGGTCCTTTCTCCCGCGGCTCAGAATTCGGCGACGGGTGTGGAGCTCGTCTTTTCCGGCACACTTACCAACACGAGTGCAAGCAGCCAGATTTTTCTCAATGATTTGCAGATCAGCGGCGGTCCGGCGCAATTGACATTAAAGCCGAATACTTTCTTTGCCAATGTGCCGGGGATTCTTTTGCCGGGAGAAAGCTATACGGGGCCGATCTTCTCCGTGATCATTTCTTCAGGCGCGCCGGCGGGTGATTATGCGGCAACCGTGAGTGTGCTCTACGGCGCGGATATCTTTGCGTTAAACAATACCGCAAGCGCGAGTTTTGCCGTGCTCTCGCCGGCGGTAAATATCACTGCGACTGATTCGGACGCTTCGGAATACGGTCCCGCTACGGGACAATTTACCATTTCCCGCACGGGCCTTACGGATACGGATCTTCCCGTGGCGTACACGATTGGGGGTTCGGCGGTAAACGGAGTCTCGTACCAAACCATTCCGCTATCGGCCTCAATCCCTGCCGGATCATCTTCCGCAGCGGTCACGATCCTGCCCATTCCAGACAATGTCGCCGAGGGAGATCGCTCGGTTACGCTGCTTTTGAGCAGTTCGCCGGCTTTCAATCCCGGCACAAACACGAGCGCGACGGTGACGATTCACGACAAGCCCGCAGATGAATGGCGGATAGCGGAATTTGGCGCGGCGGCCAATACACCTGCGGCATCGGATGCAGGGGATTGGGACGGAGATGGGATTACCAATCTTTTCGAGTACGCGCTGGGATTTGATCCGAAAACGCCGAACGCCTCGGGATTGCCTGTGCCGCTGGCCATGGATGGTTACTTGACGATTTCCTATGCACCGAACGCCGCGGCGGTGGACGTCGATTTCGTGGTGGAAGGTTCCGCTGATCTCGTGCACTGGAGCACGGCAAACGTAGAGGCGGTATCCATCGCTAACCCGCAACCGCCCAATCTCGTGACATATCGCTATAACCAGCCAATGGCCCTGGTGCCGGAGGCGTTTTTGCGAGTGCGAGTGACCCGGCGGGCGAATCCATAAGAGGAAGTAGTCCCATCGGCCCCGTGGGATTGCGCGCTCAGCCTTCCTCAACTTTGCGCAGCTCCTTTTTCAGGAGGCTGCTCAGGCGGTGTTTGATCAAGTAAACTTGCGCGATGTTCACGCCGAGTTCGCCGGATATTTTAGCAGCAGGCCAGCGCTTGCGCACGAGGCAATCGAAGACTTGATAGTGTCGGGAACTCACCTGCCGTTTGACGCGCTCGAGCGCCGCTTCGAGCAGGCGATCCCGCCATTCTTCATCCCAGGCGGTTTCGAGCGTTGCTCCGGGTGAAGCGATGCGATCAAGCGTGCCCGTTTGGCGGTGAGATTCGCCGGGTGGCGTGTGATCGCTTTCCGGAAGGCGTTTGCGAAATTGATCGGCGATGCGCCAGCGGGTCATTTGCAGGAGCCATGCTTTGAAGGAGCCGGCCGCCCGATCGTAGCGCGTGATATTCCTCGCCACGGAAATCACTGTTTCCTGAACGACGTCGTGCGCCTCCGCGTCATTCAAGCCCGCGCGCCGGGAAACACTATATATCAATCGCCAATAAGTATCGAAGAATTCCTGCCAGCGCGCCCGGTTGTCCAAATCGGCCAGGCGATCCACAAGACTGCGCCTCGTGGCGTCGAGGCGGGCGGGGTTGGCGCGGAGATCGGTCTGCATGGGTGGCCGATATCCTAAGCGTGCCGTGCAATTTGTGCACGATAAAGCTGGCGATAGACTTGGCTATTCCCCCCGGTCCACGCCCTTCGAATTTCGGAAAATGGAGTGGTGAGAGGTTCCGTTGGCCGTGCGGTTTAAATAGCCAGCTGCGGCTGCCCAATCGCTCTTATTCTGCCATGCCTTTAGGCTTCTATGAATTCGCGGAAGTCCGCCATCTCGTTGGGCCTCAAGTTGCGCTTTCTTATTTGCCTACACCGTGGGCGGTGCCGTTGCCGCTGCCGCCTTCTTGGAAGGGTCGGTTTTGGTCGCTTGCTCATCGGTGATGTTCTCCGCAACCGCCGAGCGGAGATTGGTGAGCGATTTCAGCGCGTTGAACCAGAAGGGCGCACCGAGGCTTAGCAAGGCCGCCGAGAAAAACATGCCGAGCCAATGGTGCTGCAGGCCTTCACCGTAAGGCACGTCCCAGCGCCACTTCCCATTTTCGTGTGGGAAGAGATCGAAACCGGTTTTATTCAGCGAGGTTTGCACGGACTTGAAACTCTGTGCGGAGTTTTCCAATCTCCCTTTGGCGATTTCATCGATGGTATTGTCGTAATCCGTCAGGACCTTCTCGTTGTCCCCACTG
>FTBG01000105.1_pt1 | contig 27375 bp, 16 predicted proteins | sample 1639311 | NCBI WGS metagenome assembly FTBG01 (sample SAMEA3914864, study PRJEB12502) | metagenome | biome: forest; material: soil | place: USA | collected 2012-03-12 | depth 0.3 m | reverse complement strand
TGGCCGCATTCAGCGTGGATGCCCTCGACTACTATGGTCTTTGGAAGCTCTTTGACGGACTGGCTGATGCCGCCTTTTTCGGCAAGAACCGTCAGTCCGCTCTGGGAGATACGCCTGAGCAGCGTTTCATGGGGAGGTGGAGCGACGGGGTCCCCGTGAAAGAGTTGAAGGTGGGGCGATAGCGCCGCCCTGTGTCGGATAGTGGTGGCGCACCGCATGCACCTGAGGGCATCAGGGTATTACCCGATTGCGTTTCTGCGCCGCTTTTGTTTAAACTCGCTGCTCGTGAACTTCTCCTGTCCACCCGGCGTCGAGGATTACCCAAATCTGCACGTGGTGAAGCGTTTGGTGGACGAATGGCAGCCGCAGCATGTCGAAGGAAAAGTGGAGTTAATGCCGGAGCATACGGTGAAGGAATCGGTTTCGCTGCGGTTCAGCGGTACGGTGGATGGGGCGAAGGCTTCGCACACCGCTTGGTCGCTCAACGAAATTCTTCTTCAGCACCCTGCGCTGGCGCCTGCGCTGGAAGTGATCACGGGTCAGTTCCTCGCCTCGACGCTCAGCGGCTCGATCTCGGCGCGGTCTTCGGAATCGTCGTCCTGCGAATCCGGACGGTGCGCGGCAGAAGGGGCTAAATTCTCATAAAAAATCGGGCTGTCCCGTGCAGAATCGCGCCCGGTGCAGTTGTATTGTTACTTGTTTATTTGGACGATAGGCTGAAATGGCGGCGTTGCTATGATATTCGGCTGCGCGGATAACTTCAGCGGAAGCGCAAGTAACGTCGGTTCCACGGTGGATGAATACGCTTCGACGACGGTTTATACCGAAGTGAACCTCGGTACGTGGGCGCCTGGCAGCACAGCGATAAATGGTTTCGCTTCAATGTGACGGGCAAGAATGCCTCCAGTGGCGGCACTTCGTATAACGACGCGATCTGTATCGATTATATCACGCTCGTTTCACAATAACTTCCATCGTCGACCGTCTTTCTTCGGGAAGACTGCCGTGAGTTTACAAGAGGGCCGTTCCGCTGAGCGGGCCGCCGCTACGCGAGAATCCCTTTCACCACTTCTGCTTCGCGTTGGACACCGGTGAGGCGCTGATCGAGGCCCTGGAAACGATAGGTTAGTTTCAGGTGATCGATACCCATGCAATGGAGGAGCGTGGCGTTGAGGTCGTTCAGGTGCACTGGATTCTCGACGACGTTATAGGAATAGTCATCTGTCTCGCCATAAACAAAGCCGCTTTTCACGCCGCCGCCCGCCGCCCACATGCAGAAATTCCGCGGATGATGATCGCGGCCATAGTTATCGTGGCTAAGCGTGCCTTGGCTATAGACGGTGCGGCCAAATTCACCACCCCAAATGACGAGTGTGTCCTTGAGCAGGTCGCGTTGCTTGAGATCTTTGATCAGTGCGGCGCAGGCTTGATCGGTGTCGCCACACTGCGCGCGAATTTCAGCGGGAAGATTGCTATGTTGATCCCAGCCGCGGTGCAGGATTTGCACAACGCGCACGCCGCGTTCCACCAGCCGGCGGGAGAGCAGCGCGCTCGCGGCAAAGGTGCCCGGCTTTTGCACATCCGGTCCGTACATCTCCAGCGTTTCCTTTGATTCACCGGAAATATCCGTGAGTTCCGGCACGCTGGCCTGCATGCGAAATGCCATCTCGTACTGCGCGATGCGCGTTTGCGTTTCGGGATCGGCAAAGCGCTCGAAGGAGCCCTGATTCAGTTTCCCCAAGGCGTCGAGCATTTCACGACGGCTCGCTCGATCCACTCCCGGCGGATCTTTAATAAAGAGAACCGGATCACCTTGCGCACGCAGCGCCACGCCGGAGTATTTGGTGGGCAGAAATCCGCTGCTCCACATGCGGGTGAAAAGGGCCTGAGCATTTGCCTTCGAGGACCAGCTCGGCGTGAGCACAACAAAGGCCGGCAAATCTTCATTTTCGCTGCCGAGGCCATAGGTGAGCCAGGAACCGAAGCTCGCTTTGCCGGGCAACTCATTACCGGTCATCAAGAAAGTGCACGCCGGGTCGTGATTGATCGCGCCCGTGTTAACCGTCTTGATCATCGTAATGTCATCCACGATGGACGCGGTGTGTGGAAGCAAGTCGCTCACCCACATGCCAGATCGGCCGTGCTGGGCGAATTTGAACATTGACGGCGCGACCGGAAAGCGTGTCTGGCCGCTGGTCATCGTCGTGATGCGTTGGCCATTACGAATGGATTCCGGCAAATCTTTGTCGAACTGCTCCGCAAGCTTCGGTTTGTAATCGAAAAGATCGATCTGCGACGGGGCGCCATTCATATGCAAGTAGATGAGGCGCTTGGCGGTAGGTGGAAAGTGAGGCAGGCCCGGCAGAGCAGGGTGAACTTTTGAACCGTAGTGAACTGCCCTATCAGACGCGCCGTAACCATTCCGGGTCAGCAGGGATTGAAACGCCAGGGCGCCCATGCTGAGACCGGCACTGCGGAAAAACTGGCGGCGAGTCTGGTGAACTGCGAAATCGTGAAGAGGAGACATGGAGGGCGTGTTACTTTAAAGTTCAGAGCGAGGCTGATTGGACGAAACCAGAAATCCGAATGACGAAGTAAGCCCGAAGCCAGAATGACGAATGGGAGCTGATCGCAGAATCCCCGCCGATTTTAATTCGGATTTCACGGAAATGTTCACGTTAACGATAGCGAGATATGTGGCGATAAAGGAACGCTTTGAAGTCGAACGGTTTCCCCTTCGGGTTTCGGATTTTTTTCGTCATTCGTCATTCTGGTTTCGTGCTTTTTTCTCCCCTCAGTTCTTCGTCACCGTCTCATCCATGTTTAGCATTACATTAGCCACCAACGTGTAAGCCGCCAGCTCACTCGGGTTGGCGTCGGCTTTGGGTTTGGATTCACCAAAGGCGATCGCCTGCTTTGCGGCGTCGAGGTTGGCCGCGTACTTGGTAAATTGCTTTTCGTAGGTATCTTTCAGAACGCTGCGTTCGGATTCCTGCGGACGCCTCGCTGTCACGAGGCGGAAGCCGTAGGTGATACGGTCTTCCGGAGTCAGGCCACCTTCGGTAATCATGCGCTCTCCGAGCGCGCGGGCGGCTTCGAATTGCTGAACGTCGTTCATGAGTTCGAGCGCCTGGAGCGGTGTGTCGGAACGCTCGCGGCGCAGGCAATAAGAGTCGCGCGACGGGGCATCGAAGGTAGTCATCGCCGGCGCCGGGGCGTTCCGTTTCCAGAACGTATAGATACTGCGGCGATAGAGCGCGGAGCCGTGATCCTGTTTGTATTCGCGGGTATTGGAGCCCGGGAAGCCGACAGGCTCCCAGATTTTCTCCGGCTGATAGGTATTCACGCCTTTGCCGCCCATGGCGAAATCGATCAAGCCGCTGACAAAGAGGGAATTGTCACGGACTTCTTCGGCGTCGAGACGGAACCGCGGGCCACGCGCCAGGAGACGGTTTTCCGGATCGGCTTCGAAGAGCTCGGGGCCGACTCGTGAATCCTGCCGATAGGTGGCGCTGGTCACGAGGGTCTTGATCATCCGCTTGATGTCCCAGCCGTCTTCACGGAATTCCACCGCCATCCAATCAAGTAACTCAGGATGCGCGGGCGGATCACCCTGGGCGCCGAAATCTCCCGGCGTCTTCACAATTCCCAGGCCGAAGAAGTGCTGCCAGAGCCGGTTCACAAAGACGCGCGAGGTGAGAGGGTGCTCGGGTGAAACCAGCCATTTGGCGAGGTCCATTCGCGTGGCATCATCCTTGTTCGCAAGCTGTGGGAATATGGACGGCACCGCGGGCTTCACGAGATCGCCGGGCTTGTCGTACTGGCCTCGTGCCATTACGTGAGTTTCACGCCGCTTGGGCAGATCATGCATTACTAAAGTAACAGCGATCTGATCTTCAACCTGCTTTTTCTGATCTTCGACCTTCTTCGTTTCGGCGAGGAGCGGATCAGCCGCGGCGCGCGTGCCCGCGAAGACTTGGGCAAGATAGTAATCACGCAGGCGATTATTCTGTTCAGGCTTGCGTTCTTCCGGCTTCACTTTTTTCAAGAGGTCGCGCACGTCTTTTGGCGCAGGTTCGCCGATATCTTTCCCTTGATATGCCGCGAGCCATGCGGTGAGCGATAGTTGCGGATCGCTTGCGGGATTGATCTCGTAGCTCACCCCTTCCAAATCCCAGTAAACGGTCCCGCCATTTTGCGTGAAGGCGAGGCCGTCGAACTTTGTGCCCGGCTTGAGTTTCAGGGCTTCGATATTCACCTCGAGTTTCACCCATTCGCCCAACTTGGGCAGTTCACCGATCAGGAGTTTCGAGGGCGTGCCAGCGGTTCCGATAGCGATCGCGTCTTTGTCGCCCCAATTGGCCCGCAAATCCCAGCTTCCACCGCTGTGCCACTGAAGCATGATGGCTTTGGGCGGGTTTGCGGGGTCGAGCCATACCCAGGCAAAGATTTTCCCCTTTGCGGGCACCACGAACGGCTTCGACATTTTTTCAAAGTAGTCCTGCGCAAATCCTTCCCCGGTGCGTTTGATCGCGCGGTTGCCGCTTTTTACCGGTGCTCCCTCTTCTGCGGTCACCCAAGTAAGCGGAGCGCCCTCGGCCGAGGCTTTCACGCCTTTTGGAAAATCGTCATCAAGCCACGTATCCACGGCGTGAGTAATCGGTGGCTTCGGATCGAGCTTTGCAGGATCGTTATATTCGATCTTGGCCACTTCTTCGCTTAAGCGTTTCTGCAATCCTCCGAGCTGGCCGTCGAACGCATCGAGCTTTTTCTGCTGCTCCGCTGTGGTCAGTCGAAGGACGGGCGGGGTGCGCAGATCATTTCCATCCATGGCTGGGTCGGCCGCTGAGTTGAAGAAAGCATACATCGAGTAAAAGTCCTTCTGCGAAATCGGATCGAATTTGTGGTCGTGGCAAACGGCGCAGCCGGCGGTGATGCCCATCCAATTTTCCACCGCAGTCTCCGTGCGATCGACGGTATAACGAAAATAAAGCTCCGCGTCGATCGAGCCGCCTTCGTTCGTGGTCACGTTGCAACGGGAAAAACCGGAGGCGATTTGCTGGTCGCGCGTGGAGTTGGGCAGCAGATCACCTGCGAGCTGCCAGATAGTAAACTGATCGAACGGCAGATTATCATTGAAAGCGCGGATGACCCAATCGCGGTAGGGCCACATCGAGCGTTCGTTATCGAAATGCAGACCGTGCGTGTCACCATACCGTGCGGCATCGAGCCAATCGCGCGCCATTTGTTCACCAAAGCGCGGCGAAGCGAGCAGACGGTCCACCACTTTTTCGTACGCCCCCGGCGAAGTATCGGCGAGAAAAGCATCGACTTCCGCGAGCGTCGGCGGCAGCCCGGTGAGCGCAAAAGTAACACGCCGCAGAAGCACTTCCTTCGGCGCTTCCGGCGAAGGCTTCAATTTATGCGCCTCAAGATCGGCGGCGATGAATTGATCGATGGGATTATGCGGCCACCATTGATTTTGAAGTTGCGGCAGATCAGGCCGCTTGGGCGCAGTGAACGCCCAGTGTTCCTTGAACGGTGCCCCCTGCTCGATCCAGAGCTTGATCTTGGCAGTCTGTGCGGGCGTGAGCTTGCGATGCGAATCGGGCGGCGGCATTTGCTCGTCGCTATCGGTCGAGGTGATCCGCTGCCAGGCTTCGCTGTCTTCCAAATTGCCTGACTTGAAGGGGAAGATTTCTTTGTGCTGGCTGAAGAGCCCGTCCTTGGTATCGAGCCGCAATTTGGCCTTCCGTGATTTTTCGTCCGGGCCGTGGCAGTGATAGCAGTTTTCGGACAGGATTGGCCGGATGTCCCGCGTATAATCAATCTTTCCCGAGCTCGGCGGATCCACCGCCAAAGCGCTGCGGGAGCAGATGAAGAGGACAAAAAGCAGGGAAATGAAACGGAAGTATATCAATCTGCGCATCGTAGATTGGCGTGAGCCGGGGCTGCCGGGCTGAAATGTCATCGCCGCAAAGTGGGGTTTCTTAGAATCGGGCATTTCGCGGCCTGGGAACTGACGAAAAGCATAGCCTCGATTGACAAAGGCCGAAAGGGCCAACTGAGGGAGCGGCGGTCCAGAGCCTGCCGTATTGGCCTGTCATCGTGTCCAGCCTGAGCAAATCTGAGCAGACTTGATCAGGGTTTTGCGCCGTTGGCGCCGGACAAGGGAGCGATGCCATTGAGTCTCAGGTGGGTCTGACTCAGGGCCAAGAAGCGCCCGCTTTCCTCGCCAACCCTCTGGAATGGTGGGGCCTCCGCGTGGAAATGAACGGTGTTCATTGATTCGATGAAAATGATGAACGCCATTTCTCACCGCTTCCGCGCTCGCGTGGCACGGGCGTGGCTATTGCCCGGCGACCGTAAGAAAAAAACACACAACGCCTTGAAACTCTCCGCTCTCAAAAATTCCGGACATTGGCCCACACTCCTCACGGCATTTATTTACTTCGATTTTTCCTTCATGGTCTGGACGGTGCTCGGGCCCTTGGGGGCACAGATCGGAGAATCGCTGCACCTCGACGCGCAGCAGAAGGGATTCATGGTGGCAGTGCCGATCCTCGCGGGAGCGGCCCTGCGGATCGTGCTTGGCCTGCTGGTGGATCGAATCGGAGCGAAGAACACGGGGATTCTGGCGCAGCTCGTGGTGATTGCCGGATTGACTGTGGCGTGGTTTAGCGGATTGCCTAGCTATCAGGCAACGTTGTTGATGGGTGCGGTGCTTGGTTTTGGTGGCGCCAGCTTTGCCGTGGCGCTCCCGCAGGCGGGGCGGTGGTATCCACCCAATATGCAGGGCGTGGTGATGGGTCTGGCCGGGGCAGGGAACGTAGGAACGGTGCTCGACGCTCTTTTCGCGCCGCGGCTGGCTGCAGCCTATGGCTGGAAAAATGTCTTCGGCCTCGCGCTCATTCCGGCGGTGCTGGTGCTTTTGGTTTATGTGATCTTTTCGCGAGAAGCGCCGGCGGAGGTCAAAAAGAAGAAGTTGAGCGATTACGTTACTTTACTTAAAGATAAGGACGCGCATTGGTTTTGCTTTTACTATACGGTGAGTTTTGGCGGATTTGTGGGGCTGGCCAGTTCTTACGTCCTGTATTTCAAGAGCGAATACGCGCTGACTCCGGTGCACGCCGGCGATCTGGCGGCCATCTGTACAGCCGCAGGTGCAATGATGCGGCCCGTGGGAGGCGCGATGGCGGATCGATTTGGCGGAATCCGTTCGCTCTATTTGTTTTATAGCATCGCCGCGTTGGCCCTGGTGGGCGCCGCGCTGTCGCACAATGTCAATTCCAGCGTCGTGATTTTTGTGATCGCTTCAGGTGCCCTGGGGATGGCTAATGGATCAGTCTTTCAACTGCTGCCTCAGCGGTTTGGAAAGGATATTGGTGTGATGACTGGCCTTGTCGGAGCGGGCGGGGGAGTTGGGGGATTCTACCTGGCGAGTTCACTGGGCTTGGCAAAGCAGCACACGGGCTCATTTGCCATGGGATTCATTATATTCGCGGCGCTTTGCTTTTTAGCGATTGTCGGCCTGGGCTTGGTAAAGACGCGGTGGCGTACGACGTGGGGAGCGGTGGCGCAAGCGCGGATCTAAGAAACTCATCTTTCAACATCCAATGATTTGCGGCCAAGATCTGCAGCGATAGCAAAGGCATGAAGATCCGTCTCACTAGTTACGGAATGGCGAAGCGTGACGGGAAAGCGTCGGAGGATGCGTTTGCGGTGAAGAGTTGGGACGAAACAGTGATCGCCGTGCTGGCCGATGGAACGGGAGCGGCGCGCGGAGGAGGAGAAGCATCGGCGCGGATCGTCCGTTCTTTGATGGAAAACTATGCCGCGCGGCCCATTGGTTGGTCACCACAGAAAGCTCTCGCCGAGTTCACGAAACATATTAATCGCACGCTCTACCAGGAATCGCTGGCGCGATTTGAGGCGCCGGAATTGGTCTCTACTCTCTCTGTGGCGGTCATTGAGGGGAGCAAATTGTACGGCTTGAACGTCGGTGATTCCCGCGTCTATCTGGCCCGTGACGGTGAGCTCATGCAACTTTCGCTCGATCACGTAGAGCCGGAAATGCCCCACGTCTTGCATCGGGCGATCGGCCTCGCGCCCGAGGTTGAACCGCATTTCTTCGAGCGCGAGCTGAGCGATGGTGACGTGGCCATGCTCTGCTCCGATGGAATTTACAGTGTGCTGAGCGCGGAGCATATCGGCACCAATCTGCGGAGCCACGTTCCGGCCCGAACTCTCGTTCAGCACGCTCGCGAGCTGGTGACTCCGGAATCGATCGATGACATGAGTGCCGTCGTGATCGATATTGCCGAAACTGGTAAGCTGAAAGCCGTGAGCCAGCTTCCCCTTTCCATTCCCGATCGATTGCAAAAGGGGGAGATCCTCGACGGATACGAACTCGTGCGGCCATTTCAGCATAGCGATCGTGTGTGGCTGGCGAACAAGGACGGCCAGCGCTGGACGTTGAAGTTTGCTCCTGTGGAAGCGAGCGACGACGAGACCGTGCTTACGCAGTTCGTCAAGGAATCGTGGAATGCGACACGCCTGAAAGCGGACTTCTTTGTCTCTGCGTTTATCCCTGAAAATGCCACGGCGCGTTATTACGTGATGGAATTCGTGGAAGCGCCCAGCTTGAAAATGCTGCTCCGTTCCCGGCGGCTGGCGATCGATGAGGCCGTAGCCCTGGCGCAATTTCTCCTCACGGCGAGCCGCTTCCTACTGCAGCTCGATTTAGTGCACGGCGATATCAAGCCGGAGAATATCCTCGTCTTAAGCGAGTACGATCGGCTGCGATTCAAGCTGATCGATCTTGGCAGCATCGCGGAAATTTTCTCCGTCACGTCAAGGGCCGGAACGGCTAGCTATCTCGCGCCAGAACGCTTTCACGAGGCTCCCATCTCGGAACGTACGGAGATTTTTGCGATCGGCGCCACGATTTTTCAAGCACTCACCGGCACGCTTCCATTCGGAGAAATCGAGCGTTTTCAGACACCGCATTTTCATGCACCCAAATCGCCGGTGCGCTTGAATCCTAACATTCCTCCATGGCTGGAATCCGCGATACTGCGGGCGATTTCCATCAAGCCTGAAAGGCGCTATCAGCATTTTTCTTCCTTCGCGTTCGATCTGTCGAATCCGGAAAAAGTGGAACCATTTTTTGCGACCGAAGGTTCGCTCGTCGAACGCAATCCTCTGCTTTTCTACAAGTGCGGCTTTTGGCTGTTGCTTGTGACCGCGGTGCTTCTCCTCATCTGCCTGCTGATTCATTGATATGACAACGACGATCCCAACGATTCCTGAAACCGCGCCCTTTACCGCCGAGCAGCGGCAATGGCTCAATGGATTTCTGGCGGGTCTCTTTTCCACGGGAGCAGCGGTTGAAACGCAGGCGGGCTCGGGGCGAAACGCGGCGCCGGTCAAGACACTCCTGGTTTTATACGGCAGCCAGACTGGCACCGCTGAAGGGTTAGCTAAGAAGACGGCAAAGGAAGCGGCGAAATGCGGTTTCGCGGCAAAGCTGCTCTGTATGGAACAGCACGAAAGCGTGGATCTCGCTTCGGCTGGAAATGTGCTCGTCATCACCAGCACCTATGGAGACGGCGATCCACCCGACAATGCCCAGGCATTCTGGAGCTATCTTTCGGGAGAAAATGCGCCGCGTCTTGGAGCGGTCCATTTTGCGGTGCTCGCGCTCGGCGATACGAATTATCAGGCGTTTTGCGAATTTGGGAAGAAGTGCGACGCGCGTTTTGAAGCGCTGGGCGGGCGGCGTATTCACGCCCGGGTGGATTGCGATCTTGATTACGAAGAGCCAGCCAGAGCCTGGACTGAAGCGGTTTTGGCGGCATTGGCTGCGTTGCCGGAAGATTCGACCCGCGTGTCGCTCGCCGCGACAAGTAACGCAGAGTCGATTGCTCGGAATGCCTCGCCGGAATTAGAGTCCGGCTACAGCCGCAAACGGCCGTTCCCGGCGCGATTGCTGGCCAACCGCCTGCTCAATGCTCCCGGTTCCGCCAAAGAAGTACGTCACTATGAAATTTCGCTCGAAGGTTCCGGGCTGGAGTATGAAGTAGGTGACGCGCTCGGAGTGATGCCGTCCAATTGCCCCGCGCTCGTGGCCGATTTGCTCACGGCACTGGGCTGTGACGGAGAAGAAGCGGTGCCGTTGCCGGAAGGGGGCGAGACTTCGCTGCGCCTCGCTCTGGCGCAACACTATGATATCACGAAACCCTCCTCCGAATTACTAAAGGCGGTGGCAGAGCATTCGGGTGATGGGGAATTTCAGGCGCTGCTGCTCGATTCTTCACGCCGGGATGATTTGAAGAAATGGCTCTGGGGCCGGGAGATTATCGACGTGCTTGCCAAGGCCACGCTGCCCTTCGCGCCCGTCGATTTTGTGGTGCTGCTGAAAAAGCTGCAGCCGAGGCTTTACTCGATCTCTTCCAGCCCGAAGGCGCACCCGGGTGAAGTACATCTGACGGTGGCCGCCGTTCGCTACGAGGCGCATGGGCGATCCCGCAAAGGAGTATGCTCGACCTTCCTCGCGGATCGCGCAGGTGAGAACGGGAAAGCGCCGGTTTTTGTCCAAACTTCGCATGGATTTCGTTTGCCGGGTGACGGAACGGTCCCCCTGATTATGGTCGGCCCGGGGACGGGCATTGCGCCGTTCCGTGCTTTTCTCGAAGAACGGCAGGCCAGCGGAGCGCAAGGCCGTAACTGGCTATTCTTTGGTGATCAAAAGCGGGAGACAGATTACTTGTATCGCGAAGAGCTCGAGGCGATGTCTACCGGTGGCCATCTTTCGCGGCTGGATCTCGCGTTTTCGCGCGATCAGGCGGAGAAAATCTATGTGCAGACGCGGATGCTCGAGGCGGCCGCCGAATTGTGGGCCTGGCTGGAGCAAGGGGCGCACTTTTATGTGTGCGGCGATGCCGGCCGAATGGCGAAGGACGTGGATGCCGCCTTGCACCAGGTGGCGGAAACAGCGGGTCGATTGAGCAAAGAAAAAGCGGCTGAATATATCGCCGCGATGCGGACTGCTAAACGATACCAACGCGACGTTTACTAATTAACGTAATCCAGGCTGTCCCGCACAGACTTGACCAGGACTTCCAGTTTGTAAGGTTTTTGCAGGAACTTTATTCGCTGATTGAGGGTCGAGGATTCCGTGGTAAATTCAGCGCTGTATCCGCTGGAGAAAATCACCTTGAGCGCGGGTTTTTCGGCCTGGAGCAATTTCGCGAGGACGTTTCCTTTCAGCCCGTTGGGCATGACAATATCCGTCACTAGCAAATCGATTTCTCCTGATTTTTCCGACCAAAGCTGAAGCGCTTCCGGACCGTCCGCCGCCGGAATCACTGCATAGCCATGGTGTCGCAAAATATCCACCGCGATTTCCCTGACATCGGGCTCGTCTTCCACCAGTAAGATTGTTTCCGTGCCGCCGCGCAGTTCGGTGGATTCGTCGCTGCTGACGGATTCTGTGTTTTCGTCGGTCACAGGCAGATAGACGTGGAATGTCGTGCCGCTGCCGATTTCACTGGTAACATCGATCCAGCCGTCGTGCTGGGCGATGATCCCATAGACGGTCGCCAATCCCAGCCCAGTGCCTTTGCCCACCTCTTTCGTGGTGAAAAATGGCTCGAAGATGTGGCTGAGTGTTTCCCGGCTCATGCCGCATCCGTCGTCAGTAAAGCTGGCGCAAATATAACGTCCTTCCGCGGCGTTCGGATGAGACGCAGCAGACGCTGCATCCACTCCAATCACTTCGGTTTGAATAGTCAACCGCCCGCCATTGGGCATGGCGTCGCGCGCATTGACCACGAGATTCATCACGATCTGCTCGAGATTTGCTTCATCCGCAAAGGAATTTGGCAGATTCTCAGAAAGCTTGCAAAGCAAGGTGATATCTTCACCAATGACTCGCCTGAGCATATCCTGAAGGTTGCACACCACGGCATTGAAGTTCAACACCTTGGGCTGGACGATTTGCTTGCGGCTAAAGGCGAGAAGCTGGCGGGTGAGAGCGGCCGCGCGCTCGGCAGCCAGTGATACTTGTTTAAACGACTCCGCCATTTCCTTCTCAATGCTAGCCGAGGCGAGACGCCTGGTGGCGTGTCCCTGGATCACCGTGAGAATGTTATTAAAGTCGTGGGCTACACCAGCGGCGAGTTGGCCCACGGCTTCGAGCTTTTGCGAGTGGCGCAGCTTTTTCTCGAGACGGCGCTGCTCACTCACGTCGAGCGTGGCTACCAGGGCGACTTTCTCCATCCCGAGCTCGAACGTTTCCGCAAAGCGAATGCACTCCCGCACGCCGTCGACCCGGGTGTGTACCTGGCATTCGACGTTCCGTACTGAGCCAGTCTGCCGCAGGAGCTCGAAAACCCGCGAGTCGGCTTCGGCGTCGCCGGCGATTTCCAATTCCGCTGGAGTATGGCTAATGATCTCCAGTCTGCGGAAACCGACGATGCTGAGAAATGCGTCATTGACATCGATATAACGTTCCGTGGCTAGCGATTGAATCGCCATGGGAATGGGACTGGCCTGGAAGGCCTTGGCAAAGCGCTCCTCCGATTGTGAAAGCTCTCTCTCTGCCTGTTCACGTTCCTCCACTTCCCGCCGAAGTCGTGCGTTGGCCGATTGCAATTCCTCGGTGCGGCGCGCGACGATTCTATCGAGACCTTCCAAATGGCATTTCAGACGATGGCTAAGCGTCCATTTTTGCGTGAGAGTGTGAGCGAGTTGCAGCACCTCGACGTTGTCGAAGGGCTTTTTCAAAATCACGAGGCTATCCGTTTTACCTATATGACGAATCATGTCCTCCCAGGAGTAATCTGAATACGCGGTACAGATCACCACCTGCAGTTCGGGATAGGCTTTCCAAATCCGGCCAATCGTTTCGATCCCATCCCAGCCCGGTGGCATGCGCACATCCACAAAGGCCATGGCATAGGGGCGGCCTTCGTCGAGCGCTTTCTGCACCATCTCCAATCCTTCCTCTCCTTGAAACGCGGAATCGATCTCGAATTCCACGCTGGCGAGCATTTCCGGCTCCGTATCAAAGAGGGCGGCAGCTTCCATATCTAGTGCCGCGTCCTCACGGGAGGGGACACCTAAGATCTTTCGCACGTCCTCGTGAATGGCCATGTTATCATCAATAATGAGGATGCGCTGATTGCGTTCCTCCCCTTGTGCGATGCCATTGCTATGTTCGACCTGGATCATACCTGCGATTGGGATACGAGTTGCTCGCTCTGAGGGGAGCTGGCAATGATTTCCTCGGGCGCTGGCGAGTTCGCCGGCTCGATCGGCAGTTCGAGGATAAAAGTAGCGCCTTTTCCGGGCCCATCACTATGCGCGGTGAGCGTGCCGCCCATCTCTGTGGCGGCAAGTGCTGAACTGTGCAGGCCAAAACCGTGGCCGTCCTTTTTGGTGGTGAACCCGTGAGCAAAAATGCGGGATAGATTCTCCGCCGGAATACCGACCCCATTGTCGGCGATGGAAATTTTCACACGGCCACTGCCATTCATCCGGATTTGTGCGGCGATGCGCTTTTCAATGCAGTCGCTCTCGTAGGTGGCGTGCTTGGCATTGCGAATCACATTGATGAGGATTTGCAATACCTTGTGCTTGTCCACACGGACCAGAGGCACATCTGCATAATCGCGGACGATTTCGATTCCGTGGCGGCCAAGCGCTCCCTCATTCATTTGCAAAGCATCTTCCACGAGGTCTTCCGCCGGCATGGCTTCCACGATTCCCGAAACCTTGGCGTAGTTTTGCTGGACGGCGACGATATCCTTGATGTGAGAGATGTTCTTGGCGAGCGCCTCGATTTCGCGCAGCAACTCTGATTGTTCCACTTCGAGGCGTTCCGTAAGCGATTGGACGAAATTTGGCAGCATTTTGCCCTTGGGATTTCGCGTTAAAAATTCGGCAAGCGAACCCGCATTGTCCCGCAACATGGCCGCCACGTTTACGAGGTGGGAGATGCGCGACTTGCTCAGCCGCTCGGAGATGAGCATGGCCGAAACATTGACGCTATTGAGGACGTTCCCGACATTGTGCAGAACGCCCGTGGCGACTTCCGCCATGCCCGCGCGGCGCGACGCTCCGAGGAGTTCCTTGTGAACGCGTTCCAATTCCTGTTCGCGATATTTTCGATCCGTAATGTCCTGCGCTGTGCCGAGAACTTTGGAAACATTTCTGTCAGCCCCCAGCACGACTTCACCGCGCTGGTAAAGGATTCGCTCCTGGCCATCCATGCGAATAATCCTCTGTTCAAACGCAAATGATTTCTTCTCCTCCACCGCGCGCTTAAAGGCGGCATCGGAGCGGGCGCGATCTTCCGGGTGGACGAAATCGAGCACGATGTCGTAGCTAGGCCGAAATTCGTACGGCTCAAATCCATGGAGCCGATAGTTTTCACGGGACCAGACGAATTCATTAGTTAACACATCCCAGCCCCAGCTCCCCAGACCGGCGATTTTTTGCGCGGCGGCAAGCTGGGCTTCACTTCGGCGCAGGCCTTTTTCTGCCCGTTTGCGCTCTGCAACTTCAGCTTCCAGAGCTTCGTTGGCGAGCGTGAGCAGCGTGGCTTGTAATTGCAGAGGACTGCTGATGCTTCGCGTGATGAAAGTAACAAAGCTCACGGCCGCGAGCAGCGCAAAGGCCGCCACAATCAAGCTCTTCGTCCGCTGCCGCGCGTACGAGTCGATGCGGTGTTGCAGCAAAGTATCAAATTCCTGATTGGCAATTTTCCAGAGAGCGAAACTAGCGGCGCGCGCTTTTGCGCCGGAGGCGACATATTCATTTGCCGTCATGTCCGGCGCCGTCGAATCCGCCAGCCACCTCGTCATTTCGATGAAATTCTCCGCGGCCAAAGTATATTCTTTGAGCGCGGGTGGGATGCGCGCCTGGAGGGTGGGGCTTATCCCGTAAAAGTTGGGATCTTCATTTAATGCCGTCTGCAGACTGCTGGTGATGCGATCCAGATCGGCCTCCTGCAGCAGGCGTGCATAGACGGCGAATTGTTGCCGTTCCTGCGCTGGAATCTCCGCCTGCTTCAATACGGTTTCGCCATGCGCCATGACGGCGGCGAGACGGTCCTGATTTTGCGGCAAAGCGAGGAGCGCCGCGTCCATCAAGTAATAGCCATCCAGATCCGGATCGAGAATCAAGTAGGACATGTCACCGGCGTGGGTGATCATCGCTCGCACCGCGGCGACCAATTCCAAGTGGCGCTCCGCACAGGAATCGAGATCCAGATGCAGGAGCCGCGATTTCAATTCCTCCCATTCGCGGCGCACCAAGTGGGGCCGATATTGCTCGCGTTTGCGCTTGGCCAGCGATTCGTCAGTGAATTGAAGATCGGCACCGATCCGCCGGCTCAGGCTTTCGAGTTGATCAAACGCCGCATCGATCTTCGCTTCGATTCTCGAAATATCGGCATCGGAACGCAGTTGTCCGCTGATGGCCTTTTGAGCAAGAGACCGGTGCTGCGGCAGCAGATTCAGCAATTCCTCCAGCGGGGGTTGAAAATCGTTTCCTTTTTTTTCCAGCCGGGCCGAAGCGATGTTGGCGTTAATCCCCGTGATGAAAAGATACAACATCACCGTGTCCGGTATCACGAAGAAGATGCAAATGAGCATCAACTTCTGCGACACCTTCAGGTTGTTGAACCATTTCTTCAGGTGGCCGAAGCATCTTTTCATTAAGTGCCGGGGCGGGAGGCGTTTAGGTGGATTTTTGCGATTCTCACTCCAAGCAAGGATCGGACCCCGGCAGGTCCTTTCAGCATCATCTGGGTGAAAAGGAGCTCTCGCGGAAACTATCGCAAAGCTGCGTCACTTTGTAAGACGCTGTTTTTCAGCTGCTTATCGCAAAAATTCGCATTCCTGAAAATCGTCGGGTCATTTGCCTGACTGGCTGCCCAAAAATGAGAAATGGAGCTCCTTGGAAGGTTCGCCTCGGTTCTCCTCTCGTATGACGTAAAAACTGCCTTTTTCGAGAAAGGCAGAATTCAAGGGGGACCGTGCGAAGAGAACTCGGCTACTGGTCCGCCCAGCGATAGGCAGCGTGAGCGTTGCGCCAGAAATACTTCTCCGCTGCTTCCATGCCTTTGCCGCTGAAGTAGTTCGCCACAACGGAGTGGATGATGCCGTATGGTGCGATCAGGTTGCTCACCGGCCAATTGCTTCCGTAGATAACGCGATCCGGGCCGAAGATCTCTCTCAGCAAATCCATTCTCTTCCCGTAAAGCTCCACGTGCTCTACGTCCGTCCCTGATTTTCCATCGGCGGGGTGCATCACGTAGGAAACTTTGGCGAAGACATTTGGCGTACTGGCGAAGTCTGCCAGAGCCTTTTTCGCCGCATCCAGATCGTGATCCCATTCAACGAAGGGCAGGTGATCGATCACCATGCGGAGCGTCGGTGCGATTTTTACGAGTTGGAGAATGTTCGGGAGCATGGTGGCGTTTCCGAGCAAATCCACGGTGAGGTTGCCTTCCGCGAGACGTTGAAAATCTGCTTCCCATTCCTTTCGCCCGAGCCCGTCTGCGATGGCTTGCCCCCCGATGCGCAATCCGCGAAAGAGTGGATTGGCCGCAAAGCGCTGAAGGTTGGCGCTAAACTCCGGCTTTCCCAATTCCAGATTGCCGATGAAGGCGAGAAACATCCGGTCGCCTTTGACCAAATCCAGGATCCATTGGTTATCTTCCAGCCACGGACTCGCTTCGATAATGATCGCTCCGAAAATTCCATTTTCCTCGGCAATCTTGTGAAAGTCTGCCGGGAGATGCGGCTTGTAGAGAACCGTCTCCTCTTTGTGCGGCCAAGGCACTCCTTGCGGCCGCCCCGGATCGTAGAGATGGATGTGGGTGTCGATGGTGCGGATCGGAATCGGCGGGTCTTTCGCGGCGGCCTTCGTTCCGTATCGAAGGGCGACGGAGCCTGCGACACCGGTTGCGGTGGTTCGAAGAAAGTCGCGGCGATTCATGAGATGGAATCGATAGTTGGCGATGCAATCGATCGTTATATCCAGCCGCCATCCGGGATCACCGCATTTTTTGGAACGATCACGATGCCCTCGCGAATATAGTAATTGGGTCCGTCGAAGTTATCGGGCTTGCCTTCCGGCGTGATCACCGCGCCATTTCCGATGCGCGCATTTTTGTCGATGATCGCTTTTTCGATTACGCAATTCTTGCCGATGCCAATCACCGGTGCATCGCCGCGCTGGGCCAGCGCGGTTTCATAAAAGTCGCAGCCCATGATGATGGAATTGCGAATGGTCGCACCGCTCTCGATATAGGAACGAACGCCGATCACGGATCGTTCGATTTGGGCATCGGAAATAACGCAGCCGTCGGAAATGATGGCTTGTTTGATAGTAGCGCCGTTGATTTTGCTCGCCGGAAGAAAACGCGCGTGTGTGTAAATAGGGGCGGCTGTGTCAAAGAAATTAAACGGCGGCAGAGCGCTGGTGAGGTTCAGATTCGCCTCATAAAAAGAGCGGATCGTGCCGATATCTTCCCAATAGCCCTGGAAGATATAAGCCTGCACACGGCGGTTATGGATCAATTCCGGGATCACGTGTTTGCCGAAATCGACGTGTGGATTGTCCAACGCATCGATCAGCGTTTGCCGATTGAAAACATAGATACCCATCGAAGCCTGATACAACTCCGCATCGGCAGGATGGCCGAGATTCTGGAGTAGGTCACCGGGGATGCGCAGTTCATCAAGCAAGGCCGGAGTCTTCGGCTTTTCCTCAAAGCGAATGATCTTCCGCTTGCTATCGGTGTGCATGATTCCAAAGGCAGAAGCTTCTTCGCGCTTTACCGGGATGGTGGCGATGGTCAGCTCCGCCTTGGAGTCGATGTGTTGCTTGAGCACATCGCGGAAATCCATGCGGTAAAGCTGGTCGCCGGAGAGGATGAGGAAATAATCGTACGGATATTGCAGGAAATCGCGGAGATTCTGCCGCACGGCATCGGCGGTCCCCTGGTACCAATTCATGTCCGTGGGGGTCTGCTGCGCGGCGAGGATTTCCACGAATGACCGGGAGAATTGATCGAAAGCGTAGGAGGAATTGATGTGCTTGTGGAGCGAGGCCGAATTGAACTGCGTGAGCACGTAGATGCGGCGCAGGCCGGAGTTGATGCAATTGGAGATCGGGATGTCGACGAGGCGATATTTTCCCGCGAGCGGCACCGCGGGTTTGGAACGCTCCTTCGTGAGAGGAAAAAGGCGGGTGCCGGCTCCGCCGCCCATGATGATGGCGAGGGTATTGTCAGTGACGGAGGAAGTATTCCAAAAACTCATAGGTGTGAGGAGTACGAGCCTACGCAAAGGTTTGTGCGGATTCCGAGCGGAGATTTTTGACGTTTTTATGCAGGCGCGCTCGACGGGTTCTGACTTGGGGCTTGTGGCTCGCTTCAGGTGGCGGCATCTTTCCCCTTTTTAAATCTCATGTGCGGCATCGTCGGCTACATCGGCAAAACCAATTCTGTACCCATCCTCCTCGACGGCTTGCGCCGTCTCGAATACCGCGGCTACGACAGCGCGGGCCTCGCTGTGCTGAAGGATGGGCATCTCGAGGTACGCAAGCGGGTGGGCCGCATCGCCAGCCTCGCGGCGCTGCTCCAGGAAGCACCTGCCGAAGGCACCATTGGAATTTCTCACACCCGCTGGGCAACCCATGGCGGAGTGACGGATGCCAATGCGCACCCGCATTTTGATCGCAGCGGCAAGCTGTGCCTCGTGCACAATGGCGTCATCGAAAATTACGCGACGTTGAGGGAGCAACTCATTCGCGAAGGCCATACCTTTCAGTCGCAGACCGATACGGAGGTCCTGGCGCACCTCATCGGAAAGCACTACGACGCGGGAGAAGGAGAGCCGTCGAAAGCGCGTCTGGTTGAGGCAGTCCGGAGCGCACTCAAGCAAGTGGTGGGAACGTACGGCATCGTGATGGTGCACAGCGATCTACCGGATGTGCTGGTCGGAGCGCGGCGCGGTTCTCCGCTCGTCTTGGGTTTGGGCAAAGGGGAGAATTTCTTTGCGAGCGACGTGAGTGCGGTGGTGGCGTACACGCGTGAGGCGGTGTACTTGAAGGACTACGATATCGCCGCGCTGGGTCGGGATGAATTTGAAATCACCAGCCTGCTCGGCGGCACGAGCGGATTTGAAGTGAGCAAGGTCGAGTTCACGGAGAAGGACGTGGATAAGGGCGAATTCGCCCATTACATGCTCAAGGAAATCTACGAACAGCCGGAGACGATCAACGACGCCATGCGCGGACGTCTTTCGCGCGAAGAGGCGACGGCCAAGCTCGGCGGGCTGGAGATGACCAATGCGGAACTGCGGGCCATCGAGCGCATCATCATTACGGGGTGCGGCACGGCGGCGCATGCGGGAATGGCCGGCGAGTATTTGATCGAACACCTCGCCCACATTCCGGCCGAGGTGGAATTCGCCAGTGAATTTCGCTACCGCAACATGCCGTTGCCCAAAGACACGCTGGTCTTTGTCATCTCGCAAAGCGGTGAGACCGCCGATTCGCTGGCGGCTCTGCGCGAGAGCCAGCGCAAAGGGCATCGCACTCTGGGCATCTGCAACAACGTGGCCAGCACCATTGCGCGGGAAAGCGATGGCGGCGTGTATATGCATGCCGGCCCGGAAATCGGCGTGGCCGCGACGAAGTCATTTACCAGTCAAGTAACGATCCTCACGTTGATCTCGCTGCTGCTCGGGAGGATTCATCACCTTTCTTCTTCGCAAGGGATCGACATCATCGATGAACTGGAAGCGATTCCCGGCAAGGTGCAACGCATTCTCGAACAGAGTGATACGATTGCGCGGATCGCTAAAAAATACGCGCAGGCGCATGCCATGATGTTCCTGGGGCGGCAATTTAACTATCCGATCGCCCTGGAGGGCGCGTTGAAGATGAAGGAGATTTCCTACATCAACGCAAGCGGCCATCCCAGCGCGGAGCTGAAGCATGGCATCATCGCCTTGATCACACCTGAGGTGCCTAGTGTTTTCATTGCGCCGGACGACAGCGTCTTCGACAAGAATGTGAGCAACATCGAGGAAGTAAAGGCGCGCAAGGGGCCGGTGATCGCTATCACCACGGAAGGCTGCGACAAGCTTGAGCGCATTTGCGACGATGTGATTTACATTCCCTCGTGCCCGGATTTTCTCTCACCATTGTTAACCGTCATCCCGCTGCAGCTTCTGGCTTATCACACGGCCGTTCATCTCGGTTGCGACGTGGATAAGCCACGGAATCTCGCGAAGAGCGTGACCGTGGAGTAGGTTAACGGGATGCAGACTGCGGAGTCTCAGGGATTGTCTTCGACAGGTACTCCACCAGCGAAGTGACTTGCGCATCGGTGAGGATGCCGCCTTCCGATTGGGCAAAGGCGGGCATCATCGTGCCGGGCTTTCCATGGGCGACGGCGTCTTTCCAAAACGCTCCGCCTGTCTCATGCGGAAGCGTCCGCAAATCGGGCACCATGGCCGCGCGCGGGCTGGCTTCATGGCAGATGCCACAGGCGGAGGCAAACAAGACCTGCCCTGTTTTGCCGACCGCCGGGTCCACATGGCATTTCGTGCAATCGCCCTTGAACACCGCCTGGCGATCGGTCTGCGCGATATCCTGACGGATTTCGCGCAGCGTAGGCGGCGGCAGATAGGTGGCCACGTTCAGGACCTTCACTCCCTGGTCAGTGCTCACGGTGACGGTCTTGATCACTTTGCTATATTTGCCTCGCAAATCCATGGTCACCTCAATCCGGCCGGTGCCGCCTGGTGAGATCGTCGGATTGTCGGGCAATTTCGCCACGGTGCAGCCGCAGGATGCTGTTGCTTTGAGGAGTGTTACTGCATGCGAGGAAACATTGGTCGCAGTGAAAACAAAATGCGTCGCGGTCGTTCCCTTCGGCACGGTTTGTTCCTTGGAATCCGTGTCCCAAGTGAGAATGCCCTGAGGAATGTCTTGCGCTGGGCCGCCGGCCTGGCGGGCTTCCTGGACGCGCTGTTTTATGAGCAGATCTGACGGCGGCTCGGGGATTTGTTTTCTGACTATTTTCGGCGCGGGCGTAGTTGTAGCATCGTCCGCCCAGGCAGCGAATGCGAGAGCGGCCGTAAAACTTAACAGCAGTGCCGTGGGAAGGACTCCGTTCACCGAGTAAATAAGCGGAACGCGTTAACTACCATTTGGAATCGGGACGCTAAATCGCTTTTCATCCGCCAAGTTTCCTGCACCGGCGACGCAGTCAAAACGCCACGGGTGCGATTGATTTTTAACACCCCGTCGCGGTGCTCCCGGCGCTCACATTCAGGATTTGCAGGATTTCCAGATAATAGTTGATCCGGTCCTGCACCTCTGCGGAATTCCCCCCATTGCACTCGATACTATTGATCGCGCGAATGGTTGCGCCGAAGCTGCCGCTCAGAATTGCCTGGTGCGGCGTCATACTCGATCCGCCCGTCTGCGTCATCCAGTACCACAGCCCTGTTTGCCAGGAGATGGAGGAGTTCGTCGCAACTAACTCCGGGTTGGCCCAGAGGTTTTGGCCGATCGCCTGGCCGCAGGCGCAGTAGTTATAGTTCCAGCTGATCTGGATGGGCCCGCGGCCATAGTATTGCTTGCCGGAGGCGCAGACCCCGCAGGGAGTCGAAGTGCCGGAGCAGTAATCACTTTTGTTGATTTCTTCGATATAAACGAATCCGCCGGTCTCATGGGCAAAATTGGCCAGGGCCGCGGCTGCTTCCTGCGCATTTTGCGTGGCATTGCCGCTGGTGCAGAATGCCGGATACGTCGAACACGCCGAAACCAACCCAAGATAGCTATAGAAGGAATTGGCATGCGGGAACATCTGAGTGAACTGATTCTGGCTGACGATGGAGGGGAATCCGCGTGGGGTCAGCCGGATGAAATCGATCGAGAGCCAAAACTGATCGCTGCTTGCGTTCTTCCCCGTGACGCTAAACTTGAAAAGCTTGTTATTGGAAGTTCCCGGAGTCCAGGTGCCCAGGGAGATTTCGTTAAAACTCGTTCCCGAACTGTATTCATCAATGACCCCGCCGATGTTCGAATAACTACTCAGATCGGCGCGAGATGCGGAGAGCTGGAACTGGCCGCGCGATGGAAACTTTTTCACACCCACCGATACATTGTAGGAGCAGGCTGCGATGTTGGGAACGAGAAAGGTTACATAGTCTCCTGCTTTGGTGGCGCGGAGGATGTCTCCCTGGCCATTGGGATAGGTGGGATCGGAGACCACGTCTACCGTGGTCGAAGAAGAGTTGATCGTTAGATTCGCCGTATAGAAAAGTCCGCCGACGCTTTGAGCATGAGCAGAGACCGCGCTGAGGAAGGCGATAAGAAGACTTCGAACGAGGAGATTGCAGGGTTTGTTTCGCATTGACTTTGTGGTGTTTGATGGCGGGGCGGCTTTGGCGGGGTGCGAGGAAGCTTTATTGATGTTTCTGTCTGGCGCCGGCCAACAGCAGGTGGCGGGCCGTTTTGGTGAAATGGTCCTGCAGTTGTGGATTATTGAAGTACTCGGCGCAGGTGAGTGCGTACTGCGGATCCAGGATCATGACACTGTTCAGCACCTTTGAGAGTGCGAGATCGTACAACGCATCCGGAGCGTTCGCGGGATTGTTATCCGGCGTTGGTCCCGATTGGGCGGAGCCGCTGCTGGCAAACTTGTCCGTGAATCCGGAGTTGATCAACCGCACCGCGATCTCCGGGTGAGTTCGACCCAATTGGTCGAACAAATCGTTGATAACCGTGGCACTCGATGACCCGAGTTGGGGCGCTAATTTTTCGAGCCATAAGACAGTCTCCTCCGGTGAACCGGCGGCGCTACGGGCGGCAAATTGGTCGATACAAGTAACAGAGCGCGGATCTTCAAGATTCTTTTCCAGCGAGGCCGCAATTGCTGCAAAATTCTCCGGCTGGCTCGTGCGCGCCAGGGATTCAAATACGGCCATTCGCACATCCCGATTCTCCCCTCCTTCAAGACTATCTACCCATTTCAACAATTCGCTCAGCCCCGCCTTTTGCTCATTTTGCAGGAGCCTGGTCAAAAGATCGAGCGTTGTCTCGGGGATGGGAGTGCGCTGGGACTGCTGCTGAAGCCACTCGCCCACAACTGGAAGGCCTCTTCCGATCCATTCATTCATGAGCTTCGATTCCAACTGGGTGAGCGCCGGATGGCTCGCGCCGGAAGCAATATGCAGGTGGTCGAGAAAAAGGATGGCCGGACCGGGCGCATGGCCGAACCACGTAGTCACCAGCTTTTCGACAAACGGCTCCAATTTGTCCGGATCGGCATCCAATGCCTGAGCCAGTTTCTCCAAGACGGCGATGCGCCCGTGATCGTCGAGCAATATGATTGCGCGGACGATTTCCTCGCTTGGCCAGGCGGGCGATGCGCCGCCGAGCCATGCTTCGATTTCTGCCTCGCTCGGACCAGATTGCGCCACGGTCATCGTTTTGACGATCGCGGCGCCAGTAAATGGAGCGGGTGAAGGTGCTGACGGAGCGGTGGTGTGCCCGGTTTTCACCGTGCGCTGGGCTTCAATCGGGCGGCTGGTTATTCTAAAGAAGATGACCAGCAAAATGCCCAACCCCGCCGCAAGCAGGCACACCCCGACCAGGGCAGAGCCATGTTCAAACTGGCAATGCCGATGCGAAGAGATCTGACGACGAAAAAGGCGTGCGTGCGCCTTGGCGGGAGGGAACTTCATTGAATTCAAGCCGGGGGCTGCGACCAGACGCGATGATGACGCTCAAACGCGATCTGACAATCACCCGATTACTACTCTTTCGGCTAGTTTTGCGGAGGGCGAGGACGCTTGATGCGTATGGATTTCGGCGCGATGCCGCGGTCTGTTATAATGTTCATAAGGGGGAATCGACTCCAACGGGCGCTGTTCGGAAATTCAACCGCACGGCGTTCGCGCTCACGCCAGGATATTGCGCAGGAAAAAACCAGCTCTGCCATCGCACAAACGTGTGATGCCACTGAATCACGAACGTGCTTCTGCTTGATGTTCTTGCCGCGATGCTTGCTTGTTACTTGAAAGCCATGACGGGTATGATCTACGGAAAACACGCGGCAGTGCTTTAGAGTTGCCCTGATTCCAGTGGGGGAGGTGGATATCTTCGTCCGGCTGTTTTTTGAAGGGTCAGCGGAAATTGCGCTATGCTTGGGGCCGGAAGGCTGGTCCACTTTCAGCCGTGATGTCTTCTTCCCCATTTCGACCGACGCTTACCCAGGTGCTCGCCGCAGCGCTGGCGGGTTTTGCACTGTCGTTGGGCGTCTTGTTTGCCGTGGTCTTCGACGCTTCCCGCAAGAGCATCATGGAAAGTTCGGAGCGTATTCGCGATGGAGCGAGCGCAAGAATTGGTGAACGCATCGCCAGCTTCCTTTCCAAAGCTCCGCATGCGGCACGACAATTTCAGGAGGAAATGCGGCTGGGCCTCGTCGATCCGAAAAACTTACTCGCAACGGAGCATGCCTTGTTTGATTTGCTGCTCACGGATACGGATCTCAGTGAATTGACCTTAACCTATGGGCTGTCCACGGGCTTCGATTCGGAAGGCAAGATTCAACTCGCACCCGAACCTCGCTGGCAATTGAGCGTAGTGCGGGCGCAGGATGCCGATGGGCAGGCGCACTATTGGAGTCGGTATGTCCATCGCGAGGGCGAACGTTTTGTCGCGGATCGCCGGGAACTCAAGCCGACTGAAGATTCTGCCGGACCTGCACTGCAGCGCGAAGATTCAGGGGAGATAGCGGATCCCGCGATCCATCGGACATTTACCACCCCGGCGCGAAAGGAGTTTTTTGGGAGAGCCGTGCCCAGTGATCCTCATTATTCCCAATTGGACGAAGATCTGCCTGAGGCAAAGCGGCGCATCGAGGTGAGTGTGCAGCGCGCTTTGGTCGATGGTTCCAATCAGTTTGCAGGCGTTTTACGGGTGGGCTTGTTTGCTCAACGTCTCGACCAAGCCGTGCAGCTGAAATTGAGCGACGGAAACTCCGATCCGCATCGCATTTTTCTTTGTGATCAAGATGGAAGGTTGGTTACGCGGCTGGCACCGAGCGATGAATTTAAGGATTTCAATGGTGACCTGCGGGTGGATCCTTCCGGCCTTCCCGAGGAGATCGCACGGGCCCTCGCTGATCCGAGCCTGAAAAGCGTGGCGGATGGAAAAGTAAAGTTATCGGGAGAATTCCAGCTTCACGACGAGGTATTCCTCACCACTTTCCGTGCATTTCCGGAAGGTCAAACTCAGGACTGGATTGTGGGAATCGTCGTTCCGCGCTCTTTCTATCACGGAAAGCTGACGGCGATGCGCAATCGGTTGCTGATTATTTCCCTGGGAATCATTGTGTTACTTGTTTTAGCGGGAGGCCTGATCCTTCGCGGCGTGCACCGGGGGCATCGCCAAATCGTTCGCCAAAGCTTGCGCATGAATTCCTTCGAGTTCTCGCCTTCGGTCACGGACTCATCATTCCGCGATGTGAGTGATATTCTTGAAGGTCTGGAGAAAGCCAAAACCGCCATGCGGGTGATGAGTAAATATGCGCCGCTGGAACTCGTGCGGCGCCTTTACCGCGATAAACATGAACCTGCGCTGGGAGGTGAACTTACGGAAATCTCGATCATGTTTACGGACATCAAGAACTTTACGACCTTTTCAGAACAGCTTCCTCCGGATATCCTGGCTTCTGCGTTGGGGCGTTACTTGGAAACGATGACGCGGGTTATTCAAAAGGAAACACGTGGCACGATCGACAAATATATCGGCGACGCGATCATGGCATTGTGGAATGCGCCCGAGGCGGTGAGCAATCATGCACACATGGCCTGCACCGCGGCGCTGCGATGCCGTGAAGCCGGACGTGCTCTGTCGGCATCGTCTGAATGGAAGGATTTGCCCGTTTTCGAAACGCGCTTTGGCTTGCACCGCGGAACCGCGCTGGTCGGCCATTTCGGCGCTCCGGATCGGATGAATTACACGGGGATCGGTGATGCGATCAATCTAGCATCCCGGCTCGAAGGTTTGAACAAACATTACGGGACATCGATCATCGTGAGTGCCGCAATCCAGGAACAAACGCGCAACCAATTCGCTTTTCGCCTTTTGGATTGTGTTTCCGTAAAAGGGAAAACCGAGGCGATTCAGATTTTCGAATTGCTCGGGTTCAGGGAGGATTGTCCTCCCGCTGAGGTGCATGCTGTTTACGAGGATGCCTTTGCTGCCTACGGCACGCGCGATTTTGCCGCGGCCGTGCATTTGCTCGAAGGGCAAAAAGGCGATCCTCCCAGCGCCGTCCTGCTCGCGCGCTGCCGGGCCTTTCTCGAAGAGCCGCCTCCCGCAGAATGGCGCGGGGTGCACGTTTTTGAAAACAAATAGCGCCATGGATCAGGGCCCGTCTCTCTTAGCCATGATCTGAGCGGGGGCCGTGCGGCAAATATTCCCATCGATTCCGGGGACTTCTGGATTACCTTTGCCGACACCCCGCCGTCGCATCTCCTATGAGTCTTCTTACCGCTCCACTTTCACGCCGCGCTTTTTTGCGGGGCGCCGGCGTTTCCCTGGCGCTGCCGTACCTGGATGCCATGTGGCCGGCGAGTGCGCGGGCGGCTGAGGCGGCGGCGCCCAAGCGCATGGTAGCGGTTTGCACAGCGCTCGGAATTTACGGGCCGGCATTTTTTCCGAAGGAAACCGGGCGCGATTACGCCTCCACGCCTTACCTGGATTTGATTAAGGATCATCGCGATAGCTATACGGTTTTTTCAGGGCTATCACATCTGGAGCAAGCAGGTGCGGATGGCCATTCTTCGCAGCAAACGTGGCTCACAGCGGCGCATCACCCTGGCCTGGGCGGCTTTCGCAACACGATTTCCATTGATCAATATTTTGCGGAGCGCACCGGAATCGAAACGCGCTTCCCGACGCTTGCCCTCGGCACGAGCAATTCCAGCCAAAGCTATACAGCGAACGGGGTGATGATTCCCGCGCAGGATCGGCCGTCGTCGATCTTTGCCAAACTTTTCATCGATGGGACGCCGGATGAGATTAAGCGCCAAATCCAGCGCTTGCGCGAAGGGCGCAGCATTATGGATGCAGTTTCCGAGGAAGCAAAAACCTTTGGCGCAAAAGTCGGCGCTGCGGATCGCGACAAGCTCGATGAGTATTTTACGTCGGTCCGGGAGATGGAGCAGCGCCTGGCCAAAGCTGAAGAGTGGATCAAAAAGCCCAAACCAAAGGTGGATGCTCACGCCCCGCAGGATATCACGAATGCTGCCGATACCATTGGGCGGC
>FTBG01000321.1_pt1 | contig 28252 bp, 20 predicted proteins | sample 1639311 | NCBI WGS metagenome assembly FTBG01 (sample SAMEA3914864, study PRJEB12502) | metagenome | biome: forest; material: soil | place: USA | collected 2012-03-12 | depth 0.3 m | reverse complement strand
GAGGATGAGGCCGCCCAACTCCGCCCTCCTCGATCCGGGCCTGCTCCACTGCCAGAGCAAGCCCGGAGCCTGACTTTCCTTTACGCCTGCGGCACTTTGCCGAGTCCTGCGGCCGTGACCTTGGCGCCTTCGCTGGCGATCTTTTCCAAAGATTCAACGGACGGCGCTTCGGTGATTTGCAGCCCCGCTTTTTCAGCGACGAGCATGCCGAGCAGCGTTTGGAGCACACCGGTATGGCCCTCACTTCCCTCGCCAGTGATGAAGATGCGCTCCGGCACCAGCGGCTGTTTCGAGTTAGCGAAGCGCTCGGCGAGGTCGCGCAGGGCAAAGAGGCGCGGGTCGCCGTAGGCTTTGATCTTTTGCAGGAAGACGGTGGCTTCCGCCATACCCACCTGCGTGACTTTAGCGGCTTCGCCTTCGCCTTCGAGCTTCTGCGCCTGGGCGCGGCCTTCGGCGAGGGCGATTTCGCGTTTCGCCAAACGGTGGGCTTCGGCGAGTTGCGCTTCGGCGCGGTTGGTGGCGACGTCGATTTCGATGCGGGATTGCGTGAGCTCCGCTTGTTTCCCGGCGGTTGCCTGGGCTTCCTCCAGCGCCTTGAGGTGGCGCGCCGCTTCCTGCTGTTTGGCGTAGGTTTGTTGCTGCTCTTCCGCCAGGCGGCGGGCGCGCAATTGATCAAACAGTCTCTCGATCGGGTCCTTCGCCGGATCGAGCGCTGTCGATTCGGGCCGGCCAATCAGCACGGCCACGCAGTTGATATCGAATTCCTGGAAACGCTTGCCCAGTTCTTCGGTCGCGTGCTTCTGGATTTCTTCGCGCTGCGTGAGCAGGTCGAGCATCGTGGAACTCTGCGCGACGTCGCGGAAGTAGGCGGTGAGGATCGGGTCGAGCGTTTGCGTGATGAGACGCTTCACGTCGCCAAAACGCTGCACGACGGAAGGCGCTTTTTGATAGTCGATATGCAGCACGAGTGACAGCGGGAGGCGCGGCTCGTAGCCGTCCGCGGTGATGAGTTCCACGGTAGCGAGTTGTTCGTCGTAGCGATGGCTCTCGCTCTGGCCGGTGATCCAGCGCAGCACGAAATTCACCGTCGGGACGAGTTCGATCTTCACGGCATAGGGATTGAGCGCGTATTTGCCCGGGGTGAGGGCGCGCGCCCACACACCTTTTTCGCCCGGGTTTACTTGTTCACCATAGCGGAACCCTGTGCCAGTGGTGTCCAGGCCGTTGGCGCCATAGTAGGAGACGACCACGCCGACATAACCAATCGGGATGAGTGTCTTGTTACTTAATTCAACCGTGGCAAACCAGCGGTTGATGAAGAACGTGCCGTCGGTCAGCGTCTGCAGTTGCCGGCCACGACGGCCGCCATTGGCCAGGAACGCTTCCGCATTCTGGAAATAGTTATGATCTGCGTGAATCTCCGGCGCGATGATGTCGCCCGAAGGGATGGTCGGGCCGTCATGCACGGAGAGGACGCCGATGATGTCCACGGTGTTGCCATTTTCATCCGCGCCCGTGCCGATGATAACCGGACGGAAGGCATCGAGTTCGGCGAGCTCGTTCTGCCATTGAACGTAGGTGCTGCTTCCGTCGAGACTATAGATTTCCGTCGCAGTGAGCACGACGAAGAGAGCCGTGTTGATGGCGTAGACGCCTTCGCGCAGGATGGCGCGCTGGCGGCCACGCTGGCCTCCATTGGTTAGGAATGACTCTGCTTCCTGGAAATGGTTGCAGGTCACGCTCTTACCTAGTGTTTGCATAGCTTCCAGCGGAGCGCCGTCCTTCGCATAGACGTAGCCGATGCGGCCTTCCGCGACCGTGACGAGCGGCACTTTGTGAATGCGATACTGCCACGGGAAGAGGCCAAAATGCAGGCCGCCGCGAAGCAGGCGAGTCTGAATACCGGCTTCGCCATGAACGGCAAGGATACGGCCTTCCGCCAGTGAGCCGCGCGAGCTCCAGAGTTTTTCAATGATGCCGACGCGGGTGTGCGGAATATAGACAATGCCGAGGAGGCGTGGGGTGAAAGCGGCGATCAACGCCGCAAATGCGACGAGAAATGCCCAGAGGATTGGATTATGCATAACTAGGATGGGTGGATGGTCGGTATGGTTTGGTTTGGGGTGGTGGAGCCGGACGGCAAGGCCAAGTAACCACCTGGCTTTGAAAAATCCGCCTGTGCCGCAGACGGATTCTCCGCCCGGCGTTAGGAAAGTGTTATCGCCAGAAAAAGGCGAAAAACAAATGGGGATCGGAGAGAGCCGCCGGGCTTCCGGCTGGCGCGTGCGCGAACGAGGAGGTGTTCACGACATAAACTCTGGACAAAAAGGCGGCCGATGTCAAGTCCCTCCCGGAAACCACCGACGCCATCTTGCGTGCCATCGCGTCGAAGCGGCTCGCAACAAAGGATTTGCATCTGCATTTCCATCGAAGTAATAGCCGCGGAGTGAGCAACGCCGAAAATTCATCCGCCTGGCTGGAAACGCCGGATGGGATTCGACGTGCTTTGACGGAGAATTGCACGATGGGGCGCGCTCCGGATTCACAGATCGTGATCGTCGATAATGGAGTTTCCCGGCGGCACGCTGTCATTCAGCGCAATGGCCCAGGGGAGTATTGGCTTCTCGACTTGGAAAGCAGAAACGGAACTTTCCTCAATGGCCGCCGGATCGTGATGACGGCGCGACTGCGCAATGGCGATATCGTCCGGATCGGAGACCACTCGTACACTTTTCACCTGCCGGCGAGTGAAGTCGTTTGCACCCCGGAGAAGAATCTCGATCCGACACTCATCAAAGTGTGGACGGGAACGTGCTGGTTGCTTTTGGCGGATATCAAGAGATCGACCGAACTACTAAAAGGCGAACCCACCGGAGGGTTTACGGAGCTTTTAAATGCCTGGATTGGTAAGTGCGACGATATCATCCAAGAGAAAGGCGGCCAGATCGACAAATACTTGGGGGACGGTTTTCTGGCTTACTGGCAGTATCGCGAGTGCACGGCAGCAGACATCGCCCACACGCTCGAGAAATTGCGCGAACTGCATAAATCAGTGGTGCATCAATTTCGCGTGGCCGTGCATCTCGCCACCACGACGCTCGGATCTACGCTCAATCGCGTCGAGCAGATCATGCCCGGGCAGGAGGTGAATTTTATATTCGCCCTGGAAGAGCTCGCCGGCAGGCTTGATCATGATTTTTGCTTTAGCGCGGCCGCGCACTCGGAACTCGCGTCACTCATTCCGCTGGAGCAGATTCCGGAGGAGCAAAGCGTCCGCGGATTTGACGGAAAATACGCGGTGTATCGGTGGACGTAGGGGGCGTTGAATCACCGCCGCGTTTGAGGGATTTGAGGGTCAACCTTTACACTTCCTTTACAATTTTCGCTCGATTGATTCATAATATCTTAATCTCTCCATGCGAGGATCACGGGTGTTATGACACCCCATTTTCCCGATGCAGGCTGCCCTCCTGCTCGTCTCATCGTCCTGGTGGACGATGATCGCGCCATCCTTGACGTGGTCGCGGAATTCATTGAATCCGCCTTTAGCGCGGACGTGCGCTGCTTTGATTCTCCTCAGGCAGCGCTGCGTGATTTCGAAAAGCATCCCGGCGATTGCCAACTAGTGATCACTGATTTTGACATGCCGGGGATGAATGGCACCGAATTGCTCCACGCAATGCGGCGCCAGGCGCCCGAGCTCCAGGCGATTGTTTTCTCAGGCAGTTCCGAGCAGGAAATTGTGGAACTCGGGCTTCCTCCCAATTGCTGCTTTCTGCCGAAGGCGGGCGGCTTTCCAAAATTGATCGACGCCGTGCAAAAACTGGCGAAAGCAGCGTAGGCAATTTACTTGCCGCCGTTCTCCGCTGCCGCAGCTTGGGCCCGTCGCTGTGCTTCGGCATCAGCCGCTTTCGCCGCGGATTCCGAAATGGCCTGGCTGCCTTCCGAGGTGGTCTTTTCCACCCGGTGCTCCGTTACTTCTTTCGTTATCGGAGCCGCAACGGGTGGCGTGCTGTTCACAAATTTTCCATCGAAGGTTCGGATTTGCGCCGGCCGCAAAGTGAGTGTCCCGCCGTCTGCGGAAAGGATCGTTCCGTCAGGTTTGACGCGGATTCCCTCGCCGATCGTGATTTCTTTGGTGAGCTTCTCTGTGACGCCGTTGCGGGTCACGAGCACATCGGTGCCGGAGAGCGTAATTCCATCGCTTGAAGCGATGCCGACTTCCTTCGCGGCAGCTTTTTCGGCCGCTTTGGTAGTATCTGCCTGCTGAGCGATTGCTGAGCTGGCGATCAAGCCGGCAACAAGGATGCCGGCCAAAGGTGTTTTGGTAATCTTCATACGAGAGAGGATCGATTGGCGCCCGTCCGCCGGTCTGGAAGCCCTCGGGCTCTCAAAATTGCCGCTTAATCTGCTTGCATGGGTCGTTGTGATTCCCTCAACTTATTGCCGTTATGGCAAACATCATTGCACCGGTAGAAACTGAAAGCAGCGGACAGGCCGATTGCCAGTGGGACGCGACTATTGACGATAGCGCATCATCCTATCACCCAACGTCCAAAGACTCACCTATCGGCAGTATTCTCGATCCGTCGGAAGTCATGACTTCCGGCTGGAACGACTAATACATCCCCCCAGTCCGCTACCACCCAGAAAAACACAGGATTTGCGCTGCGACGTCGCCGCGTTTCGCCTTGGGCCCTTTGCAAAAAGGGGCTGTCGAGGGGAATTTCGTCTTGATACGTCTTGCTTCGTGTCTCCTGAGGTTACTCTTCGGGAGCCAATCAATTGTATATTAACCTCTAATTTTGACTTATCGCCCCGTTAGGCCTTTGCAACTAACTTCGGGGCTTCTAGTGAGGTGAGAAAACTCATCCTACACAACCGCCAATCACCCGGAGATATCGTCATGCTCACGGCGGCGGTGCGTGATTTGCATCGGAGTTATCCAGGTAAATTTGTGACGGATGTCCGGACGAGCTGTGCGGCGCTCTGGGGCTATAACCCACACATTACCTCTCTGGCGGAGGATGATCCCTCGGTGGAACAAATCGAGTGTGACTACCCACTCATCAACAAAAGTAACGAGCGGCCCGTTCATTTCATCTACGGTTTTATCGATTTTCTGAATCAGCGCCTCGGGTTAAATATCGATCTCACCGTATTTCGAGGGGATATCCATCTGGCCGATCGGGAGAGACGCTGGGTTTCACAGGTCCAGGAAATCACGCGCCGGCCTCTTCCGTTTTGGATCATCGTCGCCGGAGGCAAATACGATTATACCATCAAATGGTGGGATCACGCCCGCTTTCAGCAGGTGGTGGATCATTTTCAAGGGCGCATCCTTTTTGTGCAGACCGGCGAGGATCGGCATTATCACAAACCGCTGCGGGGCGTGCTGGACCTGCGCGGCCAAACTAACCTCCGGCAGTTTGTGAGGCTGGTGCATCACTCCCAGGGTGTGCTCTGTCCAGTTACTTGTGCGATGCATCTCGCGGCGGCCATGGAGCCCAGGCCGGGGCAGGCAAAGTACCGGCCCTGCGTGGTGGTGGCGGGAGGACGGGAAGCGCCGCATTGGGAGGCTTATCCTCACCATCAATTTATCCATACCATCGGAGCCCTGCCGTGCTGCAATCAAGGCGGGTGCTGGCGGGCGCGCACTTTTCCACTGAATGACGGCGATCCCAAAGACGAACGCATCTGTGCAAATGTCGTCGGCCAGCTTCCCAAATGCATGGACATGATTTCCGCGGATGAAGTGATCCGGCGCATCTCTCTCTATTTCGACGGCGGCATGGCTCGCTATCTTACTCCGGAAGAAGCGGAGGCCGCTCGAGAAGCGATTCGGGTTCACTCAGCGGCGCGAGCGGCGGAAGATGCTGCTTCCTCTTCTCCATCCTGATCCTTTCCAGGTAATTTTCCAGGTAATGCGCCTCATCTTCGTTACTGTTTCAGATCACTATTTTTTCCCGGGAACTGCGGCGGCCATCAATTCCGTGCTGCGTTATCATCCCGAGGCGCGGGTTTGCGTTGTTAACAATAATCTGCACAATGCAGGACTCAGTCCCCAGCAGCGCGATGCGCTGAAATCCGCCGGTGTGGAATTGGTGGAAGCCCGCGCTTTCGCGAAACGTGGCCGCAAGCTCGCCGCTTGGGAATTGAAGGCTTACGCGGCTTCCGATCTGCCGGATTCTGAAGACGTGTTGATCGGCATCGACTCGGATTGTGTGCTGTGTGGGCCAGTGCATGATGTCGTCGCGGAAGCCGCGGCCACTGGCCGGTTTATCGGAGGCAAAGATTGCCCGGTGGATTACGACGAGACCTATGTTTCCTACGGAATCGATGCGCCTGCCCGAAATGAAAAATACATGTCGGCATCGTTATATGCCTGTGCCTTGAATGAGGAAAATCGGCGGATTCTTCGGAAATGGGGGCACTGTTGCAATCGAGCCGAATTTGGCGGCAGACCCGATGCGCTTTATCCCGGCCACGGCGATCAGGGCGTATTAAATGCGATCCTCTTTCTGGATCGGGGAGGCGACGGCGTGCGGGTTTTAAAAAATACTCTTTGGAGCCAGCATCATTGTTATTGGCAGCATGCGCTCGAATTACGCGAAGGCAGAATCTACAATCCCTATGCCAAGGATTGGCAGCGCTCGCTGCATTGTGGAGGCACGCGGAAATTCTGGACGGTTGCACATTTGGAATTGCTGGAGCGTTTCCAGACACACGTTCTCAACTATTCGTGGTTTCTTTCCATGCTTTGGTTTGGCCGGTGCGAGGTGAAGGCCGATTACTTTCAGAACGGCCACGCTCATCTGGCGGAGAGCCTGGAACGCTATCGGGGTCAGGTCGAGGAATTTAGGCAACAGCTGGCCTGACTGATTTCGCTGAATCCGGCGCAGCTCCAGATCGCAAGTGCAGATTGGCGCGTCCAGGAAGTGCATAATCAAGTAATGCTAATTTACGGGACGGATGATACGAGCATAGGTAACAAGCATCTCCGCCGCTTCGGCAATGCGCACACTGCATTGCTGTGGCGCAGCGCTGTGAGCTGCGTGGAGCGGGCGGTTCGCAGGACTGAGAGAACACCCGACGTGTGATCGAGGTCTTGCGCCGCCAGGGTCATAGACCCAGGCCTACAGCGGCTGCTCTTTGATACCTGCCTCAAATGGTAATAATGGGACATTTAACTTATTCCGGGTGAGCGTCGGATTTGCCGTCGTTTCGGCCATCGGTCTTGTTCTCACTTGGCTTTGCTTGCGGCGGATTTCCAGGCTCAGAGCCTTCGAAAGGCGCGGCTTCCACCTGCAAGCCTTCCACTAGATCATCGGTTGGATTCACGATCACATTCGTGCCGTTTTCCAATCCGGAGGTTGCTTCCATTTCGTTGCCATAGTCACGTCCCACTTGGATTTTCTGCCAATGGACTTTGTTCTCTTTTGTTAAAGTAACCACCTCGGAGCCTTCGGCCTTAAAGACAAAGGCATTGGCGGGAATGATGATCGGGCGGTCTTTGTCTTCCAAAGCAAATTTCACTTCCGCATACATCCCGGCGTAAAGCGCGCCGTCGTCATTGGGGATTTCCACTTCCGTGACCAGGGTGCGGCTCTGAGGATCGAGCGCGCCGGCGGTACGGATCACTTTTGCTTCAAAATCGCGATTCGGGTATTCGGGAACAAGTAACCGAACCGAAAGGCCATCGTGGATCGCCGGAACGTCCGTCTGGGGAACACTCACATAAATGTCGAGTGGATTGGTCTTGGCAAGCGTGAAAAGCGCCGTGCCTGCCGTTCCGCTTCCCGCGGAGACCAGGCTGCCGACATCAATGACTCGCGAAGTGATTCTGCCCTGAAACGGCGCCGTCACGTTATTGAATTCCTGAAGCGCGACGAGCCGTTCCACATTGGCTTTGGCGGAATTCAGCGCCGCATTCGTGGCCTGATAAGTCGATTGCTTTTCATCGCTCTCCTGCTTCGCCACCACTTTTTTCTGCACGAGTTGCATCCACCGCTCGGCAGTGACGCGCGCAATCTCGAAATTGGCCTGGGCCTGATTAAGATCCTGCCGGGCCTGGGCGAGCTGTTGATCGAGATCGGGCGTGGCCAGTTCCGCCAAAAGCTGGCCTTCCTTCACGACGTCCCCGATATCGACCAGATAGCGAGCAACGTATCCTGTTGCGCGCGCATATAACGTAGCCTGGCTGACGGCGACGATGTTTCCTGGAAGAATCAAGTCACGCGTTGCTTTCCCAGGGTGAACGGTCACGTACTTCACCGCCACCTGGGAGGTTTTCTTTTTGAACTCTTCCTGCTCCCGTCGCAGTTGCACGTGCCGCCAGATTCCGGCGACGAGCGCGATGGCGAGCACGAGCACCGTGAGAAGTGGCGCCCAGATCGCGATGCGCCGCACCGGCGGACGGAGGCGTTGCGTAGGAGGAGCAGGCGGGGCGTGTTGTTCGTGGTCGTGAGTCGCGGAGATCATGCGTGTGTTTCTTGAAGTTTTTCGCCCTCCTCGTGGGCTTCTTTCTCGAATTGCTCGTCCCGATCGCATTCAAATTCTTTCCGCCGCAGTACGGCATAGACCACCGGAACAAAGAAGAGCGTGGCAAAAGTCGCGATCAAAAGACCGCCAATGACCGCACGACCCAGCGGGGCATTTTGCTCACCGCCTTCTCCCAGGCCGAGCGACATTGGCAGCATGCCAATGATCATGGCTAGCGCGGTCATCAGCACCGGGCGCAAACGGGTGCGGCCGGCGGAGAGAGCTGCAGCCCGGGCGTCATTTTCGTTTCCCGCGCACCGTTCATCATTCGCAAAAGTAACGAGCAGAATGCTATTCGAAGTAGCCACACCGATGGCCATGATCGCTCCCATGAGCGAGGGAACATTGATTGTTGTTCCGGTGATGAAGAGCATCCAGATGATGCCGCAAAGCGCGCCGGGCAGCGCCATGATGATCACAAATGGATCCGTCCACGATTGGAAGTTAACCACCATCAGGCAGTACACGAGTACGATGGCAAAAAGAATCCCGCCGCCCAGCCCGAGGAATGAGCGATTCATGCTATCGACTTGCCCGCGCACTTTGATGGAGGTCCCGCGCGGCAATTTGGATTGAGGCGTCTCCAGCCAGTGAAATTTGTCCAGCACCCAGCCAAGGCCGACAACGGAAGCCGCTTGCCGAAACCAATGGGGTTTGGGATCAAATTCGCCAAGCACTTTATTGATATCCGAGGCGATGCCGCCGAGGTCACGGTCCTGAGACGTGGCCAGGACGTCGAACACCGGTTGCACGTTGTAATGGTTAACGATGACGGGCGATTCATTGCGCGAGATGGTCGCGAGATTGCCAAGTAACTGAGGCTGCGCGAGACCCGGGGCCGCGATCGGTGTATTTTCCAGCGCGTTCAGCGTATCCATCTTGTATTGCGGTGTCTGCACGGCGACCTGATAGTTAACTCCGGTCTTAAAATTCACCCAGAAATTGGGTGAAGCCTGGCCGCTGGAACTCAGCGAGGTTAGCATGGTGCTGGCCACGGATTGCTGGGTGAGGCCGATTTGCTGGGCGCGTGTGCGATCAACCGTAACGCGCAAATCCGGCCCATGCACCCGCTGGTGTAAATGCACATCCGCGGCTCCGCGAATCGTGGCCATTCGCGATTCGATCTCCTTGGCCAGTTCATAATTTTTGGGATCGCGTCCGGCGATCTGGACATCGATCGGCGCTGGCAGGCCGAAGTTAAGGATTTGGCTGACGATGTCCGGTGCCGCGAAATAGAATTCCATGTCGGGGAAATCGTGGCGCAGCTTTTCCCGCAGCGTTCGCATATAGTCGCGCGTCGCCCCATGATGATCGGGATTCATGGAAACGAGAATCTCGCCATCGGCCGGGCTGATGGTGGCGTTGTCGCTGAATGCCAGATTGATGCCGCTCACGGGAAGGCCGATGTTATCGACTACCGTTTCGATTTCATTGGCCGGCACCACATTGCGGATGGCTGTGCCCACGGCATAAAAGCGCTCCTCGGTCGCCTCGAGTCGCGTTCCTTCCGGTGCGCGGCAATGCAGACGGAATTGCCCCGCATCAACCGCCGGGAAGAAATCTCGGCCAAGGAACGGCACGAGACAGAGCGAGACCAGCAGGAGTGCGCCCATGGCAATGAAGGCTACGCTGCGATGGTCGAGCGTCCAGTCGAGGGCGTTCGTATAGCGGTCCCGCAGTTTATTAAAGCCGCGGTTGAATTTTTCGTGAATCGCGACGAAAAAGCCTGTTACTTTATCGAAGGTTCGCGATTGGGGCTTTTCCGAAACTGACTGCCCGCGACCTGTCTCAAATCGCGGAAGGTCCTCGGCGTGTTCCGGCAAAAGCAACGGCGTCTCGCCGGCTGGCAGTTGATTGAGGGCGGGCGTGCCGGGTGTTACCATTCTCACGTGCGGACGCGCCGAAGAATGCGGGCGCTCTTCCTCCTCATGCTCGCCGTTTTTTCCCGCTGCTTCGCTTGGTCCGCGCGCAGATTCCACACGATTGGCTGCCCGATCTGGCCCATGTTCCACTTCGTCCAAATGATCCTTGAGCAGATACTTAACCATCGTCGGCACGACGGTTCTCGAGAGGAGATAAGAAGCGAGCATGGCGAAGATCACCGCCATGGCCAAAGGCTGAAAGAGATACTTGGCCGTCCCGCTTAGGAAAAAGACGGGCACAAAGACAATGCAAATGCAGAGCGTGGAAACAAAAGCCGGTACGGCGATTTGCTGGGCGCCGTCGAGGATGGCGCGGACCATGGGTTTGCCCATCGCTAGGTTGCGATGAATGTTTTCGATTTCAACGGTGGCATCATCCACGAGGATGCCCACGGCCAATGCGAGGCCGCCCAGTGTCATGATGTTAAGTGTTTGTCCAAGCGCACCGAGCAGAATCACCGAACATAGGATCGAAAGCGGAATGGATGTGGTCACCACCAGCGTGCTTCGCCAGCTCCCGAGAAAGAGCAGAATCATCAGCGCGGTGAGACAGGCGGCGATCACGCCTTCTTTGAGCACGCCGTTGATGGACGCGCGCACAAAAATGGATTGATCGAAAAGCTGCGAGATTTGCAGTTCCGGCGGAAGCGTTGCTTTGATCGAGGGCAGCGCTTCCTTCACCCGTTTGATGATGTCCAGCGTCGATGCATTGGCGGCCTTCAGCACCGTGAGCAGTGCCGCGCGAGTACGGTTTTGCGCGACGATATTAGTTTGCACGGCAAAGCCATCGCGCACCTGAGCCACATCCCGCATGAAAACCGTGGTGTTATTGATCTGCTTGATGGGGATATCGTTAAGCGCCTCCAGCACTTCCGGGCTGCTGTTCAGCCGAACGTTATATTCCTTGTCACCGATCTTTTGCGTGCCCGCCGGAAGGATCACATTCTGCGCCGTCAGCGCGCTGGTCACATCCGCAGGAGACAGCCCTTTGGCAAAGAGCTTGTCCGGATCAATATCCACCATGACTTGTCGCGCTTTGCCGCCGTAGGGCAGGGGAACTTGCGCGCCTTGCACGGTGGAGAGCTGCGTGCGGATGAAGTTCAGACCAAGATCGTAGAGTTGCTGCTCGGAAAGGGAGGGGCTCGTAAGCCCGAGCTGCAGGATGGGGACATTCGATGCGCTGAATTGGATAATCAGCGGCGGCGTCGTGCCCGGTGGCATCGTTCGCAAAAGGGTTTGGCAGATTGAGGTCACCTGCGCCACGCCCGCCTCCACCTTTGCTCCTTCGTGGAAGAAGACCTTGATCACCGAGACGCCATTGTACGACTGCGATTCGATGTGCTCGATATCGTTGACGGTGGTCGTCATCGCCCGCTCGGTCACGGTCACAAAGCGCTTTTCCATTTCCTCCGGCGCCACGCCCGAGAAGCTCCAGATCACGCTCACCACCGGAATGTTAATCGCCGGAAAAATGTCCGTGGACATCCTCGTAATCGTCACGATTCCCATCAAAATGATGAGAATCGCCATAATGGTGAAGCTGTATGGCCGACGAAGCGCGAGGCGGACAATCCACATATTGGTTGCGTGATCTTCCCGAGTTATCGGATTTGATGGCCGCCGCGGTGGCGAACTCACCTGGTTTCGCGAATTTCCGCAGGGCGCGGCGCGGGTGCCCGCCTTTCCAAGTAGGGATGACTGAGATACTTCCGCAGCCTCCGCTTCTCTTTCGTTACAGGCCGGTGTAACTTGCCATCGATGAAAATCGACTTTGTCGAAACGGAACCATCCGATGAAGAATACTTTCGCGCGGCGCTTCCCGAGCACGAGCTGAAGTTTAACGACACGCTGGAGAGCGTCGAAGGCGCGGCGGAAATCCTCTGCACCTATATTCAGTCCAGACCTGATCTGGCCTTTCTCGACGCGCACCCGAGGCTCAAGTTCATCGCGATTCGGGCGAGCGGGTACGATCACATGGATTTGGCGGAGTGCGCCCGCCGAGGAATCGCCGTGTGCAATCTTCCGAGCAGCAATGCCAACACCGTAGCCGAGCATACCTTTGCGCTCATGCTGGCGCTTTCACGGCGCTTGCTCGAGGTCCGCGAGGCCAACAAGCAACCGGAGTTTCGCTACGAGCATTGGCGCGGGTTTGATCTGCGCGACAAATGCCTGGGCGTCGTCGGTACGGGCCGGATTGGTTTGAGCGTCGTCCGGATCGGCCTGGCTTTCGGCATGAAGGTGATCGGTTGTGATCCCTACAACCATTCCCGAATGGCCGAACTGCTTGGGTTGAAATATGTTTCTCTCGATAAGCTTCTGCAGGAGTCACACGTGATTTCCCTGCACACGCCGCTCACTGGCGAAACCTATCATTTACTGGATCGCGCAGCGTTCTCGAAATGCCGCGAAGGAGTGATTGTGATCAACACCGCACGCGGTGCGGTGATCGATACGGATGCTCTCGTGGAAGCTTTGGAATCGGGTCAGGTCGCGGGAGCTGGACTCGACGTGCTCGAGGAAGAGGGCGTCATGCAAAAAGAGGCTGGAAAGATCATTGCCGATCATATTGTGGAGCGATTGCACACCGCGCCGGAGGAGGAAATACGCATGCGCGACCCCGAGTGGCTGAAGCGGATCGAGCGGATGTTTCGCAATCAACGGCTCCTCTCTCGAGCGGATGTCGTTTTCACGCCGCACGTCGCGTTTAATAGTGTCGAAGCTGTGGAAAAAATGCGCGAAGCGACGGTCGAAAATATTCGCGCTTATCTTTCCGGAGAGCTGATCAATCTCGTGAAAGATTAGACAGCCGCGTCGTCCAATCTGTAGCCAAAGCCGCGCACGGTGGAAATCTGCGAACCGGCGATGCCTAGCTTCTCGCGCAGCCGCCGCAGATGGGTATCGACGGTGCGCGGCTCGATGGCATGCTCGGAATCCCAGATCATATTCACCAGAGCGCTCCGGCTTTGCACGCGGCCCCGGCGATCGATGAGCGCGGCCAGCAGCTTGAATTCAATGGCGGTGAGGTCCACCGGTTCGCCCTGCACGGTCACGAGATGCCTGTCGAAATCCACCGTGATATCTCCACTCACTACATGCTGCGGCGCAATGGGCGATTCCGATTTCCGGCGCAGAATCGCCTGGGCGCGCAAGACGAGCTCCCGCGGACTGAACGGCTTCGTGACATAGTCATCCGCCCCCAATTCAAAGGCCAGCACTCGGTCGATTTCGTTTTGGTTGGCTGTTAACATGATGATGGCTACGCCGGCAGTTTCGCTTTCATTGCGCAAGCGGCGGCACACCTCCAGGCCGCTCATTCCCGGCAGCCAAAGATCGAGGATTACTAGTTGAGGTTTCTGTGCGCGCACGACTTCCAGCGCCGTTTCTCCATCCCGGCCTTCCAGCACGCGGAAGCCGGCCGCCGTGAGATTCCGCCGCAAAAGCATGCGCACATCTTCCTCGTCATCCACCACGAGTATGAGCGCGCTAAAAATGCGTGTATCCTTGCCGAAAAGAATTTCGCGCGAATCCGCGTCGGTGCCTGTGTGGCCGTCCGAACTCCCATAGCCATCCGTAGGACAGAGTCGATCAGCCCCCATGAGATCGATCTCCCTCGGCGCTCCCCGTAAAAGCCACCCCGGCCACGCGGGGCGGCGCAAGGACATGATTAGGTAATAGGCGTGACATGGCAGTCGGGTGGCTGATGTCACAGACCTAATGGGTCCGTGTGACGAACAGACGAAGGTTCTGCGGCGAAAATGTTACGATTGGGAAACAAAGCGGTCCCGGAAGGCTATAAGCCCGCCGCCGCTCACAAATTCCGCATCCTGCCGGGAGTGCCGGGCTTCGGGATTTACTGCCCCCTTACGGCCTTGACGGCCTCGGAGAATTCCGGGGCATTGAAAACCGAGGTGCCGGCCACCAGGGTATCCGCGCCGTGCTGCACAGCCAGCGGTCCCGTCGCGCCGTTGATTCCGCCATCGACTTCGATGCGATACTTGAGACCCCATTCCTTGCGCGCCACCACCGCGGCTTCCACCTTCGCCAGCATCTCCGGCATGAAAGCCTGGCCTCCAAATCCGGGCTCCACGGTCATGACAAGTAACAGATCGATTTCACCGAGGTACGGTTCCACGGCGGAAAAAGGCGTCTTGGGCCGCAGCGAGAGGCCGCAGGTGCAGCCCGATTCGCGAATGGCCGCGAGCGTTTTTTGCACATCGTGCTTTGCCTCCACGTGCACCGTCACGTTCTGCGCGTGTTTGGCAAACCTCGGGAAATAATGATCGGGCCGCTCGATCATGAGGTGCACATCCAGCGGCACCGTGGCGATTTTGGCCACCGATTCCACGATGGCGGGGCCGAAAGAAATGTTATCCACGAAATGCCCATCCATCACGTCCAGGTGCAGCCAGTCGCCGCCGGCTTTTTCCGCACGGCGCACTTCGTCGTGCAACTTGCCGAAATCGCAGGCGAGGATCGAGGGCGCGACCAGGATAGGATGTTTGACCATGGCACTATTGAAGCGGGAAAGCCGCGCGGCGGCAAGGCGTGGCATGGGCGTCTCGCCCATGGGATCTATAAGGACGGATGGGAGCTATGGGACGCGTGCCTTGGGAGCCTCCCTTTTCTGCATCGCTCCCTCACAAAAGCCACTTCGCCAGCGTAAGATAAAGCATCAGTGTCACCACATCCGTGGCCGCGAGTGCCGCCGGTCCCGCGGCGATTTTGGGATCGAGCTTCAGCGCATGCAAAAGCGACGGCATCGCCGCCCCAAAAACGCAGGCCACGATCACCGAACCAAAAACGCTCATGCCGATCACCCCCGCCGCCATCACTGATCCGCGCCAAAACCACGCCACCAGGAAAACGAGCGCACCGCTCGCCGCTCCAATCAATAACGCGATGACCATCTCCCGCCGCGCGGCGGTGATAAACCAGCGCAGCGTCGGCCGATTCGTCCGCAGCGCCTGCAGCGTCAGCGTCATCGATTGCATGCTCACGGCTTCCGCAAGGGCCAGCACGAGCGCGAGAAAACAGGCGATGATCACATTCCGCGCCAGCGTGCCTTCGTAAGCCCCGGCAATGAGCGCGGCGATCGTGCCGCTCGAGATCGTCGTGAGCAGCCACGGAAAACGGTAGCGAAACGCTTTCGCCGGCGAAGCGCCTTTCAATTGCGTGAGATGCAAACCCATCGCCTCAAAAATCTCATCCGGGCCTTTCGGCTCCTCCGGAAATTCCATCATCTCTTCGGTGAAAACGGCGATATCGACAATGCCCAGCACGTGCCGCTTTTCATCCACCACGGGCAGCGCCAGAAATTTATGCAGCACAAAAAGCTCGCAAGCATCCAGCAGTGTGGCCGTGTGCGGAATGGCCAGCACGCGCGGGACCATGATTTCCTCCAGCCGCGTCGTCAGCGGCGCGGTCAAAAGACGCCGCGTCGGCAGCACGCCCATCAGCCGCTCTTCGTCATCGACCACATAGAAATAAATGATCCGCTCCTCCACCCCGCGCTCGCGGATCACGCGCAACGCCTCGTCCACGCTCATGCTCGCCTTGAGCAGCGGCGCTGCCGGGCGGGCATGAGTCAATGCCGGTTGTTGAAATGGAGAAAGAGCATCCATGGTGATGGCCTGCCGGAGGTCTTACCTTGCTCTGCGCAACCTGCAAGGGGAACCGGGTGCTGCCAACGGTTCGTTTCTCTGCCTCCCTCTGCGAAACTCAACTTTCTGCCTCTGCGCCCAACACTAGCTAACTACCGCGACTGCAACCACTGCACCAGCTTCGGGCTGGCGCGAATCCAGTTTGCATGGAATTGCGGCGGGTTCACGGTTTGGTCGAGCCTCAGGCTTTCAGCCAGGAAGAGCGTGCCGTCGGGACCGGTGCGAAGGACCGGACTGAAAAGCAGACCGGGTATTTGATCGCTAGCCATTTGGATCGACGGGATGCTCGCGGCGGCGGCCATGGAAAAACCGGGGAGCGTCTGGGGAGGGCCGCTACGCAGGAGAGTCACGACCTCTGCGATCAACGCCGGGTCGGTGGATTTGATCCCGTTATTGGTGGCCGTGGGAGAGTAGAGCGTCATTTCGCGAAACTTCGTGGATTGCCAGTCAAAAGGAGGCTGGCCGTTGTGGCGATAGACCACAAACGCGGGCATCTCCGAGCCATCATCGCCGGCGACATAGGCGGTAGTTGGCTGGCCCTCGATGGCGCACACATTGGAATAGCCGAAATTGCCTTTGAGCGCGATGACCTTCGTGGGTTCCGGATTGGCGAGGCGCAAGGCGGCTTCTTCGTAATCATTCACATAGAGATCATCGCCGCTGGTCATCGTGCTGCGGAGATATCCCGGGTGGCTGGAGGGAACCTGGCCGGTCTTATAAACGCGCAGGCTGGAATCCACACTCGAGCCGCGGCTCATAAAAAAGCCGATACCGATCGCGAGGACGCCCGCGGTGGCTAGGCAGAGCACCGCGGCGGCGATGAGGATGATGTAGCGTTTTTGGGTGGGCATCGTGAGCTGATACGGATGAATTTTCGCCGGTTTGCAGTGGATGCGGAGGCGATTTTTGGGCGCCTTTAAACAGCAGTTTACATTCCCGTAGATATCCGTCGTGAGACGGAGAAATCCACTTCCAACCTCCCTCTTTTCCGAATTCGTGCTATTTTTGGGCAACCTTCAGGACCCCAGAGTGTTCTGAATCCCTGGCCATACCCCATTCACAAATGGCTAAGGGTAAATCCCTCTCCGGGTCAACGCGTAGGACCCGGTCCCATTGATGATCCAGACCCCATTTTCCAACGCTTTTCGCCGTCTTGCCCTGACCTCGCTGCTTTTCGTCGCAGCGTCGCTTTTCGCGCTGCCGTGTCGCGCGGAGCAGGGGGATGATGCGGAGTTTGTCGCGCTGCAGGCCACGGCGAAGGACTCTTTTGAAGGAAAAGCCGTCCCTTTCATCAAGAACTACTGCTTTAAGTGCCACTGCTCCGCGAAGACCAAAGGGGAGGTCAATTTTGAGCCGGCGCTGAAAAACCCCGGCGAATCCGCCTTTAGCAAACATTGGAAAGAGGCGCTGGCCAATGTCCAGACCCACGACATGCCGCCGGATAACGCGGCCAAGCAGCCGACGGACGAGGAGCGCCAGGTGTTTGTGGAGTGCATGGCCAAGGTGAAATTCCTCGCTCCGAAAGACCCGGGCATTTTCGTGATGCGGCGTCTCACCAAGGCGGAGTACGGCAATACGCTGCACGATCTTTTCGGAGTGGATCCGGCGGTGGTGAAGCAATTGCCCGATGAGGTGGTGGGCGAAGGTTACTTGAACACGCTTTCGCCGCTGCAGATGGAGCAGTATCTAGGCATCGCCGATGAAGTTTTGGATCAAGTGCTGGCGCCAGCGGGTTCGCCGCCGACCGAAGTGCAAATGCGCCTCTTTGGCGAGCCGCTCGCGCCGGATGCGGATGAACGCGCCGCCGCCAGAAATGTCGCCCGCTCACTGACTCGCAGCGCCTATCGCCGGCCGGCCTCCGAGAAAGAGCTGGATGTGCTGCTGAGCGTTTTCGATTTAGGAAAAGATAACAAACTTCCTTACCAGGGAGCACTGCGGCTAATGCTCGAGGGCCTCCTCGTTTCGCCGCAATTCCTCTTCATCACACCAACGGCGGAGTCGCGGGCGAGCGGTGATGTAGTGCCGCTCGATGATTATCAACTCGCTTCGCGCCTCTCGTATTTGCTTTGGGCCACGATGCCCGATGCCGAGCTTTCCGCGCTGGCGGATCAAGGCAAGCTCCACGAGCCGGAAGTGCTGAAAGCGCAGGTGCAGCGGTTACTTGAAGATTCGCGCTCGCGGGCCTTGTTTGATGGCTTCGGCGCGCAATGGCTCGGGGTGGGCAATCTGGAGAGCAAAGCGTTCGATACCGCGAAATTCCCGCAGATCACCCCGGAAATGCGCCAGGCCATGTATGAAGAAGCGCGGCTCTTCTTCCAAAGTATCGTGCGCGAAAACCGCAGCATCGTCGATTTCGTGGCCGCGGATTACACCTTCCTCAACAACACCCTCGCGCCGCTCTACGGTCTCCAGCAGCAGGTGACCGGCCCCGAGATGCGCAAAGTGCAGCTCACCGATCACAATCGCGGCGGCATTTTGGCCATGCCCGGCATCCTGGCGACCACCTCCTTTCCCAATCGCTCCAGCCCCGTCCGTCGCGGCGTGTGGGTGCTCGAGCAGGTCCTTGGCGAGGAAATCCCGCCGCCGCCACCCAATGTCCCCGCGCTCGACAAGCAGGACGAAAAAACCGTCGCCACGATGACCATTCGCCAGCGCACGGAATTGCACCGCTCCGATGTCGTTTGCGCCAATTGCCACAAGATCCTCGATCCCATCGGCTTTGGCCTGGAGAACTTCGACGCCATCGGGCGCTGGCGCGATCAGGACGATAGCGGCGGCGCCGTCGATGCCGCGGGCGAACTGCCCGGTGGGAAGCACTTCACCACGCCCCAGGAGCTAAAAACCATCATCGCCGACCGCAAAGACGACCTCACGCGGACGCTCACCGAAAAGCTTATGGCCTACGCGCTGTGCCGTCATCTCGAGGGCTACGACGAAATCCTCGTCGATAAGATGGTCGCATCTGTGGCCAAAGAGAGCTACCAGATGCAGACTCTTATTACTGAGATCGTGACCAGTTACCCCTTCACGCATCGCCGCATCACCGAACAACTCGCGTCCACATCCAAATGAACTCCTTAATCGATCGCCGCACTTGTATCAAAGGGCTCGGAGTCGCCCTCGCCCTGCCGCTTTTGGAAACCATGGGCTGGGCCGAGTCGTCCACGAAGGGCAAATCTGCGAAGCCCCCGGTGCGCCTCGGCTTCATGTACATGCCGCACGGGGTCATCATGGATCAATTCTGGCCGGCGGATGAGGAGAGCTTCTATTCCTCGCCGCCGCCCGCTTTGGAAGCGCTCCTCCCGGTGCTCGATCAGGTCCTCATGATCAAAGGCATCTCCGGCGTGCCCATCACTCCCTTTCCCAGTGCGCCGCATGCGTTGGAACTCTCCACCTGGCTCACGGCCGCTCTTCCCGACGCGCACAAGCGCGGCGAGATCAATATCGCCATCTCCGCTGACCAGATCGCTGCTAACTATGTCGGCAGCTTTACGCCTCTGCCGTCGCTGGAACTCGCGACCATGCCGCAGACGCACAAGGAAAACCAGGAAGGGCTCAACGAAGGCTACTATTCGCACTGCAGCTACCGCTCGCCCACCCAGGCCGTGCCCGCGGAGATCAATCCCCGCAGCGTGCTCGACCGCCTATTTAACAAAGTCGAGGCGGGCGCCAATGGCCGCAAGGTGGGAGCGAATCCGCTCGAGCGCAGCATGCTGGACCTCGTCATCGGCGGCGCCAAAGATTTGCGCCGCAATTTGCCGCAGGCCGATCAGCACAAGCTCGATGAATACCTGGATAGCGTTCGCTCCGTGGAGCGCCGCATCGCCGCCATCGAGCATCGGCAAAAAGAAGCGGCCCTGGAAGCCGCCGGCGTGAGCGTGACCAAGCGCAACGATTCCGATTCGCCGCCCATCGAAGTGAAAATCCCGCTCGGCGACAAACGCAGCGAATACATGGAAGTGATGTGCGATCTCAACGTGCTCGCCTTCCAGACCGACACCACGCGCGTGAGCACCTACATCGGCTCCACGCCGAACGGCGTTTCCTATCCGGAGCTGGGCTTCAACGACGAACACCATTCGCAAACGCATCATAACAATCAGCCGGAAAAAGTCCGCAAAGTCGCCGCCATCGCCGCCTTTAATATCACGCAATTCGCCTACATGGTGAAAAAGATGGCCAGCCTGCGCGAAGGCGACGGCACGTTACTTGATAACAGCATCATGATGTGGGGCAGCGGCCTGGAAGACGGCAACAAACACACCCGCGAAAACCTCCCCTTTATCCTCGCCGGCCGCGGTGGCGGCACGATCAACGCCGGCCGCTTCCTGGCCAACGTCAAAGGCAACCAGGGCGACCTGCTCACCACCATCCTAACCTGTGCCGGCATCCCGCTGGACCGCCCCATCGGCATCGCGACGAAGACGATTAAGGAGATGATGGCGTAGGGTTTGTGATATACTTTCACTAGATTCCGCTTAGGCAACCCGGAGGGTTGCAGGAAAGTAGCCGGGGATAACATCCCCGGATCTCGAAATCATAAAGCGGCGCACCCCGGCAGGGGTGCTGGAAGCGGCGAGAAGATTCATAAGCCGTTGCAATATCATAGCGCGCCGATCTGCGAATATCGAGAAACGTCGCTGTCCGAAGGAATTCCTGATAGATAAGCGGCGCTTGCCCTGAAACGGAACGCGAGGTAGTCTTGCGCAATGACTGTCGCCGCCATCATCGACGAGATCAAACATCTGCCACCTGCCGACCAGGACCAGGTCGTGCAATTCGTGCACGCTCTCGAAACGCGACGCCCATGGAGTGGCGCGAAGCTGACGGAATACGAAAAGAAGATGGTGGAGACAACTGATCCTGCCGAAGCTCAGCGATTGAAGGAGCAAATCGTTGCGGGCTTTTACGGGGATGAAGTGGATGCCTAAGGTCCGGCGGCGCAATGTGCCCCGCGCGCTGGTAGAGCATTTGGAAGATCGTGTGCGTGATCGAGAGATACCAATCGGGCAACTTCAATTGCTCTCCGAATGGCTCACCGGCGAACCCGAAGTGCCGAACGGAAAATGGTTTAAGCGTTTTCCTGGTATGATCGCGTGCGGAGAGGGTGAGTTTGTGAAGACATTTCTTCGAATCGGCCAGATTCCGGACGGCGAGGAAATTCCCTAGCCAGGGCCGCTTCCTCGCCAACATCAAAGGCAACCAAGGCGACCTGCTCACAACGTTGCTAACCTGCGTCGGCATCCCGCTCGATCGCCCCATCGGCATCGCGACGAAGACGATTAAGGAAATGATGGCGTAGGGGGAGCCTTTCACTTTAGAGCGGTTTAACGTAAACTGTGCCCGCTACTCGGCGATCCTCCCACTCCTCACAGGTCGAAGACCTGAGCTACAGCAACGCAGCGTGAAGTGGGCGCGGATGGGTGATTTCCCACTTAACTCCTATTCCACAGGACCAGCGCTGTAGGGCAGGTCTGTGACCTGCCTGGCGAAAAGCTAAGAGTGAATCGCGCCCGTAATGAAGCTCGTGTCAGGGATCGCGTTCTTTGAATGGCTTCATAAGAGCTTATTTTGACTATAGCGCACACACTGAGGCAATGACGCCAATCGTTCTCACTAAAACGGGGCAGCCCTTGTCTTTACACTCGCTGGGAATGGGCGCGCTGACCGTGGAGGTGCCGATAGTAAAAGGGGTCAGTTCTTACTATTGACACAAAAAAGAGGGGCGGCGGGAGCTAGCCATCGGTCTCACTTAGCGAGGCCAGGGGGAATCGCTCATTCTCCATTTACGGGTGAGTGTCAATAGTAAGAACTGCCCCCTCCTGCTCTCTATGCGGAGCAAACCCTCCGCAATCTAGTTACCTTCCATAGACTCATCTTCGGCAACCGCTCCGAGACAGGAAACGCCCTAGCTAGCTAGGCTCGAATGCCTGGCTATAGACCGTTTGCGGCCGGGACGGCTACTCTTTTCTGAGCAGCATCACTTTCGCGGATTTTTTTCCGAGGGACGATTCCAGTTTCAACATCGAGGGATAATCCTTGGGATCGAGCAAGGCGGGCGATGTTTCGAATTCGTCGGTCAGGACGAATTTGCCCGCGGTCGAATTGGCATTGATCCGGACTTTGCCCACGCCGGATGGGGCGTCGAAGCTCTGGCTAGTTGGCGAGACCACGACGCCGCGGAAGCCCGGCGGCAGTTCGACTTCGGTCCGGACGTTGCGCTTCCCTGCTTGTGAAAGGAGCATGGGCAGCGTGCGCCGGTCTCCGCCGAGAGCGTACTCGAAGAGAGACGGGGTGAAGGGCAGATCGAAATAGAGATATTTCCCATCGACCACCGCATAGTTATCCACCTCCACGGAGTAATGCTCGATGCCGGGGTAGCTCTCGAATTGATCGGACAATTCTCCGACCGGGTGTGCTCCCTGGGCCACGCCGGAAACCAGTTGCTGCCAGTAACGTTTCCGTTCTTCCGGGCGAAGCTCCGAGAAATAGCGATGCCACCGATTGTATTGCGCCCCATAGTAGCGCTCCGTCACGCCCATCTGGAGCTTGCCGTCGTCCGCGATGGAAAGTGTATAGACGGTCTCCGTTTTGTCCTGACAATCCTTGGCCGCCTTGATGACCTGGCAACTGCCGTCGGCCAAAGCCAGCCCCAGCCGGCCCTCGTACTGCGTCGAGCCCAGGCGGGCGTATTCGTCGGTATCGTTCAAGTAATAGGCCTCCCCATCGACTGTGACTTTCACCAGCGGAACGTTGAAGGATTCGGGCAGCGGAAACGAGGTGGCGACTTTGTTAATTCCCTCAATCGCAGGCAGGGCCGAGGCGAGCACGAACTCGGGCTGGAAGCCGGCGGCGGAAAGCATCGCATGTAGCAGGATGGCGCGATCCATGCCGTTGCCATAACCTTCGGTACACGTCACATCCGCGGCGGAAAGTTCAGCCAGGGGCAAATCCGTAAACGAAGGGCCGGCTTGCCGGATGGATTTCGAAACAAAATTACGGATCGCAGCGACCGTCTCCGTCTTGCTGGCGCCGATCAGCGGATGCACGACGGCTTCCACTTTGGCGCGGGAAAGCGAACGCTTCTGCAAAACATCGTTCAGCTCCTTCAAGTAAGCGCTGTAGTCGCCCGCAAAGTAGGCGACGCCGGAGGTCCAGGCCCAGGATGGAGGGGCCAGCGGCTCGGCGGGGAGCGCCTTGGCATTCTCGGCGGTCCAGCGAACCATTTTGGTACTGAAATTCCCCGCTGGAAACTCGGCTTCGACCGGACCGCTTCCAGTGACGAGCTTTTCCACTTTGACATTGGCCGGCGCCGTTACTTGAAACAACTTCTTCGTCAGTTCGTCAGGCAACTGAAACGATTCGAAGCCGGCGATGAAGGGCTTTCCTTTGACGGCCAGCTCGTACTCCACCTCGATGGTGGACCCAAGATCCACCCCCGGAAGATTCGCGACTAACACCTTGCCGCCGGTATAACGTTTCGCCGAAGCATTCCAGGAGGCATCCATCACATTCATCTCGCCCTTGGAGATTTCCTGGCGTTCGCCCGTCTTCGAAATCACCGTGCCGCGAAGGAAACGCACCTCTTCGCAGGCGGGATTGTAATTCACCTTTACCTCGGCCTCGCGAATCTTTCCGGCATAGGTGAGGATCTTTTTGGAATAGCGGATCTTGTAGACCGCGCTGTGTGGATCGACCACATCCAGCTCTTTCCGGCTCTCGAGCACGATGGTATTGGAATCAACCGCCGGAGCCGCGGTTGGTTCCGATTTGTCCCCGGGCTCCTGGCTGCGTCCCGTCAAGGCCAGGACGGGCGCTTTGCGCGTGTCGTATTCCAGATCCTTCAGGGTTCGCTTCAGCACCGTATATTGAGCCGGAGAAAATTCGACGGTCTTCAATTTCAGCTCCCGGGAGCAATCGAGCGCGCCGTTTTGGACCGCAAAGGTCTGATGATAACTCAGGCCTTCGTCATCCACGGGCGTATAGGATGGGGCCGATTCCGCGCCCGAAAAACCTTCGCCTAGCTTCAGCGACATCTCCTCACGCAAGCCGCAGGTCAGGCGGGTCTGCAGCGGATACTTGCGCGCATCCAGGCCCGTGCCGTTGAGAATGACATTGACCGCGCCCAACGTATTGCCGATCCACGGCAAATTCACGACCGCCAGACCATTTCCGGAAGCCGTCAGGCCTTCCGCGGAAAAGCCGAGCTCGGCTTTGAGTTCCGAAGTAACATCGAGCATGTCTTCGGGCGTGATCTTCAGCGAAGTCAGCTTTGCTCCGGGCATGGTTTGTTTCAGCACGCGCTCGAAGTAGCGTTGCCGGTCGTCCGGTTTCATGTGGGAAAAACTGCCGCGGTAGCGATCGTCGTTGGCTCCTCCGAAGGATAATTCCGACGTGCCGCGCAGTTCGCCCGCCGCGGTGAGAGTTCCCCGGGTTTTGATGAGCATCATGTTTTCTTCCGGCCGCTTGATTGCACTCACCAGGAGATCCTCTCCTTCCGGCCGGCAGACGAGATAACTCTTGTCGCAATCATGCGCGGGCAGCAGGTCCCGGGCGTGTTCATCCGTGGGATCCATGAGCAGGTATTCGCCCTTCTTCAGCTCCACGCTCACGATGGCGTGATTGAAATCGGGATTGGGAACTTCCTGATCCTTCTTGGCCCCGACGTTGATGAGCACCGGATACGATTTCAGTCCGGCGGTGCGAAGCATCGAGACGAGGAGTGCCGCTTTGTCCCGGCAGACGCCATACGACTTATCGAACGTAATATTCACATCGTGCGGTTCGAAGCCCGGACGATCTTTCTCCGGCGTGAGCCCCATGTACCGGATCTGCGGCGAGACATAGTAAAACAAAGCCTTCACTTTCTCCAAGTCGGTCTTCGGGCCGGCGGTCAGCGCCTCGACCTTGTTTCTCAGATCCGTCGTGGTGGCATCGAGATGGGGCTGGCTCAGTTCCCAGTACCATTTCGAGACATCGCGCCAGTCCGGAGTGGTACTCACCAGGATGCGTTGCAACACCGTGCTGTGCGCCGGCATCGACGGCTCCGAAAACATCCGCGGCACATCCTTCATCTCCCAATGATGCACCAGGGTATGATCCTCGCCGGCGTGGGTCGTGTATTTCACGGTCCCGGGAATTTCGTCCCGTACCACGATCTTCTTCAGCGGTTTGTCGAGCGGCGCATGCACTTCGTACTCCACGTGCCGGAGGAAGCCGGCGCCTTCGAACACATTCTCGTCCGCAAACTCACCGGGGATGATCGGGCGCAAAGTCGTCACGCGGGTCACCCAGTGGATCACATCGCCGATCTCGACCGCCGGAATATTCACCTGCAACACCTTCTCGTTCGGGTCGTAGATGTTCATCTGCATCTGGCTGCTGTCGATCGTCTCTTTCGAGTTCGCCGCCACATCCACCACCGCCGCTTCGCCATTGGGTTTAATGACCTCGATCTTGGCCACTTCCACCGTCGAATACGGCAACATGAAACTCATGCTCAGCGTGCGGTGATTCCTCTTTCCCTTTTCGGTCAGCACCTTGACATAGGTTTCCTCCTGGCTCTCGGCCGTGCCGTCCGCGCGATACGCTTCGACGACTTTTTGCTCCACCGTCGCTTCGTCGCAATCCGGATACTTCGCCAAGGTAATCTCCGCCGCGGCTTCCAGCGTTTTTTTCGCGTCGATCGGAGCCCAGGTCGCGCCGGCGTACCGGCCTGAATCGGCACGGGCTGGGAGGACTGCCAGCGCTGCGACGAAGAGAGAGATTCGACAAAGAACGAACACACCTGAAGAGCGGGTTTTCATAAGGCAGGAACTCGAAAGAAGGAAACTTTATGACAAGTCCCGTCGTCGGCCAGCCTTATGCACAAACGATGTCTGACATAATGGAAGGGTCGAAGGGGGGGGCAGTTCGAGAGAAAAAAAAGGGACAGGTAGCATGAAAGCTAAGAGGTTTTGGAGGATCATAACTGACCCTGAAAGGAGACCTGACCATGAAGTACGTTGGCATCGATATCCACAAACGGTATAGTATTTGCGCGGCACAAGACGGGGAGTCGAAATTGAATTGTCATCCGCTGATTCGCCGCGCACGCTCCGGTAGCCGATGAAAGAGATTCCTGCAATGAAGCACTCATTGGTCTTGCGGACCGATTTCTCCGACGCTGCTGCGTGAAAGACATTTGCATCTCTTTGCAACAACCGGTTGGAGATTTCCAAGCCTACGTACAGTGTATTCTTGCAAAAAGACAGGAAACCAACCGTGACCGATGAATAAATTCGCGATCTCGCTCCTGCTCGGGTTAACAATTGCTTTTGGGGTCGTCTTTCAGCACCAATCGGATAGGCCTCGAAATGCATGGATAGACTCGACCGAGTCACAACCCCGCAGTGCCGGTGCGCAAATTGGAAATGGCCACGCCTGGTCAAAGCACCGCAGCGAATTTCCGTGGATCAAAACTCAGGCGGAATTCATCGCTCTGATCGATAGTATCACTGCCCATCCGTCGTTGAGTAAGAAGCTGAGCAACGGGCGCGCTGCCTATTGGGACGCTACGACCGGAACGATCGTTATCACAGACTCGAGAACTGCCGACGGAGGAACGATGTTTCGACCTTCGGACGGCGTGAACTATTACTACCGGCAACGATGAATATCATCAAAGAGAACAACGGAAGCTACTCCATCAAGGCGTCCGCGGATGAATTGTGCATCCTCAACAATTCCCTCAACGAGATCTGTCACGGAGTTACTATCGATCAATTTCAGACGCGGTTGGGTTATCCGCGTCCTGCGGTCGAGGCGCTGCTGATTGAGATCAGCAAATCGCTCGATGAAAGCTAGAGTGAGTTTGCAATCACGCCCATACATATAGACTACTTCCAGTCTGAGGCAGTGACTCGGAGGCTAAAATCGGGAGAAAGAAAGTCAAAAAGGGGGCAGTTATTACTATTGAGACAAAAAGAGGGGCGACGGGAGCAAGCCATCGGTCTCACTTATCGAGGCCCGGGGGAATCGCGTCACTCCCCATTTACGGATGAGTGTCAATAGTAAGAACTGACACCTTCCGTTTACCTTCTGTCTTTATCCTCGCCGGCCGCGGCGGCGGCACGATCAACGCCGGGCCGCTTCCTCGCCAACGTCAAAGGCAACCAGGGCGATCTGCTCACCACCTTGCTAAGCTGCGCCGGCATCCCCCTGGACCGCCCCATCGGCATCCCGACGAAGCAGATCAAGGAGATGATGGCGTAGTTAGGGGACTCTGCTGTTAGCATCGGCGCTAAGATTTCGCCAAATCATCACGCTCCTGCCGCCTCTTTAGTGCTTTGATATAGTCATCGCTGGTTGCATGGTCGCCGCTGTTCGCGGCGAAATCTATAAGTTTTCTTTCCAATCGATGTGCCTCTTCGAGCGGTAAGACATGTGAAAGTCCTAAGTAAACGCCTCGGAATTCTGGGTCTGCGAGATGCTGCTCGCGTCGGTCCGCGTTCTCGCCTAAAAAAGCGTTAAGCACGAAATATTCGAGAAACTTATCGTGACGGAACGTCCACCATTCCGTCTCCACGCCATCACCGGCTACGCGGCTTTTGTGTCGAACAAGGAGTCGGTGTTTCGCTAGATAAGCCAATTCTTTCGCAAACTTTTCCGCGGGAAACTCTTGCTTGCCGTCGCGTCGCATTATGTATGCTTCTTCAGACACGGACTTCAGCGGAAATTCCATTCCACATCCGTCTCGGTAATCGTCGGCCATTGCCTGATATTGCTGCTGCCGCAGGTCCAGCAAATCCGGCAATTTTCCTTCCGCAATTAGTTCTGCGGCCACTGTGGCATCGAGCGGATTTGAAAGAATCTCCCTAGCCACATCTGGCGTAGGGTCGTGTTCTGGTGAATTGGAAAACACACGATCGAGAAATTCGCCGCATCGGGAGACATATGCGTCTCGTCGAAATGTGGAATCGCTAGGAAGACTTGGTTCCCGACTTACGAGAAACTTTAATATCTTGTCTAGCGGTAACGGCTCAATTCGATAGTACATTGCCATTTTTGGCGCGCGCCACTCCATCGGCTGCGTAGTCACTACAATGTTGCCTCGATTGAATTGACTCATAAAATCAGAGACCTTTGCTC
>FTBG01000690.1_pt1 | contig 28528 bp, 23 predicted proteins | sample 1639311 | NCBI WGS metagenome assembly FTBG01 (sample SAMEA3914864, study PRJEB12502) | metagenome | biome: forest; material: soil | place: USA | collected 2012-03-12 | depth 0.3 m | reverse complement strand
GGAGGGAACGATGCACGACGCGGTGGAGCGGTATGGATTTGGTGAAGCGGTGAATCTCGATGATCCGCGCACGCTTACCGCCGCCGTTTCCCGGTTGATGAATCTGCCCGATGCTGAGCGTGGGAAGCTGGGCGCCGCGGCGCGCAAATATGCAGAGAGCATGGATGCGCGTCGCTATATGGCACAGTTTGAGTGAGCGAACGCCGCGCTGCTGTAGCGCGGGTCTGTGACCCGCGAGGTGGGAGCGGCTGGCCTTCGCTACGGGGACGGCAGCCTGTCAGTAATCGGCATTTTGCGCCACCCGGATCACAGACCCGGGCCTACAGCACCGTCCTTATCGGAGCCGGGCCGCGCGTTCGGGTTACTCCTGCGAAGGCGAAAGCTGGTGGCGCAGAAACTTGCGGGCCGGTTGTTCAAAGCGCCGGAAGCTTTCGTAGGAGAGCCAAATCGTGATCCCCAGCGCGAGCACGGCCAGAGCAATCTGCTCCGCAGCGGGAAAAGAAAGTAACGGATGGCCAAAGCGTGAAAGCCCGTGCGAGAGGTAGCGGAGCACCAGATTGTGATAGAGATAAAAGGCGTAACTGATTTCTCCCGCGACCACCGCGGTATCGCTGGCCAGCCAGGAAAATGTGAAATGCGCGTGCTCCAGCCGGGCGATGGCCAGGATCAGGGCGAGCGCGGCGATTCCGGAAACGACGTACGAGGGAAGGATGACCGCATCGGGCGCGGAAAAGCACGCCGGCACAAAAAGTAACACGAGGGTGGCGGCGGCGAAGATTCCCAGCCAGAGGGAGCGGGCGTGCGGAGAAGGCGTGGCCGCCATTTGCCGAAGCCCGCAGGCGGCGCCGGCGATGCCGAGGGCAAATTCAAACAGACGATTCGGCGGAAATCGGTGGCCGAAATAGAGTGAATCCGGCGAGGCGCCCGCACGGATCACCCATCCCAGCACGAGCGCACCAATGCACAGGAGAATGGCGCGCCAGGCTTTGTCTCTGACAAAAGCCAAAATGATCGGCGGGAAAAGCGCGTAGAAAAACGCTTCCACACCCAGCGTCCAGCCCACATCGTTATACCGGCCATCGGTCAGCGGAAAATATTGGTGAACGAGCAAGAGCACGGCAAAGAACGCCACGAGATCGTGCGTCTTGGTGGGCGAGCTCAGCTCGAGCGGCACCGAGGCCAGCAGCGCGAGAAAATACGCCGGATAGATGCGCGCGAAGCGAGCCACGTAAAAGGTCCGCGCCCGGCAGTGTTCAAAGGGATAGTTCAGGTAAAGAACGAACCCGCTGAGGACGAAGAAAATGGAGACGCCTGTGCTGCCCCAGCAGTCGATGAGACGATGCGTGCCCTCGGGCAGCCCGAAATAGTTGAAATGATACAGGTGGCTGAGAAAAACTCCCATCGCCGCCCAGCCGCGAAGTCCAGTGAGCGAGCGAATAGGTTGCACGAGCAGGGGGCTGCCAGATTTTCCGAAGACTGCAAAGAGAAAATGAACGGCGGAACCCGCTTTGAAATCTTAACCGTCCCGTTACCTTTCCTGTCACCTCTTCCCTTGAAATTGAAGATTGTGCTGCTAATCACGCCCAACCCCTCGCCATTTTCGTGAAAACCGTCATCCTCGCTGGCGGACTCGGCACCCGCCTGTCCGAAGAAACCACCCTGCGGCCCAAGCCCATGGTGGAGGTCGGCGGCGTGCCCATCCTGTGGCACATCATGCGCGGCTATGCGCACTTTGGTTTCAATGATTTCGTCGTCGCGCTGGGGTACAAGGGCGAGATCATCAAAGACTATTTCCTTCGTTACCGGGAACGGCTTGCCGATATTTCGGTCGATCTCGGGTCGGGCGACGTGCAGATGGACGACCGCCTGGACGTGGACTGGAAGGTGCATCTGGTGGATACCGGCCGCGATTCCATGACGGGCGGGCGTTTGCACCGGCTGGAGGGAAAGCTGCGCGCCGGCGGCACTTTCATGCTCACGTACGGTGATGGGCTGTGTAATGTGAACGTCCACGCACTCATCGCCTTTCATCAAAAGCACGGCAAGCTCGCGACGGTGACGGCGGTCCGCCCGGCGGCGCGCTTTGGCACGATGCAATTCGACGGCGAACGGGTGACGGAGTTTAAGGAAAAGCCGCAGACCGAGGGGGGATGGATCAATGGCGGCTTTTTCGTGTTTGAGCCGGGGGTTTTCGATTACCTGGAAGGCGACCAGACGGTGCTCGAAGACAAGCCCCTCGAGAGGCTCGCGGCGGATGGGCAACTCATGGCCTTCAAGCACGAAGGCTTTTGGCAATGCATGGATACGATCCGGGATCGGAATCGCCTGGAGGAAATGTGGGCCAGCGGGAACCCGCCTTGGACGGTCGCGCAATGAGTTACGATTTCGCGGTCATCGGCGGCGGCATCGTCGGCTTATCCACAGCGCTGTGGGTGGGGCGTCAGCGCCCGTCGGCGAAAATCCTGCTCGTCGACAAAGAGGACGGCTGGGCGCGGCATCAGACCGGCCACAACAGCGGCGTGATCCATTCCGGCATCTACTATGCGCCGGGCAGCCTGAAGGCGCGGATGTGCGCGGAGGGAAATCGCTCCATGGTGGAATTTTGCCGGGAGCATGGTTTGCCGTATGAAGTGTGCGGCAAAATCATCGTGGCCACGGCGCAGGAAGAGCTCCCCGGACTCGAAAAGCTGTATCAACGCGGATTGGCCAATGGCCTGCAACTGCGCAAGATCACGCCGGAAGAAGTGCGCGAGATCGAGCCCCACGTGCAATGTATCGCAGCGCTGCATGTGCCCTCGACAGGCATCGTCGATTACAAACAAGTGGCGGCGAAGTACGCGGAACTCATCAAGTCACAGGGCGGCGCTTTACACACGGGCACGGAAGTCCACGGGCTTCGGCAAGTGGGCGCAAAGCAAGTCATTGAGACGAATAGCGGGGAATTTGAAACGGATTTTGTGATCAATTGCGCCGGCCTGCAAAGCGACCGGGTTGCAAAACTCAGCGGCGTCGATCCCGGTGCGCGAATCGTGCCCTTTCGCGGAGAATACTATGAACTGGTGCCGGAACGCCGCTCGCTCGTGCGCCATCTGATTTATCCCGTGCCCGATCCGGCGTTTCCCTTTCTCGGGGTGCATTTCACGCGCATGATCGATGGAACCATTCACGCCGGCCCCAACGCCGTGCTCAGCTTTAAGCGCGAAGGCTATCATAAGACGGACTTTGACCTGGGCGACGTCTGGGACGTGATGACGTACGGCGGTTTCTGGAAACTGGCCGGCAGACATGCGCGCGAGGGATTGCGGGAGATTCATCGTTCTTTTTCCAAGGCGGCCTTTGTGCGCAGCCTGCAGCGCCTCATTCCCGAAGTGCGCGAAGAGGATGTGATTCCCACCCACGCGGGAGTGCGCGCCCAGGCGCTTGCCGCCGATGGACGGCTCGTCGATGATTTCCTGATTGTCGAAGGCCAGCGTTGTCTAAATGTTTGCAATGCCCCGTCGCCGGCGGCGACCGCTTCGCTCGAAATCGGGCGCTGCATTGCCGGAAAGATTCCCTCACCTCTTTAATTCGATTTTTTGATCCATGCGCATTCTCGTTACCGGCACAGAAGGTTATCTAGGCTGTCTCCTCGCCCCCATTTTACTGCAAAGAGGGCACGATCTGCTGGCGGTGGATACCGGCTTTTATCGTTCAGGCTGGCTCTACAATGGCGCGGCGCAGAGTGCGAGGACGCTGGTGAAAGATATTCGCAATATTACATTGGAAGATTTGTCGGGCATCGAGGCGATCGTTCACATGGCGGAGCTTTCAAATGATCCCACCGGCGAACTCGCGCCGCACATCACTTACGAGATCAATCACAAAGGGTCGGTGCGTCTGGCGGAACTGGCGAAAAAGGCAGGAATCCAGCGCTTTGTTTATATGTCGTCCTGCAGCGTCTATGGCGTGGCGGCGGGGGAATTGCCAGTCACGGAGGAATCGCCGGTGAATCCGCAAACGGCCTACGCGATTTGCAAAACGCTGGTGGAGCGGGATGTCTCGGCCATGGCCGCGGATGATTTTTCGCCGGCATTTCTGCGCAATGCCACGGCCTTTGGCGCGTCGCCGCGGATGCGTTTTGACATTGTGCTGAACAATCTTTGCGGGCTGGCCAGGACTACGAAGCAAATCAAGATGACTAGTGATGGCACGCCGTGGCGGCCGCTGGTGCACGCGCTGGATATCGCGCAAGCCATCTGGAGAGTGCTGGAAGCGCCGCGCGAGAGCATCCACAATCAAATCTTGAACGTGGGCGAAACGCATCAGAATTATCGCGTGAAAGAAATCGCGGAAATCGTGGCGGAAGTCTTTCCAGGCTGCGAACTTTCCTTTGGCACGCAAGGCGCGGATAACCGGAGCTATCGCGTGGGGTTCGATAAAATTCATCGGGTGCTGCCGGGGTTTTCCTGTGAGTGGGACGCCCGGAAAGGGGCCCGGCAATTTGCCGAGCTCTTTGCGCAGATCGATCTAAAGCCGGAGGATTTTGCGGGACGTTGTTATACCCGCTTGCGGCAACTGGAATACTTGATTCGCACCCGGCAAATCGACGAGAATTTTTACTGGACGAAATCATGATATTTACCCCCACGAAACTGAGCGGAGCCTTCATCATCGATTTGGAAAAGCGGGAAGATTCGCGCGGTTTTTTTGCCCGGACTTTTTGTGAGAAGGAATTTGCCGCTCAGGGCTTGAAGACGGCCTATGTGCAAGGCAACGCCTCTTTCAATCATGTGAAAGGGACGGTGCGTGGCATGCACTACCAGGTGGCGCCGATGACAGAAGTGAAGCTCGTCCGCTGCACGGCGGGAGCGATCTATGATATCATCGTGGATATGCGCCCGGATTCGCCCACGTATTTGCAGCATGCCGGAGTGGAATTGAGCGCGGAAAATCGGCGGGCATTTTATGTTCCGGAAATGTTTGCGCATGGCTATCTCACGCTCACCGATGGGGCGGAGGTGAGCTATCAGGTCAGCCAGGTTTATGGGCCTGATTGTGAGCGCGGCCTTCGCTACGACGACCCGGCACTGGGCCTGGAGTGGCCAGTCCCGGTAGTGGTCGTCTCGGACAAGGATGCCAAATGGCCTCTGCTTAACAAGTAACAAAAATCGATGGCTCTTATTCGTCTTTCCAAATCCAGCACGGGGGAACGGGAAATCAATGCCGCGGCCGAGGCCGTGCGCCGGGCGGCGCTCGGGATGGGGCCGGAAGTGAACGCCTTTGAAAAAGAACTGAGCGAATTCATCGGCGGCGAACGGGAAGTGGTCTGCGTCACCACGGGAACAGCCGCTTTGCAATTGGCGGTGCAGGCTTGTGGCATTGGCCCGGGAGACGAAGTCTTGGTGCCGACTCTCACATTTGTGGCGTCATTTCAGGCCATCTCCGCGACGGGGGCCAAGCCTGTTGCTTGTGAGGTTCGAGAGGAAGATGGCTATCTGGACGTGGAAGATGCCGCGCGTCGCGTCACTTCACGCACCAAGGCCATCATGCCGGTGCACTATGCAAGCAATCTCGGCGCGATCGATGAAGTCTATGGTCTGGCGAGAAAACACCAGTTGCGGGTGATCGAAGACGCCGCTCACGCTTTCGGCAGCACGCGTGACGGAAAATATGCCGGAGCCACCGGGGACGTGGTTTGCTTCTCTTTTGATGGAATCAAGAATATCACCAGTGGAGAAGGCGGCGCGATTGTCACGGGCGACGCCGTGGTGGTGGAGCGTGCGAAAAATGCGCGCCTGCTCGGGGTGCTCAAGGACACCGAGCAACGTTATGCTGGAAAAAGGAGCTGGGAGTTTGACGTGACGGAGCAAGGGTGGCGCTACCACATGAGCAATGTCTATGCGGCGATCGGCCGCGTGCAGCTCAGCCGGCTAGCCGCAGAATTCGCTCCGCGGCGCCAGCAACTCGCACGTCAATACGAAGAACAATTGAGAGGCATTCCGTCTTTGAGAACCCTCCACCTCGACTACGAAAATGTCGTCCCGCACATTTTCCCGGTTTTCATCAGCAATGAAAGGCGGGACGCTGTCCGCGAAGTGATGACAGCCGCGGAGATCGAGACCGGTATTCATTATAAGCCGAATCATCTGCTTTCCTTTTATGGCGGTGGATCGGTCTCGCTGCCCATGGCCGTGAGGCTCTATCGCGAGATGTTAACATTGCCGCTGCACTTTGAGCTGACGGACGACGAACAAAACCGAGTCGTTGAAACCCTGCGCAGCGCGCTCGGTGGATAATGGAATTGCGCATGTACCTCCGCGAGTGCCAGGGAGTTGACCTTCGGCGTCTGCCGGCGGCGGCCAAGCTGGGATCGGGGCCGGTGACCGCGGAGTTTTACGATCAGCTTTTTGCCGCGATTCAGGCCCGTGGCCAGAGCGCCCCGGAGTGGATCGCGAGCAAGCAAACACTAGGCAGAGACATCGCGGCGCGAATCCTGCAACCGTGGAAGGAGCGTCACGGCCGCGCTCCCCGGATTTTAGCCACCGGCGCAGGAGAAGCCTGGGCCGAATGCACGTGGCTGGAAGCAGGATTTGCGGTGACTATTCACGACGGCACCAGCGCCTATTTCGAGGCGATCCAGGCGAGGCAGCCCCAGGCTAGCTTCCTGCAGTCCGATATGGCTAGCTTCACTCCGGAGCAAACGTTTGATGTGATCTCCATGCTCGCCAACGATTTTGTGCTCGATCGTGCGGGTTTCGTGGATTTCTGCCGGCGCATGGCGGCAGCGCTTTCTCCGGGCGGCATGATCATTTGCTATTGCCCGAGCGTTCTCTCGCTGCGCCGCATTTTGATCGAAGCGCTCCGGAGAGCTACCGGTTACTATCGGCGCAATCAATGGATTTTCTGGGGTTGGTGGCGCAGTCCGGGGGAATTTCAGCGGGTTTCGCGCGCTGCGGGCCTCCAGTTAACAAATGCGTTTAAACCAAGTAATGGCGGATGGGCCGCGCAATCGCTGACCCTTCCGTCCTGGAAAGAAAACAACGGAATATTTCTCTTTGAGAAAGCGATATGACCGCTGCGCCGCCCGTTTCCGTTCTTCTCTCCGTTCGCAATGGCATCCCCTATGTCTCGCGAACGATTGAAAGCATTTGCTCTCAGAGGTTCACGGATTTTGAATTCATTATCGTTGATAACGTCAGCACGGATGGCACGCGTGACTTGTTGCATGAAGTCGCGGGGAAGGATTCCCGCATCCAGCTTTTGCTGAATGAGAAGGACCTGGGTCACAGCGGCGGGTTGAACCGCGGCCTTTCTCAATGCCGCGCGGCGTGGGTGGCGCGAATCGACGCGGATGATATCGCTTTGCCGGACCGGCTGAAGCGCCAGTGGGAATTTGTGGCGGCGAACCCCGGCCTCGGCGTGGCGAGTTGTCTCGCATACTATATTGATCCGCAGGGAAAGCGCGTGGGCAAAACGTTTCACGATCTGAAAACGCGGGCCGATTTTGCTCGTTATATGGAGCAAAATGAAATGATCGGGGTGCTGCATCCAGGAGCGTTGCTGGATCGCGAGCTCGTGGACAAGGTGGGCAATTACCGCGAACCCTATGGAGGCGCGAATGATATCGATCTCTGGGCGCGGGTCGCGGAGACGGGCCGCGCCATTCTCGTGCAACAGGAATACTTGATGGAATACCGCGTGCATCCTGCACAGGGCACGGCGCGATTTATGGAAAATCGCATGCGTTACGAATGGGCTCGCGCCTCGGCGCTGGCGCGTCGCGCGGGAAAACCGGAGCCGGCGTGGGAGGCATTCCTGCGCGAGTGGAACGAAGCCCCCTGGCTGCGGCGCGTGGATCGGGCGCGGAAGACGCGCGCGAAATATTTTTACCGCCAGGCGGGACTGGATTTTGCCTGCGGCCGCAAGGCGCGCGCCCTCGCCGGGCTCGCGGCCGCGGCGGTGCTGCAGCCGGACTATACTTTGAAGCGGCTCTGGGGGCAGGCGCCTGCTCTTCGTTAACGTGAGCGCGGACCGGAAACTTTCGGCAGCGGAGCAGGAATTCCTCAAGAATTACCTCGAAGCGCTCACCGCGGAAAAGATCCGCTGGATCATCCTGCGCAATTACGAGGATTTTCCGGAGAAGATCGGACATGATCTCGATCTCTTTATTCCTCGCGCGGAACTGGATCGAGCCACCGGCGTGTTTCGCCGGTTACTTAAAGAGAAGTCCGGCTGCGTTTTCATCGTACACGAACGAGACTATTTTCGGGATATCCGCTTCACGCTGGAAGACCATCGCCCGCCGCAAATCATCACGCTCGACTTGTATCACGGCGCATTTACCTGGCACGGCTTGCCCTACCTCGAGGAGGAGGTGTTAATCGAGAGTGCGCGGCTGTTTCGGGGTTTGCGTGTGCCGCGGCCTGCTCACGAAGCGCTTAACCTCGCGTTAGCTAGCATTCTCTGGGGCTCTTTTTTCAAGGAACGTTATCAAACTCGAATCGCCGAACTGCTCTCGGACTCCGAAGAGCGCCACGAATTTGATAGCTGTTTCTTCCGAGCCTTTGGACCGGGGTTGGGGCTTCCGTTCGATCCATCCTTCACCAATATTCCGAAAAAAGAAGCGGTGCGCGCTTCGGCCAAGGCCTTTCGGCTTGCTCTGAAGAGGGAGCATTTTCGGCAGCGGCCCTGGCGCACGCTGTGCCAGACTGCGCGTTACTGGTTGACGGAACTGCAAACGCTGCGGGATCCGCGCGGCATTTCCGTGGCGGTGCTCGGACCCGATGGCGCAGGAAAATCCACGCTCCTCGCGGCCATTGAGCGCGACCTGGAGCTGCTCTTTGGAGAAGTGCAGCGTCATCACTGGCGGCCACAAATCATCCCGGACGTGGGTGTTCTTTTGCGGCGGCGCGAGGCGTCGGATGCGCCGAACGTCAATCCGCACGGGCAGACGCCGCACTCACCAGTCGTTTCATTTCTTCGCCTTCTTTACTACCTGGCGGACTATTGGATCGGTTACTTTCCGCGAGTGCTCAAGCGCAAGGCACAGGTTCATCTGGTTTTGTTTGATCGCTATGCGCCGGATATGGAATGCGATCCGCGACGCTATCGGCTCAATCTTCCACCGCGGATGTTGCACTTCCTGTGCGGTCTGGCGCCGGAGCCCGATTTTTCTTTTTTCCTGATCGCCGATCCGGAAACGGTGGCAAAACGCAAAGGCGAAGTTTCCGTGGAAAAGGCAGCCGAGCTCGTGGCGCACTATCGAAAGGCCGCCGGGGAGCGGCATGGACGATTTGCGGTGGATGCCGCACAACCGGTGGATAAAGTAATCGAGCAGGTGGAAAGTCGAATCTGCGAATTTCTCCTTGAGCGTGAATCTAAACACCAAAATTAAGCTAGTCACTGATTTGCTGGCTCCGGAATTTTTCGGTTTTTTTTCCGGCCATCGTGAAGTGGCGCCGGAATTGCCTGGGCAGATGGAGGAATTGCTAAGGAGCGGATCGGGAGAGACGGTGGCCGTAGATTATGAGCAAGGTTTTGCGCGTCTGATTGGTGGAGGGCAAGCGGTAAGTTTTGCCGCTGCGCGCATGGCTTTCTATACCGCCATGAAGCTCCTCGGGATCAAAGAAGGAGACGAAATTCTCCTCACGGGATTTACTTGTTCGGTGATGGCGAACGCCGTCTGGCGCATGGGCGCCACGCCGGTTTATGCGGATATCGATCCCGGAACTTTTGGCACCGATCCCAAGGACGTCGAAAGGAAACTGACTGCGCGCACTCGCATGATCGTGGCGCAACATTCGTTTGGAATTCCGTGTGCCATCGATGAAATTGCGGAGATCGCCAAACGGCGCGGTATATTTCTGCTGGAAGACTGCGCGCTCAGCGTAGGCTCCCGGATGAGAGGAACCACCGTCGGTGAATGGGGCGATGCGGCGATTTTTTCGACCGATCATAGCAAACCGCTCAATACCATGACCGGCGGAATGCTCTATACGCGGGACGCCTCTCTGGCGGCGCGGGCCAGGGAATATCAGCAATCCCTGCCCGAGCTCTCGCCCGCGCATCAGCGCAGGCTCTGGCGGAGATTTCTGGTGGAGCGCCGCTGGTTTCATCCGCATCGGTACGCTCTCGGGCGACTACTGGCCAAGGCCTCCACGGTGCCTTCGAAATTGCGCAAGCGATGGAGCGGGCTTGCGGAGCACACGTTACTTGAAGGGGATTTTAAACCGCGGCTGCAAAAAGGCGGCTATCCATATCCGGCGCGGTTGCCGGCATTTCTCGCCCGTCTCGGCTTGGAAGAACTGCGGCGATGGACGGAGGAGCGCCGGAAGAGGCAGGAGCGGCTGGCCCGGTATCTTGAGCTCGCGAATGAGGTGGGACTGAGGGAGTTTCTGCCGCCGGTATATCATGATGCGGAGCGTGAGATTGTGCCTCTGCGTTTTATCTATACCCATCCGCAGGCGAAAGAGATCATCCGCCGGATGTCCCGGCGGATTGAGACCGATTGGATTTGGTTTCAGGAGCCAATCGTCTGCGCGCCGCAGGGGCCGGCCAGCTTTCAATACACGACGGGCGCCTGCCCACAGGCCGAGCGCGTGGGCGGCGAGATTGTTAACTGGCCCTGTGTGCTGCCTGCCGACATGGAGGCGCCGCTTTTCAAATTTTTTCGCGAAGTGCACACCGGCTTGTCTTCATGAGCGCCGAGGTGCTTCAGGAAATATTCCCCGCGTCCCATTCCTGGGAGAGGAATTGTCTGAAAAATTTTCGCCTGTTAGAGAGGCGGGGCCAGATGTTACTTGCCGCCCCGGAAGATCGCCGGGAATTTCGGCTCGCGCTGGAACTTTATTCGCCGCAAAAAAGGGTGGCGCGATGGTTGAAACAGGGTCTGGGCTTCGCCGCGCGATCCGGCATGCCTTTGCCACTTAAAAAAACGCAAATGAGCATCGGACTTGATAGCCCATTTGCGCAGTTTCTCACGGGAGTGGCTCAAGAATGGAGTGAGCCGAATCGCGGTCTTGCGGTGCTGGCCGGCAATCCAAACGCGGCGGGGCGGCGCTTCATCCTGCTGCTGTTGAGTGAAGGCGGCCCGAAGGCGGTGATCAAGGCCGGGGCAGCGGGCGCCGCCCGGGACCTTATTTTGCGGGAAGCGGAGTTTCTGCAATCCACCCAGTGGCCGGGAATGGTTCCGCCCCTCGCCGTTTTCCACTCGGAAGAAATGGCAGCCTTTGCCACGGTATATCTGAGTGGCGAATCGCCATTGCGCGCGGACCGCCTGGAAATCTGCGGTTTTCTTTCCCGGTGGATTGATCGGACAAGTAACGATGCATCGCTTGAAAGCTTTGCCTCATGGCAGCAATTGGCTTTGCACCTTCGAAAAGAGGAGAAACTCAACAAATGGGGCGATCGCCTGGGCTCGCGAAAGGTGAAACCCGTTCTGATGCATGGCGATTTCGCGCCTTGGAATATTCGAGTGAATCCCCAAACCCGGGGATGGCAGGTTATGGACTGGGAGCGCGGTTCGCTTCGCGGAATTCCGAGTTGGGATTGGCTGCATTTTGAAATTCAACGATCGATCCTCGTGCGCCATTCTCCTCCGGGAAATATCTTGCGTGACCTGGAAAATCTCGTCGGCTCACCGGAGTTTCAAAAGTACGCGATAGACGCTGGCATCACTGGGATAGAGAAATCACTAGTGATCGCCTATTTGCTTTACATGAAGATGGTGCATCCTCCCTCGGAAGGCAGACTCCAACTGGAAGCCTTGCTTCAACTCGCCATGGACCAATGGAACGACGTCTAAAAGTCCTCATCTCGGCTTACGCCTGCGAACCTGGCAAAGGTTCCGAGCCGGAAGTGGGCTGGCAATGGGCCACGCAGATGGCGCGGTACCACGACGTCACCGTGTTAACACGCGCCAATAACGAAGCGGCCATCGATGCGGAGCTCAAAAAACACTCCCATGATCGGGCACCGCGATTTGCGTACTTTGATCTCAAGCCCGCTTTTCAGCGCTTTAAAAAGCGCTTCGGAATGCACAACGCTTATTATTCCCTCTGGCAGCGTGCGGCCAGCCGCGTGATTGCAGATTTAGTAAAGCGAGAGCGATTCGATCTATTGCATCATGTGACGTACGCCGGGGCACGTTATCCAACGGCAGTTTTGCGGCATGGCGTGCCCTCGATTTTTGGACCCGTTGGCGGATTGGAATCGATGACCCCGGGTTTTCTGCCATGGCGACACCCTGGGATGCTCGCGGAAGAGCTGGCTCGGAATGCCGGAAATCTCTGGCAGGAATGGGGGCCGAGCCTCAAGCGCAAGCTAACCTCCGCGACGGTGGTGGTGGCCTCCACGCCGGAGACGCAGGAAGCGTTTGCCAGGCTGGGCGTGGAAAGCCGGCTGTTGCCGGCGATTGGCCTGAATTGCGGGGAGTTTGCGGAACATGAAGGGAAAGAGAAGGAAGCCGGGCATCCGCTGCGCTTGCTTTTTGCGGGCCGGTTACTTTATTGGAAGGGTGTGGATCTGGCGCTGCGCGCTCTGGCGCAGTCAAAGACCGAGGCCACTTTGACCCTGGTGGGGGATGGCAAATATCTGCCGGCCTTGCGCGATCTCGCGCGGGAATTGCATCTGGAAAAGCAGGTCGAGTTTTGCGGTCAAAAGACGCGGGGAGAAGTGCTCCGCATTTATCGTGATCATGACGCTTTCTTATATCCTAGTTTGCACGATTCCGGCGGCTTTACCTTGATCGAAGCGATGGCCTCGGGTTTGCCGCCGATTTGCCTGGATTGCGGAGGTCCGGGGCTGGCCGTCACGAGTGAATCGGGATTGAAGATCGGCCTGGGCCGGCGGTCTCACGTGATCAGCAAGTTAGCAGAAGCGATCGATCAATACGCGGCGGATCCTGGTTTACGCGTGCGCCACGGCCAGCAGGCCCGTGAGCGGATTCGGGCGGAATACGATTGGTCGAAAAAAGCGGAGAAAATGGATCTCTGGTACCGCGAAGCGGTGGGAACGAAGGACAAGTAACGTTATATTACAGCGCTTTTAAAAAACTGTAGCCACCAATCCTGCCGTGGTTCCAATGATCGCACCCCGGCGCTGGAAAAGCACCTCTCCGTTACTTTATCCCTGCTTTTCCTGCACCAAGGCCTGGGCGCGCTCCAGGAAGCGCCAAATCTCAAAGGGCTTTTGCATGAAATTCACGGCGGGAGGCGCGGCCGCGCGCACCTCTTCCATGGGCAGGCCGCTCACCATCAGCACCGGGAGCCCAGGGCACAGCTTCCAGATCGCATGCGTCGTCTCCGCGCCATTCATTTTCGGCATGAGAAAATCCACCACCAAAAGATCGACCCGGCTTTTGCTGGCCGCATCCAAAGCGCTTAGTCCATCCGTCGCCGCGATGACCCGATACCCGGCGCTGAGCAGGGCCGCTTCCATGATGCAGAGCATGGCAGGCTCATCATCGACCACGACCACCACCTTTTCGTCAGCGGCGGCGTACGTCTCAAAGGCGCCGTCTCGCGAATCGGAATCAGCCATGTCGTTCAGATTGGGATCGAGAGGTTTCACGCTCATTCTATATGGACGCGACGGTCTGATAATTTATTCAGCTTACTGATTTGGTCGCTGTAACACTCCGGGCAAATCCCGTGGCTGAAGGTGCTCCCGGTGCGCTCGTTGATGTAGCTTTCCACTCGTTGCCAGAAGTCCTTGTCGCTGCGCACTTTATGACAGTAGGCGCAGATGGGGATGATCTCCTCCAGCTGCCGGATGGCGGTGGTATAGCGCAGAATCCGCTCCGCCACGTGCAGGCGCGTGCGAATGAGGTGCCGGTCGAGAGGTTTGGTCAAAAAGTCGTCCACGCCCGATTGCATGGCCAGGGTGTAGTCGTCCGTATCCGTGTGCGCCGCGGTGAGGATGATGAAGTAGGTGTAGGGCGTATCTTTGCGATCGCGCACCCGGCGGCAGAGCTCGAGCCCATCGACATCGGGCATCATCCAGTCGCTTACCACGATGCGAAAAGGTTCACGATCAAAGAGCTCCCACGCTTTGGCGCCGTCGGTAGCCGTGGCGCTTTCATAGCCGAGCTGCTCCAGCGTGAGGCGCAGGACTTTCGCGGCAATGGCGTCATCTTCGGCGATGAGGATTTTCATGGGGTGGCAGGCTGAAGTTGAGAAGAGAGCTCTTCCTTGACCATACGAAGCGCGGTGTCCGCTTCTGCAATTAATTCGGCAAGCCCTTCGGAAGATCCGGCTTTACCGATCCGTTCGATGGAGGAGCAAACGTCGTGAAGCGCGGTCGCGCCAAAATGGCCCGAGCTGCTCTTGAGAGCGTGCGCCAGCTCTGAAACGGCGCGCGGCTCATGGTGCTGCAGGGCGAGGCGCATTTTCTCGATCGTTTGCGGAGCCGTTTCCAAATACAGCGTGATGAGTTCCTCGAGGCCGCCATCTTCCTCGCCCGCCATTTCCCGCAGCTCCGCGAATTGCAGCGGGTCGAGCACCCGCTCCCTGGCCCGTGTGGCGGCCCAGCGTTGCGCGCGCTCCAGGGCGTCTTCCAGATCCCGCGTGCGCAGCGGTTTGGTGATATAGTCATCCATTCCCGAAGTCAGACACTGCTCGCGATCGCCGCTCATGGCGTTTGCGGTCATGGCAATGATCCGCGTATGGCTCGGGCCGAACCCGCGCCGGCGCAGTTCCACCGTCGCTTCGTAGCCATCCATCTCCGGCATCTGGCAATCCATGAGAACGATGTGGTAAGCGACGCGCTCAAAGGCCTGGAGCACTTCCCAGCCATTCCCCACGAAGTCCGCGGTGTACCCGAGTTTGGCGAGCTGGCGCAGGACGACTTTTTGGTTCACGGCATTATCCTCGGCGATGAGGATGCGCTCTTTCCGGCGCTCCACCGGAAGGGCTTTCTCCGGCGCCGCGGCTTTGAGCGGCCTCGAACCGTACGCCACGTCGGTGAGCGAGTCGAAAAGCATCGATTGCCGCAGCGGCTTGAGCAGGCATTGCTCCATGCCGGCGTGGCGAAGTTGCTCTTCCTTCAGGCCGCATCCCCGCGGGGCAAGTAACAAAAGGCGCGTCGTCGCAATGGCCTCGTCATTTTTGATCAGCTGGGCCAGCGCCAGCCCATCGGCTTCGGGCTTGGCCAGGTCGATGATCGTGATCCCGTACGGGGTGCCGGCTTTGGCGGCGGAGCGCAGAGAATCGAGCGCCTCGCCGATCGAGCGAGCCATGCCGCAGGCGATTCGCCACGCCTGGAATTGGGATTCGAGGAATTTGCCGGTAGCCGGTTCATCGTTGACCACCAGCACCCTCGTGCCCGGCAGCCCGGATTCGTATTCGTCTTCTTCCAGGGAGGGAGCCTGCTTTTGGAAGCAGACGGAAAACCAAAAGGTGGATCCTTTCCCGGTCTTGCTTTCGACGCCGATGCACCCGCCCATCCCTTCGATGAGCTCCTTGCAGATCGCCAGCCCGAGACCGCTGCCGCCGTACCTCCGGGTGGTGGAGACGTCCGCCTGGGAAAAGGGCTCGAAAAGGCGGGCCAGCGCCTCTTGGGAAATGCCGATGCCCGTATCGCTCACGCGGAAGCCGAGCGTGACATGGGAATCGTACTCGCTTTCGAAGGCCACGTGCAGTGTTACTTGACCCGCGCGCGTGAATTTGATGGCGTTTCCGGCAAGATTCATGAGCACCTGGCGCAAGCGCGTCGCATCTCCGCGCAGGCGCGTGGGCACGTTGGGTTCGATGAGCGCGGCCAGCTCCAGACCTTTGGCGTGGGCGCTCTCCGCCAGGACATCCATGGTGCCTTCCACCACTTCACGCAGATCAAAATCCAAAACCTCCAGCCGCAGCTTGCCCGCCTCGATCTTGGAGAAATCGAGGATGTCGTTGATGATCATGAGGAGCGATTCGCTGCTCGCGCGGATCGTCTCCACGAAATCCTTCTGGTCGGAATTCAGCGGCGTATCCAGCAAAAGGTTAGTCATCCCCATCACGCCATTCATCGGGGTGCGGATTTCATGGCTCATCGTCGCGAGGAAGCGGCCCTTCGCGCGATTGGCCGCCTCGGCGGCTTCCTTGGCTTCCTGCATGGCAGCTTCCGCTTTCTTTCTTTCGGAAGTGTCGCGCGCCACGCAAAACATCATTTTATCTTCCACCGACCAATTGGCCGTCCACACGATCGGCACGATGGACCCGTCCTTTCGAATATAGGAATTTTCAAAGTTGGTCGCGGCGTGTCCCGACATGACGTCCACCGCGGCTGACATCGATTTCTCGTGATCGGCGGGGTGCACAAAATCCAGGTAGGCGCGGCCCACCATCTCCTCCGGGCGATAGCCCCACAATTGTTCCGAGGCCCGGCTGACCTGCACGAACTGGCCCGCATCGTTGATCGTGCAAATCACGTCGAGCGAATTCCTCAGGATTTCCTGATAACTATGCTCGGCCCGCAAGCGCTCCGCGATCTGCTCCTGCAGGCGTCGATTCGCCCTGGAAAGCTCGGTGGTGCGTTCCGTGACGCTGTGCGCAAGCCCTTCCTCCGCCAGTTTTCGGTCGTGAATATCGGTGCAGGTGCCCACCCATTGCTCGATGATTCCCTGTTCGTTATATTTCGCCAGCGCACGTCCGAGATGCCAGCGATAGGCGCCATCGCTCGCGCGACGGAAGCGATACTCGATTTCGTACGGCTCGCCGGTCGTGAGCGATCGCTTCCACCGTGCCATGCAGCCCTCGAGATCGTCGGGATGCAGCACCGTTTCCCATCCCCGGTCGAGCGTCTCCTCAAAAGTTAACCCAGTATAGGCGTGCCAGGCTTTGTTATAGTAATCGGGAATGCCATCAGGTCGCGCCGTCCAGACGATCTGCGGCATGGCGTCGGCCAGGAACGAGTAACGCTGCGCGCTGCTGCGCAGGGCGCGCTCGGAGCGTTTCAAGTAACGCGCGCTCCACCAGACCAGCGTGGTAAAGGTGAGGATATTCGACACGCTCATCATGGAGATGCCGAATTGTGTGCCGAAAAGATGATGATCTTCGCCCCACACACGCACCCACCCGATCACGGCCGGTATGATGATGGCCGCCGGGCAGAGACGGCGCGCTACTGCTCCCGCTGCGCCGGTGTCTCCCAGGATTCGCATCACGCCGCGGTGGCCATTGGCCAGCACGAGGCCGATGCAAAGTAAAATCGAGGCCACGCTGGTGTGCAGCGCCACCGCGGTGTAGCGGCCGGCTACGTGAAACGAAGCCACGCCGTACGAGGTGCCCACGAGCACAAAGACGATCAGCAAGGCCACCGGCGCCACCAGCATTTGCACATAGCGTAATCCTCGTCCGCGGGCTTGCAGGATCATGGCGAGGCCGAGGCAGACAAAATTGAGTGCTGTCACCGGCGACATTCGCCCCGGGTAATATTTTCCGTCGGTATGCGTGAAGTCGCGGAAGACCACTTCGTCCACGTGAAGATCCCAGCCCAGCAGGTATTCCAAGCCGCTTGCCGCGCCCAGGAGGGCGAGAATCACCGCCGCACCTACCGCCAAGCGCCGCTCCAGCAAGGCCGGTGCAGGGCGCTTTTGATCTGCCCGCAGGATCAGGGAGAGAGAAAAGCCGCCCAGGATAAGGCCTATTGCCGTATTGGCCTTCATGGCCACGGCTCCCGGCACCAGCGACATCAACGTGCGGTTTCCGATGACCCATCCCAGCAGGACAAGCAGCCCGATGGACGCAGCTCCCAGAGCGGCTGCCTGGGCGAACTGCGTCCGACGGAAGCCATTGGGAATCTGGGACTTGTAACTGGACATTTAAAGGAAAAAAGGAGCCTTGCGGCCCCTTCGAAGAGCCTCGGAAGGGCTCAAATTGCAATAATCGCAATAACGACAAAGCAGAAGCTGCGCCCAGGCATCTCCGCGTTGTGAATTCGTAATACAATTCGCTACAAATTCCTTGATCTCAGACCCCGGTCTGTTTGAATGAACACAGCCTGCTTTTTCAGGTCCAACCGAACCGCTGCCGTCTCGCATCAATCCACTGGCGTATCCCTGGGCTCTTCGGCGCATCCAAGTGCCGCCTGGAGCGCAGATTTTCGCCAATGCTGAACGGCTCGGCAGCGTACCACCGCCGGTGATCTAAGGGCGACCGCGGCTGCTGCGTGGAACCTTTGTCGCAGCCCAGCTCTCTTATTACCGAAACTGGATTGCGCCGCCCATCCGCAGCCCGCCTTTGGCGCGTTTAACCCGGCGCGCCCAGGTCCGCTTTTTTTTGACATGCTTTGGCAAACCCGAACCCGCACTTTTGACCTCGCCGCCCATGGGCTCATCATGGGCGTGCTGAATGTGACTGCGGATTCGTTTTCCGACGGCGGGCAGTTTCTGGAGGCGGCTTTCGCCGAAGAGCACGCGCACCGCATGGCGGAAGAGGGCGCGGAAATCATCGACATCGGCGGGGAATCCACGCGCCCCGGTTCGGAACCGGTCTCCGAAGCCGAGGAAATGCGCCGCGTGCTTCCGGTGGTGGAGCGGCTCGCGGGTGATCCGCGGTTCATGCTCTCCATCGACACCATGAAGCCCGCGGTGGCGCGCGCTGCGGTCCAAGCCGGAGCGGAAATCATCAACGATGTCGGCGGCATGCGCGATCCGGAGATGCGCGAGGTCGCGCGCGAAACGGGTGCGGGCGTGATCGCCATGCACATGCAGGGCACGCCGAAAACGATGCAGGTGGCTCCGCACTATGAGAATGTGACGCGCGAAATCGCAGATTTTTTTCGCCAAATCTTCGACGACTGTCTGCGGTCCGGCATCCCTGCCGCGCGCATCGCTTTTGACCCCGGGATCGGCTTTGGAAAAACTGTCGAGCACAACCTCGCCCTGCTGCGAAACCTTGATTCCATGCGGGTCGGCGACCGTCCCTTTGTCCTCGGCGTTTCCCGGAAATCCTTCCTCGGAAAACTGGTGAATTCCACCGCGATGGAGGACCGTTTTTGGCCGACCGTCGCACTTACCAGCTACGGTCGCACGCGAGGTGCTACTATCTTTCGGGTGCATGATGTGCGTCCCAATCGCGAGGCGCTGCGTATGACAGAGGCGATTTTGAATCCATGAACTTCGAAGAATTTCCCCAGCTTGCCGGGCGCCATTGGCGTGATGGCCTGGAGATCCTTCTCCTGGCCATGGGAATCTATTACTCGTGGCTGCTCCTGCGCGGCACGCGTGGGGCGCGTCTGCTCACGTCGCTGGCGGTGTTTTTCGTCTCCGTCATGCTCCTTTCGCAGGTGCTGGAGCTGCGCGTCATCGGCTGGCTTTTTCACAATCTTTCCTCCTTCCTCGTTTTCGCGCTGGTCGTGCTTTTTCAGCCGGAAATCCGCCGGGCGCTGGCTTCTTTCAGCAGCCACCGGCTTCTTTCCTTCGTCACGGAAAGTCCGGAAGCCGCGGAAGTGCTGGCCTCGACGACCTTTGACCTCGCCAACCGCCAGCTCGGCGCGCTCATCGCCATCGAGCGTGATGCCAACCTCGATGAATTCGTCGAGCGTGGCGTGCTCATCGATGCCGTGCTTTCTCCCGAGCTGCTGGTCACCATTTTTCATCCGAAAACGCCTCTCCACGACGGCGGCGTGATCGTGCGCGGAGATCGCATCCTCGCCGCGGCGAGCATTTTTCCGGTGAGCCAGCGCAGCGATCTCGACCGCAATCTCGGCTTGCGCCATCGGGCCGGCCTGGGACTGAGCGAAGAGCACGACACCGTGGTCATCGTCGTGAGCGAAGAGACGGGCATCGTTTCGATTTGCCATCGCGGCAACATCGAAAGAAACTTTGACCCCGAGACTTTCAAAACGAAACTCAACGAGCTGCTAAAGCTAGATCACGAACCTGCAAATGAGACGCCTGTTTCTCGAACATTGGCTCGCGAAGACCGTGTCTCTCGCGCTCGCCATCGCGCTGTGGCTGCTCATCCGAAAGAGCCAGGAGACGACCGGCTCGCCTTCTAGGTTTGAATTTCGCACCGACGAAAAGTTTCAGTTCGACACCTCGCGCCTGCCAGGCTTGCGCAAGCAAGGGCAGTAGTGCGCACCGTGTTCTGCGCAAAGTGGCGAACCTTTCATGCAGCGGAGGACACGAAATTCATTGAGCCTTGGCAGTTGGTAGTTGGCAGTTGAGAGTTTCTGCAAAAGATCGAATGATCGTCATTTTCGAAACATCCGGCGCTCCTTTCTGAAGAGTAAGTGTACGTGAAAGTGTAAGTATAAAGATCCGCCGCCCGCCTTTTAATCATCATTCCCATCATCCCTACGACCCATGTCGCATCAGAAACCCAACGGCTCCGCCGATCTTCACCAGCAACGCCGCCTGTTCGGCACGGACGGAGTCCGCGGCGTGGCCAATATCGAGCCGGTCACCGCGGAAACGGCGCTGAAGCTGGGGCGCGCCGCCGCGCATATTTTCAGCCAGATGAGCCGGAAGGAAAAGCGGTCCAACGGGCGCACCACCATCGTCATTGGCAAGGATACGCGCCTCTCCGGGTATATGCTGGAAAATGCGCTCGCCGCCGGGATCATGTCGCTAGGTGCGGATGTGCTGCTCATCGGGCCTCTGCCCACGCCGGGCGTGGCCTACATCACGCGGTCGCTGCGAGCGGATGCGGGGATCGTGCTCAGCGCTTCGCACAATCCGTACGAAGATAACGGCATCAAGTTTTTCCGGCACGATGGCTATAAGCTCGACGACGAAATCGAGCAGCGCATCGAGAATCTCGTTTTCAGCGGCGAGATCGAATCGATCCGGCCCACCGCGGGAAAGATCGGGCGCGCTACACGCATCGACGATGCGCTGGGACGTTATGTCGAGTTTGTGAAGACTAGCATTCCGCGCCGCATGACGCTGGAGGGAATGCGCGTCGCCATCGATGTGGCGAATGGCGCGGCTTACAAATCGAGCCCCTGCGTGCTCCGCGAGCTGGGCGCGAATCCCATCGTTTCCCATAACACTCCCAACGGACATAACATCAACCGCGAATGCGGCAGCACGCATCCCGAGCAAATTCAGCGGCTGGTGAAAGAAACGGGAGCGGATGTGGGCATCTCCCACGATGGTGATGCCGATCGCGTGTTACTTTGCGATGAGAATGCGGAGCTGGTGGACGGCGACGAAATCATGGCCATCGCCGCGATTGATTTTCTGCGCCAGGGCAAGCTGCACGGGAATACGCTCGTGGCCACGGTGATGAGCAATTACGGGCTCAATGAAGCCATGGAGTCGCACCAGGGCAAAGTGCTTCGCACGAAAGTGGGAGATCGTTATGTCATCGAAGCGATGATGAAGGACGAGCTCAACGTGGGCGGCGAACAAAGCGGGCACATGATTTTCCGCGATTACACGACGACGGGAGACGGCATCATTTCCGCGCTGCAAATCCTGCGGATCATGCAGGAATCGGGCAAACCGCTCTCCGAGTTGAAGAAGTGCCTGCGCAAGTATCCGCAGGCGCAGCGCAATTTGAAGGTGCGCGAAAAGCCGCCGCTCGAGCAGCTTCCCAAAGTGATGGAGCTCGTCGAGGAAGCCGAGCGCCAGCTCGCCGGCGCGGGCCGCGTGCTCCTGCGCTACTCCGGCACGGAACCCAAGATCCGTCTGCTCATCGAAGGCCGCGACGGCGACAAAATCAACGCCCAGGCCGACCGCATCGCCGACCTCATCCAGGAATCGATCGGGGCGAGCTGACAAGTAACGATTCCAGGAATTATCCGAATCATCAGAGGTCAGGGGAGAAGACCCAATTGCCAAACTTAACCCAATTGCCAAATGAGGTGAACGCGCGGCATTGCGTCGATGAAGGACGGCGCTGTAGGCCCGGGTCTGTGACCCGGGTAGCGCAAGGTGTCGATGGCAGACAGGCTCTGTCCCCACCGCGAAGGCGAGCCGCTCCGCACCCCGCGGGTCACAGACCCGCGCTACAGCGCGCCGGGTGAGAAAATAGAAAAGCATGAGCTTCTTTCTCACCGGCACCGATACTGGCGCGGGCAAAACCTATGTGACCGCGCTGCTCCTCCGTGTGTTGCGCGGGCAGGGCGTGGATGCCGTCGGGATGAAGCCCATCTGTTGCGGCGGGCGCGAAGACGCCGAAGCTCTTTGGGAGGCATCTGGAGAAGCGCTTCCGCTCAATCAAGTAAACCCTGTCTGGCTGCGTACTCCGGCTGCTCCTTATACTGCGGCGCTCGTGGAAAACCGCCCGATCGATCTCGACCTGGTCCGCGAAACTTATGCGGCTTTGCGCGCCACTTATCGTTGTGTGCTGGTCGAAGGCGTGGGCGGCTGGATGGTGCCCATCACTGACAAGTATAGCGTAGCCGATCTCGCGACGGAAATGAATCTGCCGGTCGTCGTCGTCGCGGCCAATCGCCTGGGCGTGATTAATCACACGTTGCTCACGGTCCAATCCATCTACCAACGTGGTCTCACTTGCGCGGGCGTGATCCTCAACGACGTCACGCCCGGTTCGCCGGAAGAATCCGTGGCCATCACGACCAACGCCGGCATCCTCGAAACCCTCCTCGACGTCCCGATCCTCCTGCAAATCACCCACGGCCAGACGGATCTGCAAATTCCGCACGTCTTGCGTCGGTGGCTCTCCGCGTAGAGAAGAGGAGCCACAAAGAACACAAAGAGAGCGGAGGCGCAGCACAAGTCCTCTTTGTGTTCTCTGCGTTCTTTCGTGGCAAAAAGCGCAACAGAGCATCCCGTTCCAAAGCGCATCATGATTATCCCGTGCACAACCCGGGCGCTTCAAGAGCACCCTCTCAGTGTACCGTTTCGCGACACTGTTGCCACGAAACGCGACAAACACGTGTGTAACATAAGTCCCCGACCCACAAGCAGTTACTCTGGGGAACCCGGGAAAATCCCCGCTGGCACCGGCGCTGCTAAAGAGGGAACCGCGCTAAAACCACCTTACCTGAAATTTATTGTCATGCTCATTCAAAAAGTTTTCCACGTTCGCCACGGTCTCGAGGAAACGAAAGCGGCCCTGAAAAACGTCCACCTCTATCGCCGGCAGCTCGACGGCATGAAAAAGGCGGTGCTGACCCGCGATGGTGTGGCTCAATTTGATTGCGAGATGCCCAGTGGCGTGCACGCCCATTGCGTCGTCGCCGAGCTGCCAACCGATGACCCGAACCAGGCCCTCTTTCAATCCACCGCAGGCAATCTGGAAATCGCCGGCCTCATCGAATTCATCCCGGTGCGCGACAATCTCACGGAAGTGCAGCTCACCTTCGAGTACTCCTTCAAATCGGTGGTGCACGCGTTACTTGATCGGCTCACCAATTGCACGGAGGAATTCCTCATCGCGCAGTTGCAACGGCTTCAAGACTGGCTGGATAGCGCGACGGCGCGCATCAGCGGCCAGGCCGCTCCCCACTTTTCAACCCACATTCCCCAGCTCGCTCAGTGAAGCAGCTTCCGGATCTGCTCTTCCCGCGCCTGGGATGTCTGCGCATCGAGGACCTCCTGCGTGGTGATCCCGGCCGGCAAGTCAGGCAAAGTAACCCACGATCGGCAGCCGCCAAACTTCGGCGAATCGGGAAAAACAAACGGCGTCGATAAGCGAAAGACGCGCACGAAAGCCAGGCTGATGCCGGCTTTTTCGTCGTACTGAAAACGCTTTTCGATTTCCGATTCCTGCCAGAAATGAAAAGGGGCGAGCCGTTTTGCGATCGCCGTGTCCGTGATGTCGCTCGTCCACTGCACGCGTGCGCCGTAGCGGATTTCGATCTGTCCATCTTCCCGCGCTGCGGGCAGCGGTGTCTCCGCGGGTAGCGTCATTTTCTGCACCTGCTCGTGAAAGAGGGTGGGGAAAAGAAGAAATTCCTCGTGCTGAAAACGAAACCCGGCGCGCCCCTCGGCGATGCCGCCTTTGCGCAGGATGATGCTTTGCTTGCCTGTGCCCAACATTTCACAAACCAGCGCCCATTCTTTAAATCCGGTGCTCATTGCTTACATCCTTTCCGGCACTTCGATGCCTAGCAAACCCAGGCCGCCTTTGAGCACGTTGGCGGTGGATTTGCACAAGGCCAGGCGCGAGGTGCGGAGCTGGTCGCTCTCCGCGCGCAGCACGGGGCAGCTCTCGAAAAATCCGTGGAACGTCGCGGCCAGCTCGTACAAGTAATTGCAGAGCAGGTTCGGCCGGTAATCATCGAGGACCACCGGCAGCACTTCGGCGAACTGATAGAGCTTTTTCACCAGCGCCAGTTCGGCGGGTTCGGCAAAAGTAACCTCCGCGGCCTTCAAAGGCTTGTTTTCCACGGCCACGCCGCTCTCCGCCATTTTGCGGAAAATGCCGCAGATGCGCACGTAAGCATTCTGCAGATAAGGCGCGGTGTTGCCTTGCAGCGAGAGCATCCGGTCCCATGAGAAGACGTAGTCGCTCTGCCGGTTCGGCAAGAGATCGGCATATTTCACCGCGCCGAGACCGATGATGCGCGCGATCTCGCGCCGCTCTTCGATCGGCATTTCGGGATTCTTTTCCGTGACGATCACCAGCGCGCGCTCTTCGGATTCGTCGAGCAGATCGGCCAGCTTCACTGTATCGCCCGAGCGCGTTTTGAAAGGTTTGTTATCTTCCCCGAGGATCGAGCCAAACCAGACGTGAGCCAGCTTGGCGTGCACTTCCGCATGCCAGCGGCGGAAGGTCGCGAAAAGCTGGCGGAAATGAAGCTGCTGCCGGCCGTCGGTCACATAGACGATTTCATCCGGATGCCACGCGGAGAGCCGATATTGCAGCGTGGCTAGATCGGTCGTCGTATAGTTAGCCGCGCCATCGCTCTTTTGCACAAGGGCCGGATTGTCGCGCCAGCCTTCCTTGTCTTTGATGAGAAATGGATCCTGCTCCTTTGGTAAAGTGCCATCGGAAAAAACGCAGTAAGCGCCTTCGCTTTCGCGGGCGATGCCACGCTCGCGCAAATCTTCCACTACGCTTTTCAACCGTGGATTGTAAAAGCTCTCGCCCAGCGTGACATCAAAGCGCACGCCGAGCCGCCCGTAAATCGTGTCGAATTGCGACTGCGAAAGCCGGATCATTTCCTGCCAGAGCGCGAGGTTTTCCGCATCACCGCTCTGCAGTTTCACTAGCTCCTGCCGCGCCCGTTCCAGCGTGGCCGGGTCTTCCTTGCAGCGCGCGGAGATGAGCTTGTAGATGCGCTCCATCTCGCCGAGCGCGTCTTTTTCCAAAGCGGCGCGGTCGAGTTCCGTCTTCCATCCGACAAGTAACATGCCGAACTGCGTGCCCCAGTCGCCGATGTGATTGTCCCGCACGACGCGATGCCCGGAAAATTCGGCGATTCGCGCCAAGGCATGGCCGAGGATGGTAGAGCGGATGTGGCCCACGTGCATGGGCTTGGCCACATTGGGCGAAGAAAAGTCGACGACGATGCTCCGCGGCTTTTCCGGCAGCGGCACGCCGAGGCGTTCATCCGCGGCAAATTCCACGAAACGCTGCGCGAGCCACGCGGGCTCCAGCCGAAAATTGATGAAGCCCGGTCCGGCGATTTCCGGCGGCGTGCAAATTCCGGCGAGATCGATTTTCTCCGCGATCTGCGCGGCGAGTGCGCGCGGGTTGGCCTTTTGTTGTTTGGCCAGCACCATGGCGACGTTCGTTTGGTAATCTCCAAAGCGCGCGTCTCCGACCGTTTGCACGTTCGGTTCAATGTCACCAAGGCCGGTGACTGCGGCGGCGAGGCGGGATTCGAGAAGTTGGGAGATGGTCTGCATGCTAGAAAAATCCGAAACCCGAATGACGAATGCCGAAGGAAGCCCGAAGTCCGAAGCCCGAAATTAAAGATCGGTATTTTTGCGCGAGAACTGCCCCTTCGTCATTGGGATTTCGGATTTCTTTCGTCATTCGTCATTCTGGTTTCGGGCTTCAGCCCTTACTTTCGCCGCGCTCAGCATTCTTCGCCTCCGCCCCCTTCCTCCTCGCTGACCGGCTTCTCCCCCTACTTCGCTGAATCCTCGAAGATGGCCAGGATTTCCTCGGCGGACAACGCCTTGCCGAGCCGCTCGCGCACATTGCGGTCGTTCAGGAATTTGGCAATCGCCGCGAGTGTGCGGAGATGCGTCTGAAATTGATCTTTCGGCACGACAAAGAGCACCACGAAGCGCACCGGCGCATTATCCAGAGCGTCGAACTCAATACCCGTGGAAGAGCGCCCGAAGGCCGCCACCACTTTCTCCACGCGATCGGAAGAGGCGTGCGGAATGGCGATGCCGAAGCCGATGCCGGTGCTCATGGTTTCCTCGCGCGCCCGCAGCGCGGCGAGCACCACGTCACGATCTCCGGCTTTGATCTGGCCCTTGGAAACGAGCAGATCGATCAATTCCACAATCGCCGACCAGCGTTCCGTCGCCTGCATTTCAGGAAGGATCTGGTCTTTGGACAATAGGTTACCGAGCGTCATCGTAGAGGATCTGCCGAGAGGCGAAAGTGGCGCGACTGTATCAATCGGGCGAGAACTGCCAAGCGGGAAAGTGGAAGGCATAAACGGGGTGTCACTTGTTCCCATAGCTCCACATTTCCCGCAGGTCCACCCCCTAATGTGCGTAGGTGATGTCCAAAGACCAATCGCCGAGCCCGCCGAAGCCGCCCCCTTTGTTGTTGCGGATATAGAGCTGCCAGTCGCCGCCGGGATTCTCGCCATTGAAGACGGAGAAGCCGGTGCCGGAGGGCTTGGGCGGGGCGACGCCGTGAGGCGGCGCGGGGAAGGGGTGCGTGGTCCCGGCGTGATTCGTGGGCAGGAAGGTGCCACTGGTGAGTCCGACCGCATTGGAGAGCGCGGTCGTGGCGCTGTCGGAAAAGGTGAGGCTGATCTCTTCGGCGTCACCGACTCCGGCGTCGGACATCGGGATCATCGATTTGCCGCCAGGGCTCACAAGCAACGCGGCCATGGTGTTGGTGCGGGAATCTTCGAAATGATTGAGATGCAGCACCACATTGGTGATCACCGCCGTGGCCGGCAGTCCGGAAACAGTGACGGTGGAGGGATACGGAGCGGCATTGCCCGAGCCGCTCCGGCTAGCGAAGGACGGGATGGCGACGGGCTGGGTGTCTGTCGCGGTGGTGTTGCTAAAGGTCGCGGTCTCAATTTTGCCAAGGACCACGGGGAAGACCACCGAGGACTGCTTCTGCACGCCGTTGACGAAATAACTAACATTTAGCGTGGGGTGAATGATCTGCCCGGGATGATCCGCGGCATTCACGGTAAAGCTAAAAGGCGCGCCGGCGCTCTGGCCGGGATCGAGCGAGCCATAGGCTCCGGCTCCGGCTGGATTCGTGACATCGGTGTCGCCTTGCAGCGTGGCCGTGACGTTGGTGGCGGTTTCCTGGCCGTCGTTTTTCAATTGGAAGTTTAGCGTTACTTGTTCTCCCGGATCGACGCCGCCGTTATTGTTGGGATCGGAAATGAGGCTGGTGCCGGCATTATCCACATGCACATGCGCGGAGGCGCCGAAGAGAGTTACTTTCACGCTATTCACGAGGCCGGCGGCTCCGCCCACGCGGTCGGCGATATTCACCGTCCAGGTGCCCGAGGCGCTTTCGCCCCAGTGATGAACGGATTCAAAAGGCCAGTGATCGAAGTTAGCGTTCTTATCCTTGGGACGCAGCGGGGCGAGTTTGCTCACGGTATTGGAGGGCGATTGCAGCGTGATCTGGAGCTGCCCGCGCGCGGCGTGCTGGATATCGACGGTGACTCGCGCGTGCTCGACGCGGAAATTCGCGTCGCTGAAATTGAAGCTGAACGACACGCCGTCGGCTTTGTTATTCGGGATCGGGTGCGCGAGGTTATCCATTTCCTGCGAGAGGGAGATTTCCGGCGGGAGATTGCCCCAGTTTGCCGCGAGGTTCACCGCGGCCGTGGTATCGATCAGGCCCGCGCCATACTTGTCATTGAAATGGAACCCGCCGCCGTTGGTGATCCAGCCTTCGCTCGCGCCGTTGTCCGAGCCGAGATCGATTTGGCGCGCGGTGGTGAGGATGATTTCCTGCACATCGCGCCAGCCGAGGCTGGGACTGGCCTGGAGCATCAAAGCGACACAACCGGCGACCACGGGCGCACACGCCGACGTGCCGCCGAAAAGCTTGGTATAGTAGGTATCGGAAAGTTCGCCGGGCAGCCCCTGGAAAAAGTTATAGCCATCATCTCCCGCGCGATCCACGGTGGCGATGCTCAGCTCCTTGCGCGAGCCGCTGGAAGGCGCGCAGCAGATGAGGTTCGTGCCCGATTCGGAATAAGTGGCTTTCACGCCGTTGCTGGTGATGGCGCCGACGGCGATGACTCCGCGGTTACTTGTGTAGCCATCGAAAGTGGAAGCGTCGCCCAGGAGTGCGCCATTTCCCCCGGCCCAGACAAAGATCGTGCCATTTCCATTGCGCCCATTTTGCAGGGCATCCTCGATGGCCGCGGTGGCCAGCGGCCCGGGGCCGTCGAGGGTCTTGCCGTCGTCGGTTGGACCCCAACTGTTACTTTTCACCTGGATCACGTCGTTGTGCAGGGAAAAGGCGGTGGCCTCCTG
>FTBG01000316.1_pt1 | contig 28562 bp, 23 predicted proteins | sample 1639311 | NCBI WGS metagenome assembly FTBG01 (sample SAMEA3914864, study PRJEB12502) | metagenome | biome: forest; material: soil | place: USA | collected 2012-03-12 | depth 0.3 m | reverse complement strand
TTGCCAATCACGCCGCGATTCGTGGCTCCGTGGAGCGCAGCGACTTTGGCGCGGAGGTTCGTGTTGTATTCCGGAAGTTTGCCGGCGAGATCGATCAACTGTCCGCCAATGGCGAAGCCTATCCCCACGACGGCGAGCATGGCCAGCAATGCCGACGCCAAAACGGACGGAATCCTGCCAAACCGCCAGTGCTCAAACCAATAAACAAGCGGCGCAAGCAGGAAGCTAAAGAGGATGGCCAGAGCCAGCGGAATGAGAAACTCGCGCGCCAGATACAATGCCGCCATGACCACCGCGACGGAGAGGAGGTTGTTTCGGGCAGCAGCGGATTTGGAAATACCAGTCATGAAGGCTTCTGCTCAGACATCGAAGCAGGTGGTTAAACTGCGTTCACACACCTCTCCGTTTCCAGTGTTTCTGCCTTGGCGCTGGAAGACGCCGTAAAAATGAAGAATAAGTTCTTTCATGCCCTCCCCTCGCCCCACCATCCGCGTCATCGCTCTCGAAACGGGCTGTTCCCCGATGACCGTGTCACGGGCTCTGCGAGGAGATCGCTACGTCGATGCCGGGAAACGGAAGCGCATTCTGTCCGTTGCCCGGCGGTTGGGTTACCGGCCCAATCCGGCGGCCACCCAGCTCTGCGCACAGCGCGGAAAAAAGGCCATGGAAATTCGCGAATTCGTGGGCATGCTCGTGGGAAAGGAGGACCCGAATTGGGCGCAATCGTGGAAGCACCAGAACTTTCTCAAAGGGGTACAGGCGCGGGCCAGCCAATTTGGCTACCGCATCGTGCAATTGTGGCTGCACGAGCCAGGGTGGACGCCGGAACGGGTTGCTAGTTATCTCGAAGCGCGCAACGTGCGTGGCATCGTGCTCATGCCGGAGGTCTATTCCGATTGGCCCCGTGAAGTATCCCAGCTTCTCTCGACACGATGCTGCGCGGTGATCGGAAGCATTCCGGTGAAGCACTCGTTTCATTTCGCGGCAAATGACGACTTTTCTACCGCCAAAACCGCCACGCAAATGGCCCTGGCCCGAGGCTATCGCCGCCCGGGCTTCGTCGTCTTGCGCCCTGTGGACGACTTGATCGAGCATCGTTATACGGCAGCCTTTCATTCCGTGCAGCGTGCGCTCCCGCCAGAGAACCAAATCCCGGAGCTGTGGCTCAACTCTTTTGAAAGTGCTGAATTTGTCGGCTGGTTCCAACGGCACCGGCCGGATGTAGTGATCACTCACAATCGTCGAATTGCCGTCGAAGATTGGCTGAAGCCGCTCAAGCAACGGGTGCCGCGCGACGTGGGCTGGATCACTTTGGATATCGTGCCGGGAGACGACCAAGTAACGGGCATCGATGCGCGCAGCGAACTCGTGGGGGTCGCGGCCATGGATCTGGTGCTCGACCAGATGCAGCGCGATGAACGAGGCGTCCCTCCCTTTCAGAAAGGGGTCTTTATCGAAGGTCTCTGGCGCGAAGGCCGGACCTTGCGCAAGCCTTCCGCTAAAACAAGTAACAATCGTTTCAGCCGAATAAGGTCAGCGGCTTGAAATCGAAGTCGGGAAATATCCGCGCAAGAGACTCCTGGGTCGCACCGTGGCGGACGAGAATTGGCGCGAGGACGTCGCGATAGTTATTCAGCACCGGCACATCGCCAGGGCCCTCCAGATGTTCCTCCGTCAAACCAGTCCAGGGACCGATCACCCGCCCGCCGCGAACGCCGCCACCGAGGGCAAACATTACGCTGCCGCGTCCGTGATCCGTGCCAAAAGCAGAATTTTCGCGCACCCGCCGGCCAAACTCGGTCATCACTACCAAAGTGGTCTTCGCCATGGCCTCCCCAAGGTCGCGCCGGAAAGCGGCGATGCCTTTGGCGAGTTTCGGCAGAAGCGGCTCGAGCACCGTTCCCTGCGTAAAATGAGAATCCCAACCGCCTACGTCGAGCGATGCCGCTTCCAGCCCCACGTTCGCTTTGATGAGCCGCGCGATCTGTTGCAACCCTTGCGCAAATTCATCCTTTTCATACGCTGCGCCATTCGCCGGGCTGTAGGAACTGGAGCGCATCGTGTCGAGCCGCTGCAGCGCATCGAAGGTGTCTCGCGCCGCCACTCCCAACCGGTCGGTTTCCAGATTATAGAGGCGCTGCAACTCGCGGCTCAGCGTCGTGGAACCTCCTCCAAAGGAAAAATCATCCAGATTTTCCATCACCGTTGCACTCGGCGCACCGAGAATGCTTTCAGGCAGAAGCCGCCCGACCGCAACACACGAGAGCGCTCCGTTGGCCGCTTCGGGACGAGCGCGCAGAAATCGCCCAAGCCAGCCACCAGCGGCGAGCCCGCCGTGCTCCATGAGATCCTGGGCTTCGAAATGGGAGCGTGTTTGGTCTTCAGTACCCGCACCGTGGATGATCGCGAGGTCCCCTTCCTTCCACGCGGGCTCCAGTTCGCGCAGCAGCGGATTCAACCCGAAAAAACCATCGAGCGGGATCGCTTCCTTTTTGGAAATCGCGATGCGCGGCCGGGCGCGATGATAGGCATCTTCTTCCACCGGCGCGACTAGGCTCAACCCATCAGCGCCGCCGCGCAGAAAGACTACGACCAGCGTGGGCTGGGAATCCCTGGAAGTGAGGAAAGTTTGCGGCAAGGAACTCATGAATAATGAATCAAGTCACTAGCATCTCTGGAAAGAGGGAGCCGCGAGGATCAGCGCCAAATTGGACCCGGCGCCTTGATATGCCCGCAGCTCTTCCTCATTCGGCTGCCGGCCGAGGCACGTGGCGATGAGCGCCTGCTCGCCGCCTAGCTTTTCGTGCAAGTCCGCGAGATCGATCTGCGTGCCGGGCAATTTGTTCGCCGTGAGCGAGGCCGCGAAATTCCAGCGCCAGAGCAGCGTATTCATCCAGTGGCTGGCACTTTCCGGATAGCCATCGGGCGTGGGATAACGAAACGGCGCGTGTCCCATCCGCGTGAGCGCATCGACAATCGGATGAGAACCGTCGGTCTTCGCATTGGTCGCGCGCAACGCTGAGACGACAAATTGAAAAGGGCGCTTCAGCTTGGCGCCGTGAGCTGCAAGAAATTCCGGTGTTGCGAAAAGCGTCCGAAGGATTACGCGCACGTCGCCATCGCTGCGGGTGAAGGATTCGGCGACTGTGGTGATCGCCGTCTGTGGCGGATCATCGGAAATGAAATGCCGGCAGAGTTTTGCAGCGATGTGTTGTGCCGTCGAAGGATGGCGCACCACAATTTCGAGGACACGATCAAAATCTGCGGCACCAAGCCCGGCAGGGATTGTCTCGCCCAGCACCGTTTTCGGCCCGTCGTCATGCGCTTTCGCATCAAATTCCACCTTGCCTTTCTGGAACTTGTGCTGGTCGCGCACCGTCCAGCCGGTAAGGCAGCGCGCCACCTCCATCACGTCGGTCTGCGTATAGCCGCCGTGCACTCCGAGCGTGTGCAATTCCATCAACTCACGCGCATAGTTTTCGTTTGGCTTGTCGCTCGGCGTCTTGCGCTGATTTACCCTGCCGTCGAGATACCAAAGCATCGCCGGGCTAAGCGCCGAGGCACGCACAAGGTCGCGGAATTTCCCAAAGGCATGCGCGCGAATGACATCGCGATCATCCGCAGCTTTCAGCCAGCGGCTTTCTCCTTTGGAAGGATCGATATTGAAATGGTCGCTCCAGAAACTAACCATCACTTCGAAAAGCTGGCGTTTGCTCAAGACCGCGCGAAGGATGGCCGAACGCATCAGATCATGCAGCAGCGTTTGATCTTTGAATTCGTAAAGTTCACCCGCTCGCGCTCCTCGATTTTTGAGCGCAGGAAAGAGTTGCTGCAGGGGATCTTTAGCATCGCCACGCCGCGGAAATAGATGGCTATCCGGTTCGCTCAATTCATCGAACTCATGGCGGATCACGCGATCACATTGCCAGTCATCGATTTTCTCCGGAGCGAGTTGTTCTTCGATATAGGCATTCGCTCCCAGCGCCGTGACCCGTGCATGATCGCCCGGGCGCTGGCCAAATGTAAGCCGGTTGAGCAAATGCGAAATTCCGTCGATCTCCGCAGACGCGGGAGCTTGCAAAGAACCTTCGAGGGGCGGCGCCGCGGGCTTGCCGATCCAGCGCAGAATCTGCTCCCGTGCGCCCTGCCCTTTGTGATCGCAGCCGCAGAGCGAAGCCGCAGCTACGCTGGTGCCCACTGCGACAAATTTCCGGCGCGTTACTTTCATGTAGAAACCGGAAATGGGCGCGGAATCTCCGTCACCTCGACGGGCACGGGGTCAATGGCGATAGCAGGCTTGCGACGAATCCCGCAGATCACAAACGCACCAAAGCCGCAAATGAAAGCGAACGGCATAATCACGAAGGTACCGAGAAACGGCATGACAAAGGTTAGCCCCAGGACGATCCCGCCACGCAAAACACGACGCCATGGTTCCTGATAATCGCGCGCGGATTTCAATCCTTGCCCGATGCGCAAAGCGAGCCCGGCTGAGCCAAAAAGCGCACCCAGAATACCGAGCAAGGCAACGGATAACCCAAAGAGCTTTATCGCTCCGTTGGGTGCTTTGCTGCTGATGGCCAGACCGATGGCCACCAAAGGGATGAGCAACACGGCACCGAGAATGGTAGTTTTGACAGGAGCGGCGCCGATTTGTGCTGCGCAACGATCCACAAACCGCGGAAACAAACCCACGGACATCAGCCAATAGGAAATATATACAATGAGAAAACCAAGGATGATAAAAACGATGCTGAAGACGTCGGCCAGATTCATAGGGGCGAAAGCGGGTTTGTGAGGAAGACGCGGCGGCAGCGGGAAAGGTTACGCGGCAGAACAGGGAAACTCTCAGATTTCAACTACCAACTTTCAAGGGACCGGGGCTCGGAGATGCGAAAGTCCTTCGTTGCCAGCCCTATTTCTGCTCGCTCGGAGGCCGGATGAAGCTTTGCTTGTCGCCTGCTTTTTTGGCGTCGTAGAGCGATTTTGAAACAGGAACTTCGTAGGTGCGGTTTTCGGCATCGACGTGAATGTCGAAGCTATACCCGCTATCGGCTTCACGCTCGCTCAGGCCTTTGGTGCCGTAGGTGATTTCGGATACTTTTTCTCCGGAATTATGTTTGGCGACGATAGTGCCCGTGAGCTGATTAGTCGATGGCGCCCCTTGCTGATGCGTGGCCCAGAAGATCGCCGCCAGCACGAAAATAAGCACGGCCAGCCCTGCGCCGACAGCAATGAGGAAATCCCGCTTGGGTGTCCCGTAAACGATTACGCGCGGGTTGGGCTTGCTCATCGCGCCGCGACAGGCTCACCCGGCGGGAGCGGGTCGGATGCGGAAGAGGAAGCGGGTGTGGAAGCAGCAGGCGCCTGGGGTGGCGCCACAGGCGGAATATCCGCCACCAGTTCGGGTTCAACCGTAACAGCCTCGGCTGGAACGGCGACCACTTCTGGCGTAACCGCAGGCATGTCCGGCGTGCGGAAACGCCGCTCCCAAACATAGCGCCGCAGCAACACCTTCACCGTGGCCGTCATCGGCACGGCAAGGATTGCACCAAGCAAACCGCCCATGAGCAAGCTCCACACGAATACGGAAACGATCACCGTGAGCGGATGCAGACCAACGGATTCACCCACGATTTTCGGCGTTACAAAAAGCCCATCGAAATTGTGAACAACGATGAAGATGCCTGAGATCACCAATGGGAATATCCACCAGGGATGGCCGGGCACACACCAGCTACCGCCCTGCACGGAAGCGATCACCGCGGAGACGATCCAGCACAAGGTAATACCTAGATAGGGAATCAATCCGAGAAAACACAGAGTGATTCCGATGAGCAACCCGAAGTCCAAACCGGCGATGACCAGCCCGAGCGCCGTCACCGAGCCATTCACCAAGCTAACCACCAATTGTCCACGGAAAAATGCAATGAGGTATCCATTGATCTCATTCAATACCGAAACCACTTCGTCCTTAAACGCCGAGGCACGCAGAGGAAGATAATCGCTCCATCCGGTCGCAATGTTCCGCGCTTCGATGAGAAAATAGTAAAGATAGATAGGAACGATGATCAGGGAGAGTAGAAAGCCGAGGATGCCGAGAAACCCACCCAGACTTTCGCGAATAATATTCAACGTGTGTTTGCCCATGGCGAACACGGCGGTGTTTAGCCGATCACTGTCTATCAGGGAGGTGAGGCCCGATCCATCTTTGGAGATGACCGCAGTGTCGGGTGTCTTCAACGACTCCGCCGGAGACTTTGCGAGAGGCGGCAAATCATGCGTCCCCTGCGTCGCCGCGTCCACGGGCGTTGTTTTGCCCAAATCCGAGTCGGTCGCAGCGACATTCTGTGACTGGCCGGTCGAGTCCGCCGGCGTGCCGTCGCTCTTCGCCGCGGGTGGCACATCGTGAGTCCCTTGCGTGGCGGCATCCACCGGCGTCGTTTTTCCCAGGTCTGACTCCTGGGAAGCCGGATGCGGGCCATTCGGTGTAGTGACGCCCGATTTTGCCAGGAAACCCGAAATCCCGGTTTCCGTCATCTTCTGTTCCACGTCCGTAGCGAGGGCCTTTACCATTACTTTTCCCTTCCGCGAGTAATCCGGTACTTTGCGTACAAGATTAATGCTCTGCTGGGAAATCGCCGGCACAATCCAGAGCATCACGCCTGCAAAACTGACGGTCACCACGCCAAAGACCGCAAAAACCGCCCGATGGCGCGACCAGCCCCAAGTGACGATGCGGGAGACCACTGGATCGAGCAGGTAAGCCATGACCGCCGCGACGGCGAAAGGGATCAATATCGGCTGAAGAAAAGCCAGTACCTCAGAGCCGATCCAGATCAGCCCGACGAATATCGTGCCAAGCGTAACCACCGCCAGACCGGTCAGTGCACTCCAAATGGTCTTCTTTTGCCAGGGAGTGGGATATTCGGGCGCGTTCATATTATCTGGCGCAAGCAAACTTCCGTGTCGGCACGGAAAGTTCAAGGTCCAAAGTGACCGGCTTACTTGGCTCTTGTATCGGTAGGGCCCTCTGGAAAAGGCTGCTGCTCATGCAACCATTTCAGGGCTGTACCGCCATCGTCACCGGCGCCTCCGCCGGCATCGGACGCGAATTTGCCAGGCAACTTGCCCCTCATGCGCGCCAGCTCATCCTTATCGGCCGCCGTCTGGACCGGCTGGAAACCCTGAAATCAGAGCTTGCGCGGCCCGCGCTCACCGTCCGCTGCCACGCCCTGGATTTGGCGAATGCCGGGGAACTGGAAATATTTCTCGAAAACCTCACGGATGCCGATGAGGTGGACCTGCTGGTCAACAACGCCGGTGTCGGGGATCACGGCCTTTTTGAAGAGGGAAGCTGGCCGCGCGTGCAGGCGATGCTGGATACGAACATTCGCGCGCTTACACGCCTCACCCATTTCCTCTTGCCCCGGCTCATCCGGGCACACCGCGGCACGATCCTGAATGTCAGCTCCATTTCGGCCTTCATGCCTGTGCCCATGACGGCGGTCTATGCTGCAACCAAGGCTTACGTTTCCAGCCTCACCGAAGCTCTACGCGCCGAACTGCGCGGCACCGGGGTAACCGTGACGGCGCTGTGCCCTGGACCAATCACCACCGAATTTTTCGCTCGGGCCGAAAGGCCGGGTGCACCGTCGGATGTGCCGATGCCGGCCATTTTTAAGATCACCGCTGCGGAAGCCGCTCGAGAAGGCTTGAAAGCCGCGGGACGAAAACGCGCGCGCGTCATCTCCGGCTGGACCGTTTGGGGAGCGATGATGGTGCTCTCACTCATTCCCATCGGCATTTTCCGCCTTCTGCTGCCGGGAAGAGAGCGTTTGAAACGCTTCTCGCAAAAATAGAGCGGGCAGCCGTCGTGAGGTTTAGAGGGAAAATCCAAACCCCTCAGGACGCTGCCCGCTGCAATCACAGTCGGCTTCGCCTTGACTACGCCATAGGACGCGGTCCACGGCGCCCTGTAATCATGGAGATCAGGAACAGCACCAGGAAGACCACAAACAGAATCCAGGCGATGTGCGTGGAGAGACCAGCGATGCCGGTGAATCCGAGAACGGCGGCAATCAGTGCGATGATGAGGAATGTTACGGCCCAGGAGAGCATATAGTTTTTTGTTTCCTTTCTTGGTTTGCCTTTGTATCGGGAAACGTCCCAAGAGTGCGCTTGTACCTGCGCGCTCGGGTCGGAAAAATTGCGGCGAACGCTTGTTGTACAATAGTTAACCCATCGTCCCGCAGTGACCTTGGGAACCGTTGTTATGAACCGCTCGCCAGCCGGCGTCTCACGGCGGCATCCCAGCTTACCCAGTCGCCTTCATAGTCATGCCCAACCGCATGCTGCAGATTCTCCCGGGCCGGATCGCTAAATGGATGATCACTCAATCGCGCGATGGCGAGAAGCACAGGCAAATGCACCGATTCGGGTCGATCCATGAGGTCCGCAAAAAGCAGGCTCAAGACGCGGCCGTTCGTCTGCGGATTAATCAGACGCGGAACAATCTCTGCCTGGTAATCGCGATCCGGCACCAGGCGCAGCAATTCATCGATGATGCGGTCCGCCGCATCCGGCGGAGATTTCGCGAGCAGTACGAAGAGCTCCCTTACTTTCGCGGACTCGGCGAGGTCCTTGGCGAGGATTTCGTCAAGCTGAGTTTCCCAAGGTAATTTCCCCGTTTCCAGCTTCAACTTCGATGGCCAGGGAGAATCCGGCATTTCTGCAAAGCGACCCACGGGCAGCTCCACGGAGGCGGGCTTTTCGGAGGCGGAAGTGGGTGGGATTTCGGTTACTGCGGGTTGTGATGCAAAAATCGCAGGCGCTGCTTCCGAGGGTGATGCCACGGAGTGCGCGGAATCTTCCCGCACCGGCGTGGCAGGTTTGAAGATCCAATACCCTATCAATCCCAGGACGATCACAGCGATCACCACCGCTGCCACGATTCGGTTGTTTCTTAAGCCGCTGCGGAGATCAGTTGTCCGAGCAGTCGATTTATAATCAGCAGGTCTCAAGTCGGAAAAATGAAGTTTAGCGAAATGCGCTTCGCACGGAAGTGACGGAAACCCATCGGAGAAGCAAGGCTCCAACGTTAACCGTCCGCCTCGCTCTCCACAAGAGGCCAGCGGCACTTGCCGAGTGGGGCGGCATCGGTATTATCGGCACAGAATGTTCGGTTTCCCTTTATCCTTCTTCCCCAAGGGCTTGCGATTGGCGCCTGCCGTGGCTTTGGCGCTCTGGACGTTGCCGTTTGCCGGCGGTGCGCCGGCAACTGCGACGGCGACGGAATCCACCACGCGCTCCGGATTTATCGATGACGAGTTAATCGTTAAGCACATCGAAGCCGTGGGCACAGAGCTCATTAAATCGGGGGGCACGGTGAAACTGAAAACTTTGCGCAATCAGCTTCAAAAGGTGCACACCTGCTCCCTGCGCCTCCCCAATGAAGAACCGCAGCAATTGACCCCCAGCGAGTTATATCAAAAGAGGGCGGATGGCGTGATCGTCGTGGGGATGCTGGCGAAAATCCGCAAGTCTCAGCGGTACGAGCTGGCGGGATGTTCCGGCTTTGCTCTCACGCCCGATGGAATTTTCGTCACCAACTATCATGTCGTCGATAATCCGGATGCCGAGACAATGGTCGTGATGACGCGAGACGGCCACGTAACGCCGGCTACGGAAGTACTGGCTGCGGATAAATTGACGGACGTTGCCATCCTGCGCGCACCCGGCGCCGCCTTCACTCCTCTGCCTCTTGCGGCAGACGTGCCGGCACCTGGCTCTCCCATCTGGGTCATCAGTCATCCGGACCACAATTTTTTCTGCCTCACTTCGGGAACAGTTTCGCGGCATTTCATCGCTTTAACGGAAGCCGGCAAAACACCGCAAATGGCCATCACCGCGGATTTCGGCATCGGCTCAAGCGGTGGACCGATCCTGGATAATTGTGGTCAAGTAACAGGTATTGTGTGCAGCACGACTTCGGTTTATTGGGAAGATGCGAAAGGCAAGATCAACGATTTGCAGATGGTGTTTAAGCACTGCGTGCCAATCGCGAGCATTCGGGGGCTGATTGTGGGGAAGGTGGAGGAGAGCAAGCAGTAGGGGTGGGTGTGGCAGGCGGCAACCGGTGTGGTGGCCTGCTCTTACGCTCTAATCTTTAACTTTATCTTAATCGTCGCACGGAGCGCGAAACGGCAAAGTGGCAGTTTATCTTTAATCCTACACTTTCACTTACACGTACACCTCGCGCGGTGTGTGAAATGGGGAAGCGTGTATAGCGCCAAGTAACGGAACCGCCACCTTGCCGGTTCGCGCTCCGTGCGACGATTAAGATAAAGTTAAAGATTAAGCGTAAGAGCAGGCCGCCATACCGTCATCCATCCCTCCCGCTCCGCTACTTACCCACGGAAATCAAATGGCTGAACGTCCGCAAATACATATGCCCGCCCGCCAGCGCCGGCGTGGCAAATGAGCCCTCGCCCAGTGGAATGCGGCCCACTTGCTCAAATTTATCCGAAGCCGCGAGCACGACCAGATCACCGCGACGGGTGATGTTATACAAGCGGTTGTTCACGCACACCGGTGATCCGTAAAAAGGCCCATCAATCCGCTGGCTCCAGACCTGCTCGCCCGTAGCGGATTTTAAACAAGTAATCAATCCGTTCTCTTTCCAAAGGAAAAGACGATCCCCCACCGCCAAGGGTGTGCACACATAGCCGCCCGTGCGGGAAATTTCATAAACTTTCTCCGCCGATTTTCCATCTTTCGCCGGCCGCACCGCATAAATGAAACTCTCCGAAGCGCCTTCACCGCATTGCGCGATGATCAATCCTTCTTTCGTCACGGTGGGTGAAGCGACGCACCGTTTCGGCATGAGATTGGGCAAATCCCAATTCGTCTTGCCAGTGTGCGGATCGAGGCTCGTAAGCCCAGCCGAGTGGGACATGAGAATAAGCTGCGCCGCACCGCCGCCCGGAGGCGTATAGATGAGCGGAGTGGAAGCCGTGGAGCTCTCGCTCTTCCGAGGCGTTTTCCAGCGCTCCTTGCCCGTCTTGGCATCGACACAAAGGGTATAGCTCCCGTCTCCTCCCGTGCCTTCCTGGCCGAAATCGAGGATCACACTGTCTTCAAACACAATGGGAGACGAGCCCGCGCCATGCTGGGAAACGAAGCCACCCAGCTCCTTTTTCCAAATCTCTTTACCGGTCTTTTGATCCAGCCCGGCGAGCCACGACTGCTCCGGCGAAGTCCACCAAATATAAACGCGTTCAGCATCTACCGCAGGCGAAGCGCTGGTGTAAGAGTTGTCCGCGTGCTGACGGAACGCCGCGGTTTCCCACGACTGCTGCCACACCGTCTTGCCAGTGGCAGGGTCGATCGCCAAAAGCATCCGCTTGGCGCTATCTGCCGGCGTACAGGTGATGAACAATTTGTCACCCGCGATCACCGGTGAAGAATGCCCTTTTCCCGGCAGTTCAATCTTCCAGTTATAGTCGGCTTCCGAAAAAAGCGGTGCCAGATTCGGCGCGACGCCGACACCGGATCCGTCGGCCCCGCGGAAACGAGGCCATTCCAGCGTGGGAGCGGCTTGGAGTGTCGTGAAGGCGAATAAAAGAGACAGGGAAAGGAACGAACGCATAGTGCTGAGGGCGGAGATTATCGGTGATCAGTAAATGAGTAGCCAGTATTCAGTGATCGGCTAGCAGGGAATAGAATTAGAAGTGATTAGCAGGGCAACACCGCAAGACGGGGGGTGATCTCACGCTGGGCAGCGCAGAGGACTTCGACGGCATCCCCTCCGGAAGCAGCCAAACGGCCACGCACCGTGCCGAGCGCCAGTTCCGGGGTATTGCAGTCCCGGCTCAGGTGGCCGAGCACCGTCCGGCGCAAATTGAAGCCCAGCAATTCCACCAGTACCGAAGCCGCGGCATCGTTCGAAAGATGGCCGTGGCGGGACATAATACGCTGCTTCACTGACCACGGGCGGCGGGTATCGTTTTGCAGAAGCTTCTCATCGTGATTGGTCTCGATGATCAGGGTGTGCACCTGGCGCACCCGCTCGAAGACGAGCTTCGTGGGAAACCCGAGGTCCGTAAGAAAACCAAGCGATGCAGAGCCGTGGTGCAGGACGAATCCGACCGGCTCGACCGCGTCATGCGGAATGGGAAAACTTTGGATGTCGATGTCGCCCACGCGGAAATCGCTGCCCGTGCTGAAGATGCGCCAGGTGCGTGGCCGCTCCGGAAGACTGCGCTGAAGTGTTTCCGCAGTCAGCCGGTTGCAATAAATCGGGGTGGCAAATTGCTTGCACCAGACATCGAGCCCGCACATGTGGTCGGAATGCTCGTGCGTAAGAAGAATGCCGTCGATCTCCAGGGGATTCACGCCACACTGCTGCAGGCGCAGCACCATCTGTCGCGCACTGAGCCCGCCATCGATGAGCAGGCGCGAGTGGGGCGTCTCGACGAGGGCGCAATTTCCCGCGCTACCGCTACCCAGGATGGTGACATGAAACATTGGGAGGAAGTATGAACATTATCGTGAAAAAAGCGCCAGAGAGGAATGGAGGAAATTGTGCGGGGTTGGGTGCTTTGCTCTCAGCGGTGAGGCTGGCCGCACCGGGCAGTCGGGGCGGATCGCTCGGGACCGATGCGCGGAATCGAATGCGACGCGCAATCCGCGCGAGGCGGATGGAAAAACGTTCAACGCTCAACATTCAACGTCTAAGGAAGAAGCACGCTTCGATATAACATTGTGTTAAGGGTGCGTGAAAAACAATGCTTCCTTGCGCTGATGCAGATTCCAAATCTGCACAGATTCCCGGGTTTTTAAACGTTGAATGTTGAGCGTTGAACGTTGAACGTTTTTCCATCCGCCTTTAAATCCGCTTCAAATCACGCGCCTTCATTCACCCGGACTGTTATGCATCGCACGCGCACTTGCCGGCTGAGGACAGCTACCCCACCGGCTTGTCGCAGATCGTTACTTGATTTGCATTCGACGCAAAGCGACTTTCGCCTCCTTTACAAACAGCATTCAATGATTGCTCGAATCAGATGAAAGCTTACCTTTTTCTATGATCGCGACCAAGAGTCTCTCCGAGCCGGTGAACAAGAAACGCGACGGGCTGCGCATCCTCGCTTCGCGATTTCGTGGGCACGGCGTTTCCAAATCGCAATACGACGTATGGATGGCAAACCTCGGCCCCAGCGATCCCTTGTTGCGCAAGTTTCTGGATGAGAAAATCACCTGGGCCCAATTTCGCACACAATATCGCCGGGAAATATTGCAGGGATTTGGTTACGAAGAACCAAATCAAAAACTGCGCAATAGTGGACAGAAATTCACCCTCCGCCTGCTTAAACATCTCGCTGCGCAGCAACCCATCACGCTCCTTTGCCATTGCGGAAAAGAGGATATGCAGTGCCACCGCCACGTGCTGAAGGAATTGATCGAAACGATGAAGTGAGGCAGGCTTGCCATCACCGCACACCAGCCGCACACTGGTGGCGTGACCGCTCCCCTCCCCCGCCTGGTCCGCGCACTGATCCTGGCTTTTGCTTGGGGCGCTGTTTATCTCGAAAGCGATGGCGCTGAAACTAGTGATCGTTCGCCATGGCTCATGGATGTCTGGCAAACGGAACAAGGCCTCCCGGAAAACGCCGTTAGCGCGATTCTGCAATCCAATACCGGCTATCTCTGGATCGGCACTTTTAATGGACTCGCGCGTTTTGATGGGGTTCGATTTGTGGTTTTCGATTCCAGCAATACTCCGGCTTTGCGGTCCGGCCGAATCACCAACCTTTTCGAAGATGAAGCGGGTGTGCTGTGGATCGGCGAGGAAACCGGTGGCGTCGCTTGTCTCGATAGCAAAGGTTGGCACACCCTCCCGCTGCCCAAGGCATGGCCCGGCGGATCGATTCATGGAATCACGGAAGATGAAACGGGTTCGCTCTGGGTGCTCAATCGCAATGGAATGCTTCTTCGATTGAGAGATGGCTTCATCCTTCCGCAAGCGCCGCGCCGCGGCCGAGGACAAGTCCCGCTAGCCATGCTATATAGGGATCGCTACGGTCGCGCCTGGGTCTTGCGGGAAAGAACGCTATCAATGCTGCACGAAGGAGCGCTCCAGCCCTGGAATCCGCCTCGCGCCGCGGATGCGGAAGTCTTGATGGCGTCACCGAGCGCCGACGGCGGGATGTGGATTTTGAGCGCGGGGCGGATTCGTAAGTGGCGAGGAATTGAGTGTCTGGCCGATCTCGGCACCGGCGACTTGCGCGATGATGATACAGTGACCGCGATTCGCGAGGTGAACTCCGACGAAGTGGTAATCGCCACGATGGCGAGCGGCTTGCATTGGGTCTCAGGTTCACATTCACCGCGGGCACTCGGATGGAGTGAAGGAATGGCCAGCGATTTTGTGAGAGACATCATTCAGGACCGGGAGGGCGATTTTTGGGCAGCAACGGCCGGCGGTCTCGATCGGCTGCGGTTGCGCCGCGCGGAAATGCTCGGACCCTCCCCGCGGTGGCAGGGCAAAGCATTGCGCACAGTTTCGTCGGATCATGAAAACCAAATCTGGATCGGCACCGAAGGCGCGGGAATTTACTCGCTCACGGCATCGGACTCATCTGCGGACGCACCAGCCCCCTCCATCGGCAATCCCTATGTTTGGTCCTCCATCAAAGATAGCACGGGGCGAATTTGGGCGGGAACCTGGGGTGGCGGCCTTTTCCTTCAGCAAGGCGAACGATTTACCGAAGCACCGGGCTGGATTGCTCAGGACAAAATAGTGACGGCGCTTTTCGAAAGCCGCGATGGAACGATCTGGGCAGGAACCGAAAACGGACTCGCTTGTTATCGTGATAACCGCTGGAATTCCATGTCGATAAACGGACAAGAAACGCTAGGATCCATTCGCACAATCGCTGAAGATCAGAAAGGGGCGATTTGGTTTGGCACTTCGGGAGCGGGTCTGGGCTGTCTCAAAGAGAATAAGATGACACTATTTACCTCGCGCGATGGATTACCCAGCGATTTCATCTGGTCACTCTACCCTGATTCGGACGCCAATCTATGGATTGGCACTTTTGGAGGAGGGCTGTGCCGATGGGATGGGCGAAAGTTTACCAGCCTGAGCACGGCGCAGGGTTTGCCTAACAATGTCATCTGCCACATGGAGCAAGATAGCGCGGGCAATTTTTGGATCAGTTCATTCGGCGGCATTTTCCGGGCAGCCAAGATAGATTTGAATCATTGTGCTGATGGAAGCGCCAGTGTCGTTCCTTGTTTGTTACTGGGAAAATCGGATGGATTAGCCACTCTCGAATGTTGTGGAGGATTTCAGCCCGCGGGTGCAAAAACAGCCGATGGAAGGCTCTGGTTTCCCACCAATCGAGGAGTGGCCATTATCGATCCGTCGCGCATCGAACCAAGCGAAACCGCGCCGTCTGTGCTTATCGAATCCATTCGTATCGACGAGCAACCTGGCCGCATCGCTGAAGGTTCGGTCGTCATTCCGCCGGGCCGCCATCGGCTGGAAGTAAACTATACCGGTCTCTCCTTTGCGGCGCCGGAAAAGGTGCGATTTCGCCACCGGCTCGCGGATTTTGATCCGCAATGGCGAGACGCGGGAAATCAAAGGCAGGCAGTGTATAGTTACTTGCCGCCAGGGAACTACCGGTTCGAAGTGAAAGCATGCAACGGCGACGGCGTATGGAGTGCCGCGACCGCCGGGCTGGCGATCACCGCACAACCGCACTTTTGGCAAACCTGGTGGTTTTACATTGCCACCGCCGCGTTGGTGACTGCGTTACTTGCTGGCCTTTATCGCATTCGGATCGGCCACTTGCACGCAGTTGAGCTGCTCCGGTTGCACATCGCGCGCGACCTTCACGATGAAATCGGAAGTAATCTCGGCAGCATCGCTCTGCTCTCAGAAGCGATGGAGAAAAATCCGAAGGCGGTGTCTCCCGGCGAAATCCGCAAAATCGCCGCGCACACCGTGGAGATGATGCGGGAAATTGTCTGGTTAACAAATCCTGCGCACGATCGGCTCAGCGAGTTGGTCCCGCGGATGCGCGAGATCGCGCGGCACATGCTCAATGGAATGACCTATGATTTTGAATGCCGCGATTTGCCCGAGGAATTGCTGCTGCCGCCGGCGTGGCGTCATCATTTCCTGCCGATTTTTAAGGAATCTCTCCACAACGCCGCGCAGCATTCCCGTGCCGAACGCGTGCAGATTTTGCTGCGATCAGACCGCCGTTATTTGGAATTGATCGTGGAAGACGATGGCTGCGGATTCGACCCCGCGGAGATCGTGCCCGGCAACGGCCTGCTCAATCTTAATCGACGTGCCCAGGAAGCTGGCGCGGAGCTGGAAATCGCTGCACAGACCGGGCGCGGAACCAAGGTGGCTCTGCGTCTTAAACTCCCGTAATCTCGGGATGGCGCAGCGCAGATGCCAAGGCTAGGATTTAGCGAGCCCGCATCATCCCCTCTTTCTTGTCTTCCCGATGAATTCCGATCTCCCTTGCTCCACGGTTTGGCTGGTGGAGGACAACGCGGTATTTCGCAAAACGCTGGGGAAGCTTCTCGACGCAACCGCGGGACTGAGTTGCCCGCACACCTTTGGCAACGCTGAACAAGCCCTGAGATCACTGCACACCTCTCCGGCGCCAAATCTGGTGTTGATGGATATTAATTTGCCGGGAATGAATGGCATCGCCGCGGCCCGCAAGTTTAAGGAGATCGCACCGGATACCTTGATTTTGATGCTGACCGCTTTTGAAGATAACGATCGCGTATTCGAAGCGATTTGCGCTGGCGCCAACGGCTATCTTTTAAAAGCAGCGCCGCTCGACTCGATTGTCTCCGCCATTGCGGAAGCTCGAAATGGGGGAGCCCCCATGAGCCCTTCCATCGCGCGCAAGGTCCTGGCCATGTTTGGACGCTTCGGCGGCGCACAAAGTCACGGCGAAAAAGTACAACTCACTCCTCGCGAACAGGAAGTCTTGCATGCGCTCGCGGAAGGGTTGTCGATGTCAGAGATTTCAGGAAAGCTGAACATTAGTTATCACACCGTGGACACGCATCTGCGGCACATTTACGGCAAGCTGCACGTGAGAAGCGCCACCGGCGCGGTCGCGAAGGCCGTGCGGGAAGGCTTGGCCTAGAATGCTAACTTGCGCGCCGTACGCCGCACCAGCGTACCCATAGCCGGCGATAAATACCTTCAAGGGCTCGTGCGAAGGATTTCGGATCGCGCAGAGACGACCCCTCCACCCTCCCGCGCAGCGAAGAATGTAGTTCCTTCAATCGTGGAATGTCTTTCGCCAGAGAGACGGCGATCGTGCGGTATTGCTCACCGGATTCCGCAACCAGGTCTCCCAAGTGCAAATTAAAGAGAAGACTCCGCGCGGCGCGACCAACTGCTGTGCGCCCGGCCAGCGTCACCACAGGCACTCCCATCCACAGCGCATCGCACGAAGTGATGCCCCCTCCATACGGAAACGGGTCAAGCGCAATATCGACTCGCTGCAAGCACGCAACATAGTCTTTCCACGGCTGGTGGGCGACCATTTCCAAACGGCTCGCCGAGAGGCCACGATCTCTCAGTTTTTGCAAAACCTTTTCGCGCGGCGAGCCCTCGGGTACATTGAGCAACAATCGCGAGTCCGGCAGCGCCTCGAGGATATCCAGCCACAGTTCCAGCGCCTCAGTTGAAACCTTGGCATAGTTATTCAAGCAACCAAACGTGATGAAACCGGCCGACGAAGCTGGGAGGGGCGCCGGCACCGGCGTTGGCTCGAACGGCTCGTAACACCAATAGCTTCGGGGCAAATACGCCGTTTCCTCTCCATAGCTCTCCAAATTAAGAATCGGATCGAGAAATGGATCACTCAGCCGGTAATCCATGGTATGCAGTCCCGTCGTGCCACAATAGCCAAGATAGCAAATCTGAATGGGCGCAGGCTTGCGCGCGAAAAGCAGCAGGCGATTTCGTGCGGAATGCAACGCCAAATCGACGAGGATGTCGATCCCATCCGCACGAATCATCGCAGCGGCCTGCTCGTCGGAAACGCCAATCAAATTTCGCCAGTGATGAGCAGCGCTTTGGAACTTTAAAGTAACACCATCCGGATTCAGCACATTGGAATAACAAAACACTTCCACTTCCTCGCGGTCATGGTTTTGCAGAAACGGAAACACACTGCTCCCCGCAACGTGATGACGAAAATCCGGAGATACATAGCCGATTCGCAAACGGCGGCCAGGTTTCGGATCGTTTTCATGCCTTTCCAGAAATCGCTTTAATGATTCCGCATGCATCCGATCCCATTCCCTGGCTTCTTTGAGAATCGCCGGACCATCATAACCAGGGTGATAGTAAAGAGTGAGCAAGTAATTGCTATGGGCTTCAATATTTTCGGGATCGAGCTCGATGGCACGCCGATATTCCTGCACCGCCGAATCAATTTCGCCCAAGTCCTTGAGCACATTGCCGAGTCCGTTGTGGCTCTGCGCATGATGCGGATCGATTCGCAACGCTTCCCGGCACGCTTCGGCCGCCTCATCCAGCCGGCAAGAAAGCCGCAGGGCGTTTCCTAGATTGTAGTGCGGTTCGACCGATCCGGGCTGTAGACGGACAGCCTCCCGGCACGCAGCGATCGCTTCCGGCAATTTCCATTTTGTTTGCAGAACGACGCCGAGGTTATTCCAGGCGCCGGCGTAATCCGGATCTAGTTCGATGGCCTTTCGGTACGCGGCTATCGCCTCGTCAAGCAACCCTTTGTCCGCCAGTGCGCTTCCCAGATCATTTTGGGAATGCACATGATCAGGCCGCAAGGCAAGCACGCGGTGAAACGAATCAATGGCTTCGTCTAGTTGTCCCTTTCCGTGCAAGGCACACCCCAACAAGTAATGAGCTTCCGCGTAATCTGGGCGCAGCGCAATTGCCCGGCGACTTGCGGCAATGGCATCATCGAAGCGTCCGCACGTTTCGAAAGCAATGCCGAGATTGAATAAACCTTCCGGGTATTGGGGATTGCAGTGCAATGCCCGGGCGTATGCCGCCATTGCCTCCTCCGTCCGATCTACGGCCAGCAAGGCGTTGCCAAGATTGTTATGTGCTTCAGCGAAATCCGGAAGATGGCGAATCGCGCGCTCATAGGCCTCCACCGCTTCCGCATAGCATTTCTCCTCGTGGAGAACGTTTCCCAGATTGTTATAGGCAACTCCGAATTCGGGTTTGAGAGCAACGGCGTGGCGAAACTCCACGAGCGCTTCCTGGTTTCTCCCAAGCGAATGCAAAGCGCTTCCAAGGTCGCTATGCGCTTCCGCATAAGCCGGTTCAAGCTGGACCACACGCCGGAGCAACTCGGCGGTCACCTCCGGCCGGCCCATCTGGCTGGCCAGGATGGCCAACAGGTGCAAGGCTTTGAGATTGTTCGGTTCGAGGTGGAGGACCGATCGATAGATGGCCTCCGCTTCCGCAAGACGACCCGCCTCCTGATGCTGAACCGCGAGTTGAATGCGCTCGTCGATGGGCGAAGGCGCGTTCATCTGTTACTTTATTTGAACCACCACCGGCGGTCCGGCATTTCCGAAGCGATCCACCGCGCGAATCGCCACGGCGGCAACTCCGTTCGCAAGCGGAATGGATTCCGTGGCCGCAGGCAAAAGACGATACCGCCAAACTTCACCTGTCTTTTCCTGAACAGCCCACCAGCGGGCCGGGTCATCGCCTGTCGATTTCCAAGTAACACGGCTCTCTTCACGTGCGGCGCGAGGCATCGCCGGCAACTGAGCTCCAAGCCACGGACACGCCGGTACCAAAGCCGGCTCGACATAAGGCCCTTCCTTCAAACGGCCATCAATTCCGCCGGCATCCTTCATCAGACTTTTCGCATCCCAAAAAACCTGGCCGGCGGTGGAGTTGCGGGCATTTCCATTCGGAAGACCGCGCGTGATCTCAAGTTCCCGAATGATTTCTTCCGCGGGTCGCTGAGCACCGATCCGCTCAGTCGCAATCCCCGGCCACACATGGCGGCCCGCCCGGCTTTGGCCTCGCCACCACTCAAAAAGCACCGGAAAACTCTGCGCCGCAGGCGCAATCGGCCAGTAAAGCTGAGGCGACAAGTAATCGCACCACCCTTCCTGCAGCCATCGTCGTGAATCAGCATGTAACTGATCATAGGCATCGAGCTTGGCCTCAATCGTTTCCGGCACGTGTGGACGCCAGATGCCAAAAGGGCTGATGCCAAATTTCACCCAACTCTTCTCCGCTTTGATCGCGCGATAGGTGCTTTCCACGAATTGATTGATATTATCCCGCCGCCAATCGCCGCGGGATAACTTGCCGCCACCCGCCTGATAGCGCTGCCAGCTTCCGTCATCCGGAAAGGGAATCACCGTTCCCGATTTGTCCTTCGAGGGGTAGGGATAAAAGTAGTCATCGATGTGAATGCCATCCACGTCGTATCGTCGCACGACATCGAGGATCACGTTTCGAATGTACTCCCGCGCAGCAGGCTCGCCGGGATCAACCAAAAGCAAGTTGCCATAGGGACGAATCCACTCCGCGTGCCGATGGGTGACGTGGTTTTCCGATGCCGATGCGTTTAGTGAAGTGAGCGCTCGAAACGGATTGAACCAGGCATGCAATTCCAAACCACGCGCGTGCGCCTCCGTGATCGCCCATTCCAGCGGGTCGTACACAGGCGAGGGCGGCTGGCCCATTTTACCTGTGAGAAACGCCGACCACGGCTCGATTTTCGACGCGTACAGCGCATCGCTCGATGGACGAATCTGAAGAAGAATTGCATTGAGCTTCAGATCCACCGCCCGATCCAAAATCGCGCGCAACTCCGCCTTTTGCTGATCCGCCGAAAGCCCGGCCTTCGAAGGCCAATTCAAATTGAAAACCGATGCCACCCACACTCCGCGAAACTCCCGGGCGATTTCAGGCGGCAAATCCGCCGCTTTCGTCGGAATCGAAAACAACGCCCACGTAACTAGCGTTATGGCGAGGCGATTGAAAAAATGGGGAGTCACAAAAAGCGAAATGTGATGAAATAGAGATATCACGTATGATTCAAGGCATCGTGCCAATCTTAAAGCCTTCGCAAGTATTTCAATGGTTTCAGGCGAAATATGGCCGGCCCACCCCGGCACAGGAGGAAGCCTGGCCGCTCATTCGTCGGGGCAAAAATGTGCTCATCGCTTCTCCCACCGGCACCGGCAAAACGTTTGCCGCATTTCTTGCAGTGCTTGAAGGATTGTCCGCGGATTTCGAAAAAGGAGAACTTCGCGACAGCATTCAGTGTGTCTATGTGTCGCCGCTGCGCGCACTCAGTTACGATCTGGAAAAAAACCTCCGCGCACCGCTTCACGAGATCTACGGCCCCCAGCCACCCATCCGAGTCGAGCTGCGCTCCGGCGATACCACCTCCAGCCAGCGCGCCCGGCAGTTTACCAAGCCGCCCCATATTTTGCTCACCACCCCGGAAAGCCTGTGCCTGCTGCTTTCGCAAGAAAAATGGCTCCCGTTGCTGGCCACCACGCGCTGGCTGATCATCGACGAAATCCACGCGCTCGCGGGAAACAAGCGCGGTGCGCATCTGGCCCTGAGCGTGGAGAGATTGGATCGCTTGCGCTCGAGTCGTATCGCGGCGAGCGAGCGGCAAATGCAGCGCGTCGGGTTATCCGCGACGATCTCGCCTCTGCCGGAAGTCGGACGTTATCTCGTGGGCACGCACGGCGAGTGCGAGATCGTCGATGCCTCCGCGAAAAAGAAACTGGAGCTGAGCGTGTACACCCCGCTGCGCAAAGAGCCGTACCCGCCGTCCGGCTTCACCGGTGAACGGCTCGTGCGCGAATTGGGCACGCTCATCAAGAAGCACCGCACCACGCTCGTATTTTGCAATACGCGCTCCGGCGCAGAAGCCACCACTTTTTGGCTGCGCGAAAATTTCCCGGAAATTGCTGCGCAGATTGAGTGTCACCACGCTTCGCTCGAGCGGGAAGTGCGGCGCGACGTGGAAGATCGGTTAAAGCGTGGCGAGCTCCGCGCCGTCATTTGCTCGACGAGCCTGGAGCTTGGCATCGATATCGGTTCCGTCGATGTGGTGGTGATGCTCGCCACGCCGAAAGGTGTGAGCCGCGCGTTGCAGCGAGCGGGCCGCGCCGGACATAACATTCATGCCGTGAGCCGCGGTATTCTCATGGCGACGAATGTGAGCGATCTGGTGGAGGCTTGCGCTACTGTGCGCCTCGCGCGCGGCCATCATCTCGATGAAGTGCAAATCCCGCATGCGCCGCTCGATGTGCTCGCGCAACATTTGGTGAGCATGGGGTGCGCGGGCCGATGGGAGCGCGGTGACGCCTTCGACCTAGTGAAGCGCGCGCTGCCTTACGCGGAGCTTTCGGTGGAGGAATATAACGATGTGCTGGATTACCTGGCGGGGGGCGGCAAATCGTTGCGCCAGCAATATACGAATGTATTTGGAAAAATTGATTTAGATGACGAGGGATTCGAAACGCGCCAGGGTGTAGTGCGCCGCGAATTTCTGCAAAATATCGGCGTCATTCCGAGTGTGGGCAGCGTCCTGGTCCGATTGAAAAACCGATCTCTCGGATCGGTGGAAGAAAGCTTCATTCGCCAGCTCACCGTGGGCGACGTTTTCATCATCGCAGGGCGTCCCGTGCGCATCGAGCGGGTCACACAGATGGAAGCCTGGGTGGCGCGCGCGGATGGCGAATTGCCCACGGTGCCCCGATGGAATGCGGCGAAGATGCCGCTCTCGACCCGGGTGTGCGAAGAGATCATCGAGTTTCGCGCGGGACTTAAGGAAATCGTTTCTGCGCAAAAGGACAATGCAGTACACGATCCCGCCGCGTGGATCCACGACCGCCTCGATTGTGGGAAAGCCAATGCGGATATCATCTGGAGGATTCACGCAGCTCAACTGGCTCTTTCCGAAATTCCCACGGCGGATTTTTTACTTGTGGAAGAACATCTGGAGTATCCGCGAGATCATCTTCCCGAAGAAGCCGCACCCAAGAATGCCAAATCCCGCCGAAAACGCCGGACCAGCCAAGGCGAACCACACCAGGCGGCTCCCAATACTCCTTTGGCGCGTCACTATTTTTTTCATTCCCTCATCGGTCGCGCGGCCAATGACGCGCTCGCGCGCGTAGTCTCGCTGCGTCTCAGCAAGCTGCGCGGAGGCAATGCGCTCGCGACGCCTCATGACTATGGATTCGTGCTCAGCGTCACGCCACGGCAGCACATCGCCGAGGCGGACCTTCCGGCGCTGTTCAGCGCGCGCGGATTCGAAGCGGAGCTGGACGCGTCGCTCGCGAATTCGGATATGATGAAATACCATTTTCGCAACGCCGCTCAGACCGGGCTCATGGTTTACCGGAACTTTTTCGATCAACAGAAACCAATGCGCAAGCTGGCATGGTCGGCCGAAGTTATTTTCAATGTTCTCCAACGCTACGAACCCGATCACGTGCTGCTCCGCGAGGCACGGCGTGAGACATTTCACACGTTTGTGGACGTGCCCAGCGCGCTAGCGTTTCTGGACGCACAGGCCCATCGCCCTTTTCGCTTGCGAAAAGTGGCGTACGTTCCTCCTCTTTCCTTTGCCATGTATGCCACGAAAATCAAAGAAGCGCTGATGGTGGAAGATCCCTACGAAACGATGGAGCGGCTTTACCGGATGTGGTGGGATGAAGCGCAGGGGGAGAACGCACGTGAATAGGTTTCGTTGTATAACAAAGCGCGTGGGTGGGGAGAGGCTTCAAACGCAACTCTCAACTCTCAACTCTCGACTTTCAACATCCAACGACGGCGCCACGAAGTGGCATACTAAGCTTGTAGCACACGGTTCAGGGCTGGGTGATTCCATACTACGTTGCGAATGAGAAACGCGCCTGTGCTTGAGATTGCAGACGGCGTTTGGATCGATGCGCGGCGCGCGGTGTGGCTGGAGCACGAACAGACGCTGGCGGTGGCGGATCTGCATCTCGGATATGCCTGGGCGCATCGGCATGCGGGACAGTTGCTTCCGTTGACTGCGGCAGAAACGACGGTGGCACGTCTCACTGCTCTCGTGGATCACTATGCTCCGCGCCAGCTAGCGATCCTGGGTGATATCGTCCACGCTGCTGTGCCGGTGGATGCGCTGGAAAACGAGCTCCGGCAGATATGTCGTGAATTTGAGGGGCGTCTCAAACTGCGGCTTGTCGCGGGAAATCACGATCGAGCACTTGCCCCGATGTTGAAAAGCTGCGGCATTGATGCAGAGCTGCTCCGATCCCTCCAGACAGGCCCCCATTTGTTAATTCATGGAGACGAAGCGCCGGGCAAAGAACCGCAGGACCTTTTCGAAAAAGCAACTGAGCAAGGCGGCGGTATCATCATGGGCCACGAACATCCAGCCATCCGCGTAAGCGACGGCATCACCAGCGTGAAATGTCCGTGTTTCTTGTTTGCGCCGGGATTGCTCGTTCTTCCGGCTTTTTCAGATTGGGCGGCGGGTGCAAATGTCCGAGGAGGAAAATACCTTTCCCCTCTCGCCAACGCCGCCAAATTTCGCGATGCCTACGCACTGCTCAATGGAAAGCTGCTCGCCATGCGCCTATGAGGCGGAAGCTATATTCTATTTACTGGTGACCGCTTTCCCTCCGCCAATCTTCCACAGGTGGCCGTCCGTCCTCACGAAGAGCATCTCATCAGCCACGGCATAGGAAGCGAGGCTGCGCTCTTCGAGCGAATTCTTCGACAAAAGCTGATACGTCTTGCCGGCCTTCACTACGAAACCGTCCCCCGTCTCGTTCTGAAAATAGATGCGACCCTCTGCCGCCATGGGCGAAGCAGAGAAGCCGCCACCGAGGCGTTCGCTCCAGTGCGCTTCGCCCGTTTTGGCATCAGCGCAGGTGGCAACGCCCCCATCCGATACATAGTATAACTCATCGCCAACCACGATCGTCGAAGGCGTGCAGGGCGCTCCCTTTCGCTGCGTCCAGGCAATATTGGACGACGTGGCGTCTCCCTGCGCTTTCTCCGGATTGACCGCATATAACACGGGCGCATCGAAACCTGAGCTCAAAAACAGCAATCCATGTGCAAATACGGGGCGAGGCACTACCGAATAGCCTTCCCCATAACGGACCCGCCAGATTTCATGACCATCCCGCGGATCGTACCCCCCCACAAACCCACTGCACGGACTGATTACTTGTTCCTGTCCGCCAATCGTAATCCCCAGCGGCGTGCAAAATGAGAAGGTCTTCTTAGCAGCTGTTTGCCGAGGCGTTTTCCAGCGGACCTCGCCGCTCTGCGCAGCCAGCGCAACGAGGAATGGATCTTTGTCCCCATCGCACCCAAAGATCAGCTCACCGTCAAGTAACAGAGGCGACCCGCCATTTCCGTGCACGGGAGAATATTTTAAGCTCCCCTGACGCCACACGACTTTGCCCGCGAGGTCGAGCGCCGCCGTACCCATGTGGCCAAAGTGGACATACAACCGGTCGTCCGTCACGATCGGCGTCGCACTGGCGGGAGAGTTTTTCGTATGCATCTTGGCGACGCTCGCCGGGTCGGGACGAAAGACTTCGGAATCCCAAAGCAAGTGTCCGTCCGCAGCGTCGAAGCACAAGGCGCGCAATGTCACGTCGGAGCTGCCGCTATCCGGCACCGCGCTCGTCAAATAAAGTCTCCCCTTTGCGAGCACGGGAGATGACCAGCCATGCCCGGGAACCTCCACTTTCCAGGCAACGTTCGAGGTTGCGCTCCATTCCACCGGCACATTTTTGGCCTCCGAAATCCCCTGCCCGAGCGGTCCGCGAAATTGTGGCCACGCGCTTTCGGCAGCGCCGGTCGGATGGGCTGCCTGGAAAAGGAAGATTGCAGGCAGGAAGAGGGAAAATCGAAATGGACTCATGAGCAGCGGTTCAGGTTGCGGATACCTCTACTCAACTCGCCGCCGGAAAGCACCTTTGAATGTTTGCTTCACTGAGCTTCAGGGGATGGCCGGACGTCGAAGTGCTTCTGCAGGGATGCCTTTTTGGGAGCAATGGCCTTCGGGATTTTCAACAGTTCCTCGATGGCCGGTTCATCGCCGCCGTGTCCGGAGGCCCCATTTCCCAGACACATGATGATCGCCTCGCTCCTCCCGCGCACATGCAGCTTCTCGTAAATGTGCCGCAAGTGAACGCATACCGTGTCGTAGCTGATGCCGAGATGCGCGGCGATTTCCTTGTTCCCAAAACCCCGGCAGAGCTCCGCGAGCACTTCCTCTTCTCGCGCAGAAAGGTTCACATTCTTTTCCGGGCTCTGGAGCGGCACTTGAAACGTCTGCACCACGCGGCGGGCGATTTCCCCCGTCATGGGGGCGCCTCCCGCCAGCACCTCGGTGATTGCCCTGAGAAGCTCCTCCCGTGTGGCACGCTTTAACAAGTAACCACTCGCTCCTGCCTTCAGCGCTCCGAAAATCAAGTCGTGATCATTATACACCGTCATCATGATTACCTGGAGCGCGGGGATTCGTTGTTTCAGCCGTGCCGTGCAGGTGATTCCCGATTCACCCGGCAGCCGGATATCCATCAGGACCACATCCGGACGCAAGGCAGGGATAGACGCCATGGCCTCCTTGCCCGTGGCGCAGGTGCAGATGCATCGGTATTCAGGGGACGCGTCGATCCACTTTTGCACGGTCTCTCGCACATTGCGGTCATCGTCCACGATCGCGATCGTGTTCATGCGACGGGAAGAAGCAGGCAGAATTGCACCAACGTTCCTCCCTTGGGCCGCGCTCGCACATCACAAAACCCGTGCACGGAAACGAGCCGCTCTCGCAGATTTTCCAAGCCGTGACCGGCGTCCGGCGCGCCTTTCTTGGGAAAACCACGTCCATCGTCCGCAATGGTAATCACCAGTTGCATGCCGCGCACAGCCACGCGAAACCCAATCATCGCAGGTGCGGCATGGCGTGCCGCATTATGCACCGCTTCCTTCACCGCGAGAAAAAGGTTGTGCCGCACATCCGGCCCAAGCGCAAGATTGGGGAGTCCGTGCTGGATTTCTATCTGGCAATTCAATCCCACGATGGAAGCGTACTCTTCGACAAAGCCCGCCAGATAACTAGCCAACGACCTCAAGGTGTCCTTCCGGGGATCAACCGTCCACACAATCGTATCCAGCGCGTGCAGGGAGGCAATTGCCTTCGCCTGAATTTCCCGGAAACTTCGGGCCGTGGCGTGATAATCCATCAGCACTTCTCCATCGCCCGCCAGCATGCTCAGCTCCGTGAGCGAAGCTCCGAGATCATCGTGCAAATCCCGGGCAATACGTCGTCGCTCTGCCTCGCGCACTTGCTGTATTTCGAGTGAACCCATTTCCTGGCGATGGCGAGTCCGCGGCCATCTTGCCAATACCGCACCACCCAGCGCCGCCAAGAGCAGCGCCGCAAGCGCCGGGATGATTTGCCACGAATCGCTTCGCGGTTCTGCGAGATCTCTATTTCTGAAGCGAAGTGCGGATCTGGGAAGCGCGGCCAGTGATTGATCGCTCAAGGGATTTACCTGATGATCCGCCGAGGAAGTGGGGGCTGAAACAGACGCGCTGGAGGCTGCGAGCGAGTTTAGCGAAGTTTCTTTTACCGCCGGCGCGGCGGTATCCAGTGGGGGTGCGGAGGCAGAGCTCGAGGCAACCGCCGCCGAAGCGCAAAGCCCTAAAAGCCGTGACTTCTGGGATGTCATGGAGGGGGGACTTCAAGGTGTGGATGTTGCAGGATTTGAATTTGCAGCCGTCACCGGCCGCCGCACCACTGACGCATCCCTCAATCGCTCAGGAAAAGCCCCGCAGTTACGGGATTTGTCTGGGGGTTTTTGGAAAATCACGTCACTGTGGCACGTACGGATCGAAGCAGGGTGGAAACTTTGCCGTAGGTTGCAAAGTTTGAGGAGTTTCCAAACCAATGACAACCCCATTTCTTGGTACCGGCACTCGCATTCAGCTGTGGTCATCTCCAGCATCTCGGTTTCGGTATAAAATAACTAGGTCTGGTAATACTCCGTCCCTCTTGAGGCTGCTACGACTGGCTTTTGGCATTCCGCCAAATCCTCGGAACCATGAATCCTCCCTGCATCGCAAGTAGCTATCCACGAATCTTCACCTCTAAGCCGCATCTGCTGGCTTCGACTCACCGCCAATTCCTCTGGCTGACAACCATCACCCTGCTGTTATGCAATTCTGTAGAATTGCTGGCCCAAAGCGCTCAGGATTTCGTTACTTTTCATTACAATCGCCAGCGCAACGGCTGGAAAAACAATGAGATCGCCCTCACTCCGGGAACCGTGAGCAGCAACGATTTTGGTGAAGCTTGGAATTCACCTCAATTTGCCACGGCCACAGTCGGCGGCGTCGTGCATCAGCCTCATGTTTACGCCACACCCCTCTATGTCGATAGCGTCACTCTCACGGGTGGCACTTATTCCGGGCAGACATTTAGCGTCGTCTTTGCCTGCACGAGCAATGG
>FTBG01000692.1_pt1 | contig 28687 bp, 26 predicted proteins | sample 1639311 | NCBI WGS metagenome assembly FTBG01 (sample SAMEA3914864, study PRJEB12502) | metagenome | biome: forest; material: soil | place: USA | collected 2012-03-12 | depth 0.3 m | reverse complement strand
AGGCCTGCCAGCATTTCCGCCAGGGGGCGGAGGTGGGGGAGGCGGAGGCGGCGGACCAGGCGGAGGCCCTCCTCCGGCAGTCCCGCCAGGCCATCCACCGTCGGCACCGGCCGCGCCTGGCGTTTCCGGCACGGCCTCCGCTGAGGGCATCGATGCCGTTTGCTTCATGCCCGGCGACGTTCCGGCGACATGCACAATGGCCGTCGGCTTTGGCATCATCGGCGGTCCGGCCGGCATCGGCACGTATAGCATTTCAGGCCCTGGAACACCGGGCACGGATGCCCTCGGCACGGCATTCCCTGGCTCGGCGCCAAGCTGTGAATTTACGGCCGTCACCGTCACGCCAGGCGCGCCCATTACTTACACGATCACCTATAACATCGGCGGCCATACTTACACCGGCACGGCGACCTATACTTTTCCGCCGTATTGCTCGACGACGACCTCGATTCCGACCGGACCTTAAACCGCGGCGCCGATGCTCTTCATTTGGTTTTCATTCGGCCCTGACAGCCTCGGCCTTCGCGCCTCGATCGCGTCGGCCAGGCGCTTTGCCTCCTCGCCTGGCGATGCTTTTGTCGTCGCCGAGGAAGAGGGAAATCCGATAGTGCCAACGATCCGCGCCGAGCTCGCCGGCCAGGGCGTGCTTTTCCTTCGCCGGCCGCCGGCGCGAAACTTGAACGGCTCGAGGGCGGCCGTCGTCTCGATCGCCGACACGATGCTCGTCGCGATGAATCAGACCCGGCAGGAAACCGTCTGGAAAATCGATTCCGACACGCTCGTCTTTTCGCGCGCCTGGCGCCATTTGCTCGAGCTCTGTCTGTGTGACCTTGTCGGCGGCGATCACGTCATGCGGCCAGGCGCCGCGGCGCTCGGCATGGCCTACATGATTCGGCGCGTCGCGCTTTTGAATGCGCGCGCCCTCTTACTCGAGCGCGCCGACTTTTCGGCGATCGCCTGGCCGGAAGATGTAGCGATCACGTCGAGCGCGCTCGAGGCCGGCGCCAGGGTGAATCTACGGCCAGCCGGCGAGTGGATTGCCTGGAGCTATTCCGCCGAGGCTACGCCCGAAAAATATGGATCCTTCGACGTCGTCTCATTCGGCAACCGCGCGCTCATTCCAGGGCCGCCAGACATGGTCGACCAGGACCGGCGACGGATTGCCGGCGAGGCAATGGCCGATTGCCTGGCGTGGCGTCTGGCGCGTGCCCGGCCCGCATAATTGACAGCGGCCGCGTTTGCAAATGCCGCCGTCAAATCCCGCGACTCCTAGTCTTGTCGTCAATCGCCTCGCGCCCGCGCCTGGGCAGACGGTGATTCCCGTCGACGGCCAGCTTTATTTCACGAACCCGGCCGACCTCGACGCACTTCTCGCGCCGATCAGTGCATCCATTGCGGCGATCACTTCCTTCGCGACGGCCAACCCCGATTTTGCGACGACGTTCTCGACGCTCACGTCGCAAATCTCGGCCCTCAATACGACAGTGGCCGCCAACGGCGCCAGCATTGCGAACCTTACGCCAGACGTTCAGACGCCGACGTTTACCGCTGGCGTCGCGACGGTGACGCTCACGAAGCCGCGGACATTTATTTCCATCCCGACCACTTCGCCAAACACCGCGTTCACGGTGAAGTTGAACGAGGGAGCTAAACAAGACGGATGGGAGGTTGTCGTTTACTACACCAAGACGACGACCGCCGGCGGGAGTTTTACTTCAAGCGCAAGCGTTGCGCTCAAGGACAGCACGGGAGCAACGACGTATGCACTAATGAACGGCCAAGGGTTACTCGGCTCGTATCACTACTATGCAGTTTTCCGCTGGGATGCCGCTACGGGAAAATGGATACGCACAGCCGCTTGGGAATCCGGCAATACAAACTCGTCTGGAGGCACAGCCCCGCTCAATGCGGGACAGGCTTGGTCTTACAGCGTAGGAAACATCGGGGGCGGTTTCGGTCTTGTAAAAACCAACGACGTTTGGTTTCAGAATCCTCCTGTCACTAAGGCTTTCGACTTCGACCTCAACAACGGGACGAACGCCTACGCCGTACTTATCCCAGACACGACGAAAACGCTCGCCGATCACGACACGATTAACGTCACCGTTCAGGATTTCACCGGCTCGAGTTACACGCTTCCGGCGACGGGATATTACGAACTCAACGTCGACGGCGCCGGCGTAGCGTCTGGTAATACCGGAATTTCCGCAGCTTCCCTAAACGCCGGCGACGTTTTCGCCGCGCTCGCGACCGCAGTAGAAACCGACCTCCTCTCCCTTCCGCCTGTCGCCTATTCGTTTTGGGATGGAACGGCGTGGAATCTGGAAATCATCAATGGAGTCGGATCCTCGAGCGGCATTAGCATTTGGTCTAACTCAGGCCAACTAATGACCGCAGGTTATCTGATCGCCTCCGCCGACGGATCAAACCCGCTCACAGGATGGACGCTCGGAACCGATGGAAACATCTTTTCCACGCTGGAAATCATCCTGGCGCCCTCTCGAGGCTATAGAATTTTGGACGTGCAACTAATCCCGCGCGTGCTTGGAAGCGGCTACGGCACAGTGGGTGCAACGCTCGGAAACTGGAACTCCCCGATGACCGTTTCGAGCGACTCATGGGGCGATCTTTTGCAGTTTGGTTACACGGGATTTTCGACCGGCGCCGACGTGAAATCCCTCGTGAATAACAGCCCCGATATTGCCCCCGAAACAGGCGTGCTAAATCTCGACTACCCGTCCGGCTCCTCCATTTATGCGAGCCTCGCAGGGAGCGCGGATATGTCGACGCAGCAATTTGCGACGCTCCGCGTCATCGCAGATTTCAAATAATAACAATATGCCCGCACCTACCGTTCCAATCTCTGGCACCATCATCGACCCGGCATTGAATGCCGCAAACATCGTTCTCGGCGCGCCCCGCGCCATTTTCGCCCCGTGGTCAAATGGGGTGAAACAAATCTGGAAAAACCCGAACGGCCAGACGCCGCAGCAAGTTCTAAATCAGCTCGGAATCAGGGCCGCCAGCGTGATGGCTGCAAGCGCGCAGCTTGTTTCTCTCTTCAACACTTACGGCGATGACTCATTGAAAGCGGACGTCGCCGCCGTTGTGGCGCTCGTAAAACCGTTCACCGTGAACAACGACGGCACCGTCACCGTAAATAGCTAAGTCGCCGGCAGACGCGAAAGAATCACCCCGAAAGCAGAAAGGCCGAGCGATGGAATCGCCGAAAACTTGGAATCTAAATAGCTTGCTTCAACTTATCGCGATTTGCGCGATTTTGACGGTCGCTAAAATGACCTGGGAAACCGCGCTCAAGGTCGAGGCGATCCGCGCCGGCCAGGTGACGCGCGCCGAGGTGGAGACGCAACTCGCCGACGTACGCCAGCGTTACACCGAAACGCAGACGCGCCTAAACGGTATCGAGGCCCGGCTCGCCGGCCTGGAGAGGCGCGACAAATGAAGGAATCGACGCTCTCGCTCGTGGCGCTTTTGTTCCTGGGCGTCATCGGCCTTTCGTGCGTCGCCGGCGTCTCCTGGCTAGTTCACGAGCGGAGCGACCCCGCCGCGATCGCGATTCTTTCGGGATTCGGCGGAACGGCCGTCGGCGCCCTTTCGATGTACCTTTCGCCGCTTGGCAAGGAACGGCCCGCGGCGCCACCCACAACCCCGACCCCATGAGAACGCACTCCCTAGGTCGCGTCGCTTACGACGCATACAGGCGCGCCGTCGGCGCGAAATCGATCACCGGCGCCCCTTTGCCGACATTTCGCGAGCTCATGGCCGACGAATCGAAGGCGACCATCGTGCGCGCCTGGGAAGAGGCCGGAATTGCCGTCGGAGGCGCCGTCATTCTTTGGATGGCCGAACAGCGCAAAAAGGAACGGCCGGCACCCGAGGCGAGCCCGTAGGATCGCGCCGCAGCTGACACGGTGACCGCCTGGCATGAATCATCGCCGCCTCGCTATCCTCATCGTTTCGCCGCTTTGTTTCCTGGTCGCCCTGGCCGGATGTGCGCACCCGCTCGCACGGCTCGACATGCGCCACGCAGTCATTTCGGCGCCGGATCCCGCGCCCGTCTTGAAAAGTATTTCAGCCGTCGAGAAAAGCGTCTCGGCCGCACAGGCGAGCGCGACCAGGGCGAAGGCCGACGCCGACTTAATCCCGGCCAGGACGGCCGCAGCGAAGGCCGCCGAGGCCGCATTGAAGGCCGAGCTCTCGACGACCGCCGGCGAGCTCGAGGCCGCGCAACTCGATTTGCACGAAAGCGACGTCGAGCTCGGCTCGCTCAAGTCGCAAATCCAGGCAAGCGAGGCCGAGAAAGCCGATTTCGTCTCGAGTTACAAGACGGCCGCGAAAAAGGCCGACACGCTCGCCGACAAGGCGGCCGTTTTGCAAAGTGACGTCTCAGCCTGGCAACATCGTGCGCTTGCCCTCGGCGCGCTTGTGGCGCTCGTCGTAGCCGTCGGCGTGGCGTGGCTCGCGATCCGCCTCGGCTTCAAAATCCCGTTTCTAACTGCGGCAGCCGCGGCCGTTTGACAGCGGAGGCCATTTCGAAATGGACACTCAACTTTCAGCGATCGAAAGCGCCGCCGCCTCAAAACTCGCAACCGTCGAGACTGAAGTGAAGGGCGACGCAATAAATGCCGCGCGAGCCATCATCTCAGGAGCAAAGGCAAAAATCGCCGAAGCCGAAACCGTCGTCGAAAACGCGGCCGGCCAGGCGAAATCGGAAATCACCAAGACGATCACCCTCGAAGTCGGCCGGCTTGAGGCCTACGTCGCGAAGATCCGCGAGGCACGCATTGAGGCGCTTTCGTGGAAAACGCGGTTTTTCGTGCTCCTGGGCCTTCTCGCGCTCGGCCTCATCGCCGAGGGCATTTTCGGAAAGTAAAACCCGGATCCGCTCCTATGGCAGAATGCCAACTTTATCGGCAAACCGGCTTTTCTAAAAAGGCTGCCCGAGAACTGGCGCGCAGAAAATCCGCTCAATGGCTGAACGGCAAATTTCCGAGGCGATGAAACTAGCATCCTCGCTTCCCTGGGCGCCGGAAATCGACGGCGTCGATTTAGTCATCCGCAACGTCACCGGGACGTGTTTCGGCGGCGATCACGACACCGGCGACAACGGCCAGACGGAAAGCGGAATCCCGACGGCCGGCAATCCTGGTCTCTTGGGATGCGCGCTTCCGATCCGCTCGACCGAACGCGCGACGGCGTGCTCGCCGCTCGCATTCAAGGGCCCGCATATCCCGTGGAAAACCCGCGTCAAAGTCTGGCGCGAGGCCGAGGGCGAAGAAACGGCGATCGAGCTCGAGCTCGTCGACAACGGGCCCGACGTCTCGCGCTATCCGACGCATGCGATCGATTTGACGCCGGCGGCCGCGCTTCACTTTGCGCCAGGCTTCGACTTGCGCAAAATCGCAAACTCATGGAGCTCGGCCGGCATGAGTTACCGCATCATTGGCGGCGCTCGTTTCGCTTCGTAAGAAAAGAGCTCCCGCCGCGCGTTCACAGCGGGAGCTTGCGCATGACAAATGAGGCGCCCCCTCAGACACCTCAATGCCGGCGCAGAAAATAGATTCCTTGGCGCATCCCGCCAGTCGGCAAAATTGCCTACGTCAGTCCGCGTATAGCTCGCTCAGCCATTCCCACATAGGCCGAAGGTCCCGGCGCGCCTCTTCGCGATCGAATGAGGCCGCGCCAATCTCGATTCGACGATGCAGGCGCCGGAAATCGTTCAAGAGCGTAAGGTGATGGACGGTCGGCTTTATTTCCGCGTCGCCATCGAGCTCGGGCCGCTCCTTTTCTGGAACATAGCCGAGGCGAAACTTTCGCACGCTATCCTCTGACAAATCTGCGGCCGTTTTCGCGCTCGGGTTTGCGGCCGCAAGTTCGATGTAGCGTTGCGCCTGGCGTTCGCCGACGGGCAAATTTGCCTCAATCCATCCAAGCCAGTTTCCGTGGCCGACTGCCCGCTTGATTTCAGCCAGGCAAAGGCCGAGGCGCCAGGCGCGATCGATTGCGCGGTCGAATAATTCGAGCAACGATTTCGAGGTATCGTCGAGCTCGGCGACAAGGCCAAGTGCCTCCGCTTTGAGGCGCGCGATTGCGACCGGATCCGGCCCCGACTTTTTCAAGGAAAGCGCGCCCATTACTTAGCCCCCTCGCGCAGTGTTTCACGGCAACGGCGCCGATGCTCCTCGCCGCGCATGGCGCGTGATCGCAGGCCGCCGAAAGTATCTCGAAAGTCTTGCACTAGCTTATCGATCGCCTGGCGCGTCTTATTCGAATAAGCGCCGATCTCAGCCAGCGTCGCGCCACCGATCGCCGCCGGCGCCAGGACATAGGCGGCCGCCATCGCTCTCTGACCGATGGCCGCGATTGTTTTTCCTCGCCGCATCCATTCGAGAGCCGCACCGAGCCCGCGGCCGATTTCCGAAACCGAAGGCGCCCCGAGTTCCGACGCGCGCTCGCGTTCGAAACGCTCGGCCTCGTCAAGCTCGCGCTCGATCACCATTCCGGCGACCAAGACAGGCCGCCAGATATGCAGCACGGCGAGGAGCCGATTACCGACCGCGACAAGCGTTTCACCCTGGCAACACCAGGCCAGCGCACGCGCGAATGCCTCCGCAGTCTGCCTGGTTTCCTCCCGGTCCGTTTCGGTCCATGGAGTTTCCGTGACGACTAGCCCCTCATTCTCTTCGTCGTCGTCATCAATCACCGGCCCGAACTGTTCCTCGAGCGGTTGGTCGATTTTCAAATCGATCAACCTTTGGCGCTCGGATTCAGGCAACGCCTGAAACCACTCGCGCCAGGCACTCACGTATTCGGCCCGTCTGGAAACTCTCGAAATATCCCGGGATGGCATGCGCACAGACACTAGCAGCCTCTATTTATGCGGCAAAGAAGTAAGTTGGTTCAAAAGGAGGTCATTTCCTCGCCGATTCGAGGCCATTCCTTAAGCCCTTCACATAATCGGCGTTCATCAGAGTCAATCCGCGGTCGCTCTCTTGGCACCATTCGATCAGTGCATCAATTACTGGCTTAACTCCGCATTTCCTGCCCGCTGTGCCGCCTTAGCTAGCAGACTCCGCGTCGCCTGCGAAGAATCAAACTTCAATATCTCCTCAGAGAGATCCTTCGCCTCCTGAATTCGATTCAATCCAACCAATGCTTCAAAATAATGTGTGCCACTCGTCACGGTTTGCGAACGGACGGTTTTTTCAATCTGCTCTCTCTTCGCCCCCCAAAATGGGACAAGCATCTGGTTGTATTGATCCACGTCCGCCTTGAATGCAGTCATCCCATTGGTCCCCTCGATAACATCAGGGTACCGCTTGGCCTCCAAGAGCTGATCCGCGAGCCTATGTAAAATGATGCGCCTTGTCGGAATACCAACCGGAAGCGAATCGAAGACCGCTAAGTTTTTTTCTTTCTGGTCAAGCGCATCATTGAGAGAGATCACGTCAATAACCGTTTGGTAATCCGTTGAGCCTCCGTCGACTTTCGCTTGACGCTCATCGCGCCGCGTTTCTAGCGCAAGGCGGGCCGGCGGGTAGTGGTCGGCCAGCTTTCTGATGTCGGACAACAAGAAGCTCAGGCGAACTGCAAAAAAGGAGGGATCCGCTTCGTTCCCGTGATCAAAACACCAAAGGTATTCCGTTAATGCCTCCGCATCCTTGCCTTCTTCCGCCAGCGCCGCGCCCAATTTCTTCCGCGCCATCGGATTAGTGCTTCCCGTAGTCATCACTTTATCCTTGGCGCGGGCGACTGAATCTTTCCCATTCAAGGCTGCATTAAAATTCTCTATAAACTCCTTCGGTGCCATATAACCCACGAGGCGGTCGATCTCTGTGCCGTCCGGTTTAATGAGAAGCACGCTCGGATACGAATGGATTTTGTAGCGCTCCGACAGAGCCACTTCCTTTTCCGCGTCGATGCGTAGCGCCACGGTCTTTTGTTCGAGCAATTGGATGACCGCTGCGTCACTCCATGTGGTTTTATCGAGCAATTTACACGGGGCGCACCAGGAGGTGTAGAAATCGACCAACACTAACTTATTTGATTGCGCTGCCTCTTTCGATGCCGCCTCAAAACTCAAGTCCGAGAATGGCGCGGCAACGACACACGGAGTTACCGCACAGAGGCACCCCACTAGAAAAGCTGTCTTATACGCCTTTTGCCAAATGTTCATTTGGGATTTCAATATGAGACAGCTTCGGTCCGTCCAGATTAATCCACCGGTGCGAAACCCACGCAGGCGCACAATTCCGATCCGTGCATCCGGCGGCGACCGTGAATTGTTTCAGGCATAGTGCATCTTTTCCGTTTGAAAGGCCGTTGTAAGGTACCTGGCGGCCGTCCAGTGTTTCCTTGTTTCGGGCCGTAGTGCCTTCCAGTCGCTCAGCGCGGCGGAAAGAGCGTCACGGCACAGTTTGAAGCGCGAGAGCCACAAGGCCCCGCATCGTGTCATTTCCACACGCCCGAGGGCCGCGCAGAGCTCGCGCCAGAGGGAATCGTCGCAGTCATCGGCGCCGCGGCGAAACTTCGCCTCGACGACGTTTGCAGCGATCGCCGGAGCGGATCCGGCCGCCGTGGGCGGCCTCACCGCCTGCAAATGCAAATCCTGATTCAATGGCGAGAGCGCCGCAGGCGCCGCGGAGGCCTCGCGCGCTGATTCAGTATCTTTCTCTTTCTTCTCTTCTACTCTCAACCCATTGATTTTTGAGCCGAGCGCGTTCTCTTTGTGAATAAGTTGCAACTTATTCACAGCGGCTGCGACTTCCGCAGCCGTATCCTCGACATTGCCACCGGTCTCGACAGTATCGAGGCGCGCGGCATGGTCGATTTGTGGTGCAGGAGTGGCGGCACTCTTTCGGCTCTTGCGGCTTTTCCTGGCCGGCACAACGCCGACCACGCCAAGCATGAGTTCTTTTTGCTCGCCGGCGCTCATCGGCGCTTGTTCCTCGGAATCCTCCGCCGGCGCGTCGTACTCGCCGAATGATGTCTCATTCTGGCCGGCAACGTGGCGGTATTCCTCGGCAATCTCGAGCCACTCCTTTTTTGCACCGCGCTTGTGTGTATAGACGCCGAGAGCTACGAGCCGAGCTCGCGCATTGGCTATCTCACTTAGCGCCACGAAGGGGCGGCCCGGGAAAACTTCACTTCTCAAGATCGCGGCATCGTAGGGCAGACAATGCCGATCGTCCTGGGCAAGATGCGACATGAGGAAAAACGAGAGCTCAAATGAGCTCAGGCGCGCCAGGACGGGAGAGTATTTGAGCGATACAGGGACACAGCGGAAACCTCTCATAGTGTGATTTCAGGCGTGAACGAGGTAGGTGTGATGCTAGAGCGGCACTGGACAGTATCTTCGAAGCCCCTCAACAGGCGCAGCATGACGCAGCAAAAGCGGATGGCGTCGGCCAGGGTGTAAGAACGAAACTCGGCGGGCGTGTGCATCGCCATTTCGTCGCCGGGATCCCAGGTGAAGCACTCGACGATGCGCTCGCCGCGGGAGATAACTTCGACCCTGTAACCGCACAGGCCGTTTTCCTCGAAATAGGTAATCCCGGCGCAGCCAGACGCGAGAGTTTCAACCATCGCGATTGCCATGAAGGCGGCGATCAAAATGGCCTCCTTGGTCGCGGGTCGGTTGTAAATTGCATATCTTCTGCTGTTATTGCGGCGCGTCCTGCGGCAAATGGGGCGCGCCGCGGTTTTTTTGGGGTGAGGGAACGAAAGGGGATGGGGAGCGCGCTCAGGCTGCCCATTTCAGGGCTTCGATGGCGTTGAGCGATTCGGCGGCCAGGTTGAGGAGCTTGCCTTTCAGGGCGTCCTTTTCGCGCTTGGCGGCGATGGAGAGCGCGTCGAGCTTTTCCGAGAGTGCGAGAACGCGATAACGCGGCGTCTTGTGGCCGAGAGCCTCGACGGGAACGCCGACGCGGTCGCAGAGCTCGCGGAAGTGCCTGGCCGTGACACCGAGAAGGATTCCGCCTTCCTCGCTCGTGATGGTCATCACGGTCAGAAGAAGCTCGCGGCGGATGCGGCGAACCTCTTCGACCGGGAGCGCCTGAGCGATCACGTCGCGGGCGATCGCCTCGAGGCGTTCGGCAGGGATGCTGATTTGCAGCGATTCCATTACGGCTTAGGCGGCTTTTGCGGAAACAGACCGAAGCTCTCCATTCACGAGCTCGAGGCGCCCCTCCCGGAGCAGGCGAATTTCGCGACGCAGGGCGGCAGCGGCAAGAAACGCAAGCGATGGATTTCCGACCATGTGCGCAACCTCTTTAAGGTCGTGATGCACATCGCCGGGAACGGCAATATTCTGGCGGGCGATCCTTTCTGAACGTTTCATGTGCTAACAATGCAACGCAATGCTAGCAAGGTCAACACGAAAAATAGCATTGCTATCTTTTTTGGACCGCGCCATGTGTTGACAGTGAACACGGAGCGCGACTCGTCTCTTTCAGGTTGCCGCGTTCGTTCTCAAACATGCACCCAGCATCCTAAAATTCATGGTAAAGAAATCGGACCAGCTTAACGTTCGCCTCGCGCCTGAGCTTCGAGCCGAACTGGAGCAAGCATGTGAGCTAACGGGGCTCGATCCTGCGACCTTGGTTAGAGAATGCCTGAAGGCATTTATTCGCGAAGTGCATGAGACCGGGCAAATAACCCTTCCTCTTGCAATCGTTCCAAGGGACCGAAAGGCCGCAGGATCCAGCGAGGCTAGTTCAACGAAATCCCATCCGGCCGTCCGTCACCTATCTCCTGTCGAACGCGCCGCAGAAAAACTTCTGAAACGTTCTCAACGAGAAGCTCCTCCAGAAACGTCTGGGGTTCGAGGCCTAGCTCAAGAGCAAAAGAAATAAGTTCGTTTGGCACCATTAATTTCATCAAAGTCCCGTCAATCGGGGTGTAACTATTCACCTATAACAGACGGAAATTCCCTGCGCCGCTTGCAGGGTAATGCCTTCCGATAGGAAGTTTGATCGATTCTTGCCGTTCAAAATAATGAAACTAATCACCGCCCTAATTGCGTCTGGCTTTCTTTCTTTGTCCTCGGCGTTTTGCCAGCAGCCCGTAAATCCGCAGATTTCTGATGCCGAACTTGCTTCGGCAAGAAAGCTGGTCCTTTCGACGGTATTTGGAGGATCTAATGAACTTGTCCGACGTTGGACTTCCGTTCCTTTGGCGGCAACTTTGGGTGCTTCAAATGAGGAACAAACGATGTTTCTCGATGTCATATCCGAGATAAATGATGTGCTCCAGAATTCGCCGATGAAAGTGTCGGCAGCTCCGACTTCGACGAAAATTTCCTCTGGAAAAATTCCGGATGTCGGTGCGGCAATCAGGATATATTTCTGCAAGGCCTCTCAAATGCCATCGCTTTGCCAATTGCAGCATATTACCTACACGAACAGAGTGATGAATGAGTGGGAATTCTGGAATGAAGATCATTCGTTGAAAAGCGTGATAGCCATGATTCCTCGGGACAGATACACGCCGGATCAGCTCCGGTGTGTGACCATGAGAACAATGTATTTCGCGCTAGGATTCCGCGGCTTTTCTGACGGCTCTTTCCCAACGGCGTTTTCCAAGAATTGGCCTTCAAAATTCCAGCCTCTGGACCGCCAAACAATCCGATTTTTCTACTCTTACGTGTCTCCCGGAATGAATTATGACCAAGTCAGGAACGAGATAAATGTGCATTGGGGAGATGTCGCCTCGATGTTCCCTGTGAGGTAGGCGTGAGGCATCGACGTACTGGCACGAGCACGAAATAGACACCCGTAAAATATGAATTTTGAATCCATCCCCCTTGATGAGCTTCTAGTTGACACCGAAAATCCTCGCCTCGCCGACACGATGAGCGATGAGAGGGCCGCGATTTTGGGTATTTTGCATGACCAAGGAGTGAAACTCGTGTCACTCGCTGAGCATGTGGCAGAACATGGATTTTCTCCTATCGATCTCCCGCTCGTGTATCCCGGCGATTCCGGAAGATATATCGTTGCGGAGGGCAATCGACGAATTGCCGCTCTAAAAATTCTCAGGAATCCTTTTATTATCCACGGGGCTGATCCTAAGCTTCTCAAAAAGTTCGCTGCGATTGCGGCCGCGCACCCGAACCTTCCGGATTCACTAACTTGTGTTGTTTTGCTTAGTGAGGCCGAAAGGAATTTGTGGGTGAAACTGAGACATGGCGGCGAGGATGGGGGAGTTGGTCTCAGCGAATGGAAGGCGAAAGAGAAGGCGCGCTTTGCCGCGAGGCACACCCCTGATAAGACTAATCGAATGGAGTTCAGTCTCCAGATTGTCGATCTCGTGAGATCGCGATGCACTCCAGGGGAGATCGAATTGTTGAACGCAATCCCGATTACGACTCTCGAGCGCATGGTCGGAGATCCCGCCGTACGAAAGGCGCTTGGAATTGACCGAAACGCTGGAGGCGTGCTCATTACAATCGATGACGAGGAATCGGTTCTCCACGCTTTGAAATTGCTAGTCCTTGAGATCGCGCGAAAGGATGTAAAGGTCGGCGATGTTATGAGTAAGCCAGAGCGCCAGGAGAAAATCGACGGCTGGCCTGAGGAGCGAAAACCTGGGCTAAGAGGTGAACCCACGCCTCCGAAGCCTATTCATCCATCAACGCCATACGCGCCGGCAAATCCGACGACGGCGGGTGCCCCGAGCACTTCCCCGGCAACGTCCGGTGCTTCCGTTTCGCCTGCTCCTTCCGCTTCTGCTGCTACCCATCAGAATCCATCGCTGCCAACATCGCAGTCGGGAAATGGAAATACCAGAATCCACTCGCCCGATAACCGAAAGAAACTGGTTCCTCAGTCGTTTTCAGTTAAAATCGATGATCTGAAGGTGAAGCGGATATTCATCGAATTAAAGAAACTGGACATTGAAGAATTCGAAAATGCTGCTGCTGTACTTCTACGCGTATTTTTGGAACTGAGTTGCGAGGTATTCCTAACCAACAATTCGGTTCAATTTGACGACAAGGAAAAGCTTCGTAAGAAAATGGAAAAAGTCGCGGACTATTGGGAGCAAAATAGTATCCTCAAGAAGACAGAAATTACCGCGTGGCGGAACGCGGTCTGCTCGAATGACCTTTTTTCGCTGAATGTACTTCATGCGCATGTGCATTCATTGCAGTCTATCCCGAAGAAGCGGGATCTGATCCGCACGTGGGACGAAATCTCCTTCTACGTCGAGAAACTTTGGCGGCAATGACGACCAGAACCCCACTTCGTTACCCGGGAGGGAAATCCAGGATCACGCCATTTATTCAAATGGTGATGGATGAGAACAAACTTACCGGAGGCGAATATGTTGAGCCGTATGCCGGAGGGGCAGGAGTTGCCATCAATCTCCTTTATTCAGGGCACGCGAACCATGTGCATATCAATGACATAAATCCGGCGGTGTTTGCATTTTGGACGGCTGTCTTCGATCACACGGACGCCCTTTGCGAACTGATTTGTAAGACGCCGGTCACGATGGAAACTTGGCATCTCCAAAAGTCTGCCCTGGCGAATCCCGTCGGTCTTAGCCATTTGGAATTAGGTTTTGCTGCATTTTTCCTGAATAGAACGAACCGCTCTGGAATCCTTACCGGAGGCGTCATTGGCGGGAAGGATCAGACGGGGAAATGGAAAATTGACGCCCGATATAACGTTGAGTCTCTCTGTCTGAAAATCGAATCGATTTCTACTTACCGGGAAAGCGTTTCTATTTACAACCTCGACGCGGAGAGTCTTCTCGTGCAGCTAACCGACAGGCTGCCAGCGAAGAGCCTGATTTATTTGGATCCACCGTATTACGTAAAATCCAAAAGACTGTATCAGGATCTATACACGCATGATGACCACGTGAGCCTTGCCCAGCGTGTGCAGGGAATCAAAAAGCCATGGCTCGTCTCGTATGACGACGTTCCAGAAATACGGGACATTTATTCTTCGCTGCGGGTACTTCGGTATCCGTTAAATTACTCGGCGGCGAAAAAATATCTTGGGGCTGAGGCTCTTTTCGTTTCGCCTAAGTTGAAGCTCCGAGAAAATTTTCTCCCGGTCTAATGATTGCGCCAGGTTCCAACCCACCCGACAAAGAAATTAAAGTCGGGAAAATGGTCTTTCCATTGCACTGCGGAAACGGCCGATTTCGTTCGTGGTGGTGGAAAGGGGAGGAACGGCAGAACGTCACGGCCGGCTCGCTTGCCAAGCTACGGGCAAAGCTGGAGCCAATCGCGACGAGCCTGGTCAGCGGCCAGATTGAGTCCGCCGAGCTCGATTCCGGCGATCATCGTGCGTTCGTCGCCGCGCGCGAAGTCCTTGCGCCTTATCAAATTTCTGTCGATGCGGCCGCGCGTGAATATGTCGCGATGCGGCAGATTCTCGGCGATGTCTCGCCCCTCGAGGCCGCGCGCTTTTACCAGCGTCATTCAGGCACGAACATCGTAGAAACTAAGGTCTCGGACGTAGTCACCGAATTCGTCTCGGATCGCGCCGGCGCGGATCTGTCAGAGTCGTATCTCGCGCAACTCGAAAAGGACGTTACCCGGTTTTCGAAGGATTTCGGCGAGCGCCTCATTAGCGACGTGCGTGTCGCCGATATTACGACCTGGTTAGATACATGCGGACATACCAGGCGGATCATGGAAGGAGGCAGAGTCGTAGGGCGCAAATTCGTGAAGGCCAAGGGCGAGCGCCGCAACCAGATCGTCGAGACGCTCGCGACGCTTTTCCGCTTTGCCCGCTCGCGGCACTACCTCGTGCAGGAACGCAAAACGCAGGCGGAGGAATTGACCAAATCGAAGAAGAAGGCCGGAGAAAAGACCGTCATTTCCCCGGCGGATCTTCGCGCATATTTCGACGCGGTAAGGGACAATGCGCCGACGTGGATTCCGTATCTGGCGATCGCCGCATTTACCGGCATGCGTACGTGGGCAATCCTGCGGCTTAAGTGGAGGGCGTTCCGCTGGGAAAGTGGCGTGATTGTCGTCGAGGCGGCGGACTCGAAAATCAGGGAACGCTATCGCGCCCCGATTCACCCTGTGCTGAAACTATGGCTGGCCGATTATCGCAAGGCAGACGGCCCGGTCATCCCCGAGGACAACGAGCCGATTGGGAAATTCACGGCGAAGCTGTCCAAGTGGAGCGGCGTGAAGTGGCGGAAAAACTCGCTTCGCTCGAGCTACATTTCCTATCGCTTCGCGCAATGCGGCGACGCCGGCACGGTGGCAGGGGAGTGCAATACAAGTGCGCAGGAGGTTCGGAGCGAGTACCTGGATATTACCACGGTCGACGGCGACGTCGTGACGACCGAGCTCGCGGGGAAGTGGTTCGACATCGCGCCGGGAGTCTCCCCGTCGAAGATCGTCCAGGCCAATTTCGGCGCGTGAGCAGGCAGACTGCCGACGAAGCATGACGAACGATTAGGCCCGAAATCTCGCGCATTTGCTGCGGTACTGTATAGTGGCCATGTGAACACATGTGAAGAAAAGCTCCGAATCGCGAATGAAAGCCGACTGCGCGCCTGGGACGCGCTGCAATGGGAGGGCGTAGTTTTGCGTAGTTCCGCCGCGCGTAATCATCTCGCGTAACTGCTTACGCAATGGTCGAAAAATGGAACAAAAGCCGAGATCGTATCTTCATGCGCCGAGGCGCAATTTGGTGGTCGGGTAAGTATTCTGCGCTCGCAGCAGTCATTTTTGTTTGCCTCCTTTCTGGAGTCCGATAGTGGTTCGGCGCTCTACTTATGGAAATGCTGATGAATGTTCCACCCAAGTCAGGCTCCGTTTCGCTCTGGATTTATTCCAAGAGTCGCGTCTTCGCGCAGAAATTTGGCAGACCGTGCCTGAACCTCTTTGGCATTGGGCTGCTTCTGTTGTCTCGGTTCGCGGACGCAGCGCCGATCGTTCCAATGTCCGCGTGGAAATTGTCGAATTACAGCGGAGTGCAGTTTTCTGACGGTACGAGCGACGACAATACTGTTTGCGCAAACGGCCTTCCAAACCTGTTGTGCTATGCGTTCAACCTTTCTCCGAACCAAGACGCGAGCGCGGTACTCCCTACGATAAGTCTGCAAGATGGGTATCTAACTGCGACTTATACGATTGTTCCTTCCGCATTAGATTTGCAGTATGGCGTCGAGGCGTGCACTGATTTGGCCGCTCAGGATTGGGACGACGAGGGTCTTATGCTGATAAGCAGCACGCTGAACATCGATGGCACGGAAACCCTGGTGGTGCAAGACGCCGAGCCTTCGAACAGCTTTGGAAACCGGTTTATGCGGGTGCGCGTGGACAGGATATTCAACAGCACAAACTCGTACGGGGTCCCCGACGATTACCTGCTCGCTACATACGGCAGCGCTGATGAAACTTACGCAGAACTTGCATCCAATACATTTGACGCAAATGGGAACGGTCTTCCGGTTTGGTGGGAAATTCTGTACTTCGGAACTACCGGCATCGATTCAAGTGGCGCGTCCGCATATGCCGGCATGACGATCTTGCAGGCGTACCAAGCCGGTCTAAATCCCGCCATAAATGCTGCCGGTGCTCCAATTGGAGGCGCCGCCCCAGTTCCCATATGGGATACGACCAACAACAACCCGAAACCGCCGGTAGGATTGACTGTGGTTCCACAGAACGTCCAGCAGGTGAATGGCAATATAACGATCGACAATGCTCTATCATGGACGAACGTCGCGACAGACGCGATAGGGATTGTTGTCGAAAGGAGGCCTGCCATTGGACCTGACTACGTTAGTGGCAATATCTCGGATCAGGGAGATTCGTCGGCATCAATACGGTCGGAGGGATTCTCGCCGCGCGCAGAAAGCGGATGGTCATTGGTGACAACCCTTGATGCGTCCGCGACACAGTATACCGACACGGTCACCATCGCCCAGCCCGGTGACGGAGGCGTCCCCGCGGCAACTGTCCACTTCGTGCCCCAGATTTACTGGTACCGAGTGCGCGCGAAGAAGAATGTTTTCGGAAACAGAACCGTGTATGGAAGTTCTGAACCGGCTGCCTCCGAGGGAGCACGTCTCGGCATATCGGTGATCTCATCATACAAACAAGACGGGTCGGAGGGAGAATATACCTACGTTTCTACGATCTCCGGTCTTCAGGGGGTGGGATCCGCTGATATTACTCTAAGCCCGTCAAACCCTGGCGCTTTGCCGCAAACAACGCCGTGGGGTAGCGATAGTTCACTTCTGGATTTTCAATACAGTGTGCCACTGCTTAGTAATATTGGGCAGGTATTTACGACATCCACCGCCATCAATGGCTATCGTGTCGAGTACTCGGTCTACAGTAATACCCCCTACCATTTCGACGCAGGTACGAATACCGCGACGGGAGACCCGTACACTTGGACCAGTACAGGTACTCTCGCTGTGCTTCCGGTGCGCATCCGGGTCTTTACGCAGAACGGGAGCGGCGTTAAAACCGAAGCGCCGCAAACGGGGCTGGTGGCGCTTGCTTCCAACCTTCTGATCTTTCAAGCATGCGATGCTACCGGAACTGTCAGTCAACTGCCCGATGACAAGGTGGTTTGGAAGACGAAGAAACTCTTAACTGGAGGAAATCCAGATACGAACTTGCAAGATCCTACCATCTGGAGCGACTGGGCTTGGACAGGTGTTGGAAACACGCTATCCTATTACCCAACTGGCGGCGGAATCTATCTCGTGAAGGCCGAACTGTACGGCGGATCGTTGGTGCCAGGCGGTTTTGATCTGATATTCAGGGCAAGGACGGAAAATTCATTTTCCGACCCGAGAACGACCGATAAAGGCGGGGATCCTGAGTGCATTGGACTTTGCGACGCACAATGGCAAGTCGACCTTGTAAATCAGGCGCGCGGATGGGTGGGGAGCACAAATTATAGTTTTTCGGCTCCCTTCCTTCCGGCTCTAGCGAACCAGAACAAATGCAATTTCTTCGTCCAGAACATGATACTCCAAGCGCATTTGAAACTTGATTACCTGCATGGGCAGTTCGGGCCGTCGGCGAATCAGTGGGCGGGCACCGATCGAACTGGCTATTTCGGGGGAGAAAGCATGGACAATTGGTCGGCAGCGTTTTCAGGCACGCCGCAGCCGGGGTATGTGATCGCTCACCCGATGAGCACAGGTTCGGGGCATTGCGGAATTATCGACTACAATGGATGGCCCATCTCCGCAGGCCACGACGTCATTCGCAAATACAACTTTACAGGCTCCGAAGATTGGTACGACGGCACATGCAGGTACCGGACTTATACAGGTCAGTAAGCCGAGCCGTTCATTATGTTGACGAACATTTGCAAGACATTCTTCGGCGCAGTCACTTTCTTTTTTGCCGCAGCCCTCGGTTACGGCGAGATGACAGCACCCGCCAAGCGCACCCACGACGTTCTGGAAACTATTGTGAAGGAGAGTCGGGCCAATGGCATCGATGACGGCGCCATGCTTGATGGTCTGATCGACAATCCCAATACCATTCTGGAAAAACGCTATCCTGAGTTCGGCGAACTTAGAAATTTGATCGATTCTACATGGAAGGATTCACTCCGAGACATGCCGGAAATAGCCGATAGTGACCTTAAAAAACTGCTTCTCCTTTTTGCGCTGGCCGATCTTTCCCCGGATGATTACCTGATGGCTGTCGATATGATCTTGGATGACTACAAGGCGTCTCCATTCGATCGGCGGATTCTCGACAGCACCCTTTTTCCGGACCGCGGCAAAGTCCGCCACATACTCACGTACAATTACAAGGATCCGCGTGTCCCAGCGCTGATCGAGAAAGCTCGCCCGCTCTACAATGACAAGATCATATTGCAGAATTTTGATAATATCCTTTCCGGGAGCGAATTGAAGGCACAGGAGGATTATCGAAAGATTGACCCGGATGCTTTCTACAATTGGTCTCCGCCGGTTGCTAAAGGCGGATTATCAGGTCGCGAGAAGCCGAATGCTGCGGAGCCCGATGCGCCGGAGCATCACCAAACAGGAACATCTGCGCCGAGGATGTCGAATGCGAACTGGGCGCTTCTCGCAGTCGGTGTAGTTCTATCCCTCGCTGTTGCGGTCGCTGCGATTGCCCTTTTCCAACGTTCACGGCAAAGGGGAAAGTGAGATGACCTCCAACGTCATTGATTCATTCGGGGTTCGCTGCGGCGCTGGTCAAATGCGTAGTGTTGCGTAGTTCCGCCGCACGTAATCATCGCGCGTAATTACGTCCGTCCGGGTGGAAAGGTGGAACAAAATGGAACACTGAAAGGCGCAGAATTCAGCGGGAATGCGTTTCGGTGACCTTTTGGCGAAATCGAAAACGCATGTCTGGCAGATGGTATCGTGCGTTATGCTGACTTTTCTGCCTCTTGTGCTCTAGGTTCGAATCCTACCGCTGGAGCCACTCTCGGAAGTTGCTTCTCAAGAGATACTTCTAGCGGTTTGAAGGTCGGTTTTTGAGTGAAATGTCAGCAGAAGTGTCAGCAACGCATTTGCGCCGCCAAAAGCCGCAAATTACCCGCCGACTACTCCGACACTGCTCGCTAATCGTACTCGGGCTTCACGTGGTCCACTTACCAGACCAAGCCCATGAAAGATCGCTACCGACTGTTCCGTCGCCGTGGAGGTGTCTACTACCTCCACGATTCTGAGTCAGGAAAACAAGAAAGCCTGCGGACCAACGACAAAGCCGAAGCTCGGCAGATTGCAAACGCGAAGAATGGCGCCGCCCGGCAGCCGATGCTGAACCTCGCGCTCGCAAAGACGTTCCTCTCGGCACACGACGCGAGAATGCTCACCCGGACCTGGAGCGAGGTATTTGAGCAATTCCAAACCCACGGCCGGGAATCCTCCCGGTGCCGGAGCCAGCGAGCCGCGGCGAGCAAGGCGTTTGATCCCATCCGTAACAAGCCAATCATTGAAACGACGGCAGACGACTTCCTGAGCGTCCTAAGTCGCGGCGGGGCCGCAACCAACAATTACCTTCGCCGGTTCCACAACCTCGCCCTCGACTTCGGCTGGCTCCTCGCCCCCGTTCTCCCAAAACGAGCCTGGCCTTCGATGCAGCCAAAACACAAAAGGCGAGCAATCACCACCGACGAATTCACGCGGATCATCGCGAGTGAGCAAAATCCGGAACGCCGAAAATACTATCAGATCCTTTGGGAGACCGGTGCGGCGCAGACCGACGCTGCGCTCCTCACCGCCGGCCGGCGTACACCCGGTGAAGCACTCGCTGATGCCAATATCGGAACCCTCGCCACGGGCGACGTTTTTTACGACATTCTCGGACGGGACATCGAACGAGTTAGTTAAGTCCAGCGACGGGAGGTTTTAGGGAGCAGCCTGCTTGGGTGCAACCTCGCAATCCTGGACGTCCGAACCATGCTTATCATAGCTATTTCATGGAAAACACGCGGTTCCGAGTGGGGGGCGATGTGCCCCCGGGCAGGCAGGCTTGGGCGTCACATCGATACGCAGGTTTCCATTCCGGACGGTGCTCTGCGCACTGTGCCGATGGCTTCGCTGCTTGACGGACCGAAATTCCTCGGAATTCAGTGAGAATGCTGCTCTAAAGCGCCGTTAGACTCAGGTCGGGTTCCTTTGCCCCCCTGTTTCTTCTTTCCCTGCTCCACTTCCGGCTGCGCGTCTTCCGGTGAATCCGCTACGCCACCGCCTCCGAGGACCAGGAAGCTGCTGAAGTCCTGATTCAGGCGGGTGGCGCATTGGTCACGAAGCTGGCTCGAAGCGTTGAGAATGGAGCCAGAAAGTTGCACCAGTCCGTTGGTGAGGTCGAGTTCGGGCGCCGCAATGTTGACCGTCCCGGCCTCCGCGCCGGTGGCCGTGATCGTGCTTTCGGAGGTGAGGAAGTTGTCCGTCTGTAACAAGATGTTGCCGCCCTTGCCGATCGCCGCATTGGCGCTGATGAGTGCATGATCGAAAATGATAAACTGCGGATCGATCGTGATGTTACCTCCGGCTCCGCCCTGGCCACTCGCCGAGCGTAGTGTGCCGGCAGTTGCGGTGACCGACGAGTCATATATGAGGATCGTTCCGTTTGCGGTGATGACAATATTCCCACCGCTCCTTGCGGCAGTTGCGGAAATCGTGCTTCCACCAGTCATGTCAATATTGGATGCCACCGCAATATTGATCGATCCTGCGTCGCTCTGTTGTGACGAGGTAGAGATGATTCCACCGCTATCAAGCCTTAGGCCTCCCGCCATGATATTCACGCTGCCGGCTCGTCCTGTCGAACTTGAGGCGCTGCTGATTTCGCCCGATGCGATAACATTAATCGATTTTGCCCGAATATTAACGTCGCCCGCGGTTCCACCAGCTCCTGTCGAGAGGCTTTTCGCTTCAATTGCGCTCGATGATTCGTTACTCGGCAATCCCCCAAAGATGGTGATATCTTGGGCGCTCACGTTCACGCTGCCTCCATTTCCGAGGCCGAAGGTTGAGCCGGAGATGCCGCCACCGCGAGTGATAACCAAGTCCTTGGCTACGCTCACCGTCAAATCACCGGCGTTTCCGGTTGAGGCAGCCTGAGCGGCGATCCCGGTGAATTCGAATGGCGTGGCAGAACCATCGAGGCTCATGGATTCAGCGCTTACCTTTAGGTTGCCTCCGTTTCCGGACGAAAACGTAGCTGCCGAGATCGCTCCACCTGCCGTTATTGTGAGCGTTTTGTCTGCGTTCACCATCAAACTGCCCGCATTCCCTGAAGAAAGAGTATCCGCTGAAATTCGCCCGCCACCCGTAATGATGAGCCCGTTGACTACACTTACCATCAGATCTCCAGCGTTCCCTGACGCGAGGGAATCAACTGAAATTCCAGTGAACCGGTTTGGCGCGTACGTTCCATCGATGCGCAATTGACCTGCGCTCACCGTCAGGCGGCCTCCGGCACCTGAAGAAGAAGTACCTGAGGAAATCTCGCCGCCAGCGTTAATTGTGAGCGCTTTGGCTACACTGATCGTCAAACCGCCAGCGCTCCCCGTTGCCCCTGCGTACGAATCAGCTTCTATTCCAGTGATTACATCTGGCACAGCCGAACCGTCTATATCCAATGAGCCAGCAGTCACTGTCAGGTTACCTCCTTTTCCCGATGAATATGTACCCGCAGAAATCTGCCCCCCGACTTTAATTGTGAGCGCATTGGCTACAGTGAGTGTCAAATTGCCAGCGTTCCCCGTTGCCCCTGCGTACGAATTAGCCGTGATTCCAGTAATTGCATTTGGCACAGCCGAACCGTCTATATCCAATGAGCCAGAAGTGACTGTCAGGTTACCTCCTTTTCCCGCTGAATATGTACCGGCAGAAATCTGCCCCCCGACGTTAATTGTGAGCGCATTGGCTACGGTGAGTGTCAAATCGCCAGCGTTCCCCGTTGCCCCCAGGTTGGAGTCAACCGCAATTCCAGTGAAGACACTTGGTGCGGCAGATCCATCTATGCTCAATGAGCCAGCACGCACCAGCAGATTACCTCCGTTACCTGAAGAAGTAGTAGCGGTCGAAATCTGACCGGCCCCCTTTATTGCAAGAGCGTTGGCGACGTATACCGTCAAATCGCCAGCATTCCCTGTGGCCCCCACCTCGGAGTCGGCAGCAATCCCAGTGAAAGCGTAGGGTGCGGCAGTTCCATCGATACTTAAAGTTCCAGCGCTCACCTTCACATTGCCTCCTTTTCCGGAAGAGAGCGTGCCTGCCGAAATTTGGCCTCCTGCCTGAATGGTGAGCGCGTTGGCTACCTTTACCGTCAAGTCGCCACCGTTTCCAGTAGACCCCACGTCGGAATTGGCCGTAATCCCCGTGAACGCATTCGGCGCGGCGGATCCATCGATGGTCAATGAACCGGCATTCACTGTGAGGTTCCCACCGTTACCTGACGAAAAGGTAGCTGCTGAAATCTGGCCCCCAGCCCTAATCGTGAGCGAATTAGATACATTCACCGTTAAGTCGCCCCCGTTTCCGGTAGACCCCGTGTCGGACTTGGCCGCAATCCCCGTAAACACATTTGGCGCGGCGGATCCATCGATGGTCAATGAACCGGCACTCACCGTCAGGCTACCTCCTTTTCCAGCGGAAAATGTATCCACTGCAATTTGACCTTGATAAATAGTCAGCGCATTTGTCACTTGAACCGTCAGATTGCCGGCGTCTCCTGTAGCCCCTGTGCCGGATTCGGCTGCAATCCCAGTGAACGCATTTGGAGCGGTGGAACCATCGATGGTCAATGAACCGGCACTCACTGTGAGGCTGCCACCTTTTCCGAATGATCCCGTACTTGCTGCAATCTCGCCGCAGTTGTCAATAGTCAGCGCATTTGTCACTTGAACCGTCAAGTTGCCGGCGTTTCCAGTAGCCCCCGGGTCGGATTGGGCCGAAATACCAGTCAATGCACCCGGCGCAGCGGATCCATCGATACTCAATGAACCGGCATTCACTGTCAGATTGCCTCCGTTACCTGAAGAAGCAGTATCTGTCGAAATCGCGCCGCCGGCCTTAATCGCAAGCGAATTAATTACATTCACCGTCAACTCGCCAGCGTTTCCTGTCGCACCCGTACTTGACTGGGCGAAGATCCCGGTAAATCCGGCTGACGTGTTTGATCCATCGATACTCAATGAACCGGCATTCACTGTCAGATTGCCTCCGTTACCTGAAGAAGCAGTATCTGTCGAAATCTGGCCGCCGGCCCTGATCGCAAGCGAATTAGTTACATTCAGCGTCAACTCGCCAGCGTTTCCTGTCGCACCCGGATCTGACTGGGCGAAGATCCCGGTAAATCCGGCTGGTGTGTTTGATCCGTCGATGACAAGCTGGCTTGTTTGAACTGAAACCGCGCCGCCGGAGCCCGATGCTGTTGCGAATGATTCAATGGCTCCACCATATTCCAGTGTGAGAAGTTGGGTGTGAACCGATATTTCACCGCCAACTGATGAGCCGTAGTTATACGCCGCGACGGCGGCATCGTTAACCGTAATTGCTCCCCCAAAAAGCACAATCGACCCGCCACCGTTTCCGTCAATGTACACAGATGACTGATCAATGTTGATAGTGCCTCCGGGTGCAGCGGTGGCATTTGCAAATCCAGCGCCTGGAGCAGCCAGGCTAAAAGGAACTTCACCGGCTGAAGCTATACTGAACATTGTAATGTATCCACTTGATGCCGAAAGCGATGCGCCATTCAAGGAGATATCGCCCGCTACAACATGCAAACCCGCGCCGTTCGTCAGGATTAATTCCGAGCCACTGAACTGCACTCCTTTGGGCGCAGGATTCACAAAGCCAAATCCGCTTACGAGAGCCCCAGCCAACGCTGCGTCGTCCGCCATATTTGGGGTCGCGTCGAATCGCGTTCCGTCCGCAAATTTCATGTAGTCCGCAGTGCTCACCACAAGTGAACCGCGGATATTTATAGTAGCGTTCGGACCGAAGATAAATCCGGCAGGATTCAGCAGAAATAAGTTTGCACCGGGGATCTGGCAACTGATGGTTCCGTCAATCGTCGAGGAATTTCCACCTGTCACGCGAGCCAAGATGTCGTGCACAGAGGCTGGGCCGGTGAAGGTTGCCGATTCATTACTTGCGAGGCTGAACGATGAGAAGCTAAAGAACAGATTGCCTCCAACCTGCTTCCCCATCGTTGAATTGATTGCATAGTCGTTTTGGAGGCTTGAATTTTTGCTAACAACCGGCTGCTGATTCTGGCCGAGACTGTTGTCCAGCACCACGCTGTGTGCGGCCAATGACGGAGTAGCCACGGCACTTGGCGCAGTCAGAGTGTTTGAAACCACCTGCGCTGGCTTGTGGACGACAGCGCCAATGATTGAACCGCCAGCCGGCAATGGAAGAGGGGGGACAGGCAGAATGGGGGCCTGTTTAGTTCCGACCGATGGCATAAAGCCAAAGGCGCTCACCGGCGCGGATGTTAGTGACGTGGGGGAAATCGGCACGCCCGCTTTCCCGCCCTGCAGCTTTGGGTTTTGGGCCGTGCTCAATTTCGTTCGAACGCGGCTCGACAAGCCCGCCAATGGCTGGCTTCTATCGGATGGCTGGCCGTGCGATGCCGCCTTTCCCGCCGCAGCCGCGACTGGCGGAGCACTCCACGCCAGAGGGTTGGTTAGCGCCAAAAAGGCAGCGATTCCGCCAACCAGGACCGGCTGCGGCCTGGCGGCGAATATACAGGGGAACATTCGCATAATCAGCTTTTAAGTGGCATTCGCAGTGTGTGGAAATCGATCATAAGCAGGCCGGCCTCAGCGAAGCTGCGAGCGTGGATAGCCATTAATCTAACCAGGCTCGTAATAATCGAGTAGAGCAGGTCAGCCGTTTTCTCCTACGGGACGCTGACTTTTACGGCCGCCGTCGCGCCATTGCTAAACGTCACGTTGCAGTACACTCCGCGCTCGCCATCGCAGGCGCGCGGCTGACCGTTGGATCCAATCACGGCTTGCAGCACAGTGAAGGTCTTCACTAGCGGGCTCCCGGCTGCAGCTCCAGGCAGGGGATAACCAGTGCGAAGGAGCAGCCTGAGGTTCCCATTAAAGTCCACTCCCCATAAGCCCCGGTTATTCGACGCCGTCGCTCCTTTGGGAGCGATTTTCAGCGTCGCTACTACCAACGGGCCCGCGTTCTGCCATTCTGGCAACGCCACTGAGGAAAAGCCGCTAAAGACGCATCCGCCGCTTTCTGGCGCTGACTGACCGACTCCAGCGATTCGGCTCAGGGCCCGGGTTGGCGATTGCCCAGATCCCGTCCATGACGAACTCCACAGTGCGGCCGTCTTGGCCACGCCAGCCTGCTCGGTTGCGAGGAATGCCACCGTCCCGGCTCCGTTGCTCACCGGGTCGTTGAAGCTGGAAAACTTCGAACCGTTTGGCTGGCCAGTGCTATCACCAATCCTCGCCAAGGCCGTCCAATCCGACGAATAGCTTTCCTGTCGGAATATCCCTCCGGCGTTCGCGCTAGTCACTCCACCGATATTTGCACCCAGAGTCGCTTCAAATGTTACTCCACCACCGGAATCCAGCGCAGGCAACCCAAAGTTCGCCCACTCGGCTCCTGCTGCCTCCTCTGTTCCTGCTGGATTGAGCAGGGTGACGGTATCACCCTTGCGCACCACCTCGGCCAACGAGCCGTCGCTGCCTGCTGTCAGGATTGCACTGAGTCCATCCGTAAAGCTCACCCGAAAGATCAGCTCTCCCGCACCTTCCCACCGCCCTTGCCCGGGCGAACTGCCAGCCGCTGCGAGCGTCGCAATTGCGCTGACCATATGGTTCTTGCCATCCCCAAATGTTACCAGCTGACCTTTATGCAACACAGACGCAAATGTCGTTGATCCAAGTCCCCACGATAGCAGGACTAGATTGTTCGCAGTTGTCACCCCGCCAACTCCCGGCACCAAAGTCACCAACGCCCATACACTTCCATCCTGCCCAAGTCCTACCGAGTTGAAGCTCGCTACTTTCACCATGTCTTGACCAATTGCCACGCCAGACCGCAGCAGCACATTGCTCTGTGTAATCGCACCGCCGCTCACGATGTTCGTGATCAATGCTTTATTGTTCGGCAAGCTCACTCCCTTGCCAGCGATCGTCGCAAGGTAAACAACGGTTTCGGTTCCATCATCTGCACTGACCGCCAGCGGATCCGTGAACGACGAGATCGTCAGGCCCGTCAGCCCAGGTACAGCTGTGCCAGCCTGCACAAGTGCACCTACATTGCCGGTGGCACCATCTATCATGACAATGTCCTTCCCGATTACCTTGCCCGTTTGCAGCGCAGCCGCCACGAATGCGTCCCCGCCAGCCGTCGCGCATGGCGCGCCAAAACTCGACCACACTGCCCCCGCCGGAATGCCAGCGCCAAGCACCGTCGCACCCTTGGCTCCGAGCGAGTTTGTCGCGGCATCACCCGACAGCACCGTAACTGTGAAGCTGGCTCGGGTGGTGTTCCCTGCTGCATCCGATGCCGTATATTGCACCAGCGTCTGTCCAATCGGGAACGTCGAGCCGCTCGGGTAATTTGCCGTTAGCGAAGTTACGCCTACATTGTCGGTCGCAGTCGCGGCCGTATAGTTCACCACCACGCCGGTCGAACCGGGCGCTGCCTCTACCGTGGTATCCGCTGGCGCACTTGTGAATGTCGGCGATATGTTATCGGTCACCGTAACGCTGACGGTCCCATTGGCGGTTCCGCCGAACCCATCGGTCACCGTGAAAGTGATCGTGCCAATGCCGGCGGTATTCAGGCTTCCTGTTACTGAAACTGAATTGCCCGTGACGGTTCCGAGCGTGAACGGCGCACCGACGCTGGCGCTGATGCTTTGCACTGTTACCGAATCACCATCCGCATCGGTCGTAGCGAAGGGCAGCGTGATGGTCGCCGTATTGCCTGTATTGATACTCGCCGTCGAAGCTCCCGCCGTCGGCTGCGTATTGGCCGTCGTGAACGTCGCATCGGCGCCATAACTTGTTCCAGCGCTATCTGTTGCGTCCACTCGATAATGATACAGCGTGTGCGGCGACAAACCGGAAAGGGAAGCACTCACTGCAGTGGTTGTACTCGTCGCAAGTACCGTTCCTGGCACAGCAGCCGCGTTCGATCCGTACGCTGTACTGATTCCATATTCGAACAACACGGATGTATTGCCCGAATTAGGCGTCACGGTTCCAGAAACGGTTGCGGCTGTTGCACCGATCCCGCTTGCTACTCCGGTCGCAACGGTCGGTGCGGATGCAGGTGTGATCCGCCAGATCAGCATTTGATTGGCTGTACCGTACAGATTGCCATCTGCACGAAAAAGAGGAGTACAACAAGGATGCGCTCCAATGCTCCCGTCGAACGAGTATAGCGTGGTCAGCGTTCCTCCCAGGCTCACCTTGAAGACCGTGCCCTGGTTGTTCGTTCCGCCTTGATACGTCGTCCCGTAGAAGTTCCCATCGCTTCCTTGCACCAGTCCGGCGTGTGGATCGGCTCCATTGGTTGAGTTGAAGCTCGCCAGCATCGTGAGCGTTCCTTCGGCGCTCACCTTGAAGACCGTCCCATAACCATTCGCTCCGCCACTGCGCGTCGTTCCGTAAAAGTTCCCGTCGCTTCCTTGCACCAGTCCGGCGAATGGATTGCATCCGTTCGAATAGTTGAAGCTCACCAGCGTCGTCAGCGCTCCTCCTGCGCTCACCTTGAAGACCGTCCCATCATTGTTCGCTCCGCCTTGATACGTCGTCCCGTAGAAGTTCCCGTCGCTCCCTTGTACCAGTCCCGCGTACGGATAGGATCCGTTGGTTGAATTGAAGCTCACCAGCGTCGTCAGCGCTCCTCCTGCGCTCACCTTGAAGACCGTCCCATAACTGTTCGCTCCGCCTTGATACGTCGTCCCGTAGAAGTTCCCGTCGCTCCCTTGCACCAGTCCGGCGTACGGATAGGATCCGTTGGTTGAATTGAAGCTCACCAGCGTCGTCAGCGCTCCTCCCGCGCTCACCTTGAAGACCGTCCCATAATTATTCGCTCCGCCAAAGTACGTCGTGCCGTAGAAGCTCCCGTCGCTCCCTTGCACCAGTCCGGTCTGCGGACTGGATCCGTTGGTTGAATTGAAGCTCACCAGCGTCGTCAGCGCTCCTCCCGCGCTCACCTTGAAGACCGTTCCATTCCCGCT
>FTBG01000237.1_pt1 | contig 28758 bp, 11 predicted proteins | sample 1639311 | NCBI WGS metagenome assembly FTBG01 (sample SAMEA3914864, study PRJEB12502) | metagenome | biome: forest; material: soil | place: USA | collected 2012-03-12 | depth 0.3 m | reverse complement strand
GCTCAGGAGGGTCCAGCAGGGTATTTTCTCAAAGTTCATCAGCCTTCCTTTTCTTGTCAGAAAGCCGAGCGATACTTTTTTTATGAAAATATCATTGCAATCATTATTGTTTTAGTAGAGAAGTTTCGCCGTTTCCTCGTTTTTCCCGCATGTCTGACCTTTCAAAATCGCTCATCGACGCCGCCCGCTTGCGCGCGGCCGCCGCGCCCGACATGCCGCTGGGAGACGGTCCCGCGCTTCGCAATCGCCGTCCTTGGTGGCGGGCTTCGCAAGTGCCTGCCGCTCTCAGCTTGGCGGTAGCGATGCTGTCGAGTGTCACGGCGCATGCGGGCGATCTTCTTCGCGGCGGAGCTGCTTCACGGACGCCGATCGCTGGAAAGGGAGCAGGCGGAGCGATGACCACAGCTGGCACTTCACAAGCCGCAGCCAATGCCAAGGACGCCCTTGCCAAAACCACGCAGGCGCTCAAAGCAGTGCAGTCCATGCAGGCAGCTGCGCACAAAATTGCGCTCCAAAATCAGCAATTTTCCAATGTCCCCAACGGTCTCGGGCCAGGAGGGCTTCAGGTGGCCTCGGGTGCGCCGAAGAATCTTTCCAAACCAGTGGCCGGGGAAAATCCTGCGCTCTGGCAGGGTGCCAAGCTGCCCACCCAGTCAGTCTCGCAGGGGCACGTCACGGTCGATATCGTGCAGACAAAGCCGACGGCGATTCTGGGCTGGAATTCGTTCAACGTGGGCAAGCAGACCACGGTCGTTTTCGATCAAAACAAAGGCGGCGCCGACAAAAGTAAATGGATTGCTTTCAACGAGATCCTCTCGGGATCGCCTTCCAAGATTCTGGGCTCCATCGAAGCAACGGGCCAAGTCTATATCATCAATCAAAATGGCATCATCTTCGGCGGCTCGTCGCAGATCAATGTCCATACGCTGGTGGCTTCGACGCTGCCGGTCAACGACAACTTGATTGCCCGCGGGTTGCTGAACAATCCCGATTCCCAATTCCTTTTTTCCGGCCTGCCCATGCCGGCGGGAACCAGCACGCCTGCCTTTACTCCGCTCGTCACCGATCCGTCATTTGTGGTCGATGGGGCTTCTCCCAGTTACCAGTTGCAGCAGACGGTGACCACGGGCGCGACGCCTTCCGTCGCGTATTTCCCCACCGGTTCAGCGGCGGCAAAGCTAGTTTCCGGAACCGATTACCTCGCCACTAAAAACGGCGACGGAAAAACGGTGCTGACCTTCACGGCGTCGGGTCTGGCGAAAGTAGGCAATCTTCCCGTGACGGTTTCCTATAGCAGTTCCAGCGTTCGATATGGCGACGTGACGGTTCAGGCTGGGGCTAATATTTCTTCGCCCACTTCCGCGGATCATGTCGGAGGGCGCGTCGCGCTCATCGGGGCGAATGTCACCAACGCAGGTACCATTTCCACTCCCGACGGCCAGACCATTCTGGCAGCGGGTTTGCAGGTGGGAGTTGCTTCGCATGCCTCGGGCGATCCTAGTTTGCGCGGGCTCGATGTCTATGTGGGTGCAGTGACGGATCCAGCCTCGAAGCTTTCCGCATACGCAGGCTCTGCTACCAATTCGGGTTTGATCGAAGCGCAGCATGCGGATGTCACGATCGCAGGCAAAGCGGTGAATCAACTCGGTTTCATTGATAGCAGCACCTCCGTTTCCCTGAATGGAAGAATCGATCTGCTCGCGGATTACGATGCCTTCAGCACGCCGACGCTTGCTTTTGCGGGGACCCCTTTCCTCTTCAAGTCCACGGGCACGGTGACCTTGGGGGCGTCGAGCGTGTCGCAGATTCTGCCGGAGCTGGATAGCAAAGAGACGGTGGTCGGAACCGAGTTGGCGCTGCCCTCAAAGGTAGTAATGGAGGGGCAGGCGATCCATTTCGCTTCAGGAGCCACATTACTGGCGCCAAATGCTTCGGTCACGGCCAATGCCGGCGTGAGGAAACCCGATACCAGCAATTCGTCCAAGCCGCTCTCGCCCCTCGTGTATTCCGGCGGACAAATCTACCTCGACGCGGGCGCGACTATCAACGTCGCCGGATCGACAGATATATCCGCTCCCATGTCCGAGAATATCATTTCGGCGGAGTTGCGCGGCTCGGAATTGGCGGATTCACCTCTTGAGCGGGACACTTTCATTCACGGGTTGACGATCCAGGTGGATGCTCGCGAGGCAGGGCGTTTCGCGGATGGGACGGTCTGGTTTGGAACGCCGCTGGCCAATGTCTCAGGAGTCATCGGGTTGATCAAACGCACGGTGGGAGAACTCACCACCGATGGTGGAACGGTGAACCTTAACGCGGGTAGTTCGGTGGTCGTGCAGTCGGGGGCGAAAATCGACGTATCCGGTGGTTGGATTAACTATGAGGGAGGAATGGTTGAAACCACGCGGCTGGTTTCCAATGGTGTGATCTTTGATATCTCCCAAGCAACCCCGGATCGCATTTACGATGGCATTTACACGGGTACATCCACGGTCACGAGTCCGAAGTACGGGTTGTCTCAGACATTTACGAATCCGCTGACGCTGAGCGGGGCGCATTTCGAGCCGAGTTACGTGCAGGGGGCGAACGGAGGCACGATCAGCATCACCGCGCCGGCCATGGCCCTGGATGGGACGTTACTTGGGAAAACCGTGGCTGGTCCCCGCCAGCGCTCCGTCGCGCCGCTTTCGAGCACTCTTTCGCTGGCCTTTCACGGGCAGGAAGCAAAGCTAAGGCCCAACGACAATAACTATCTTGCCAATTCCGCGACTCCACCGAATATCGTCTTTCAGGCAGGCGTGAGCGTTCCGCCGGTAGGGGCGTTTACGGTCGACAGCTCAGGCAAACCGGAGTCGCTGCCGGCGGCGCGACTTTCCGACGTGTACCTCTCGCCGGAGCTCACCACGACGGACGGCTTCGGAAACCTGTTCGTAGATAACAGCGACGGAACGATTACGGTTCCCTCAAAGGTAACCCTGCAGAGTCCGTCAGACCGGTCCAGTTTGAACGACGCGGGTCAAGTAACGCCCGGCGGCAGGATTACTTTATATGGTGCGAATCTGGACATCGAGGGCACTGTAAAAGCACCCGGAGGAGCACTGACCTTCCGCACCTTCGATATTTCGCCGACAGAAGACAAATTCATCAGTGACAGCGCCGGGACAAAACTAGTGATCCCGCCGCCGAACTTGGGGCGCGGCAATTTTGTGCTTGGGGGCGATGCCACGTTGGATACGGCGGGCCTGATCGTGGATGACCGGCCAAGCGCAGCGACGGCCGGTACGCTTCCCTTCGTGACGAATGGCGGTTCCGTGACGATTGCGAGCTATAGCGCAAATCTGGCCTCGGGAAGCACCATCGACGTTTCGGGCGGAGCTTCCATTTCAGCGAATGGGAAGTGGACCTACGGAGATGCAGGCAGCATCTCGATTTCCACTGGCCAGGATTTCAATGGCGTGCAATTCACTCTGCACAGCGTTCTGGGTGGGACACTGAAGTTGGAGTCAACGCTCTTGGGTTTTGCCGGAGGAAGGGGAGGCTCCCTCGCCATTCAGGCGTCGCAGATTCAAATCGGGGGAGTGGCGGCCTCTCCCAATACCGTGTTACTTGATCCCTCGTTTTTCAGCCAGGGTGGATTCGGCAGCTTCTCGCTCACGGGACTGGGAGTGCCGGGGGGCGATGTCGGGAAATTTTTGCCCGGTGTGGTTATCGCTCCCGACACCACCATTGCTCCCGTCGCGGAAAGCCTGATCGGCATGTCCGACGCGAATGGCACCCCCACGCTAACCCCTATATTGAAGCCGGAAGGGCAGCGCACTCCTGTGCACTTGGCGTTTAATTCACCCACCATTTTGAAGGACTACGTCAACAGCGTCCTCATCACGCGCGGTGACATTGTCATGGAACAGGGGTCGGTCATTCGCACGGATCCTTTGGGAGGGGTTTCCATGAGCGGCAGCACCGTGGAAGTTCTCGGTTCCATTTTTGCGCCGGGGGGATCGATTTCCATCAGCGGAGCGACCACCAATACTGGGTTGCTCTTCGGAAAATCGGCTGACGAAGCGCTGGCTACGGTGGTGATCGGTCCCGATAGCGTGCTCTCCACAGCGGGAACGACGATCTTTACCCCCGATCCTCGCGGTTTTCGCGCTGGTACCGTCCTGCCCGGCGGGACGATCAGCATCACGGGAAATATTTTCGCGGAAGCGGGTGCGAAATTGGATGTGTCGGGTGCCACGGCGACGCTCGACTTGCCGCCTGCCATGAGCACGGCGGTTTCCGCCGGCAATGGATCTCTCGTGGGTGAAACGGCGCCGCCGGTCGGATCGTTTGGTGGTTCATTACGGGTTCCGACACGGGTCGATTCCGATGCAGGTTCAATCGCTCTAAACGGTGGCGAGTTGCTCGTGACGGATGCGACGCTGCTTGGATTGCCGGGCGGCCCTTCAGCAAAGGGAGGAAGTCTGGACATCTCCTCGGATCATTTCGCCGCGGAAGGAGTCGTTAAAACGGAAGCAGATATCGATATCACGGTGACGGCCAGTGGACAAATCAGTGGGGCCAGCCACGGAACTAGCAATATCGGAGCTCCCGTGCTCTCGCTCAATGGGACTGTTCTCAATGGGGGCCACATCAGCGTCGGCAGCTTTGCTACGGGAGGTTTCGATTCGGTTGGCCTGCATAATACGGTGAAGTTTTCGGGACCGGTGACGCTGTCTGCTACAAGTAACTTAACCGTGGCCGATGCCGGGGTCCTGTATGCCGACTCCGCGGTTACGCTCAACGCGCCACATGTTACCCTTGGACGGAATTTTCAAGAGCCGACTCCCGTTTCCAAACAGGAGCCACCGTTTGGATCGGGCAAAGATGCGATTCCGATTCCGCCTACCTTTGGAGACGGAAGCCTAACCGTCCATGCGAGCCTGATCGATATTGGAACACTGACTCTGCAGGGAATCGGCAGCGCCAACTTTGTGGCCGCCGACGGCGACGTGCGCGGCGACGGCTTTCTGGAAGTCGCAGGCAAGATATCCATTACCGCTGGCCAAGTCTATGTTCCCACGGCCACGAGTTTCACGATCGCTGCTTCGGATTACACTCTGGATGGAAAGACTCACCTCGGTTCGGTGACCATCAACAGTTCAGGAAGTCGGGAACTGCCTCTCTCTGCGGGAGGACAATTGAGCGTGTATGGATCGATCATCAATCAAAGGGGGGTGCTGCGCGCTCCTTTCGGCTCGATAACGTTGGGCTGGGACGGAACGGGAACCGCGCCCATCGATCCCGTTACAAACAAACCATATGCCGTCACCCAGAAAGTAACCCTCGCAAACGGGAGCATCACTTCCGTTTCCGCGGTGGATCCGGTGACTGGGCAGGCCCTGGTCATCCCCTACGGACTGAATCTCAATGGGGTTTCCTGGATTGATCCGGTCGGCTCCGATATTACGCTCACGGGTGGTCCGGCCAAGGGAATCACAATCGCGGGGCTCAGTGTGCTCGACCAGGCCGGTTCGCACATCGACATCAGCGGTGGCGGCGATCTCTATTCGTATCGTTTTGTCGCCGGCGTTGGGGGCTCGAAAGATATTCTCTCGTCCACGACGAGCTTTGCCATCGTTCCGGGGTATCAGGCGGACTATGCGCCCTATGCTCCGAATAGCTCGAACCCTGTGGTCAAGGATATCTTCGGTTCCGATCCGGGCTATGTGAACAGCGGCCTCACGGTCGGCAGTGAAATCTATCTCGGTGCGAGCAGCGGATTGCCGGCGGGAGTATATACACTGCTCCCGGCTCGCTATGCGCTTCTGCCGGGCGCGTTTCTGGTGACGCCCCGTTCTGGTATGCCGGTTGGCACGCAAGCGTTGCCGGACGGATCAAGCATCGTTTCAGGCTATCGGTTTAACGGACTGAACGCTTCGCAGGCCTCTCCCACCCTTGCATCTTCGTTTGAAGTGGATCCGGCATCAGTCGTACGCGCGCGTTCGCAATTCGATGATTTCATGGCAGATAGCTTCTTCACGGAGGCGGCGGCTTCTCATGATCAATCGGTCCCTCGTTTGCCGGTTGACGCCGGCCATCTTGTGCTTTCGGCCGTGAACTCGATGGTGCTCAAAGGATCGGTCACGGCTCAGGCGCCGCTCGGCGGCCGCGCTGGCTTGGTGGATATTAGCAGCGCCAATGATATACTCATTTCGGGCGCAGGACACAGCAGCGGCTCGGGGGCGCTCGTTCTCGATGCTTCCGAGCTCAGCAGTTTCGGTGCGGATAGTCTGCTCATCGGCGGCATTCGAACGATCACGACAAATGGCGTCACCGTATCCGTCAAAACCCCCAATATCACGGTGGACAATGCCGGGACTCCGCTCTCCGCCCCCGATTTGATCCTTGCGGCTAACAAGAGCCTCACGCTGGCGCCTGGCGCCGAAGTCGAGCAGTCGGGAACGTTAACGAGTCCCGCGGAAACACTGTTACTTGGAACCGCCTCGGTGGCCGGGAGTGGCGATGGTGTGCTCTTGCGAGTGAGCAGCGATCCCAAGGCGACGATCGTTCGCTCGGGAGTGGATGCCTCCGCCACGCCGTCGATGGTTATCGGCGCCGGAGCGCAGATTTCCGGCGTGAGCCTCACGCTCGATTCCACTCATGCCACGAGCCTCGATCCCAAGGCGACGCTTGATGCCCAGGTTGTTTCGCTTAACAGCGGACAGATCAGCATTCAGCTGAACGATCCCGGAGCGCTTCAACCCACCGTCGGCCTCGTCCTTTCGGGGCAGGCGTTGCAGAGCCTGGAGACATCGGCAACTTCGCTTTCGTTGTTGAGCTACTCTTCCATCGATGTCTATGGAACTGGCCAGGTCGGTTCGCCTGATTTTGCCAATCTCGGTTTGCACGCTTCGGAAATCCGCGGATTCAATACCAACGGCGGGACCGTTACTTTTGCGGCAAAGAATATCTCTTTGGATAACAGCTCGGGAGGGCTCCCGGTCACCGCCTCCAGCACCCTGGACGGTACGCTGGCATTTAACGCGGCCAGCATCCAGTTGGGAGTCAATCAACTCCAGGTGGCGCAATATGCTTCAGTCGAGTTGAATGCCTCGAGCGGCATTTTCTTCCACGGCACCGGAGGATTTTCGACGGCTGGTGCCTTGACCCTTACCACACCGGTGTTGTCGGGAGCACATCTGGCCAGTCAAACCATCACAGCAGGTGGAGCACTGGTCATTCAGCCTCCTGCCGGCGGTGGCACTCACGCGGCCACGGGTGATCTTGGGGCCTCTCTCACGCTCGTGGGAGCCACGGTGTCAGAAGCCGGCAATATCGTTCTGCCTAGTGGCCAGTTAACATTGCATGCGACCACCGGGGACTTGACAATTGGTGGAAAGCTCGATGTCGGCGGTACGGCCCAATCGTTTTTTGATCTTGTTAAATATACGGATGGGGGGACGATCAGTTTAATTGCAGATCAGGGTTCGGTGACCCTTTCCGACGGCAGTTCGATCAATGTCTCGGCCGATCCGGGTGGTGGAAGCGCCGGCAATGTTAGCATTAGTGCTCCTGGAGGCGTGTTTACGGCGAATGGAAAACTCAGCGGTCGCGGTGGTGCTGGGGGAGATGCAGGCTCATTGTCGATCGACGTGGGCCATTTGTCGGGCGGCAGCGTGGCAGAGCTGGCAAACATATTAGATGCGGGTGGTTTTTCGAAAGCGGTTTCCATTCGGGACCGGTTGGATAGCACCGTCCTCGTCGATAGTACGATCAGGGTTCATTCCTTTAACCTTTCCGCAGACCAGGGGCGGATCGACGTGACTGGGACCATTGATACGCATGGAGCCACGGGCGGCAGCATTGCGCTCGAGGCTTTTGGAGATGTTACTTTAGAATCGGGCGCCGATCTCACGGTGGCTGGCGACCACCTCGACGACGCGGGAGAAGGAGGAAGCATCTCGCTCGAGACCACACACGGCAAAATCAGCATTGGCGCAGGGTCAACGATGGATCTCTCGGTGGGATCGGGCGCAGGCGGTACGCTACACCTGCGTGCTCCGCAGATCGCCGGACCAAACTTTGTAGCAGTCGATCCGCTCGCCGGGACAATCACGAATGCGAGTAGCATCGTGGTGGAAGGTTTTTTTGCGCAAGACGCCAATAACACCGGCACGGCCTCTATTGATTCCTTTGAAGCCGCAGCTTTGGCCAACGCTACGAGCTTTATGAGCCACGCGGCTGCCATTCAGTCGCGGCTGCTCGCGGGAGCTCCCGGCTTAAGCGATGTCTTCCATGTGCGTCCGGGTGAAGAGATCGACAACTCCAAGGGCAACCTGGTGCTCAACCAGGATCTGGACCTTTCCACCTGGCGTTTTGGTGCGCAAAAAGAGACGGTTGATTCGCTGGGAGATACGATCTCTGTCGGGATTGAGCCGGGAATCCTTACGCTGCGCGCCAAAGGGTCCATCACTTTTAACGGCGCGATCAATGATGGATTTGGCGATAGCGCTGGAAATATTCCGGTGACGGATGATGCAGTCACTCCAGCACTTTGGAAAGAGACGTTGCTGCCGCTCTTTAGCGATGGGACGTCGCAGCAATCCTGGTCTTATCGGATTGCCGCCGGAGCGGATCTTGGAGCGGTGGATTTTCGTCAGACGAAAGCGGGTGCTGGATCGGTGCTTCTCGGCGTCGATGGTGGCACAAATGCCGCGAAGCCGCCTGGTCCCAACGCAACCTCCGATTCGGCGCTCGCAGGTCACTATCAAGTAATCCGCACCGGCGCAGGCAGCATTGATATCTTCAGCGGTGGTGACGTGAAGCTGCTCAACCAGTTTGCCACGGTCTATACTGCGGGAACGCTGGTGCCGGATCAAACGCTCGGCGGAAATTTTGATTTGCCGCAGTTATTTACGGATGAGGGAGAGGCCGTTCCGCTCTATCCCGCGCAGTACTCCGCGGGCGGTGGAAATGTTACAATCCAGGCGGGAGGCGATATTATTCACCGAACGAAGACGGCTACGGGAGTGGAAATTGATGATTCCGAACGTGAGTTGCCGACTAACTGGCTCTATCGCCGTGGTTATGTAGATCCCCTGACTGGCGAGTTTGGGGCCGCATTGTTCGGAGATACGGCATCTACCACGTGGTGGATCGATTTTAGCAATTTCTTCGAAGGCGTTGGCGCTTTGGGGGGAGGCAATGTTTCATTGATCGCAGGTCATGACGTGAAAAACGTCGATGCGGTGGTGCCCACGAATGCCCGCATGCTGAAAGGCGTGCCCGATCTCGCGAATTTGGTTGAACTCGGCGGTGGTGATCTGGTGGTCCAGGCGGGCCACGATATCAATGCCGGTGTTTACTATATTGAGCGCGGCCATGGGCAGATCGATGCCGGCCACGAGATCCTGACAAATAGCACGCGCTCACCGTCGCTCACTAATCTCGCGGGTCAGGCTCCTCTGAGCGAGCAAAGCTGGCTGCCTACGACCCTCTTCCTCGGAAAAGGTGGTTTTGATATCAGCGCTCGCGGAGCCATTCTCATGGGGCCGGTCGCCAATCCATTCCTCATGCCGCAAGGCAGTGGCAACGACTTCTGGTACAAAACCTACTTCTCGACCTACGGTGCGGATGATTTTGTGAATGTCACTTCTTTGGGGGGAGCGATTACGTTGCGCGAATCAGCGGATGCCAGCCCGACTACTCCCCAATCTCCGCGCTCCATTCTCGGCCTCTGGTTGCAAAACGTGCTAGATTTGTCAACCCAGAATCCGTCTTCGTTCCAGCCTTGGCTGCGCCTCACGGAAACCACGACCAGTCCCTTTCTCACGGCTCCGCAATTGATGCCCGGCACGCTTCGGGTGACGGCCTACTCCGGAGACATCAACCTCGTGGGCAGCCTGACGCTTTCGCCCACGGCGTCGGGAACGGTGGACCTGCTGACTAATGGAGCACTCAATGCGCTGAATATCGACGGCCACGGAATCGTTAACAATGTCCAAACTAGTTTTTGGACGGCAGGCACTTTGAATCTGTCAGACGCAAATCCCGATGCCATTCCAGGAGTTGCCTCGCCCTTTGCTTACCAGTCTATTCCGGGCGTCGGATTGGACGTTCGGCAATTAAAATCGACTGGCTTGGGGGCAGGCAAGGGCTTCCTCGTTTTTCTGGATAATCTATTTGTGGAGAGCGGTTCGACACAGACCGTATTGCAGACAAAACAGGCGCTTCACGCACCGGGCATACTGCATTTGGAGGATGCGGATCCGATTCATCTCTACGCGGTGGGAGGCGATGTTTCCGGCCTTGAGCTTTTCTCGCCAAAGGCGGCCCGCGTGATCGCAGGCCGGGACATCGACGACATCGCGCTTTATATCCAAAACGATACGGAAGCCGATGTCAGCGTCGTGGCAGCAGGCCGCGACGTAGTAGCCTACGATGCCAATTCGCCGCTTCGCGTGCAGGCGCAAGCTCCGGGGAATTTTGTCGAAACGACCGGGACTGCTTTGGCGACGAACCCCAATCTGGCGGGGGATATTCAGATTGGTGGCCCTGGCGCGCTTGAGGTTCTGGCTGGCCGCAATCTCGATCTGGGTATCGGTCCGAACAACTTGGATCGCACCGGCGTGGGCATCAGTAGCATCGGCAATGGTCGGAATCCCAATCTGCCATTTGCAGGTGCGGAGATCTTTGCTGGAGCGGGCATCGGTCCCTCGACTGGCCTGGCAAGTAGTTCACTCGATTTTACGAATTTCATCAGCCAATTCCTCCAGGGAGGTGACGGGGATCGTTACTTGTCTGATCTCGCGTCCTTGCCGGGACAGGCTCCCGGGCAGAAACTGACGGCGGCCACTTTCGATCAGCTCGATCCCGATGCGAAAGCCCGCCTCGCTCTGGATCTGTTCTTTCTCGTATTGCGCGATGCGGGGCGCGATCACAGTGATCCGGCGAGCAGTGGGTTTGGAAATTTCGACGCCGGTTTTGCCGCGATCCAGGCGCTTTTCCCGTCGCCGGGCCAGGGCGACATTTCGCTCACCTCCAGGGAAATCAAAACCCAGAGCGGCGGCAATATCGACCTTTTCGCCCCGGGCGGTGGGTTGACGGTGGGCTTTGATATCACGGGCAATCAGGCGCTTGATCAGGGTATCCTTACCGAGGATGGTGGAAATATCTCCATCTTTACGGACAAGAGCGTCGTGGTGGGCACATCGCGTATCTTCACGCTGCGCGGTGGTAATGAAGTGATCTGGTCTTCCAAAGGAGACATCGCTGCCGGCGCCTCTTCGAAAACTGTGCAGTCCGCGCCACCCACGCGCGTGTTGATCGATCCGCAAAGTGGTGACGTGCAGACGGATCTTGCGGGCTTGGCCACTGGTGGCGGCATCGGCGTGCTTGAGACGGTTACCGGTGTGCCTCCGGGCGACGTGGATTTGATCGCGCCTACAGGCGTAATCGATGCGGGCGATGCCGGTATTCGCGTTTCCGGCAATCTCAACCTCGCTGCCGTGCAGATCCTGAACGCCAGCAACATCTCTGTGGGTGGATCGAGCGTTGGCACACCTGCGGCGGTTTCGGTCAGTGCACCCAATATCGGGAGCCTCACAACTGCCAGTAATGCGCAAGCGCAAAGCGCCAAGGCCGGTGAGGAGGTTGCGAAGGCCAATCATCCTCCGGTGCAGCAGGACGAAACACCCTCCGATATTTCTGTGACCGTGCTGGGGTATGGTGGTGGCGAGGGGGCGAGTGACACGACGGCTGCGCCTGCAGATCAAACTACGGCTCCCGAAACAACCTCACCGGGCGATACGAACGGCAGCGGAGATGATGAAGAGAAGCGCAAGCACCATGGGCAGACGAGTGGGCAGGTGGAAGACACTTCGGAAAATCATTAAACCACCCACGCTTTCTGCGCTTAGTCACCACGGTGTAACCCAGATTTTACAATCTCCCGCTTGTCGAAACGCTTGCGCCGATGAAAGTCGGGCACCGCAAGGCCCCAATCCAAATGATCGCCTCGAATTTTATGAAACTCAGAAATATCTACCTTCTCGTCCTTGCTGCGTTGGCCGGCCTCACCAATCTCTCGCTGGCCGATACAGTCACTTACACGGACGGCGATCTTTTCATTGGATTTCGCGCGACCGGCGGCTCACAGGATTACCTCGTGGATATCGGGCAGCCCGATCAATTTCTGAATGCGTCGAGCGCGTTTACGGTGAATGTGGGCAATATCGCCAGCGACCTTGTCGCGGTCTTTGGTTCCAACTGGTACACGCGCACCGATCTGTTTTACAGCGTGATTGGTGGGAATCAATTCGGACTCGGGTCTGATCCGTCAAACACCTTGTACGCCACGAAGGCTGCGGCGACTCCGACCTGGACACGGAAGTCGGATGGTTCCCAGAGTTCGACGACGACCCTGATTGCGGCGATGGGAAATTTCTACGATGGGCTCGACTCGACTTCTAACAATCCCCACGGCCTGATTCAGACGGCCTCCGCAAATAACAGCTATGCGAGTTATCAACCGGGCGGAACGATTGCCAATTCTGGAGGAATCAGCTTCAACAATTTTAACCCCAACAACGAAGGATTACCGAATCAAACGCTATATCTGAACCGTTTGACTTCCACCGCGAATTCTGCCGGACAGGTGCTTCTCGGAACCATTTCCATCAGTGACCAAGGAGTGGTTACTTTTACCCCTTCGGGCACGGCCTTTGTCCATTTCGAGCACGCAACGTATTCTATTGCCGAAGATGGAGGACAGGTCTCCATCAACGTCATTCGTGAGGGTGATATGACCGGAGCGTTTACGGTGAATTTCAGCACCCAGGATGATAGCGCGCACGATGGCACGGATTACACGGCCAAGAGCACAACGTTATCCTTTGCCGCAAACGAGACCAGCAAACCCGTGACGGTTTCCATTACGAACGTCTCCGGCATCGATCGAGACTTTAAGGTAAATCTAACCAATCCTTCCACAGGGGCGGCGACCAATGCGCCAAGCACCGCAACTGTGAATATCGCTGGTACGGCCGCGGGCACGCTCGCGTTTGCCCAGGCCACTGCTCAATTCGAGCCGCTGAATGGTCAGGGAAACCCCAATAGCTTCTCACTGACGGTGAATCGGACTCAGGGTTCACACGGAGCCGTTTCTGCGACTGTAGGTGTCACTGGCGGAACGCTGACTAGTCCGGATAATTTCACCTTTACCACGCCGGTTAGCTTTGCCGACGGCGTGACCACAGCGACAGTGGACGTAACTCTCAAGGATTTGTCGGCCGGTAATCTGGTGCCGGGAACTTTCACGCTCACTTTGTCGAATCCGACAGGCAATGCCACCATCGGCTCGCAAGCGAGTACTACGGTGACCATCACTTCGCCTGGCACCGTGGCCTTTAGTTCCAGCACCTATGAAGGGACGGAAAGCTCGAGCCAGGACGTGCCCGTGACTATCACCGTCAACCGCACCGGCGGTGCCAATGGAGCCATTGATGTGGAAGTAGCAGCTACGGGATCGGCGCAAAGCGGTACCGACTACACGCTGCCAGCCTCTCCGGTTCCCCTTCACTGGGATGATGGAGATTCCGCGGCAAAGACTTTTGATGTTACTTTAAAAGCGAATGCAACCGCCAACGCGACCGTGATCCTGACCCTTCAGAACGCCCAGGGTGGCGTCACGATCGGGACGCCCAATCCGGCGACACTGACCATTAAAGCACCAGATACCGCCAATCCCACGGTTACTCTCGTGTCTCCAAAGGCGAATGGTAAGTTTTCCGGAGGCAGCGTAACTTTTGCCGGAGAGGCCAAGGATGACATTGGCGTTGATCGTGTGGAGATCACGTTCAATGGCGGCGCGCCTCACGTATTGCATCCGCAAAGCGCGACTGCGGACTTCAATTATTCGGCGGATCTCACGCCGGAGCAGGGCGTGAATACGGTGACGGTAACGGCTTTTGACACGCACAATAACGCCTCTTCTCAAGTAACGCGCACCATTACCTTTACCAACGTGCGTCCCAATCTGGCGGGCAAGTACAACGGCTTGCTCACCGCAGCGACCGATCCTAATACGTACGACGGTTTGGTTGCCATTGCGGTCACGCCCACGGGAACATTCACGGGTAAAGTAACTCTCAGTGGTGTCGCGCTGCCCATCACCGGAACCTTCCAGACCGGCGGTGATGCTAAATTCGGAAAAACAAACACAGCCACCACTGAGCTGGTCAAAAAAGATAAATCAGGGACGACATCGCTCGGCCAGCTCGCCCTGACGATTGATACGGCAGGCGGACACAAAATCACGGGCACGATCCAGAAAAACGCAGTCACGCAGGCGACGATTCCGCACGCGGATCAGGCGCTCTATACGAGCAAAAAGAATCCAGTGGCTCCGTTCCTGAATGTGCCGACGACAATCCTCAATCCGGCCAGGGAGAAGGGGAAATATACTGCGGTCTTCGAGGCCGGGACTGCCCCAAATAATGGCTTGGCTGCGTCCGCTTATCCCCAGGGAGATGGCTTTGCCACTCTTACTGTTTCCAGCAGCGGCATCGTGAAAATTGTCGGAAAACTGGCTGACGGTTCGACGGTGTCGTACGCCAATGCCGTGTCGAGTGACAGTAATCATAACTGGCCCGTCTTCATTCTGCTTTACTCGAAGCAAGGTTTTATGACGGGCAACGTGACCTTCACTCCGACCGCGCAGACAGATGCTTCCTGCGCCGGAATGCTGTGGGTGAAATCCGCGAATCTCGCGAAGCAGACGTTTTATCCGGGAGGATGGCCCAACGGAATCGGTATCGATTTTGTGGCATCCGCCTATCTCGCGCCGACGAAACCCACCACTAAAGTGCCGAATCCTCCAAATCCGAACACGGTGCTCACTATCGCCGCAGGCACGGATAATTTGACCATCGCCCTCGGGGACGGCGCCTTGACGACCAACACCTCCAATGAAGCTAGCCTCGACGCCAAGAGTAAAGTAACCATCATCGGACCGACCAACGGCCAGACTGGCGCAACCGCCTTGAAAGTGGCTTTCTCCACGTCCACGGGTCTGCTGAGCGGAAGCTTCACGCATCCGGTGTCTAACAAGAAAGTCTCCTTCCAAGGCATCGCTTATCAGAAGAGCAAGGTTGCTTTTGGTTACTTCCTCTTCACTCCTGCCAAGAATGCCGGTGGAACTGCGCAGAGCGGCGACGTGTCGATCACGACTCACTAGGATTATCAGTCAGCCGTGAGATAAATGAGGCGCAAGGCGTGCACGCCTTGCGCCGCGGGTGAGGGTGGCCTGAAAAGTCACTTTGGTGCATCGCAAGATTTAGGCGGGGCTTGGGAACGCCCATCTCCAGATGAGCGAATGGATGCATGACCGGGCCGGGAGCGTGGGTTGCACTTCCTTCGTTCCGCGGCTGCTTCTCCGCGTGCCCTGATAAGACACACTGCCACCGGGGCTCTTCCCTTTGGTGATGCGGCCGAATTTGGCTGTTTGCTCCTTTCCCCGCCTTCTGATCGGGTGGAGAGAAGTTCACGCTCGAGATCAGATTGTCATAGGATTGACGATTCCATCTCGCGATGTTTAGCCCGCGCTCGATTTGTCGGGGGACAGAAGAGCCCTGTTGCGTTTCCGAATTCAAAGATCAACTGAGAATCGCCACGACAGCGTCACGTTAAACCTGAAATAACCCTTGCAACCGCATGAAGGAGTACGTATGCGCACATATGCATATGATCCTGCCAAAACACCTATGCCTGCGCGTCCGATCGTTTTCTGCAGCATCGGCAATCGCTATTGCCCTTGCTTCCGCCGCGTGGCTTTCCGCGGCCAATATTGATCACGATAAGGTTGCCGACCCTTCGAGCAAAGACCTGTGGTCGCTCAAGCCGGTAAAGGCTGTGGAACCGCCAAAGGTGAAGAACGCAAAGCTGTTGGTAAATCCCATCGATGCGTTTGTGCTCGCGAAATTGGAGGAGAAAGGCCTGGTGCTCTCGCCCGAGGCCGATCGGGTTACGCTGATTCGCCGGCTCGCGTTTGACCTGACAGGGCTGCCCCCTGCGCCGGAAGAGGTGGATGCATTTCTGAAAGACAAATCCGCGAATGCTTATGATAAGCTAGTTACGCGACTGCTGGATTCGAAGCAATACGGTGAACGCTGGGGGAGGCACTGGCTCGATGTCGTGCACTACGGCGACACGCATGGTTTTGATCGCGACAAGCGCCGCCCATTTGCTTGGCCCTATCGCGACTACGTCATCAAGAGTTTCAACGACGACAAGCCGTATACCCGATTCGTGCGTGAGCAACTTGCAGGCGACGTGCTCTTCCCGGGGGATACCGATGCGCTGATCGCCACAGGTTTCATTTCGGCGGGGCCATGGGATTTTGAATCGCAGATGGAGTTGCGCGAAGGCACCATCGAGCGCGAAAAGGCGCGCGAAGTGGACCGCAACGACATGATCATCCAAACGATGAGCACGTTTGCGAGCCTCACGGTCCATTGCGCGCGCTGCCACGATCACAAGTTTGATCCGATTCCGCAAAAAGACTACTACCGGCTCGATGCAGTGTTCGCCGGGATTGAGCGGAAAAATCGCGTGTATGCTGATGCATCGGCAGATCAGCGCGCCACCATTATCAAGCAACAGGCGGAAATTGCGCTCACGCTGCCCGCCGGTTGGTCGAGTGCAATCGCGCCGATGCAGGACACGCCAAAATGGGTGCAGGTGGATCTCGGAAAATCAGTCCCACTCACTGAGGTACGCCTCGTCGCGGCGCGGCCCATTGATTCGGACAAAGATGGCTATGGTTTTCCGCTGCGTTTCACAGTCACCATTAGCGACGATGAAACTTTCGCGAAGAGCACGGCGCTTGCCGATAACACGCTGGTCGATTTTCCGAATCCCGGTGCGACGACGGTGAAGATTCCGGCTGCGGGCAAAACGGCGCGCTACGTGCGCGTTGCTTCTCCCTTGTTATATAAGAAGGCGAATGATGCGTATCTCATGGCCTTCGGTGAAATCGAGATCGAAAGCGAAGGGCAAAATGTGGCGTTTGGCGCGCCGGTGAAGGCGTCAGATTCGCTAGATGCGCCGCCATGGAATGCGAAGTTTCTCACGGATGGATTTGACGGTCGTTTGTGGTTGCGCTTTCCCGACGACTACTCCGTGCGTGATCACGCAGTCAAAGCGGTGGACCAATACAATGCGCTCACCAAGCAACTCGCGGCATTGCCCGAGCCAAAGCAGTTTTACGGATTCGAGTCGATTCCTGCCCGGAAGATTTCGCTGCTCAAGCGTGGCGATGTCACCAAGCCGGTGGAAGAAGTCTCGCCGGGCGCACCGTCTTGCGTGGATGGCATTAGCGTGGAATTTCCTGCAGGTCCGGAAAACGAAGGCAAGCGCCGCGCCGCGCTCGCGGAATGGCTGACAGATGCGAAGAACCCTCTCTCGCGCCGCTCGATCGTAAACCGTGTGTGGCAATACCATTTCGGCCGAGGCATTGCCGCGACGCCGAGTGATTTCGGGCGCAACGGCATCGCGCCGACACATCCTGAACTGCTCGACTATCTGGCGAGCGAGTTTGTTAAAAATGGGGAATCCGTTAAAAAGCTGCACCGCCTCATCGTCACGAGCGCGACTTATAAACAGTCTTCGGCGAGTAATGAGAAAGCCGCCGCCATTGACGCGGATAACATTCTCCTCTGGCGGCAAAATCGGACGCGGCTCGAGGCTGAGCAGGTGCGAGATGCAGTGCTCGCGGTGAGTGGCAAGCTCGACACGACAATGGGTGGGCCAGGCTACGAGCCGTTCCACTATGTGGATGACAAGTCACCGGTGTACGATCATCTCGATATCGCCTCGATTAACAATCCGGCGACGTGGCGGCGTACCGTATATCGCTTTGCCGTGCGGAGTGTGCCGAATCCGTTTCTCGAATGTCTCGACTGCGCCGATCCGAGCATCAATACGCCGGTGCGCACGAGCACGGTGACCGTGCTGCAAAGCCTCGCGCTCCTGAATGATCCGTTTGTGCTCAAGCAGGCCGAATGTTTTGCGGAACGTCTGGGCAAGATGGCGAAATCTCCCGTGGACCAGGTGAAGGCCGGGTATCGCTTGGCGCTTGGCCGCGCGCCGACGAGCGCGGAAACCAGCGTGCTGGTGCCGCTCCTCGAGAAGGAAGGGCTGCCGACATTTTGCCGGGTCCTCTTTAACACCAACGAGTTTTTCTTCGTGGACTGAATCCACAGTTAACAATTTGCGCTTTATGAAATCGCGTTACCCTCACTATCCCGTTCAGCCGCAGCACCTCGACCGCCGCTCGTTCCTTTGGCGGCTAGGTGGCGGCCTCGGTGGCATCGCGCTTGCGGAATTGCTCGGCCGGGAGGGACTGCTCGCTGCCGGAATGGGCAAACCAGAGTTCAACGGCGGCATTCACCACATGGCAAAGGCGAAGCGCGTGGTGCAGTTTTTCATGTCCGGTGCGGCAAGCGCAGTGGATACTTTCGATTACAAGCCGTTACTTGAAGAGCGGCATGGGCAGAAATTCGATCCAGGCCGGAAGGTCGAGCTCTTCCAAAGCTTTCCCGGCATGGTGATGAAAAATCCGTTTGGCTGGAAACAATACGGCCAGTCAGGCAAGCACATCAGTAATCTATTTTCTCATCTTGGCGAGTGCGCGGATGACATTGCCTGGGTGCATTCGTTGACCGGCACCTCCAATGTCCACGGCCCCGCAACCTATTTGCAGGCCAGCGGATTCGCACTTCCCGGATTTCCTGCGATGGGTTCGTGGATTAGTTATGGGCTCGGCAGCATGAACGACGATCTGCCGACGTTTGTGGTCTTGCCGGACAGCCGCGGATTTGCTCCGAACGGTCCCGCAAACTGGGGTGCAGGATTTTTGCCCGCAGCGCACCAAGGCACCATGGTGCGGCCCGGGGCGAACCCGCCGATCTTTGATTTGAACGCTCCGCAAGGCTTCTCTGCCAACGCCGGCAGCGACAAAGCTTCGCTCGACGCCATCAACAAGATTAACAAGCTTCACGCCGATGCGCATCCTGGCGACAGCCGGCTGGAAGCCCGCATCTCCGGATATGAGCTGGCCGCAAAACTCCAGGTTTCCGCACCGGAAGTGCTGAATATTTCCGGCGAAAGTGAAACGACGAAAAAGTCATATGGTCTCGACCGCAAGATCACCGAGGAATTTGGCCGAAACTGTCTGATCACGCGCCGGTTGCTCGAGCGCGGAGTGCGTTTTGTGCAACTTTGGAGCGGCGCAGATAATGGCATCCCTCGCCGCAATTGGGATAGCCACGAAAACATCCACAAAGATCATGGCGAGATGGGCACAAGCATCGATCAGCCCATCGCGGCGCTCATCAAGGATCTCAAGCAACAGGATATGCTCAAGGACACCATCCTGCTTTGGACGACGGAATTTGGGCGGATGCCGTGCACCGAAGGCGGCGGCGGTCGTGACCACAATCCGCACTGCTTTACTAACTGGCTGTGCGGCGGAGGAATCAAAGGAGGCGTTACTTACGGCGCGAGCGACGAGTGGGGATACATGCCCGCTGACAAGCCAACGCAAGTCTATGATATCCATGCCACCATTCTGCATCTGCTCGGCATCGATCACGAGCGTCTCGTCTTCCGTCACAACGGCAGTGACCGCAGGCTCACGGATGTCTATGGCGACCTCATTCTGCCCCTGATCGCGTGAACTAAAATGCCAGCGTGATGGCTGGCCTTCCCGAAGCGTGGACTTTGTCCGGCAAACAAATTGCCGAATTATAAAGTAACTTTATGTTCCTGGCAGCCGCACATCAGCACAAGGCTGATGTGCGGCTTCTGCAATTGAGTTGATCAGGTTACTGCACCTTTGCACCATCCGTGGAACGGCCCACAGCCATGCTTCCCAAAAGGATGGGTGCATCCACGTTGATTAATTGAGTGGCCAAGGCATCCGCTACCGTTTTGGCAACGCCACTGAGGCTCGGCTGGTAATCCAGGTGCCCATAGGCCCATAGCGTGTACCGCCCTTGTTGCACATTCTGCACACTATAAGGAACTCCGTTATAGGTCAGTTCCACCGCGCCTGCGGGAACAGCGATGGTTTCCGCGTCGGGTGTCGCGAGATAGGAGATATAAAAGCCTCCGTTGCCGACCACGGTAGTGCCATTCGCGGCATAAACCGTCTGCGTGTCACTGGTATTTCCCAGGGCAGCGGCCAGTTGAGATCTTTTGCTATATCCGCCGTTAAACGCTGCGACTCCAATGCCTTGCACCGTGCTGGCCGGCCAGACCAGGGCCTTGGAGATGGCGCCTCCGCTCGTCGTGATGATCGCATTTCCCGAAGTAGAAGGTTGATATTGCTTTACATTGGAAGTTGATCCGAGCCCAAGCTCTGCCAGCGCGGTAAGCCGAACACCGGCGTCCGTATCGCGACCCGTGGAAATCACAGGAGCCGTATCCGCCGGATTGCCCGTGAAAACAGAAAGCTGAACCTTGCCAGCGGTGAAAAGGTTCTGCGCCTGCTGGGTAGTGATGTTGGTCAGTCCGTTCGGCGCGCTTTTGCTGGCGACAAATACCTCAGCAAAAATTCCAATGAGTTGATCGTTTAGTGTCGGATAGAATTTCCCTTTGAACGTTCCAAAAAAGAAGGAAGACGATTGAAAGGAATCGGTGAGCGCGACATCGGGGATGGAACTGTCTGCCAGTGTCGTCGTGGCATTCGCGGTTCCGCCCGCGGATTGGGGAACATTGTCCGCGAGGAAGCCGATGGCGTCCTGATGTGAAACGACCTGGATGCCGCCTTCTGAGCCGATGAGGTCCGTTTTAATAATCACGGGATTGCCGCTCACGGAGCCGGTGAAAATGGCGACATTGGCCTGGCTGATATCTGTGCCTTGGTAGGCGTAAGTAAAAGTTCCTGGATCAAGGATGTGAAGGATGGCGGCATGAGCGGCTCCGCGGAAGGCTTGCGCACCCGTGATGCGAAGATGGGTTTGGGCGTGAGATGCGCTGGCGAGACCTAGAAGGATCGATGCAGTGAAGAGAGAGTGCTTGAGTAATTTCATACGGTGGATGGTTTTTGCTTGGTTAAATAGGAGTGAGATTTGGTTGAGCTGGCTTTTTGTTAAATTGCGGCGAGGCGTAGGGAGGAAGCCCGTCGGAGGCGAACCACGCCGAGAAGTCCCGCCAGCGGCAGGAGAAGCCCGAGCGTTCCGGGCTCCGGCACGAACTGGACGCTGGCATCGCTGCCAATGGAAATGCCTCCTAACGTTACTTGTCCCGCAGAGTTGGCGGTCGAAGTCAGCCGCTCCAGCAGCAGGGTCTGGTTTGGATTGCCTTCATTGGAAGGATTGAACGCGCCGAAGCTGATGCCGCCGGAATTGGCTAGCGTGCCCCCGGGTTGAAATGAGGCATAGCTATTCTGATCCGAACTATTTTGAATGAGCCCAACGGGGCTATTCACCGTGGAGGTATTTCCGTCGTAGTTGCCTCCCAAAGAGGCGATAAGGCTTGTCGTGGAAGCCTGCGCACCGTCGCTGCGCCGCGTCCACGTCCCGGAAACCTTGGTCGTGTACAAAGTATTCGCAGGATCGGCGCCGAGCCCGAGTGAAGAGCCTCCAATGACGCTGAAGTACAGATCCGTGCGCGTGTACCAGTCTGAGCCGAAGACGGTGGTAAGATCCGCACCGATATCGCCCAGGCTAAGAGTAAATGGCGCAGGGTTATTCAGAAACTGATCGATCTGGCCGATATCGAGCAGATAATCCTGGGAGCCGCCAGCGGCTCGAAAACCGAGGAAAAGGTCTCCGTCGGAGTAGGAGGTAGTGGCTGCGTGGGTGAAAGGGACGGCGAGGACGCTGGCAACGGCCAGCAACCCCACCGCGAAGGGTTGCGTTTTCATGTGAGCGAATGGGTTTGAGTTTTACTGTCTGAGCCGCGCTGCGGTGTACCGCTCACAAACTGCTCTTGTTGAATCTATATGCAACGAGTATAGATTGATACAATCGAAATTTTGACTTTTTTCTTGTTCGCCCGCCGGAACCGCCTCCTTTTCTCCCGCATCTCTTTTTTCCCGATTGTAACGTGAGACTCGCTGCGCTCTCCCATAGTAGGCCCGACATTTGTCCGCCCATATGAAGACATCCCATTCGCTTTTTTCCCTTCTTCTCGCTGCTGGTTTCACCTGCTTTTCCTCATTTGCGCTCGCCGCAGGCTTCGACCTGGAAAAAGGCCTGGCCGCTGCTGCCAAGGGCGATCGCGAGGCTCAAGCTGCGGTAGGCCGCGCCTATCTGAAGGGGGATGGAGTGGGGCGGGACTATGCCAAGGCAGTCGAATTTCTGCGGAAAGCGGCGGAACAGGGGGTGGCGCCAGCCCAGAATAACCTCGGCGCCTGCTATGAAAAAGGCTGGGGAGTGAAGCCAGACCTGGCCGAGGCGGCAAAATGGTACCGAAAAGCGGCGGAGCAGGGCTCTCCTATCGCGCAGGACAATCTCGGCCTCCTTGTTGCATCAGGAAAGGGCGTCGCCAAAAACCCGGCCGAGGCGGCCGGTTGGTATGAAAAAGCCGCGAAACAGAAGCTCCTCAGCGCAGAGGTGCATCTTGGCCAATTGTACTACTTTGGCGGCGATGGATTCCCCAAGAATTTTACGGAAGCCGCGAAATGGCTCAGCCTGGCGGCCGAAGAAGGGGACCCCGTTTCTCAAAATACCTTGGGCGTGATGTACGAGCAGGCGTTGGGAGTGCCAAAGGATTACAAAAAGGCCGCCGATTGGTTTCACAAGGCCGCTGATCAAGGAGACGAAATGGGTTGGGGAAATCTCGGGCGTATGTATGCGCAGGGGCTGGGGGTCGAGAAAGATCCGGTGCAGGCTTACTTGTGGCTCGGGCTGGCTGCGGAGAAAGGAGAGGTGACTGCCCGCCATTTTCTGGTGGATTACGAAAGCGGCATGACGCTTGGCCAGATCACCACCGCCAAGCGGATGATCGACGAGTATAAGGAACGCAATCACCTCGTTTTTTCACAGGCGTCGCAGGGAGATGCTGTGGTTGCGCCGGTGAATAAGCCATGACGACCAGCGCCGGGGCGCGAAAGGAATGAGCGGTGCGAAGCTCAAAGACGGCTCGCGGGAAATTTATCTTTGCCTGGCACTGGTGGCGATGGTGGCCGCCACGTTTTTTCCGGCGCTGCGCGCGGGGTTTGTTAACTATGATGATCCTGACTACGTCACAGCGAATCCGCAGGTTCAGAAAGGCTTGACGTGGGATGCGATAGCCTGGGCCTTCCGAACTGGCCACGCCGCGAATTGGCACCCTGTTACTTGGGTTTCCCATCTCGTGGACGTCCGGCTTTTTGGTATGCAGCCGGCGGGTCATCATTTCACCAGCATCCTCGTTCACGCGTTGTCGTCGTGTCTGGCGTTTCTGGTGCTTCGGCAAATGACGGGTGCTCTTTGGCGCAGTTTTTTTGTGGCTGGCTTATTTGCGATTCATCCGCTCCGCGCGGAGTCGGTTGCGTGGATCGCCGAGCGGAAGGACGTGCTGGCCACATTCTTTTTCCTGGGCGCTCTGTGGATGTATGCAGGATGGGTCAGGCACTCGGCGAGTCGCTGGCGCTATATCGCGGCGTTGTTCTTATTTGCGCTGGGGTTGATGAGCAAACCGATGATTGTAACGCTGCCATTTGTTTTGTTGCTCATGGATTATTGGCCACTTCATCGCTTCGGATCGATGACTGAAGCCCCGCCCGTGTCGCTGGCACGAGCGATATACGAGAAGATACCGTTCTTCTGCCTGGCCATAGCGGCAGCGACCATCACTTATCTGGTCCAGGAAAAAGGCGGTGCCGGGGAGGCGGCGGCAGCTGTGCCGTTTGGCGGACGAGTGGAAAACGCGCTCGTTTCCTGCGTTCGATATCTGGGTAAGCTGATATTCCCGGCTGATTTGGCGGTCTTTTATCCTCATCCCGGCACTTGGCCGATGGCATCGGTACTGGCTGCATCGGCTCTGCTTCTCACGATGACTACTTTGGTTTTTTGCCAGAGGAAGGCGCGTCCGTGGTTGCTTGTGGGATGGTTGTGGTATCTCGGAATGCTCGTTCCGGTGATTGGGCTGATCCAGGTGGGTGCGCAATCCAGGGCCGATCGCTATACGTACCTGCCTTGCGTAGGGGCGCTCATCCTGCTCGTTTGGGGAGTGAACGACGTCATGAGTCGTTGGGATCATCGCGGTGCTATGAGGGCATTGGCTGCCGTTGCTGCAGTGATTTGCTGCGCGGTAATGACGTATCAACAGACTGGCTTTTGGAGAGACAGCGAGACCCTTTTTCGGCATGCGCTTGCCATCACGGAAAACAATGCCCTCGCTCATTTCAATCTAGGGGTGGCTTTGCAGGAAAAAGGAGAGCGTGTCGATGCGATCAATGAGTTTCGCGCGGCGCTTCAGATCGCGCCGCAGGATGCAAAGATTCATCGCAATCTGGGGGTGGTCTTCGAGGAAGTCGGTCAATACGATGCCGCGGCGTCAGAATTTCTGGAAGCCTTGCGCTGCAAACCCGATTTCGCCGACGCTCACCTCAATCTGGCTGTCGTGTTGGATGAAACGGGGCATTCGGCGGAGGCGGTTGAGCAATATCGGGAAGCCATTCGTCTCGATCCAGACTCTGCGGACGCACATAACAATCTCGGCGTCGCGTTGGGAAAACTAGGCGAGCAAAACGCGGCCATGACTGAATTCGAAAAAGCCCTGGCGATCAATCCGGCGCATGCCGATGCCCACCTCAATCTTGGCGCGGCTTTGTACGGCGCAGGAAGAATCGACGATGCGCTCATTCATTTCGGGGAAACAGCGCGGCTGCGCCCAACCGCGGCCGAAGCCCATAACAATTTTGGCAGCATGCTTTTTCTCAAGGGCCGCCTCGATGAAGCCACTGCGCAATTTCAGGAAGCGCTCCGCCTCAAACCGGACTATGCCGACGCCGCGAGAAATCTTGAATCCGTTCGGCGACGGAAAGAGAATCTGAAATCCGAATGAGCGCTTTTCGCCTTGTTGTTTTCCTAGCTGGGGTGATGGGCGTCTTTTGTCTTCCTAGGGCCGCAATCTCGGCAAAGGATTTGCCTGAGGGGTTTGTCGTCGCGGAAGGCAGCACTTCCCCCGACGGACGCTATGGAATTGTCATCCCCGGGCGTGATCAGTTGCCCGGCGACGGCATGGATGTGGTTAATTATCTGGCGGACGTGAAGTTCCACCGACTGGTAGGAGAAATTCGAAACGGCGACTATATTGAAGGAGAAAATCATCGAGGCTTGCGAGCTCACTGGTCGGCAGATTCATTATTGTGTTTTGCGCAATACGAAGATCGCTATGGATTTGGATCGATTCGCTTGTTGGAACTCAACAAGAATGGGTTTTCTCAGGTCGAAGTTGGCAAGTTTATACAAACATCCCTGGACGCTGTCATCGTCCGGAAATCCCATGCGAAAGATGACTCGTGCTACGCCGAATTCTATTGTCGCTTCAACGCGAATCATACCGTGCGAATTCGCGCGCTCGGATACACCAATCCGAAGCAGTTGGAGGGAGTTCCAACCTATCGCGCTTATTTTCGAGGGACTTATGAACCGGAAACCCGTAAGTGGAACGGGGTTACAACGCGAAACGTCGGTGAAGAATGCGATGGGTTCAATGCAGCCTTTCGCGATAAAGACTTCCTGAACGAAGTTTTTTCCGGTGAGGAAGACAGAGCCGAGGCTCTCGACAAATGTATGAATGACATCTACCAGGCCCTTCGATTTCTGCTCCCGGCGGAGGGTTTTAGTGAAGTGAAGAAAGCGCAGATCGCGTGGCTAAAGAAGCGGGACGCCGCAGATTCCACTGCTGCCAAGTGTAAGTTACTTGAAGCGCGGATAGAGGTATTGCGGGATATCGCCTGGCAGTGATCGTTCAAATCCGCCAGTCGATTGCCGGCGGCAATCGACGGCTCGGTCTCGCGGGTTTTGAACAGCCCGGCTTCCTTTTTCTCAGTAATGGCACCCATGTCTGAGTCATTCGCTACGGTTTGGTCTTGCGCCGGGAGAACATCCTCACCCGTGGCGCGCGCTTGACTCATTCGGAGAGCGAAATAGGTTCGCATCAATGTTCGCCGGGCTAGCCCATTCACCTCCGAGTGTCATAAAAGAACCGTTCCACAGGAACGTGGCCAAAGGTGAAAATCTCCGCGCATGAAAGTCGGAATCCCTAAAGAGGTGCGCCCAGGTGAACGCCGCGTGGCGGCGACGCCTGACACGGCCCGGCGCTTGATCAAACTCGGCTTTGAGGTGTGCGTGGAGTCGGAGGCAGGAGCCGGCGCTTCTTTTACGGATGCCGACTACGCTGCCGCAGGGGCGAAGGTCACCGATGCGGCCACCGTCTGGAGTGAGAGCGAGATTTTGCTGAAAGTACAACCGCCGGAGTTCCATGAAGCCTTGCGGCGGGACGAGGCGGATTTGCTGAAAGAAGGGGCTGTGCTCATCTCCTTCCTGTGGCCGGCGAAAAATCACGAACTTGTCGAAAAGTTGCGCGCCCGGAAAGTCACGGCATTTGCCATGGATCAAGTGCCGCGCATTACGCGCGCCCAAAAAATGGACGCACTGAGCTCGATGTCGAACATCGCGGGTTATCGCGCGGTGATCGAGGCGGCGAGTTTCTTCGGGCATTTTTTCACGGGCCAAATCACGGCGGCGGGAAAAGTTCCGCCAGCGAAAGTGCTCGTGATCGGAGCCGGAGTCGCAGGGCTGTCGGCGATCGGCGCGGCGCGCAGTCTTGGAGCGATTGTGCGGGCCTTTGACACTCGAGCCGAAGTGCGGGAGCAGGTGCACAGCATGGGCGCGGAATTCTTGACGGTGGAACTCGAGGAAGAGGGTGGTGGAGCAGGAGGATACGGCAAGGAAATGAGCGCTGCGTTCATCGAGGCGGAGATGGCGCTCCTTGCGCAGCAATGCCGCGACGTGAATATCGTAATTACCACCGCGCTGATTCCCGGCAAGCAGGCGCCGCAATTGATCACACAGGAGATGGTGGAGAGCATGCGGTCGGGTTCAGTCATCGTCGATCTGGCCGCGGAAGCAGGGGGGAATTGTGCGGTAACGAAGCCCGGTGAGGTCGTGAAACATAACGGGGTGACGGTGATTGGCTTTGTCGATATGCCGAGCCGTCTGGCGCCGACGGCGAGCCAGCTTTACGGCACGAATCTCCTCCATTTGTTAGCAGACATGGGAGGGGGTAAAGATTTTCGGATTGACCAGGAAAATCCGATCGTGCGGGGTGCAATCGTTGTTCATCAAGGCCAGTTACTTTGGCCGCCTCCGCGCATTGCGGGTCCGCCAAAGCCGGCTCCTGTGGTCAAACCAGCGCCGGCGGTTGGAAAAGGTGCGGCGTCCGAAGGCTCGCCTGAGTCGGGCGGCAAGAATACGCAACTCGTGGTCACGCTGGGAGCATTTTTACTGCTTGCGCTCATCGGTGCAGTTGCTCCGAAAGAACTGGTCTCCCATTTCACGGTCTTTGTGCTGGCCTGTTTCGTGGGTTGGCAGGTGGTGTGGAACGTCACGCCCGCGCTGCACACGCCCTTGATGAGTGTTACCAATGCTATCAGCGGCATCATCCTGGTGGGTGGTATGCTCCAGATTTCGGGGCCGCTTTCCTCAGGCGTGACGATTTTATCGGGGCTAGCAGTATTACTTTCCACGATCAATATCGCCGGCGGATTCCTGGTGACGCAACGGATGCTGCGCATGTTTCAAAAGTAACGGCTATGTCACAAGGTTTCGTCACCGCCCTTTACCTGATCGCCGGAGTGCTTTTCATCATGAGCCTCGGGGGGTTGAGCACGCAGTCTTCCGCGCGCAGGGGTAATATTTACGGCATTGTTGGGATGTCGATCGCGCTGGCCATTACCGCGCTGGCTGCGGTGCATTCGTATGGATTGCTGATTTTCGCGGTGGGCGTGGGTGGGACCATCGGCGCGACGCTTGCCAAAAGAGTGCAGATGACGGCGATGCCGGAGCTTGTCGCTGCGCTCCATAGCTTTGTCGGCGCAGCGGCGGTACTCGTGGGACTGGCCAGCGAACTCTCGGGAAAGAATTTTCCCTCGCACGCCGAGGCCGTCATTCATGAAGTGGAGATCTTCCTGGGCGTGTTTGTGGGAGCAATCACCTTTACCGGATCGGTCGTTGCTTTCGGCAAGTTGCGCGGGTTGGTTGGCAGCAAGCCGCTGCTTCTTCCCGCGCGGCATTTGCTCAATCTCGCGATGTTGCTTGTGTGTCTGATCCTGGGAATCATTTTTCTCAGCAGCGGCAGCGGGCTCGCTTTCGCTTCGCTCCTTCTCATGACTGTAATCGCGGGTGTGATTGGCATTCACCTGGTAATGGCTATTGGCGGGGCGGACATGCCCGTGGTTGTCTCCATGCTCAATAGCTATTCCGGTTGGGCGGCTGCCGCCGCGGGATTCATGCTGGATAACGATCTGCTCATCATCACTGGAGCGTTGGTTGGATCGAGCGGCGCGATTCTTAGTTATATCATGTGTCGCGCGATGAATCGTTCCTTTGTCAGCGTCATTCTGGGCGGATTTGGCGCTGGTGAAGGCGCAGCTCCGGCTGCCAGCAGTGGAGACGGAATCCAAGGAGAAGTGACCAAGATCAGCGCCAGCGATACGGCTGCGCTACTGGAGGAAGCGAAGAGCGTAGTGATCGTGCCTGGTTACGGAATGGCGGAGGC
>FTBG01000637.1_pt1 | contig 29296 bp, 20 predicted proteins | sample 1639311 | NCBI WGS metagenome assembly FTBG01 (sample SAMEA3914864, study PRJEB12502) | metagenome | biome: forest; material: soil | place: USA | collected 2012-03-12 | depth 0.3 m | reverse complement strand
GATAAAAGCACACGTGGCTTCCGGGTCGCGGCCGGCCCATTGTTGGATAATTGCTTCGATCGCATCGTCTTTGATCACGCTCGGCGGCAAGCTCAGCGCTTTCGCCGCCGCCGCGGAGGGATCGCGCTTTGCCCATTTTCCCAATACCTCCGCCAAACCATCGGGAACGTGCGCATCTGGACCTTCCATGAAAATACGCACTGCGGTGATCGGATCGAAGTCCGCGAGTTTTCCGATGAGGTTATGGATACCATCCTTTCCCAGGGTCTCGCGGTCTTGCGCCGAGAGCGATACGATCCAATGGAAGTAGTCTTGCGGATTGATCCGAGCCCAGGCATCCGCTGCCAGGTAAAGAAGTCCCTTTTTCAATTCTGCGAGAGGCTGGCGCGCAAGGTAAGCGCGTGCGTTCACGAAATCTTTTTCCAGCCAATAGCCGAGCAATTTGCCAGCGAGCTCGATGTTTTTCCTTTCGCAGAGGGAATCGATAACGGCAGCAAATTGCGCGGGGGTGAGGCGCTCCGCGATTTCATATAGATCGGACATCCGCTGCTCCTTCCCGGAAATGGCCAAAACTTTTTCCACGAGAGCAGGGAGAGCCGCGTCGTCGATATTTTGCGGAAACCGGACCGCGCTTTCGGTGAGTCTCGCGTCCATTACTTGATATGCAGCGATCAGTGGGCGGCCTCTGCTCCCAGCCCTGTGCGTGGCAAACGCCTGGCCCATCCCATAACCGATGGCCATTGCAACCAACGCACTAACCGTGACTTTTCCAATCGGCCAGCGAAGAGCGGAGGACGTAGCCATAGGGAGTAACGAGTAGTTCCGATCTACTGACTGGAATGGCCATTCGTCGCGGCCTGCAGAGCCGCACGTTCCGCTGGGGAAAGGGTCGTTGACATTTGCAGCCAGCGTTCTGCTTCTTCTCGCGCCCCATTGTGAAAAGCGATCCAATCTTTTTGCAATAATGCCATCTGCTGATCTCCATTCGAGATTGCTTGATGAATCTGGCGGAGCCCTTCGTCCGGATCATTTTCAAATATCGTTTTCGTGCAGCCCTCCATGGCGGCGTCACGCTCAGATCCCGCGGGCAAAGATTCAATCCATTGCATCGCATCGGCTGCGCCGTACCGCGCCCAGCCTTGTGCCAGCCCCTTGATGGCGTACGTGCGAACTTCGGGATCGGTTAGCGAATTCACCCATTGCGTGGCATTGGGCAGATCGCGCCCTGCCCAGCTATACATGATGCCGGAAAGGCATTGGGAGCGATCGGGATCTCTATCCTTTGCGAGATATTCCGCAATGGGCTGGGGATCCTCATAGTCAATCCCCGTAAATAACATCGGAAAATTAGCAGCCATCGTCCCGCGGACCGGATTGCTCGGATCGAGAGCATCCATTCTTCGAGCATATTCCGCCAAACCCGCCTTTGGATCTAAGTGATACAGAGTTTCAAAAAAGCCGGACAAAGCAAATGTTGATTGACTTAGGGGTACCATCGCGGCAACGGCAAATGCTGACTCTCGTTTATCCGGAAGCAGATCCATAGCCACACGCTCGATGGTGCTATAGCGAATGGTCGAGTCTTTAATGGTGGATACGATTTCCATCGCCGCCTGGGGGTTGCGCTGTCCGACAGCGCGGGCAAATATGCTCGCAGTTTTCTCCTGATCTGTCAGCGAGAGCTGCCGATAACTAGCAAGGACGGTTTGCGGATCAACTTTCTTCAAGCCGGCCGAGACTCCACGAAAAGCCACGCTCTGCCCGTTAGGATCGCCGATAGACAGGGCCTCACGCAATGCAGAGTGTGGATCTATCGCCATCCATTTTTCGAAAATGTTGTCTAGCCGGACCTCCATTCCAATTCCTTTCGGATACATACTGAGGGCAGATTTCATCGTCGCGGTCACGTTGCCGAAATTCTGTTCCACCTGCACCGTCACAAGGGCGAAAAGACAGGATTGGCGGGTTTCAGGTTCGAGGGATTCGATCCAGGCCAGCGCGGCCTTTTCATCCAGCTTTGCCCAAACACCGAACACCGCTTTCATTGTTTCAGTGCGCTCGCGGCCTTCCTCGATTTCCTGGGCTCGCTCGGCGGCTGCCCGAGGATTTTTGCGCGCGACTTCGGAGAAAAACGCGCGCAGTACGATTTCCCTCTCTTCGTGACCTAAATTGCGCTGGAACACCATTAATCGCGGAAAATTTGCCAGATCAAACTTCGGGGCGAGCTCCAGTAAATCGTGAATCCTATGTAAGTGGTTTTTTTGAGTGATGGCATTGGCCATCGCCTCCGCAAACTCGTTTGCAGTCTGGGGATGATTGTCAGCTTGTCTGGAAGATCGGGGGCGGTCCGCATGTTCATTAGCGTCGGCCGATGCGATGGCTGCTTGACTAGATATTGTTCCGTTTCCCGAAAGTGCGCCCTTGAAATGGCCCGCCGCAATCCCGGCTAATCCGGAGGCTGCGATGCAGAACAAGGCGGCGGATTGCTGCATAATACTAGCGGCTAGTGGCGGAAGGCAGCTTTTCGAGCAATGCATTCCGTTCTTGGTCTGAAATTGCCGAAGTAGATAGCACCCATCCTTCGGCGTTGGGCCTGTTGGCGAGATTGGCGGAATTGAGCCATTTTGCCGCAGCATCCAGCAATCGCGCGTGGCCATTAGGGATGGAAGAGAATATAGCAACTGCGGTGTCGGGATCGCTCATGATTGCGGTGTTCGCGACAAGGATGGAGAGACTGTTCCGTTCAGTCGTATCAGAAATGCGACCCAGAAATTGACTCACCGCCTTCCAGCTATTCCCTTTCATATAGGATTCGGTCATCGTTTGCAGCCATTGATTGCGATAGGGCCCTTCCGGCAATTGCAAGATCTGATCTGGGGCGATGGAATATCCGATATTTTCCAAAATCGATCGGCATGCGACTTGAAATGCCTTGTCTTCCTCATCAGGGGGCAGCGACTGGAAGAAAGTATTCGCGGCGGCGATTCCTCTTTGCTTTGCCAGCGATAGCGCGATCGCGGATCCCGCGATGGTGACATCTGGCGCTAATCCGGCATTTCGCTCCTCCGCATAAATGCGAGCGGCCTGATCCGGATCTTTCAGAGCAATCTGGCCGATGATTTCGCCCAAAGCGTAGCCCTGACCCGGCGCCCCGGACAAGTTGCCGGCCCAATCCAAGGCAGCCTGCGCGTCTTTCCCTACCCATTCGGAAAGAGTCCGTTTGAAGACGTTCTGCACAGAGAGCGAAGAGGGGTTGAGCTGTGCGAGTGCGTCAGCGGCGCCTGCCGGATTCGTATCTAGCATTTGCTCACATTGGTCGATCACTACCTTGTCATGCAATTGCCTGTCCTGGATCTTTGCCAGGAATGAACGCGCGGATTCCGGATCATCTTGAGACCAGATCGTGATGATTCCTTCAATGGCATCGTCTTTCGCCGAACTCGGCGGCAAGCTCAGGGCCGTGGCCGCTGCGGAAGACGGATCATGCCTCGCCCAAAAGCGCAGAGCTGTTGCGACGCCCTCCGGCAGTCGCGTTCCTGCGCCTTCCGTATAAATGCGAACCGCTGCGGGTCCATCAATTTCGGCGAGCGTAGAGGTGAGATTGGAAAAGACGTCTGCTCCCAGAGCCTCTCGATCCTCGGCCGTGAGCGATCCGACCCATCGGGAGAAATCCTGCGGGTTTGCGCGAGCCCAAGTATAGGTAGGAAGCAGCCCTTTGGACAACTCCGAGAGAGGGGTGCGGGCGATATAAGCACGCGCGCTCGCAAAGTCCTTTTCGAGCCAGTAAGCGAGCAATTCGCCGGCAAGCTCGCGATTTTTTTCCTGGCAGAGCAAATCCACCGCTGCGGAAAACTGCGTGCCCGTCAGGCGCTCCGCGATTTCATACAGATCGTGCTCCCGGCGCTCTTTCCAAGGAGCGGCGAGCGCTTTTTCGAGCAGAGCGGGGAGGGCCGCATCGTCGATCCTTCGCTGCCCAACCTCCGCGGCATCTTCGCCGGACGACGTGGAGTTGCTGGTCGCCGACGCGCCGGAGAATGGCGCATCCGCCAAATGGCCTTGGTGAATGGAGTAATACGTCTGCCCGATTTCGTAGCCCGCTCCTGCGGCCAGCAATGCGCCGAGCGCGACCCAGGCAAGCGGCCAGCGCGAAATGGAGGGAGGGGTCATGCAGGTCGAAGAGTTTTGCACGAAAAGCGCCGGAAATAAAACACTCTGCAAACAGACGATGAGGCATGCGGGCGCGTGCGGGCCGTGCTACCTTGCCCGTTCCATGCCATTCCAACTTTCCTCCGATTACGAGCCGCGTGGCGACCAGTCCCAGGCCATCGCCAAGCTCACGAAATCGGTGGAAGCGGGGAATCGGCACCAGACGCTGCTCGGGGTGACGGGTTCGGGAAAAACCTTCACCGCGGCAAATGTCGTGCGGAATGTGGATCGGCCTACCCTGGTCATCTCGCACAACAAGACGCTGGCCGCGCAGCTCTACTCGGAGTTCAAGCAATTCTTTCCGAACAATGCGGTGGAATATTTTGTCTCCTATTTCGATTACTATCAGCCCGAGGCGTATATCCCGCGCTCAGATACCTATATCGAAAAGGATTCGTCGATTAACGAAGAGATCGAGCGTTTGCGACTGGCCACGACGAGCGCGCTGCTTTCGCGAAGGGATGTGCTGGTGGTGGCGAGTGTCTCGTGCATTTACGGCTTGGGTTCGCCGGAAGATTTTCAAAACATGCTGCTCACGCTCAAGGTGGGGCAGACGATCACTCGCGAGGGCGCTCTGGCGCGGCTCGTGGATATGTTATATGAGCGCAATGATGTCGGGTTTGGGCGCGGAAAATTTCGCGTGCGCGGCGACGTGATCGAAGTGCAGCCGGCGAGTGAAGATGAACTGGCGATCCGCGTGGAGTTTTTCGGCGACGAGATCGATCGCATGACGCGATTTGATCCACTGACCGGGCATACCATCGAGCAGATCACGATGATGACGCTTTATCCGGCGAAACAATTCGTGACGCCGCACGATAAGATGAAGCGTGCCATGAACACGATTCGCGAGGAGCTGGATGAGCGGATCATCTGGTTTGAAAAGCAGGGGAAGCTGCTGGAAGCGCAGCGGCTGAAGATGCGCACGGAGTATGATCTGGAAATGATGCAGGAGATGGGTTTCTGCGCGGGGATCGAAAACTATTCGCGGCATCTCTCGGGACGTCCGGCGGGTTCGAAACCGTATACGTTACTTGATTTCTTTCCGCGCGATTTTTTGCTCGTGATCGACGAGTCCCACGCCAGCATCCCGCAGATCGGCGGAATGTACGAGGGGGATCGCGCCCGCAAAACCACGCTGGTGGAGTATGGATTCCGTCTGCCCAGCGCACTGGATAACCGCCCGCTTAATTTCAAGGAATTCATGGAGATGGCGGGCCAGTTACTTTACATCAGTGCCACGCCGGCAGAGTTCGAGATGAAAAACAGCGTGGTGGGAAATCAGGGCTACATCCCGCATACCCGGACACAGATCGGACAGGATGAACCGGTGCCCGCGGCCGCAGCGGGCAGCCCGAATCTGCCGCCGCGCCTCATGAAGTTGTCCCGTACCGATGCGCCGGTGGAGGAATTTGACGCCTCCACGCCGGGCGCGGTGCTGGTGGTGGAGCAGATCATCCGGCCCACTGGGTTGCTTGATCCCAGGATCACCATTCGGCCATTGCGGCAGCAGATCGATGAAACCCTCGAGCTTTGCCGTCAGCGGGTGGAAAAAGGCGAGCGTGTGCTCATTACCACGCTCACCAAGCGAACGGCGGAAGATCTTTCGGATTACCTGCGCGACGTCGGGCTGAAGGTGCGTTACTTGCATAGCGATATCGACACGATTGAGCGCGTGGAAATTCTGCGGGCTTTGCGCGCAGCGGAGTTCGACATTCTCGTGGGTATCAACCTTTTGCGTGAAGGGCTGGATTTGCCGGAGGTCTCGCTGGTCTGTATCCTCGATGCGGACAAGGAAGGCTACTTGCGCTCGCAGACTTCGCTCATCCAGACGGCGGGACGCGCGGCGCGTCATGTGAATGGCGAAGTGTTTCTTTTTGCGGATACGGTGACGAAGAGCATGGAAGCGCTCATGGCGATTTCAGAGTATCGCCGCACCCGGCAGATGGAATATAACGAAAAGCACGGCATCACTCCGCAAAGCGTAAAACGCGCGGTGCAGGAGAGTCTGCATACCATCCTGCGGGGCAAGCAGATGGAGGAGTCTGTGGTGCGCGAAGGCGGCGGCGATTTTTCGCTCAGCGAGACGTTGCGTGAACTGGAGGAGGAGATGCTGCATGCCTCGGCTAACCTGGAGTACGAGCGCGCCGCACTGTTGCGCGATCAGATCATGGAATTGAAGAATGGCACGGGCGTTTCCAAGATCGAGCCGAAGCGGCGGCCCGTAAGGTATGGAGAAAAAGTGCGCGGTGGGAGGAGAACGAAGGCGCGGGCTTAGGAGAGGGGAAACGCTCAGATTTCAACGGCCAGCTTCCAACGTCCAACAAGCGCGCTTCAAAGCATTTGCGGAAGAGGCGGAATGTGGATTATGAGTGATGCCTGTGAGTTTTTCCCCGCCTTTTTATTTGAAGCGGATCGCTGATTTCGCGCAAGCAATCGGGATGGTGATTGCGTTGCTCGCGGTCGGAATGAATGCGCAAGTTTTTGCCGAGACAGGAGACGAGCCGCTGGTGGAGAAAACGCTGGGCCAGCTTTCGGATAGCAGCCTTGGCGTGCTCGGGCAGAAGGCGATGTCATTGCGCTCGAATGAATGGAAGCACAGCGAGACGGGGCATTTCATCTATCACTATTTTACGGCCACGATGGCGCACGCCGTCTCTGTGGAGGCGGAGTTTTACTACCGCGTCATCGCTAAGGAACTGGAGAAAGATACGGCGCAGTGGGAGCGCAAATGCCACATCTTTATTTTCGACCAGCCCGCGGATTGGGAGCAATTCCAGCAAGTGGGTGGTTTGGAGAAATGGACCGGCGGCATCCATTCGCAAGGGCAGCTTTTCATTCTGCGAAATCCGCAATATAAGTTTAAGGGAAATTCTCTGGCGCACGAGGTGACGCACCTCGTCGTGCATCGCTTTTTTGGAGGAGAAATTCCGCTCTGGCTGGATGAGGGGCTTGCCGAGTACACGGCTTCGCGCTGGTACGCCTCTTTTATGAAGATGCGCGGGTATGCGGCGCACCCACGCTCCGTTTCGGTGGGACCGGATGACTATGTGGCGGTCGATAAACTTACGTCACTGCTTGCTTATCCGCAGGGTGATCAACAAGTAGCCGCTTTTTATGCGGAATCCGAAAGGCTGGTTCGTTTCTTAAGCGCGGCGGACAAGCCGGGCTTTCTCAAGTTCCTCGAAGCAATGTCGAAGGGGAACCGTTTCGATACGGCGCTGGACAAAGCTTACGGATCGAAATTTTACAATGTCGCGGCGATGGAGAAGGACTTTAAGCCTTACGCGATGAAGGATTATGTGGAGAATCCTGGGTAGGGAGAGTGGGCTGCAATTTGACTTTGAGCCGTGAAGAAACTCTCAACTCTCAACTCTCAACTCTCAACATCCAATGGCTCGCGAAAGAGCGCTGCGGAAGTTGCGGAGCTTTTCATTGGGTTACAGGTTTTTGTACTGCTGGCCATGAGTGTTACTTGTAATGGTCAAGTCGCAGCGACGCCGGCGGCTACGCCGAGGCCGGGATTTCCGGGGGTGGTGCGGCCTGGCGCTGCGGCCACGCCGGCGCTTCCGCCGTTGAGCACGGCGACGCAGTCGCATCTATTGCCGGCTCCGGGCGCTTCTTCGTTGTTGACCCCCGGCAATGCGCCGCCGGCGCGGGATGTGCCGCTGATCGAGAAAAAGTTCGAGGAGCTATCCAATCAAAAGATCAGCGCGGATGGAAAGAAGGCGCTCGATATCAACTGGGATAAATGGAAGCACGCGGAGACGGATAATTTCATCCTACACTATCGCCGGGTGACCGAGGCGCAAAAGGTGGCGCGCGAAGTGGAATACGATCTTTGGTACGTCGCGCAAACGCTCGGAGCGGGCAAAGATCGCTACCAGAAAAAATCGCACGTCTATATTTTTGAAGACGAAAGCGAGTGGAAGGATTTCCTAAATCAATCGAGCAATATGGCGAAATGGGCGGTAAGCTACGCGCATGGCGATGAGCTTTACCTGAATGTGCGCGGCGGAGGAAACTCGGGTGCGGCCGCGAGTTTTGATTCGCATACGCTGGCCCACGAAACGACACACGCGGTGGTGGCGCGCCTTTATCCGCGGGCGCGCTGGCCGCTCTGGCTCAATGAAGGCTTTGCCGAGTTTATGGGCGGCGCGAGCGTGGCGGCGCGCAAGGGGCAGTATTCCAAACGCTATGAGCGTTTGCTTAATGAGGCGGAGATGCCCCTGGAGACGCTGGAAAAGATGGAGGACTATCCCAATGATCCGCTGCAGATTTCTCGTCTCTATCAATCCTCGGAGAAATTCGTGCGCTTTCTCATGACGGAAAACCCCAAGGATCGCTTTCCGAAGTTCATCGATGCCGTGCTCTCGGGCGCAGGGATGCAAGCCTCCGTGCTGCAAGTCTATTCCGACAAGTACAAGGATTGGGCGGCCTTCATGAAACACTACGAACGTTTTACCAAGTAAATGGCCGCAGCAAAAACCAGCAAAGCAAGTGCACAGATTCACGCGGTGCTCGGTTCCGATGAATCGGAAGTGAAGCGCGTGGCCAAAGAGCTGGCCGCAAAACTTTCACCGGGAGGAGACTTCGGCGCGGACATTATCGATGGCGTGGCCGCAAACTCGGATGACGCGGCGGAGAAGATCCATCAGACCATCGAGGCGTTGCTTACCTTTCCATTTTTCGGTGGCGAAAAGCTGGTCTGGTTGAAGAACGCTAACTTTCTCGGAGATAGCGTCATGGGCCGCGCTGCCGCCGTGACGGATGCGCTGGAAAAGCTTGCGGAGACGATTGCCTCCGGGATTCCCGAGAGCACGCGATTCCTCCTCAGCGCGACCGAGGCCGACAAGCGCCGGACCTTTTATAAAACGCTCATCAAAGCAGCGAACGTCGAGGTCTTCGACAAACTGGATGCGAGCAAAACCGGCTGGGAAGAAGAAGCGGCCACGCTCGTGCAGGAACTGGCCACGGAAGCGCGCCTCGATTTTCAAAGCGAAGCGCTCGATTGCTTCACGCTTTTCACCGGCGGCGACCGCCGGATCATTGTCAACGAGTTGGAAAAGCTCGATCTCTATCTAGGTCCGGGCCGGCGCGAAGTGACTGCCGACGATGTGCGGCTCCTCGTTCCAATGTCGCGCGCGGGAATCATCTGGGAACTGGGCAACGCCATTTCCGAAAGACGGGCCCAGCGGGCGCTGGAGTTACTTGATCAACTTTTGTTTCAGGGAGAATCGGCGATTGGCATCCTGCTCGTAGCCATCATTCCCACAGTGCGAAACCTTCTTTTAGTGAAGGACCTCATGCAGCGCCATCGGCTCAGCCGCCCCCAGCAGCCTTTCTTTTTCGGCAAGACGCTGGAGCGCCTCCCGCCCGAAGCCACAGCGCATCTGCCCCGCAAAAAAGACGGCGGCCTCAATACCTATGCGCTCGGCCTGGCTGCCAGCCATGCGCAGCGCTTCCAACTCGACGAATTGCGCGAAGGCTTGGAAGCCTGCCTCACGGCCAATGCACAGCTCGTCACTTCCTCGCTGGAACCTAAGGTCGCGCTCAGCCAATTGATCGTAAAGGTGGCCGCGTAGGCTTCTTTTTACAGAGTTTTTACGCGGGTCTGACGTTGCTTTGACCCTTTCCTTTGGAGTTGTGGGACGGTGGAGTCATGAAAAGAAAACTCCCCGTCTCCCTCCTCTCGACCTTCACTTCCATTGGGCTGCTCTCGTTCGCGGACGTGAGCCTTGGCCAGCAGCCGAAACCTGTGGCGGATCAGCCAGTGCCTCGAGTGCAGCCGGAAGATCCCTATAAAAAGGCTCCGTCAGCACAAACAGTAGCTCAGGAAGAAGGGTCTGCCGTCCCGGCTCAGGTGTCGCTTCATTTTGAGCTCTTCTCCCTTTCTCTTACGGAAGCCGCGGCTCTTATGCGAGAGCCGATGAGTGATGGTGATCGTTTGAAACGCGTGCTTGGTCTCATTGCCGACGGAAAGGCGCGCCAGGAACGGCTGGCGATCATAAGAACCAAATCCGGTCAGCGAGCGGTGACGGAAAGTATCAGCGAGTTCAGGTATCCCACGGAATGGACGGACTCGAATGCCCCCGATGAGAGCGAGAAGAAGACCGACAAAGGAGCCATACAGGTAAACAAGATTAGCCTCAAAGATCCCGCGCCGGGTGGAACGATCTATGCATCCGCATTTGAAACGCGAAATACGGGAGAGACCGTTGAAGTCGAGCCGGTGATCGGGCCGGATGGCAAAACCATTGACCTGAATGTGGTGCCTCAATGGGTTCACTATATCGGGGATCGTGTTTGGGACAGGGGCCATCCACAGGAGCAACCGTTGTTTGAAACGCAAAAAATCACCACTAGTCTGTCGATGGAGGCGGGAAAGCCACTCTTTTTGGGGACGTGCAATACTCCTTTTGGCACCGGCCTTTCGAAAGACGATGTGGCGCACCAGATCTGTCTGGAGTTCGTGACCGCGTACCTCATCACGCCGGAGGGTGAGATTTTTGTGGCGAAAGACTCGTCCAAAACCGCGGCCAATCCGGGCGCCAGCGCGCAGAAAGACGTTCCTCGCAAACCGTAATCGACGATAGGCTTTCGAAACCTTCGTTCGGAGAATGCGAAGTGAATGAGATACGCTATACTATGTCGGTCATGCGTGTTCCCCTCCTAGTGCTTTCGGCGTTGCTCGTTGCGGCGATCATCGTCGGCATTGGAGGGGTGCAGTTATCCCGGCGGGGTCATCAGGAGAGAATCTCCGCCAATCGCGCTGCGCTCCGGGGTTTTGCAGAGAAATGGCAGGAGGAATTCAGCCGGCTGCAAGCGTTGTATGAAAATGATCTGATCGAGATTACGGCTGGAGTTAGGGGTGACCGACCGTGGAGTCTCGCGGAGGGGTGCCGCAATCTCCATGGTGTGTGTGCGGCGGCTGCCCTCAAAGCGGAGTCGCTGGGAGCGGCGGACCATAAAGAACGGCTGATGATGGAGCCGTTCGATTCCGGCACGAAGGAAAGGCTCCCGGAAGTTTGGATGCTAGGGACCAAGGCAGCCCTTCCCGCGGATGCGGGACGCAATGCTATATTTGTAGTTCACGCGGATGAGCTTCTTTCCACAACGAGTGGGAGCAGAAATGCGCACGGTTGGATTTCTTCGCAGAATCCGAATTTCGCGCTCTTCTGGTGCTGTCCGGGTAAAAGTGCGCCCATGGTGATGATGGTGGATTGGCGCGAGGTGAATCGGCGAACCGAGGATTACCTGCAACGCTGGGCGCGAGCGGGGTTTGCCGATTTGCGTGCCGCCGATCCCGTGGCTGCGGTCTGGCGTGGAGATGATACGCCGTTTCTCGGAGACGCAACTGAGTCTCCTCAAGCTCCGGACGTGATCGTGCCGATTCAAAATCGGATGGGTTCGTGGCAAATTGTTTCGCACGACCGCATCATCACGCGGTTTGGTTATTCCACCGCGGGGTTGACGGCCACGATTTTACTCAGTGCCGGGCTGGTGTTACTTGGGCTGGTGGTCTTTCGCCATCAGGTTCGCGCCCAGCGTCTAGCCGAGCGGCGCGTCTCTTTTGTGAATCGTGTTTCTCACGAGTTGGGAACGCCTTTGACGAATATGCTGCTCAATCTCGACCTGGCTTCGGAAGCAATCGCGTCCAAGCCCGAAGCAGCGCGGCACCGCCTTGGTCTCGTCACCGAAGAAGCGCAACGGCTGGTCAGGCTGGTTTCCAACGTGCTGACCTTTTCCCGGGTGGAGCGCGGGGCTCTGGAAATCAATCGCGCGTGCTGTATTCCCGATGAGATTCTGCGGAAAACGATTTGCCAGTTCGAGCCGGCGCTCCGGCGGCGCGAGATTGCCGTCGCGACCTCTTATTCCGCCGGAGACGGTGCGTTACTTGATCCGGATGCGCTGGCGCAGATCGTAGGCAACCTGCTTTCCAATGTGGAGAAGTACGCGGCCGATGGCAAACGGGTGGAGATCGCGTCGTGCCATGAAAATGATTTACTGACGGTGCGCATCCGCGATTACGGTCCCGGTATCCCTGCTGCTGAGCGGGAGAGAGTTTTTCGGCCCTTCGAGCGGCTGAGCAATTCCGTCAATGAAGGCGCGAGCGGCGCCGGCTTGGGCTTGGCGATCGCGCGTGATCTTGCCGAGAGGTTAGGCGGACACATTAGCCTGATCTCCGGCGATGGAGCCGGCTGTGCCTTCCAGGTGGTCTTGCCCGCGCCGCGCGTGCTTGCTTCTGTTTCCAGCGCCGAACAATCTGCCGCATGAGGATTCTAGTTGCCGAAGACGACCCGCTTACGCGAGAAGCGCTGGCCACTTGTATCGGCGCGGAAGGCCACGAAATCCTCACGGCGGCCAATGGGAAAGAGGCGCTCGCACTTTGGCAGAAACGGCGGCCCGATTTGCTATGTTTAGACATCATGATGCCCGGCATCGATGGCTATGAACTTTGCCGCCGCATCCGCGCGCAGGATACCTCAACGCCGATCCTGTTTCTCTCGGCTAAAAACGAAGAGGTCGATATCGTCGTGGGCTTGGAAATCGGAGCGGACGATTTCATTCGCAAGCCCTTCACGCGAGGCGAGGTGATGGCTCGCATCCGCGCCGCTCTTCGGCGAAACCGCGCTCCCGGCGAATTGAAGCGCTGTTTGCAACTGCACGATCTTTCTGTGTGGCCCGATGAACTGCGGGCGGAGCGAAATGGGACGAAAATCGAACTGACGCCGCGCGAGGCGGCGATCCTGAGCCTCCTGTATGAGCATAGCGGACGCCCGGTATCCCGCGACGCTTTTCTCGATCGCTGCTGGGGCATGGATTATTTCCCGGATTCCCGCACGCTCGATCAGCACATCGTGGCCTTGCGCAAAAAAGTGGAACGCGATCCCAGCCAGCCGAAGATCATCGAGACGGTGCGCGGCGTGGGTTATCGATACCGGCCGGAATAACGTTCCACATCGGCCGTGGAGACGTGCGTTGATTCCCTAAAGGTACAAAGTAACACGCCTTGACGGCTGTCCCGCGACCCGAAATCCGCGCAAAGCACCGGAGGCGCAATGATTGCCCGCAGGCTAGACTATTTACCGAACGCCGGTTCAGCGTGACGGAAGAGCGGGGGAAGGCGTCGCCGCCGGGTGTGGCGGATTTACCGGTTGAGCTCGCCGCACAGGCGTTTCCTCGACGTGATTCAGCATGAGCTGCGCGCACTTGTGGGAGAGATTCTCCTGCGCCCAGTTGATCGACCGAAACCTTCCCGCAAAATTGGCGACGCCATCAGCATAGTCGGCATCAGATAGGCTGCCGTCCTTGTGCATCCGCGCGAGATCATCCCAATGCTCCATGGTCACGTCCTGCGGAATGGCCACGCTGGCGAGGTCCTTCGCGGCGGCCTCTTTCCTCATCCGCTTTTTCCCGACGAGAAAATCGAGGATTTTGCCCACGTCCTGCTGACGCTGCTTGAGATCGGTCAGGAATTTCTCGATCTCTTCGCGAGCCGGCACAGGAGCGCCGGCCGGATGGAGAAGCCACGCATCGAAAGGGGATATTTGGTCATCCGTTGTGTTACTTGATTGGGTGGCTTTGGCTGCGGGTGGCAGCGCGGGTTCCGCACCTGGCGGCAGCGCCGGCTCTTGCTGTGCAAAAAGCGAGCCCGCCGGAAAAGCGGATAGCGTGCAAAGTCCCGCTGCCAGGAGCAGTGAGCGGAGAGATTTCATCCTCAGACGATACTCGCCTTGATGATCTCGACAAACCCGCGTGGATCGAGGCTCGCGCCGCCGACGAGTGCACCATCGATATCGGGCTGGCCCATCAGCTGGGCGGCATTCGCCGCCTTCACACTTCCGCCGTACTGAATGCGAACCTTATCCGCGGTGGCGGCGTCGGAAATCGCACCGATCATCTTGCGAATGAAAGCGTGAGCTTCCTGCGCCTGAGCAGGCGTGGCTGTGCGGCCTGTGCCGATGGCCCACACGGGCTCGTAGGCAATCACGGTCTTCTGCAGTTCCTTTGGTCCGAAGCCCGCGAGACTGCCGCGCACCTGGCGCTCCAGCACTTGCTCGACCTGCCCGCCGTCGCGTTCGCTCAAAGTCTCACCGATGCAGACGATCGGCTCCAGCGAAGCCTCCAGCGCGGCCTTCGCTTTCTTGTTAACAATCTCATCAGTTTCTCCAAACAGCGTGCGCCGTTCACTATGACCCACCACGACGTACCGCACGAAAAGCTCGCGCAACATGCTGGCGCTGATTTCACCCGTGAACGCGCCGGGCTTTTCCCAGTGCATATTCTGGGCGCCGAGCTTTACGTTTTGCACGCGCGAGAGGCGATCCGAAGCGCGCGCCAGCGCGGTGAAGGGCGGTGCAATCACGATATCGACTCGCTTCTCGTCTCCGACTTCGAGGAGAAACGTCTCCAGAAACGCGTCGGTCTCACCGAGCGTCATGTTCATCTTCCAGTTGGCAGCAATGATTTTCTTACGCATGGGATGGCTCCTTCCTCGGATATATCATTTGTTAGTGAGCGCCGCCACTCCGGGCAGCTCTTTTCCCTCCAGTAATTCCAGCGAAGCACCGCCGCCCGTGGAGCAAAAGGTCATCTTGTCCGCGAGATTGAATTGCTTCACCGCAGTCACGGAATCGCCGCCCCCGATGATGGTCACCGCGCTGGAATTGGCCACGGCTTCGGCCACCGCCCGTGTGCCTCCCGCAAAAGGCGGCATTTCAAAAACGCCGAGCGGACCATTCCAAAGGATCGTTTTCGCCTTGGAAATCTCGTGGCGGAAAAGCGCCACGGTTTCCGGGCCGATATCCACAGCTTCCCATCCTTCGCTGATGCCGGTCTGCGGCGAATGAATCTTCGTCGCACGCGGTTGAGCTGTGGGAGAAAACTCCTGCGTCTCGAGATTATCCACCGGCAGCACAAAGCCCACGTTCTTGGCTTCCGCGAGGTCCAGGATTTCGCGCGCCAGATCGAGTTTATCCGCCTCCACGCGGCTCTTGCCTGTCGGAATGCCCTTGGCCTTGAAGAAAGTGTAAGCCATCGCCCCGCCGATGAGAAAGATATCGGCCTTCTGCATGAGGGCTTTGATGACGTTGATTTTATCGGAAACCTTCGCTCCGCCGAGAATCACGAGGAACGGCCGTGCCGGCTTGTCCAATTCACCCTCGAGGTATTGCAACTCCTTTTCCATGAGCAGCCCCATGGCGGCTTTCGGCACGTGCCGGGCGATCCCCGCGGTGGAAGCGTGACCCCGATGGGCCGCGCCAAAGGCGTCGTTTACATAGACATCGCCCAGCTTGGCCAGCGCCGCGGCAAAGGCGTCATCGTTTTTCTCTTCCTCGGCGTGAAAGCGCACATTTTCGAGGAGGGCGACATCGCCTGGCTGGAGGTGGGCAATGATTTTCTCCGGCACTTCTCCGATCACGTCGCTCGAAAACGCCACCGGATGATTGATGAGCGTGTGCAGATGATCCGCCACGGGCCGCAGCGATTCCTTGTCGTTCCGCTTGCCCTTGGGCCGCCCGAAGTGAGCCATAATGATAACCTTCGCGCCGTGCTCGCGGAGGTACTGAATGGTGGGCAGCGACTCGCGCATGCGCGTATCGTCGGTAATGCGGATGTGCCCGTCCTTTTCTTCGGTGGGCACATTGAAATCCACGCGCAGAAGCACGCGTTTCCCTTGAACATCGAGATCACGAACGGAAAGCTTTGGCATAAGAAAGGGCGTAGATGGAAACGCGGCAGGACGGGAATGACAAGACGGGAATACCGGTGGGGGGATCGGGATGAGGGTGAGGGCGACTTTAATCCTACACTTTCACTTACACCTACACCCGCCCTGCCACCGCTCGTGCCGGTTCATGCTTTCCTCTGCGAATGCTCGGCTATCGCGGGATCGTTCGCCCTCTGGGAGAGTGCAAGTGTATGTGAAAGTGTAGGATTAGTGCTCCTGGCACCGCTCCACCTCGCCTCTCTCTGCCCAGCCTCGCCGTCTGAAACTTTCTCTGGAAACTATGAAACGAGCATTGAAAGCCCGCATATTGCGATTACTATGGCGCGGCAGAGATGGCTCGCGCAAAGAGTAACTCCTTCCACGAACTCACCGGCCTGTTACTTCTGGCCGTGGGGTTGATGCTCTTTCTCTCCCTCATTTCCTTCTCGCCGCGGCAGGTTCCGGCGTGGGTGGCCATCGGTAAGGTGGCCGGAAATGGCCACGTGGCTCGCAATTTCATCGGTCCGGTGGGCGCCGTGCTGGCGTGGTACTTGTTTCAGTTTCTGGGCGCCGCGGCCTTTTTACTCACGGCGGTGGTGTTGGGCTGCGGGGGGGCGAAGTTACTTTTCCCGTCGCTCCGGTTGAGCACGCGAGTGGGATGGTGCGCCGGATTCATCCTTTCGGGCGCCTGCCTCCTGCAGTTTTTGCCGGTGAGTTTGATCGACGCCGGCTACCTCGGCATTCATGGAGACGGCGGCTGGATGGGCTGGTTCTTCGGGCGATTCCTTTCGCGCAATCTGCTCGGAACGGTCGGCACCGTCATTCTCCTCACGTTACTTTACGCCGTTTGCCTGATCGTGATGACGGGCATCCATCCGGTGGACGCTTTGCGGCATATGATGACTTGGCCGCCGCGGGGCCGGGATGCCTGGAACGCCTGGTTGGAAGCCCGTGCGGCACGCCGTGCCGCCTTGCAGGCCCAGACGGATCGTGCCATGCGGGAAGCGGCCCGCGATGCCCGCAAAGCGGAACGCACCAATACCCGCAAGACTCCTTCGCGGACGGATGAGGAAAGCAGCCCTGCGGTGATCGCTCCGCCCGCGGAACAACTCGCGTTGCCCGTGGCGGATGCCGCACCGCTGGTGGACGAACCCACCCGGCCCCAGCCGAAGATTTTCGACGCAACGCTTCCGCCGCCGCCGCGGAAAAAGGAAAAGAAAGACAAGCTGCCACCGCTCTCGCCGGTTTCTTGTGAAAACTACGAGCTGCCTTCGATGGATTTGCTGGATATCACGGATAGCACAAGTCACGAGGCGGCCGATCCGGATGAATTGCTCAGCGTGCAGACGACGGTCATCGATACGCTCGCGCAATTTGGCATCAGCGTCGCGCCGGGAGACATCACGCGCGGGCCGACGATTACTCGCTACGAAGTCTATCCCGCGAAAGGCATCCGGGTGGATCGCATCCTGAGCCTGGAGCGGGACATCGCCCGGGCCACGCGCGCGGAGCGGATCAATATTCTCGCGCCCATTCCCGGCAAGGACACCGTCGGCATCGAAATCGCCAATTCGAAAAAGCAGAAAGTAACCCTGCGCGAGTTGCTGGAGAGCGACGATTTTCACAGCACCAAAGCGAAGATTCCCATCGCGCTCGGCAAAGACGTTTACGGCAAAACGATCATCGGCGATCTCGCCGCCATGCCGCACGGGCTGGTCGCGGGCACGACCGGATCGGGCAAGAGCGTGTGCATCAATGCGATCATTGCCAGCATTCTCTACCGGTTCACGCCGGAGGATCTGCGCTTTATCATGATCGACCCGAAGGTCGTGGAAATGCAGGTCTATAACACGCTGCCGCATCTCGTGGTGCCCGTGGTGACCGATCCCAAAAAGGTGCTGCTCGCCATGCGCTGGGCCATTGATGAGATGGAAAAGCGGTATGCAATTTTCGCCAAGACCGGCGTGCGGAATATCGGGAGCTTCAACAGTCGCCAGAAGCCGAAAACGCAGAGGGAACTCGATCTGGAAAAAGCGCAGGGCGATCTGTTTAAACTAGCGGATGCCAAGGCTGCTGCGGTCGCTGCGGCTGTCATTCCTGAGCCTCCTGCGGCCGCGGAGAATCTCGAGGGCGCTATCGAAGGCGAAGGCGCTGCGGATCTCGCAGCGGAAGCGAACGGCGATGATATCGGCGAGGTGCGCAATGCGGATTCGATGAAGCCGCGCAATTCCCGCGAGTACGACCTGATCATCCCGGATCGCATGCCGTATATCGTCATCATCGTGGACGAGCTGGCGGACCTGATGCAGACGGCTCCGGCGGACGTGGAGAGCGCCATCGCGCGCATCACGCAAAAAGCGCGTGCCGCAGGCATTCACATGATCATCGCCACGCAGACGCCGCGCGCGGATGTGATCACCGGCGTGATCAAAGCGAATGTGCCGTGCCGCATTGCTTTCCAAGTGGCTTCGGCGCTCGATTCGCGCGTGATTCTTGATGAAAACGGCGCGGAGAAACTGCTCGGCCAGGGCGATATGATGTACCGCCCGCCCGGCACTTCGAAGATGATCCGCTCGCAGGGCGTGCTGGTGACGGACGATGAAATTCGCCGCGTGGTGGAGCATGCTTCCGCGCAAGGTGAACCCGCTTTTGAAAGCTCCATCCAGCAAAAGCTCGAAGGCGGCGGCGGGGATGAAGAGGAAGAGGTCAGCGACGAAGACGAAGAACTCGTGGACAAATGCATCGAGGTGATGCGCCAGGAAAAGAAGGCTTCGACCTCGCTCTTCCAGCGCCGCCTGCGCCTCGGCTACACCCGTGCTGCGCGCATCCTCGATATCCTGGAAATGCGCGGCTACGTCGCGCCGGGTGAGGGAGCCAAGCCGCGCGAGATTCTCGTGGATCTCGACGCCATGGAGTAAGCTGAAAGGCGGTACAGTTTCGCCGTGCCATCGGCGGCGGGCCGTGGGACGATGAATGGATGATGACCAGCAACAAGCGTGTCTTGATCGTTTCGGCCAGTGCCGGCACGGGCCACTTGCGAGCGGGCGCGGCCTTGGAAAAGGCGTTTGCCGCCGATCCGCGCGTGTCCGAAGTGGTGCACGAAGACGCGCTCAAATATACGAACAAGCTTTTCCGCGAATTCTATTCCGGCCTCTACACCAAGATGGTGAAGAACGCGCCGACGTTGCTCGGTTACTTTTATCGCACGAGCGATGAGCCGTGGAAAAATGAAGCGGTGCGTTTGCAGATCGACCGGCTGAATACGCGAGCGCTGGTGAAGTTCATCCAGGAGTTCGATCCGCACATCACCGTGTGCACGCACTTCATGCCGGCGGGAATTATCTCGCACCTGATTCAAAAAGGAGAGTTGGAGGCGCATCTTTCCATCGTGGTGACCGACATGGATTGCCATGCGCTGTGGCTGGCGCGTTTATTTCATCGTTACTTTGTGGCGATCGAGGAAACGAAAATGTACCTGGAATCGCTCGGCTTGCCCGGGGAACGGATCACCGTTTCGGGCATCCCCATCGATCCTTTGTTTGCCCAGCCGCTGGATCGAGCCGCGGTGCGCGTGAAGTACGGGCTGCATCCGGATAAAGTAACGCTGCTGGTATCTGCCGGGGCGCTCGGAGTGAGCCCGGCGGAGATCATCGCGGGACAACTGAAAACGCAGCTTCATCCCGAGGCGCAGGTGATTGTGGTGTGCGGGCGGGACGAGGAATTGCGCAATCGCATCCAGGAAAGTGTGGGAGTAGGTAATCCGCGCTTTAGCATCCTGGGATATTCCGACCGCATGCATGAGCTGATGCAGATCAGCGACTTGCTCATCGGCAAGCCGGGCGGCCTCACCACCTCCGAAGCGCTGGCCTGCGGATTGCCGCTCGCCATCATCCAGCCGATCCCGGGACAGGAGGAGCGCAACAGCGATCATCTCCTCGAGGAAGGCGCGGCCATCAAATGCAACGAGCTGCTTACCCTTCCGTATAAGATCAATAAGTTACTTGGTGATCCGGTGCGCTTCGCGGCGATGCGCGATCGGGCGCGCGCCATCGGGCACCCGCATGCGGGCCGCACTATTGTCGAGACGCTGCTCGATGACCGCCTTCCGCCGCTAGTGATCGACGATGCCCAGCGTGACGCCATGCAGCAGGCCGGGGCGTTTGAGAAAAGCTAACCTGCGCCATGAATACTGGCGCCGAGTTTCTCTGGGGCGTGGCCACCTCCGCCTACCAGGCTGAAGGAGGTTATCACGGCCCGGGTGAACCGGTGACCAACTGGTATGCAGCGGAGAAGCGCCGCGATGTCACCATTGCGGGCCGCACTGCGGATTTCTGGCATCGCTATGAGGAAGATTTCGCCCGCTGCCGGGAACTAGGTTTGAATGCATTCCGGCTCGGCATCGAATGGAGCCGGGTACAGCCGGTAAAAGAAGGCGCGGCCGGGAATGGCCTGTCACCGGCGAAGCCGCCGTCATTTGATTACGCCGCGCTGGATCACTATGTCGCGATGCTCGCCGCTTGCCGCCGGAATGGCCTGGAGCCGGTGGTCACGCTGCATCACTTCGTGCATCCGGCATGGCTGGGAACCGACCCGTGGTTAGATACGGCCATCGTCCCCCTCTTTGCGGCGTATGCCCGCGAGGCCGTGGCCTATATCAATGAACGGCTGGAGCAGCCGCTGCGCTGGTTTATCACCATCAACGAGCCGAATATGCTCGTGCTCAATTCCTATTTTGGCCACCAGTTTCCGGCCAAGGCATCCGGCGGATTCGCGACGATGACGCGCGCTTATAACCAGCTCCTGAGCGCGCACATCGCCGCCTATAACGCCCTGCACGATCTCTACACCGAGCGTGGCTGGCCCGAGCCTTGCATTTCCATCAATAACTATTGCTCCGACATGTATTGGAGCGACAAAATGCTCCTCGATCTGCTCTGCCTGCGCGAGCGCGGTGTGCGGCGGCATCAGGCGGGCAATGCCATCGTCGATCGGGCGCGGGAGTTCGACTGCGCTTTCCGCCAGGCGCGGCTCCCGTTGCACAAGGACCTTTCCTATTACTTCGGCGCGCTGGTGAAGCGCGTTAGCAACTGGCTCGGTTACCGCAATTTCACCGCTTCGGATTTCCAGCCGTTACTTGAAGCGTTGTATGCCTCGCCGCGCGCCCGGGTGCTCGATTACATCGGGCTGGATTACTACGATCCCTTTGCCGCGCACATCTTTCGCTGGCCGGTTTTTTGGGATCACGAATTTAAAAACAAATCGTTCCGTTCCTGGGTGCTGGCGACCGTGACCAGCAAATGGTGGGACTGGCGCGTCCTCCCGCGCGGCCTGCATTTCTTCTGCAAATACTATGCAAAGGATTTCGCCCGCCCGGTGCTCATCGCGGAAAATGGCATGGCCTTGCGCCGCCGCGTGGACAATCGCGCTTCCCGTCGCCGGGACCGCATGCATCGCAGCGATTTTCTGCGGCTCCACGTGCATGAGGTGGTGAAGATCGTGAACGACGGCGTACCGCTCGCCGGCTATCTGCACTGGTCGCTTTTCGATAACTATGAATGGGGCAGCTTCACCCCGCGTTTCGGCCTTTACTCCCTCGACTTCCAACACGGCACCGACCGCCTCATCGAAGATCACACCGGTGACCGCCCCTCCGAGACCTATGCTAACCTCATCCGCGCGGCGCGTGAAAAGATGAAGCGCCACGATACGCTTCCGGGAACGCCGATCTCCTGATCGGCGCGCTGCGTTGCTGTAGCGCGGCTCTGTGAGCCGCGAGGAGTGGGAGGGGACTCTTGGGGGAGGGGAAGGTCTCGCGTTCGAAGTCTCCTGCCACTCGGGTCACAGACCCGGGCTACAGCAGCCGATCCTTACTAAAAGCGTTCGGCGTAAATTGACTTGGCCCTAAACTTAAAAAGGAGAATGGGAGAGGACAATCTGCAGATCTGTTTTTAGTTTACCGGTCCACCCTGCCTAGCATCCGCTGCCGGTAATGTTCATCCGCGCGGCCAGCGATGCGTTTTACCTGTTCTCCCGGGAGGAAACACGGCCCGCCCAGCGCGGCGGCTCCGATAAAAATCCGCGCCGCCTTGTCTGCCATATAAATAGCCGTTTTCACCACACTCGGCGACGACCCCACTGTGATGATGCCGTGATTTTCCAGCAAGATCACCTGCGGCAGCACGCCATGTTCTTTATTAAACTGCACCACCCCGTCTCGAATCGCCCGCGCCAGTTGCAACCCCGGATCGTTATACGGAACCAACACGCTCGCTGCTCCACAGCACACCACTTCATCGGGAAAAATTCTCCTCTCTGCAAACTCCTGGGCCATCGGCGAGCAAAGGATCTGATTCACCGATACCGGGTGAACGTGCCCGACATAACGAATTCCCGGCAAACTAAGCAAATAGGCGTGAAAGAGCGTTTCTACCGACGGCTTCTTCGCCTCCGCGTCCACGCGCGAATCCATGAGAGTCTTATCGATTTCCCGATCACTCGCTTCCGCCGCATCCAGCAGGGCCAGCAGCGGTGCAAAGCGGCACTCGACTAAATCATCCCCCGCCAGCCGTCCCAGGTTGCAGCCGCTCGCCTTCACCAAAAACGTTTCCTCTTCCAATCGCGCCGACGTGTTTCCCTCGCCGAGAATGGCCAGATTTCGCTGTTCTGCGCCCAACTCGTGAGAAAGCGCGAGCAGCGTGAGTTTGCTATCGTCGGTGCTGGGCATGATCGGGAACCGTGGAGAAAATACGGATTGCGCGCGAACCGCAATGCCGGATCTCGCCCACCACTCTCGTCACGCCACGGAACGCTGTATATGGGAATCTGTTTTTGGGTGGGCCGCGCGATTGACGACGTCGAGAATCGCCTCGCGCGTGGGGTGTTTGGTGAGCGTATCGAAAGCGCCGAGCTTGGAAGCAATCACCGTTGTCTCCAGGTCTTCGTCGGCGGAGGTAATGATCACGCGCAGGTGAGGATACCGGTGCCGGATATCGCGCAAGGTGTGCAATCCGTTCCCGCCGGGCGTATTCACGTCCAGCAACACTGCCGTGGTCTCGCGGTCGATCTTGGCGACGGCCTCCGCGCTGCTATTTGCTTCGGCGACGCGAAAGCCTTCCCTCGTGAGCTGTGAACGGAAAATGGATCGCGTGACGCGGTTATCATCCGCGACGAGCACCAAAGGGCCGGGCCCTGTTAGTTTCCGGATCGGCTCCGAGGGCGAAGCCGTGGCGGCTGGCACGGGCTTGGGATTTGCCGCGGCTGCAGATTCCTGTTTCTTGTGCCGGACTTCCAGGAAATGGAGCAAGACCCCGGCGCCGAATAAAGGTACGGCTGCGCACATGGCCAGCGAGCCCAGCGATTCGGCCTTGGCGGAAAGCAGCCCGTACCAAGCCAGGATCAGGGTGAGCAATCCGGTGACGAATGTGAAGGCGCCCGCGCCGCCGAAAAGAGGCAGTGGACGTTCCTTGAGATTTTGGAGGAAGCGTACCCTGGCGGGCAAAGCTCCCTTCCTCAGTTTGTGAATGATGATGGAGTGGTTTGAATTCATTGGGGTGGTCAGGCAGTGAACTCGGCTGCCTGCATAGCATGGGACAAGCCATCCATTTTCAGGGAAAGTCTGTATGCCCCGCGATTCCCCTCTCGCTCAAGCCGCTCCAGACCAGCGTCCCCGCGCAATCGCTTTCAGGCTGCGGGGTAAACCCTGCCTCCTTTCCGACAAAGCGATTGCGCGAAGCGCGCTGTAGAAAAGCTGTAAACCAAAGAATGAGGCTCCCTCGAGACGGCCCTGCTCAGGCTGCGGATAGTTGCCGGGAGTCGGATGCTGGGGTTTGCAAAGCCCGCCGGGCCACGGTCACCACGGCTTCGCGGTTGGCGTGCTTCACTAGATAGTCAAAAGCGCCCAGCTTCATCGCGATCACGGCATTTTCCAGATCTTCGTCGGCGGAGACGATGACCACTTTGAGGTGAGAATAACGCTGGCGGATCTCCCGCAGCGCATGGATGCCGTTGCCATCCGGCATGTTGATGTCCAGCAGGACGACTTTGGTATCATGCGTGATCTTGGCGAGAGCCTGGTTTCCGCTCGCGGCTTCCTGCACTTGAAATCCGGCGCGGGTGAGCTGCATGCGGAAAATGGCGCGCGAAATCTTATCGTCATCCGCCACGAGCACCACGGGTAGAGGCGTCTTTATTTCCTTTCCTGTGGGCACTGATGCCGAGGTGGGCGCGGCTTCCTGCAGGGCTCGCAATGGAGGCCGGGTTTTTTCCGGAGCGGGCAGCAACTGATTTCGCCGCGTACACCGCTGCGCCGCCCATTCCGCGAGCAACCCGACCCCGCCGATCAGCAGTGCAATCGTGATCAATCCAAGGCCAAACCACCGGGCGCTCGCGCCGAGCATCCCGAAGGAGCCAATGGTAAATGTTGATAGCCCGACGACGAGCGAAGAGATTGCAGTGCCGGCAACCAAGTGCAGCAAACGTTCGCGGATTTCCTTGAGGGAATAGATTGCAGGCAGATCGGCAAACTCTTCCAGGTGTCGCTTTGTTCCTTGTTGAGCTTGGGAAGATTTCGGTTGATTTTTCGCCGACAATTCGGTGACGCGATGCCCTTTTTTGCTTGCGAGCCCGGCGGCCAGGCGATGCGTTCCCTGGCACAGTTTGAGATCGGCGATCAACTTCGAGCGATAGGAGGTAAAGCCGCTGTCCTGATCCCGCCGGGCTACATCGATGAGCCAGCTCACTACGGCATTCAGATGGCGGCTCCACACCGGAGTGTGAAGAGTCTCGTGGCGGGTGCTCACGAGGTCAGAGCCTTGATCGAGCTTTTGCAGATGACGGCCGATTTCCCCGGGATCGCCTTGGAAATGAGCGCCGGTGGTAAAAATGACTTCGCCCTTGGCCGCTTTGAATCCCGCGTTGAGCGCATGGGCTCTGCCCAAAGAGCGCGGGAATCGAATCCCGCTTACTCGAAAGTCCCCCGCCGCCAGGTTTTGAATTCCGCTCCAGCTCCCGTCAGTGCTGCCGTCGTCGATAAAAATGAGTTCAAACTGGTGACCGAGCTTTGTGATCTGTTCGGAAATGCCGGCATAAAGTTCCTTGAGCGTGGCAGCTTCGTCCTTCACGGGCACGATGAAGCTGATGAGTGTGTTGGGATTCATTAAGGTGGTGGTGGGTTCTCTGCGCGGCCACGAGCAGAGCACGCCACAAACCACCGCTCTCCGGGGAACCCTGTATTTCCGGTCAGGGAATGCTGCGTAAAGCGCGGGTAACTACCCATAGAGCGGGCCGAAATTCGCGCATGCACGATAGTCAGCACCCTCTAAATCCGCGGTGCCAAAGGCTGCCCACACACTTGGTCGGTAGATTCGCTCCGGCGCGACGTTGTGCATATAGACGGGGATGCGCAGCAGGGAGGCGAGTGTGATCAGGTCCGCGCCGATGTGGCCGCAGCTGATCGCGCCGTGATTGGCGCCCCAGGAGTTCATCACGCTATAGACATCGCGAAATGCGCCGTGACCGGTGAGCCGGGGGGCGAACCACGTGGTGGGCCATGTGGGATTGGTGCGGGCATCGAGGATTTCGTGCACCTGCTCCGGCAGGTCCACGGTGTACCCTTCAGCGATTTGCAGCGCGGGACCGAGTCCGCGCACCAGGTTGAGCCGGCACATGGTCACGGGCATGCCGCCGCGTGTCAAGTAACGCGTGGACCAGCCGCCGCCTGGGAAATACTCGGTGATCGAGGGATGCCAAGTAGTGGCTGCAAAGCAGGCCTTGGCTTCCGCTTCGCTGATTTCCCAGAAGGGCTTCATCGCCGGTTTTCCATCGCGCATTTGACGGCCGGTGCCATCGAGCGTGGCGGGGCCGGAGTTGATCAGGTGCAGGATGCCGTGCTCGGCCAGACCGGTGAGCCGATGTCCGGTCACGCGCTGCACGGCCTCCGCGCTCCAATAGGTGCGCACATCGGCGAAAATTTGCGCGGTATTGGTGAGCAGATAGCCAAGTAACATGGATGCGCCGTTCAGGGCGTCGTTTTCCGTGGCCACGATGTAAGGGGCACGCAATCCGTTCCAGTCGAAGGAGGTGTTCAGGATTGCCTCCAGAAAATCGCCGTTCGGCTGGTAATCTGTCCATTGACGCTGCCCTTGAAACCCTGAGACGATGGCGTTGTGTCCCATGGCTTCCTCGCCAAAGCCTTTCTCCGCGAGCCGGGGATTTCCGACCATCAAGTCACGCGCGATGAGCGCCATCTTTACGGAGATTTCCCATTCCTGATCGAGCCGCGCGCGCGAGCGCCTGGTTTCAGGCGAATTGTAATCTTTTCCTTCGCGGCAGTTCATTTTCACCCAGGCCAGAGCGCGCCGGTATTCCTCTTCGTCGTAAATCCGTTTTTCCATCCGGCGCAGGAATTCCGTCATATCGATCGTCTCCACGCGCATGCCTAGATAGTCTTCAAAAAACGGATGATCGACAATCGACCCGGCAATCCCCATGGATACGCCGCCCATGGCTAGATAGGATTTGCCGCGCATAAGTGAAACCGCGAGGCCCGCGCGTGTGAATTGCAGGATTTTTTGCGCGACGTCCGCGGGGATGGTTTCATCGGTGCGATCCTGCACTTCGCGCCCATAAATGCCGAAGGCGGGCAAGCCTTTTTGTGCGTGCGCGGCCAGCGTCGCCGCCAGATAGACCGCGCCGGGCCGCTCCGTGCCGTTGAAGCCCCAGATCGCTTTGGGCATGAGTGGCTCCATGTCCATCGTCTCCGATCCATAGCACCAGCACGGCGTGGCGGTGAGCGACAGGCCCACGCCTTCCCGCCGGAATTTCTCCGCGCAGGCCGCGGCTTCCGCCACGCCGCCGATAGTGGTATCCGCAATCACGCACTGCACCGGCTTGCCCGTGGGATAACGAAGCGTGCCGGAAATCAAATCCGCCGCGGCTTTGGCCATGCGCATCGTTTGCGCTTCCAGCGATTCGCGCACGCCGCCCAGGCGTCCGTCAATGGCTGGCCGAATGCCGATTTTGGGAAGGGATTCGAAGCAATGCATTTTGCTCATGCGCCAGATTGAGCGCAGGCAGCCTCACCTTTCACGGATTTTCTGTGCGATTTTCTCGCTCGACAGGAAATGCATCATCGGAAACAAACCTTCCGTCAGGAGTATCTTGAGTTTCTGGAGCGGCATGAAATTGCGTTTGAAGAGCGATATTTGTGGTGAATCGCTGCTTCCTGCACCCCTGCCGGGGTGCGCGCCTTGTTATATAAAAACCCGGGGGTGTTACCCCCGGCTACTTTCCATACACCCCTCCGGGGTGATTTGCGTGGTCCATATTCGCACAACGGATCAATCCGCCGCGCCTTCTCTTCGTCCCGTAACTAACAAAAGCAAGCTGCGCAGGAAAATCCCGAGGCAGATGATTCCCGCGCCCAGGATCACCATGCTGCCCGTGCTAATGATGAAAACGCCCGAGCTGATTTGCAGGCCGATAAAGCCCAGCGGAATCAGCATCCCCAAGCCGGAGAAGATCAACGTCATAAATGCTTTCCCGCGCACGGCCCCGCGCTTCGCGCGATGGGCTTCTTTGAGCATGCGATCCGCGTCCACCCCGCTGATTCCATGCTGTCCGTGCAGCCAGTTGAGGACTTCGTCGTCAGTGGTGCCCCAATGAATCTTCGAAACGACCTGCTCGCGGATCATCGCCGCTTTCTTTTCGGGACTTAGCATAGGCTCTGGGGGAGTTTGAAAGAGGATGCTATAAGTGCGCCGCGGGTTCAAGGTTATCTTGAACCCACCCGGTTCCTGCCCGCCGTGCATCCATCCTTCCAATTTTGAAAGGCAAACGGCGGTTCGTCCTCCCCCGAAAGCGCTTGTGAAAACTTCCTGCCCGCCTGAAATTGCGCGCCATCGTGCAATCTCTCCATGAATCCCGCGCGCGACGCCCAGAAGGACTCACAAAGGTCAGAGGGAATTCCAGGTTGACCCTGACGATGGTTTCTCCCAACGCCAGACCGTTCCGCCCCTCAGCATTTTCAAAGCGAATCCTCGGGACGTTTCTGTTCCTGGCCATGTTCGTCCTCGGCCTCTCGCGTCCCGCCATGGCCGCCGAATTCGAGGAAGCGCAAAAGCTGGTCGTCGCCGGCCAATACGCGGAAGCCATCGCAGCGATCACGGAAGGCCAGAAGACCGCCCCGGCTGATCCCAATTGGACGCTCCTGCTCAGCCAGGCTCTCATCGCCACCGGCGAATACACCAAAGCGCGTGACGTGCTCCTTGAAGCGCTGAAAACCGCGCCCATGGAAATCCGCCTGCATCTCGCGGCTTACGATGCGCTGCGGCTCGCGGGAAATCCGAACGACGCTCCGGCGCATCTGCAGGAAATCATCCATCTTTCGACGAGTCGCGACTGGGCTTATCGCACCGGGCCGGAGCGGGTTACCATTGGCAAAGTGGCGCTCATTTTCGGGGCGGATCCGAAGCGTGTGCTGGAGTCGTTCTTCGATCCGGTGCGCAAGCTGGAACCGGAGTTTCGTGATACCTGGCTGGCCACGGGAAATCTGGCGCTGGAAAAAAATGACTTCGCGCTCGCAGCGAAAATGTTTGCGCAAGCGGCCAAGAAATTCCCGGATGATCCGGATGTGTGGTTTGGCCTGGCCCGCGCCTATGCCCCCAGCGACGCCGAAGCGACGCGCGATGCACTCACCAAGACCTTTAAGGGCAATCCGCATCACACCGGCGCGTGGCTCCTGCTGGCCGATGCGCATATTGATGACGAAGACTACGCCGCAGCCGAGGAGTGCGTGGCCAATGCGCTGAAAACCAATCCTCATCAGCCCGAGGCTTTCGCCTATCGCAGCGTGCTGGCCAGTTTGCGCGGCGACGACAAGGCGGCGGCTGAAGCGCGCAGCAAAGCGCTGGAGCCATGGCCGACCAATCCCGATGTGCCGCACCTCATCGGGCGCAAGCTTTCGCAAAAATATCGCTTCGAAGAAGGCGCGGCTCTGCAGCGCGAGGCTCTGCAATTCGATGTTAACTATCTTCCGGCGAAAGCCCAGCTCGCCAATGATCTCCTGCGCCTCGGCCACGATGAGGAAGGCTGGAAACTCGTCGAGGAAGTGAACAAGGCCGATCCTTACGACGTCGTCGCTTACAATCTCACCCAGCTTCGCGAAGCGATTTCCAAATTTCAGACGCTCTCCAGCGAGCATTTCACCGTGCGCATGGATCCGCACGAAGCCGAAGTCTATGGCGCGGATGTGCTGAAGCTGCTGGAGCGCGCTCACGAGACCATCACGCAAAAGTATGGCCTGGATTTGAAGGAGCATACCATCGTGGAGATTTTCCCGAATCAAAAGGACTTCGCCATTCGCACCTTTGGATTGCCCGG
>FTBG01000196.1_pt1 | contig 29350 bp, 22 predicted proteins | sample 1639311 | NCBI WGS metagenome assembly FTBG01 (sample SAMEA3914864, study PRJEB12502) | metagenome | biome: forest; material: soil | place: USA | collected 2012-03-12 | depth 0.3 m | reverse complement strand
AATCGCTGGGATTCTGCGCGAGGAATTCGGATTCCCGGGACGAGACAAAATCCAGCCGCAAACCGAGCTCCGCTCGTGGCCGCGTTTTTTCCCCTTTGAGCTTGGCAACGGCCTGGCGGAGCAAGGAACAGTACAAATCAAAACCAACGCTAATAATGTGCCCGCTCTGCGCCGTGCCCAGAATATTGCCCGCGCCGCGAATTTCGAGGTCGCGCATGGCGATTTTAAATCCGGCGCCGAGCGACGAGTATTGCTTGATCGCGTTGATGCGCTTGCGGGCTTCACCGACCGTCATCATATCACGTGGCAGCATGAGGTAGGCATAAGCCTTGTGCTGGGCGCGCCCGACCCGGCCGCGAAGTTGATAGAGATCGGCGAGACCAAAGCGGTCCGCGCGATCGATAATGATCGTATTGGCATTGGGAATATCCAGGCCACTCTCGATGATTGTGGTGGAGATCAGCACGTCGTATTTTCCCTCGACGAAATGCTGCATGACCTCCTCCAATTCATGCTCATCCATTTGCCCGTGACCGATCACCACGCGCGCCTCCGGAACGAGTTGCTTGATTCGGTCACGGACGCGCTCAATCGTGGAAATACGATTGTGCAGAAAATAAACCTGGCCCTGCCGGGCTAGCTCGCGACGAATAGCATCGCGAATGATGCGCTCATCATAGGGACAAATGAGCGTCTCCACGGGGATGCGATTGGCCGGCGGCGTCTCTATCGTGCTCATATCCTTTGCACCCATGAGCGATAAATAAAGTGTGCGCGGGATGGGGGTGGCGGAAAGGGTGAGCATATCCACGAGCCGGAAAAGGTCCTTGAACTTTTCCTTGTGCAAAACGCCAAAGCGCTGCTCTTCATCGATAATCACGAGACCAAGATCTTTGAAGCGCACATCGCGCGAGATGAGGCGATGCGTGCCGATCACAATATCAACGGCGCCATTTTCCACACCCTCGAGCGTTTTGCGCTGCTGCCCTTGAGTGCGAAAACGAGAAAGCATATCCACCGTGATGGGATAGTCGGACATCCGCTCGCGAAAATTGCGATAGTGTTGCTCCGCCAAGACCGTCGTCGGCACGAGCATGGCAACCTGTTTTCCTCCCATCACTGCCTTGAACGCCGCACGGATGGCCACCTCGGTCTTGCCAAAACCCACATCGCCACAGATCAGCCGGTCCATGGGCCGCTCCGACTCCATATCGGTCTTGGAGGCCAGAATTGCCGTTACTTGATCCGGCGTTTCCTTGAAAAGAAAGGAGCTTTCAAATTCGCGCTGCCATTTGTTATCGGGAGGAAAGGCAAAACCTTTGAGCGTCTCACGTTCCGCGTGCATCCCCAGCAACCGGCCAGCATAGTCAAAAACTGCTTTTTCGGCGGCTTGCTTGGCGCGGGCCCATTTAGCATTACCCAGCTCACTGAGCGGCGGATTCTTCTTTCCGATGCCGACATAGCGCGAAATGAGGTAACTTTGCTCCAGCGGAACGTAGAGGCGCGCATCGTTGGCAAAACTCAGGACGAGGACTTCCTCCATGGAGCCATCGGGCTTCGGCACGCTCTTCATTTCCTCATATCGCCCGATCCCATGCTCGAGATGGACGATGAGTTCGCCCTCGATCAGCTCAGAAAAATCGATCTGTGCCCGGCTTGCCAGATCGCGCGCCTGGCGCAGCGCCATGCGCCGGGCCCGGGTATTGCGATAGCGTCCGAAAAGCTCCGCATCGGAAAGCACCACCGCCTGTGCCGCGGGACAAGCAAAGCCGCGCGTCAGCGAGCCCACGGTAAATTGCAGCGGATCAGCCTCAACCGCGGGCAACAAGTCACGCAGCCGCTCGATTTCCCCTTCGTTGTTGCAAAAGATGTGCACACGCCAGCCTTGCTCGCGCCACTCGCGCAATTGCCCGAAGAAACGTTCCCGTTTTGCTTCATCGACTACGAAATCACCTGCTTCAAATTCGCCCAACCCGTGATCGAAAAATGCCGTGCTATAGTCTTCCTGCAACTCACCTCCGGCAGCGTGTTCGACGACGGAAACACGCGCACCTGGGTAGTTCGTATCCAAATCAATCGTGACATCTTCCCCGCCGATGTAGCTAGCCAACGTTGCATCCAGATAGCTTCCCTTGGCATTTTCCGTGGAGGAATCTCCTAAATCTTCCAGTAACAGCGTGCAAACATCGATATGCTGAACCGATGTCTGGGCATCGAGATCAAATTGACGGATGGACTCGATTTCATCGCCAAAAAGTTCGATCCGCGCGGGCAGGCTGTGATGAAACGAAAAGACGTCGAGAATTCCACCACGCACTGCGTACTGGCCGCGCAATGCGACCTGCGCCACCTGCTCGTATCCCGAGGAGGCCAGTTGCGCGATTAACTTCTCGCGGTCCACCGTCTTGCCGCGCGCCAGGCGTAATTCAAATCGCTTGAGCGCTTTCGGAGAAGGCACTGCATCATTCAAACCCGCGCGCGTCACCGCAATAACTAGCCGTCCCTTTCCCGCAGCCAGACGCTCGAGGATGGCCAGGCGTTCCGCGGAATTTTCAGGATCGGGAATCGCGCCTTCGACAGGGGCGCGGTCCACTTCAGGAAAAAAGAGCGCCTCAGGCATCCAGTTCAGCAGTTCGTTATGCAGCGATTCCTGGGTACGAACATCCGAGCAAATGATCCAAACACGGTGCTTCGAAACATGACCGGCGATAATCGCACAGAGACATGCCCGCGCGGATTCCGTCACGTGCTCGAAAACAATCTCCTCCCTCTCCGCCAACCCACGCAACTTGGCAGCGATCGGCGGCGCGCCTGAAATTTCGGCGAGGAGATCGAGCGAACGCGTGGCGAGTGCAGTCATTGAAAGAAAGTGGACAAAAGAGTCCAGGAACTCTCGACTCTCAACTCCCAACTCTCAACATCCAACAGACGCGTGTCCGAAAAACTTCTCTCGCTGGTTAATTTGGCGAAAGAAGTGCAACGAAACCCGCTTGTTCAAAATGGTGATCACCCGTAAGCGCTTCCGATAACCTATGATCAGCCATGACAATAAAGGAGATACAATCCGTCAGTGACCACGTTTTGTCGCGACGCCCTTCATAAAGATCTACAGCTCGCTCAATGAGATCGCGTTCGACAAAAACTATCACTCCACTTGAGCCGCTGGATAAACGACGAACCAGTTTCGCACACATGTCTCGTGCGACCGGTTCACGAGACATAGCATCCGCAACCTCCAATAGTACAGCGCTAGTTGTGAGCATTTCGACACCCCCCATCCGTCACGACCTGCAAAGCCTTGCTGTGGCCAGCGTCATTCCGATTGAGAAGCGCGATATAGAAGTATGCGTCCGCAAAGACTCTTTTCATCGCTCTTCGCGCTTTGGCGTGCCATGAATATAGTGATCATGTTCCGCTGCGAAATCCGCAGGACCTTCCATCACTCCTGCAAATTCGTTGAGCCATACCAGGTTATTTCCCCGGCGCGCTTCAAGGTCAGCGATATGGGCTTCAGCGATCACCTGAACTTCAATGCCTTCCGGCAATGAGACTCCTTCCGGGAGTTCAATAGCTCCATTGTGAACTTTTGCGGTGAACGTCATGGAAAAAACTCACCCGAATTCCCTGGGACGCGCAAACACCGTTGTACTTCCACGGTTGCTTCAATGCCCCGCGTGGGGATCCCACCATTTGGAAAGGCGGGCCGTGGGCATGGCCGGAATGGCCAAGCCGGCTTCGGCGTAGTGAGAAGTATCGTTGAAGAGCATCAGGCGAGCGCGCACGGTGTCCTTAAAATCGACGATGTTCAGCGCGGCAGGGTTCTGGTCGAGATTGTCGCGATAGCGGCGCGGGTCGAAGCCGAGGAGCGATGAAAGCAGCAGCCGGATCGTCGCTTTGTGCGAAACGACGAGGATGAGCTTGCCTGGATGATTGCGCACGATTTCAAGTAACGCTGGAAGGGCGCGGGCGGTGACCGCCAGGCCACTTTCGCCTCCGGGTGGGGCAAACGTGTACGGATCCTTGTCCCAATCGGCGGCTTCACGTGGATATTTCTGCTCCACTTCTTTGCGCGTCATCTGCTCCCAGTGCCCATGAGAAATTTCCCGCAAGCCGTCCCGAGTTTGCACTTTGAGTTCGTGCGGTGCGGCGAGGATGCTCGCCGTTTCGACCGTCCGCCCCATGGGAGAAGCGTACACACCGGTGATGCCTTCATTGCTCAAGCGAATCGCCAGCCTCCGCGCCTGCTCTCTGCCCTCCTCGGAAAGCGGCACATCGGTAGCACCGGCAAAACGATCTTCGGCAGTAAGGACGGTCGCCCCATGGCGAACTAGAAAAACGCGGGTGATGGAAGACATATAAGATTTGCCAACGCCGAAATGAAAGCGGAGCGCGGCGGTCCAAAAGGTTTAAACCAATCCACACGCTCAAGGCAATACGCCAGCGAACAAGGACCATCGAATTTCCCTCCACTTCCGCGATCACGCTTTCGCTTGGCGCCGAGCAAGAGCCAGCACCGCCGCGCCATAGCAAATGGCCACCCAGCCAGCGAGAACGGCCATACCCACCACCGCGGTCGTCACCATTACATAGGGCTCTCCCCTGCCCAACTGCACGTCGCGGCGATGCTCGACAGAATCTTTGAAATGGGGCGATTCCGGGAAAAGCTCCTTCTCTCGCGCCCCCACCCGCTTGCGCAGCACGACCAGATTCTGCCATGACTTGTTCGCCTCGGAAAGGCGATCGTACTTCGTTTGCTGGCCATCCCATTCGACGATTTCCTGCCGCTCCGGAGCATCGAGAAAAGCAGGGATTCTTGTCTGGTTAGTCATGCGCGGCACGGTGCGACCATAGACCAGGCCGACATCCATGACTCTTTGCAGATTAAAGCTCGGGAGAATCTGGCTGAAGTGAAGCACGGCATCGTCCATTTCCGGCGCAACAACGATAAACGAGCCGAAGAGAATTTGTGGGATGAGGATAAGCGGCACCCACATCACCGCTTGAGTCGGTGTGTTAACGAGCGCCGATAAGGAAAGGCCGAGAGCCACGCCTACCAGTGCAGCGCCCAGCAAGGCGCCCAGACGCAAGGCCACCAGAGTCAGCACGAACCTTTTCCAGGATACGGCGCCGTCCTGCGATTTGATGACGGACTCCTGTTCGGGCGGTACTGTTACTTTTCGCACGGCAAGTCGATCCAGAACGTTTTCGCGAATTCGAAAAAAGCGCGCCGCCTTTTCCATTAGCTTGTATTCCGAATCTCCGATGTGCAGCCCGGCTGGATTTAAATAAACGATGCGCTGAGCCAAAGGCGCATCGCGCGATTTATCTGGCGCATTTCTTTCCGCCAGACCCGCTGTTCCATCGAAATCCAGGGCACCGTCGGCCGTGGTTACGAGAGGCGCCACATTTGTCTCCGCCAAGGCGTCTTTATGCGAGTCATCACCCGCGGCCAGACTGTCCCATGTTTTATCAAAAAAAGCTTCACGAAACTCGCGCGTGGCGCGGCTGGGAAGGTGACCGGAGAGATCCGGCTTTGCGTCTTTCAGATCAGATGAGATTTCCCCATGAAAAAGCGGGGAGCAAACAAGTAACATACCGTAAAGCAACAGCGCCTGAAAACCTGTGATGGCCGAAAGGAAAGTGAATTTGCTAGCCACATAAGTGTGCCGGCCGAGCCCCGCGAGGCGTTCACGCCGAAAAATCGGCAATTCCGCAACGATCTGCTGCGCTCCATTGCTGCAGCCAAACCAAAGCGTGGTAATCAGCGCCAGGAACATCTGGAGCACGAGATTTTCATCCAGCCAGGCAATGAGCAACCCGATCACTGCCGGTTGCGCGATGAGAGACAAATAGTTCAGGCGGGACGCGGTCAGGATCTTCCATTGCCGCCCAACAAGCAAACCAAGGCTTCGTGCCACCCCTACTCCTTTGGTGAGGGAGGGCAGCGCTCGCGATTCATCCGCCGCCTCGGCTTGCGGCGCTTGAAAATAGGGGGAAGCCCGGTATTCCCCGCACCAAGCTTCCGCCTGCCGCTCCTGCTCTTCGACCGATTTGGCGGGATCATGCGCAATATCATAGATATTTGCCACTTTGTTAAGCAGGTCGGCCTCGGAAAATTCCTGGCCCGCCGGCAAAAGGCCGAGTTGCCCAGAGCCGGTATCGGATGCCGCTGCGTCACTGCTCGCGGCCAGGCGCAGCCGCGCGGCGCCCTCCGGGCTCCCGGCAAAAATGAAAAAGCGCGCCGCATCTACGGGCTTTCCCTGGAAAATCAGGCGGCCGCGAGAAATGAAGGCGATCTTTGTAAGAACATGGCAATTTTGCAGAATATGCGTGGTGCACGCGACTCCGATGCGCTTATGCCTCGCCAGCAGCGACAGTTCCCCCATGAGCGCCCGCTCGGTTTGAGGATCGAGACCAGAGGTTGGCTCATCCAGAAAGAGGTAATCGGGGCTCACAAGTAACTCGGATGCGATGCTGACCCGTTTGCGCTGTCCCCCGGAGAGATGGGAGATGCGCTTGTGGCGATGCTCCGTGAGGCGGAGCGTGTCCATGGTCGTCTCGAGAAGTTCCTGAATTTGCGACGGGCTGGCATTAAGGCGAAGCCGCGCGGCATAGGAAAGCGCTTCATCCACCGTGAGTTCCTTGTGAACGATATCATCCTGCGGCACATAGGCGACGCCGGCGCGGGCGACATCGCGTGGAGAGCGCAGTTGCACTCCATCGACGAAGACCGCACCGCCGGTCGGAGGAACAATCCCGCACAATGCGTTCATGAGGGTAGATTTGCCCTGGCCGGATCCGCCGATGATTCCCAGAAAACTCCCTTTGTGCAATTCCACATTCATCGAGTGCAAAATGCGCTCGCGCCCTACCTCCACCGCAACGTCGATCCCCTTCAATGCTCCTCCCTGCCCGAGGTGTCTCAACGACTTTCCTGTAAACTTAAATGTATAGTATTCGCAGTTTGGAATCTGGATGCAGTCTCCCAACTCCAGTTTTCTTTGATCAAAGTTCTGATCACCGTTCAGAATCGTTCGCCCGACCCCATTAGGGTTGTGATTGATCAATACGTATCCATCGCCGTCCCGCCGGATCTCCGTCTGATTTCGGCCGATGGCTAACATCGTTTGGTCGAGCCCAAGCCGGGGCATGTTTCCACCATCCTTGTTTTTATTCCCTCGCCCAATCATCAAGCCTTCCGCGGTAAGCGGAACCTGCCAAGCCGGTTGTTCGTTATAGATTGGCGCATCCGGAGTGCGGTGAATCTCGAGAATAATCCCCTGCGTTTTGAGGCTGGTTTCCCAGCCCAGAAGCGGCTGACTTTGCCTCTGCGGCAATGGACGGCTCTCAACGGAGACTAGCGACGCGGAGAGATTTTCCACGGTCCACGTGGAAAATTTCCAGTCCCAGCGGAAAATGAGATGTTGCGGATCGAGGCCAGCGTCGGAAATCACCAGATCACAACCTTCTGCCGAGCCGATGACATACGCGGCGGGTGGCTGCGATTTGGCTGCATCCGGCGACGCCACTGGCAGCGGAATGGGCGCGGAACGAAAACCTTGCCGAAAATAGTATGCGGAGAGCGAACCTTCCATTTCCTCAACTAGTTAACGAATTCACAAAAATCGGCTCGGCGAAATGCAACCCGCTCGCGGACTAGAAATCGAACTTCACTTTTTTCCGATTAGCATCCGCGGCCGGAGCCGGTGAGTGCGCCGATTTCTGCCCGGACTCATCGTCACCGGGCTTGTTGAGTCCCGGATGAAAAACGATGCCGTTCGTGGCGCCCGACGCCTGCAACACAAGATCGAGACGGCTCCGGATGTCGGCCATGCGCGCGTCGAGACGGCGTCCAACCGCGTCGGCCAGTTTGTCGGGATCACTGGCATTGACGAGCTGCGCCTGCAGATCACTGGTGCGCTGCTCGAGTTCCGCCACGCGCTGGCTCAACTGTGCGATCGTTTTGTCCTTAGCCTGCAACTGGCTTTGCAACGCATCAAGCGATTCGCCTTGACGCCGCCCGCACCCGGCGAAGCCGGTCGCTAGAAGGATGGAAATCAATATGAGTATCCGCGTGCACATCCTTTGAGGAAACCACGCACGCCCCGGCAACGGCAATCTCAAATGGCCATGCCTGGGCCAACGCCAGCGTTTTCACGGACCTCCCTTCTCTGCGATCCTTTGCGCCTCCCGAGCGGCGCGGCATCGCGAAGCCTCTCTACGTTTCATCAACCGCCACTTTACTTTCTCGCGCCACGTCTCGCTAGACCATGATTTCCTTCACCACATTGCCATGCACATCGGTGAGACGGAAATCGCGTCCGCCGTAGCGATAAGTTAGCTTTTCGTGATCGAGGCCCAGCAGGTGCAACATCGTGGCATGCAGATCGTGGATGTGCACCGGGTCTTCCACCGCTTTATAGCCATAGTCATCGGTGCGGCCATAGGCGATGCCGCCTTTCACGCCCCCGCCGGCCATCCACATCGTATAGCCTTTGGCGTTGTGATCGCGGCCATCGGCTTTTCGGCTATCCGGGGTGCGCCCGAATTCGCCGCCCCACAGGACGAGCGTATCCTTTAGCAAGCCACGGGCGTTGAGATCGGTGAGCAGCGCGGCAATCGGCTTGTCCGTTGCCGCGCAGTTCGCGCTGATTTTGTTTTGGAGGTTAGTGTGTTGATCCCAACCGGCGTGACAGACTTCGATGAAACGCACACCGGCTTCGGCGAAACGGCGCGCCATGAGACATTGCCGGCCAAAGTCGTTAGTGGTACGATCGCCGATGCCATACATGGCCAGCGTCGCCGGAGATTCCTTGTTAAAATCCATGACTTTCGGCAACTCGGCCTGCATGCGAAAGGCGAGCTCATAGGATTCGATCACGCCTTCCACTTCCGGCCCGGCGCTGCTCGTCGCGAGCAGATCGCGATTCATCGCCTGCACAAGATCGAGCTGCTTGCGCTGAAGCTCCACCGGCAGATCATTGTTTTTGATGTTGCCGATCGTCATCTGTCCGGTGTCCGCTTTTTGCGAACCGATGCGTGTTCCTTGATAAACCGCGGGCAGAAACGCGCTGCCGTAATTTTGCGCGCCACCGAGGGCGAGCGGTGGGCTGATCGTGACGAAGCCCGGCAGATTTTCGTTCTCCGTGCCAAGTCCATATAACATCCACGCGCCCATGCTGGGACGCACAAATTGCGCACTGCCCGTGTGCAATTGCACGAAAGCTTGCGGGTGATTCGGGATATCCGTGTGCATGGCATTGAGCACGCACAGCTCGTCGGCATGGTTGGCGACATTGGGGAAAAGCTCCGAAAGCCAGAGGCCGCTCTGGCCGTGCTGGCTGAATTTGAAAGGCGAGCCGAAAAGCTTCGAGCCGCCGCCTTTGGCCACGCCGGGTTTGCCATTGTCCTGCGCGAGCTTCGGCTTGTAATCGAAGGTATCCATGTGCGCCGGGCCGCCTTGCATGCAGAGAAAAATCACCCGCTTGGCGCGGGCCGGAAATTGCGGCGTTTTCGGCGCGAGCGGGTTCCGGCTTTCTGCGGCTGCGGCTTGCGCGGCGAGGCCTTTGAAAGCCAGCCAGCCAAATCCGGCGGAAACCGTGCGGAGCAGATCGCGGCGAGTCATCATGCGCGGCGTCACGCCGCAGCATTCGAAAGGTCGATAGTCGTTCATGGCGGGGTTAGTTCAAGTAACGGAATTCAGCGCAGGCAAACAAAGCCTGGCAAAAGGTGGACCACGAGAGCACCGCGGCGTCATTGGTGTTCCCATTTTTCACCGGGATGAGACTGCGGGCTTCGCTTAGCAAGTAACGGTCGGCTCGCGTGCGCTCCGCATCCGTAGGAGCGCGGCCCAGTGCCAGTTCGTAGGCCAGCGCCATGCGATGGGGATAATCCAGCGGCGTCGCCAGAATGCGATGCGCCATCGCCGCAGACTGCTCACGCACAAATTCATTGTTCATGAGGTAAAGCGCTTGCGAGGGCACGTTCGTCACATCCCGAGCGGCGACTACCAAGCTGGATTCCGCAAAATCAAAGAGTTCGAGCACTTCCGGCGGAAAATCGCGCACGATGGGCAAATACACGCTGCGATAGTTCGCCTTCACATCGGAAAAAATCTCGGGTCGCACGCCTTTTCCGACATAACCTTCACCCACATTCGCCACCACCGAGCCATGTGGCGGCGCCAGCTGCAATTCACCACTCGAGGCGAGGATGGCATCGCGAATCGCCTCGGCATCGAGCCGGCGCACACTGGCTTTCCAGAGCAGGCGATTATCCGGATCGGTCTCGTTTCCCTTTTCATCCGAAAGACTGCTCAATTGATAGGTATGGCTCAGCACGATGGAACGGATGAGGCGCTTCACGCTCCATCCGTCCCGCATGAACTGTGCTGCCAATGTATCAAGTAACTCCGGATGGCTTGGTGTCTCGCCATTCGCGCCAAAATTGTCCGCCGAACGCACCAGCCCCTGCCCGAAAAGATGCAGCCAGACCCGATTCACTTCCACGCGGGCGGTCAGCGGATTTTCCGGAGAGCTGAGCCATTGCGCGAGTTCCAGCCGGCCGCTTTCGTTATTGGGAATCGGCGGCGGCGGCGCCGTATTGAGCACGGTCACAAATCCGCGCGGCACCATCTCTCCAGCCTGGCTGATCTCGCCGCGCACCAGCACGTGGGCATTCGCCAGCTTCCCTTCCCCCACTCCCATGCACTCATTGGCGGTGATCGGTGCTCCTCGCCCGGCTTTCTTTCCTGGAGGCGGAGCTGCGGGCGCGGTTGGCGCAGTCAAAGCAGCCACTTCGGCTCCATTTTTCGCCAGCGCCTGCTCGCGCATTTGCGCCGCTCGCTGCGGATTTCGCGCCGCGATTTTTTCCAGGCGTTTCTCCAGCTTGGGTGGGACTTTCGCCGCCGGCGGAGGTGACGCCGGCGTCACAGCTTCCGGCGTGGGCTCGGAAACCGTGGATAGCGTGAGCAGCGGAGTGGCGTTCCGATTGTTCTTTGCCATTACACCGGCCACTCCCCCGGTACCAAAAAAGGTACGCGTGCTGCGAAAGATTCCAGCCAGCGCATAGTAATCATGCTGCGGGATCGGATCGAATTTGTGATCATGACACCGCGCGCAAGCTACGGTGAGCCCGAGCACTCCGCGCGACACCGCGTCAATCTGCTCATCGATTTCGTCCACGCGAAATTGCTCCGCGTTTTTTTCGTTCAAACCTTTTGGTCCAATGGCCAAAAAGCCGGTAGCGATCACATGCTGGTCGCGCTCCGCGGAATCTTTGGCCGGCAGCAGATCGCCCGCGATTTGTTCGCGAATAAATTCATCGTACGGCTTGTCGGCATTCAACGCCGCCACCACGTAATCGCGATAGTGCCAGGCCGTGGGAAAAGTGAAGTTGCGCTCCTTGCCCGTGCTCTCGGCATAGCGAGCCACATCCAGCCAATGCCGTCCCCAGCGCTCGCCAAATTGCGGCGAAGCTAGCAAACGATCCACCACCTTGCCAAAGGCATCCGCCGATTGGTCTCGCAGAAAGGCATCCACTTCTTCCGGCGAAGGCGGCAGCCCGATCAGATCGAAAGTAACACGCCGGATGAGCGTGCGCCGGTCTGCATCCTTCACCGGGTGCAATTCCTTCGCTTCCTGCGCAGCGAGGATAAAACGGTCGAGATCGCCGCGCGGCCATGCCGTGTCCTTCACCTCGGGAGCAGGCGAAGCTTTTGGTATTTGAAAAGCCCAGAAATCTTTCGCGTGATCCGGGTCGGTCTTTTTATGCGCCGCGACTGCCCCCCCTTCGCGCGGATCGGGCGCGCCCATTTTGATCCACTTCTCGAAATCGGCGATCACATTGTCCGGCAGCTTTCCTCCCTCCTTCTGCGGCGGCATCCGCAGATCTTTATCCTGCCACCGCAGAGCCTTTAGGATGAGACTTTCCCCTGGATCGCCCGGCACCACCGCATGCCCGGAATCGCCCCCATCACGAATGCCGTCCCGGGTATCCACCGCCAGCCCACCTTTCAGTTTATCCGCCTCGGCCGAGTGGCACTTGTAACACTTGCTGGACAAGATTGGCCGGATGTTTTTTTCAAAAAATTCGACCTGATCGCGATCCGGCGCAGGGGTGGTGGCCTGATCGCTCAGCGCAGCCAGAGAGGGCCGGCCATACACGAATAGCAGCGCCAGAGCGAGGGCAGCCAGCCTGAGGGATCGACAGGAAAAACGCATTTCAAAAGGGGAACAGCGGATGTCCGGAAAATTAGGACAGTTTCTGCCTTTTACAGCGGCCCCCCGGGAACGCCAATCTCCAGATTGGCGAGTTCGGAGGCTGTCAGCTCATCGGAGGCTCCCGAGAAAACTGAAGGCGTAGGCACAGCAGACGTGCCCAGCCACGCACCAACTGGCCGATCTGCAGATCGGCGTTCCCGGGGACGCTCTATTTTGGCTCGCTGCGCTTCTGCATAAAAGCGCTCTCAGAAGCCATTTAGCGTCTTCTCACAGTCCACCCGCATATTCCTTATAACTAGCAAATGGCTTGCGCACGTCGCTTTCTGTCACGGTGCCCACTTTGCCGTTTTTGAGTGAGATGACACGGATGTGAAACATGTGGGCGATGCCTCCACTTTCGTAGTGGACGATGCATTGGTCGGGACTGGCAACGGCCCAGATGAGGCGTTTGGTTGGGAGGTTCGTTCCCAGTGTGACGACGTCCGTGGCTTGCCAATTGGCACCCGGTTCGGCGAGGCCGCCGTGATCGGCAGGGAAGAGATCGAGGACGACGCGCGGCAGCTCGCGGGTGGAATGGATTTCGTGAAATTTGGAGGTATCGCGCAGCGCTTGGCGATCGTGGGCGGAGACCTTTCCGTCATCCGGTGCGGCGGGGGTCGTAATTGCAGGACTGAGGCAGAAAGCGATGGCCAGAGCAAAGAGAACGCACGAAACGGGAAACAATTTAAGGGGCATCGGATTTGATTGGTAAACGTTTGCTATGTGCGGCTAAGGAACGCGGAATCCAAACCGCACTTTGAATACGCACAAGGTGGCCGGAAATTTCACGGTTCGCGAATTCATTCTAAATCAAAATGCGTGCTCGCCACAGTCCCCTTCGTTCGGTGCACCCTCAATACGCCAAAGGTAGAAGCGACGACAGTACAATTTATCGCCGGCATTTCGTACTTATCGAATGCGGACAAACGGTAGCGCAATCGTTGAAGTTACTTGCATCCAAATCGCCTTGCTTTGCAAGCATGTTTCCAAAATACAGATTCTAAATCTGATGAGAAAACCTGCACAATCATGCTTCCGGTGAATCTCACTTCCCTTTTCACCGGCAACTAGTAAATCCCCGCCAAATACCAAGCTTCTCTCGGTGCCGTCTATCGCATTGACGAACCTCACGCTTGCCTTCATTTTCAGCGCCTTCCGCCCACATGAGAGTTCACCCATCTTTCGCCAATCTAGCTTTTATTTTGACGCTGGCCTCCGTCCCTTTCTTGAGCGGTTGCGCTGCATTGCAACGGTGGAATACCCACCGGTCCGACAGCCATGTTTTCATTACGCCTCTGCGCTGCGAGGCGGAGCGCGGCCATTTGCGTCTCGCAGTGAAGGACAATATCGACATCGCCGGCACGGTGACAACGGCGGGGTCTCATTTTCTCGCCTTAACACGGTCTCCGGCCAAGGAGGACGCACCGTGTCTCGATATCGCGCGCGAAAGGGGCGTGCAGATTATCGGGAAGACAAATCTCAGCGAATTTGCAGTTTCTCCTTCCGGCGTGAACGAATTTTACGGCACGCCGCGAAACCCGTTTTGCTTTTGGCGCAACCGCATCCCGGGCGGATCTTCCAGTGGCTCAGCAGTGGCTGTGGCAGGCGGTTATGCCGACGTGGCCTTTGGCACGGATACGGCCGGCTCCATTCGCGTGCCGGCGGCGTGCTGCGGTGTGGTCGGCTTGAAAACCACGCACGGGCTGGTGCCGATCAAAGGCGTGTTTCCGATCGAACCGGACCATCTCGATACCGTCGGCCCGTTGGGCAAAGATATCCCCAGCACGGCGGTGGGAATGGATCTGTTGGAGCGCGGATTTTTGACCAAGTACGCGGCGGCCAAAGCGGCGCAGCCGACCGCGGCAAGCATCCGCGTGGGCCGGCTGCGAATCCCGGGCACTGATCCAAAGATCGACGCTGCGATAGACAAGGCGCTGGCCAAAGCCGGATTCCAGGTGATTCCCCTCGACGGAACGCCAGTCGCGCAAAAATGGGAGCAGGCCAAAAAAGATGGAAACGCCGTGGCGGCATCAGGAGCCTGGATGAGCGACAAGCTCTATCAATATATTCCCGGCGTGGGAGCGCGCACTCGCGTGGTGATTCTCACGGGGCAGCTTAACTATCTGACGAATTACAAGCCGGCCATTGCGCGAATTCCGCAATGGCGGGCGGCGCTCAATGAGGCTTTTCGCAAGGTGGACGTAATCGCGCTACCGACCCTGCAGCGGACGCCTTTCTTCGTGCCCTTGAAGTTACTTGATATCGGTCTTCTCGAGGCGCAGATGCTGCAGCTCCAGAACACCGTGCCGGTGAATTACGCCGGAGTACCGGCGCTAGCCTTGCCTGTTCCTCTAAAGGGCAGCGATTTCGCGGTGACCAGTCTGCAACTGATCGGGCCGAATAATAGTGAAGCAAAGCTTTTGAACGCAGGCCGGTTTGTGGAACAGGCCACCTTTCCGCACCACCACGGCGCGCCTTCGGAACGTCTAACCGGCGCGTGCTCCGGCCACGCCGAGGCCTTGCAGTAGGCAACGCTGCTCATTTGAAGGAAATTGCTCGTCTCACCAGGGCAGGTCTAAGATGCGAGACCATTGCCGCTTTCCACTCTGCTGATATGAAACTTTTCCTCAAATTCATTTCGAGCGTTGCCCTTCTTTTTGCGGCGATTGCGCAGTCTCTGGCACAGGATGGGATCGTCGCAACTCCCGATCATGCGAATGGCGTCTACCGGGAGGGAGAGACGGTTCACTGGCAGATCAAAGTAACGGGGGACGACGCGGATTCCGTTTCAGAAATTGCTTATACGATTAAAAAGGGTGGATTGACGCAGACCGCCGAAGGCACCCTTTCGCTGAATCATGGAGAAGGCACGCTCACTGGCAGCCTGGATCAACCGGGAACATTGCTAGCTTCCTTTAAAGCCGGTTCTCGCAAGGGGCTGGGAGGCGCGATATTCGCACCGGAAAAGATCAAGGGCGGCGCACCGTGCCCGGATGATTTCGATGCCTTCTGGAGCGGGAAACTCAAAGATCTCGCGGCCATCCCTCCAAATCCCCTGCTCACTTCCGCACCCAGCGACAAACCAGAGGTCGATTACTCCAAGATCACTTTCGACAATATCAATGGCACGCATGTGCAGGGCCAAATCGCCCGGCCCAAATCCGGCGAAAAGTTTCCCGCGCTGCTTCAAGTGCAGTACGCTGGCGTCTATCCTTTGCAAAAAAGCTGGGTAACCGACCTGGCGGCGAAAGGCTGGCTGGCCATGAACATCATGGCGCACGATCTACCGATCGATCAGCCGGAGGAGTTTTACAAGCAACAGGCGGCTGGGCCCTTAAAGAATTACACCACGATCGGCAGTGAAAGCCGGGAGACCAGTTACTTTGTCAGGATGTTTCTCGGCTGCGTGCGGGCTGCCGAGTATTTGTCATCGCGGCCCGATTGGGATGGGCGGACCTTCGTCGTCACGGGGACAAGCCAGGGCGGATTGCAATCCTTCGTGACCGCGGCGCTTTTCCCTAAAGTAACGGCGGTCATCGTCGAAGTGCCGGCGGGATGTGATCCAAACGCCAGCGATGCCGGGCGAGCCTTTGGCTGGCCTTATTGGGCGGCCAGCCATTCCGATAAAGTGATGGAAACGAGCCGCTATTTTGATGCGGTGCATTTCGCGGCGCGCACGAAATGCCCGCTGCTTGTGGGAGTCGGCTTGATCGATACGACGGCCCCGGTGGGAGCTGTCTATGCCGCGTTTAATGCAGCTCCGGGGCCGAAAGAAATCGTGCCCATGCCGCTGGGCGATCACAAGCGCGCTCACGAGGCATTTCATCCGCGGAGAAATGCCTGGCTGAAGGCGCTGGTGACCGGGGCAGTTCCGCTGGTCACAAAATAAATGGTGAACGCCGAAGCGGCGGCCGGCGAGGGCGCCCGCTCCCGGCAGCGTACCGGGAAACGGGCGCAAACGCTATCGATTCACTAGGCAGGGCGCTTCTGCAACCGGTGAACGTCACTCGCCCGCAACGTCTGGCCGCCGATTCCCCAATTGCCTTCTTTCACTTCATCGATCTTGACCCACGTGACTTCGCGCAGGGCTTCGCCTTCGATCGAGACCATGGCATCAGTGACTTTGTTGATCATCTGCTGCTTCTGCTCCGGCGTGAAGACGTTCTCGATGATTTGGATGTTTACGAGTGGCATAGTTCTTATTTCCTTTGGTTATGTTTGTCTGCCCAGGAATGCATCCCGTGCAGCGACCATGTTATCCAGCGGCCTTCGCACATCCACGACATAGAATGTAGCAATCCACTACAGTTTCTGTAGTATCGTGGCTAATCCTATGAGCATCCAATATGGTCAATTCTGCCCGATTGCCAAAGCCGCGGAGGTTCTCGGCGAACGGTGGACGATCCTGATTATTCGCGAAATGCTCCTGGGCACGAATCGTTTTAACGAACTGCAGCGGGCGCTCTCCCAAATCTCGCCAACACTTCTTACCAAACGGCTCACGCAGTTGCAGGATGCGGGACTGGTGATCCGCAAAAATATCCCTGCCCAGCGGCGAACGGAATATCACCTCACCGCGGCGGGTCGCGAGCTGCTGCCGGTGGTGATTGGCCTCGGCGAATGGGGCATGAAATGGGCCCGCGGGCGGATGAGTGATGATGAACTCGATGTCGAATTGCTCATGCACGATTTCGCGCGGCGCATCGACCGGGAGCAATGGCCAGGCGGCCGCGTGATCATTGAATTTCTCTTTACCGGCCTGGCGGAGTTTGCCCGCTGGTGGATCGTGCTCGAAGCAAACGGAGAGCGCGAACTATGCGTGAATAGCCCAGGAAAGGACATCGATGTCCAGATTCGCACGGACCTGCGCACGATGACTGAGATCTGGGCGGGAGATCGGGAAATTCGGGCCGCGAAGAAGGATGGCAGCCTGCAACTCAATGGAGATCCCGAATTGATCCGCACCCTTCCCGCGTGGCTGAGAATCGGGATGTTTGCCCATATCCGTCCCGCGTTGGCGGAAAGCTAAACGAGGCGATCCGCATCGCCTGCAGATCGCAAATCACATCAGCTTACCATTAGTCGCCCAGCAACTGATGGTGAGGCTTGGATAAGGTTCCACCGTAGGCGTAAAATCCATCGTGGACTGGGTTGCTTTGATCCCAGCTCGCCACTCGTACGGCTTGTCCATTTTTGACCGAGATCTGAGCGTAAACCAGCTTTTCGTGATCGACGTGCATATTCTCCTCGATGCCATCGTTGTCGGTCTCCTCATGGGAAGTCGTCCAAGTAACTTCAGACTGGACATAATAGGTCCCCGGCGGAACCCCGCGGATGGTAAAGTGCCCCTCCGAATCCGTGGTCGCGCTTCGCAGATACTTGTCGATTCGCTTGTCCGCCGATTGCAAGTGCTCGCCTTTGATAAAACGGCGACGGATATTCTCGGTGGTATAAGCATTTACGGGAACAACAGCGACCCACTCGACATCCGCTGTCAGCTTTTCATTGCCATTTACAAGACAGTAAACTTGTCCCGAAACCACCCCGGACCCGTTCGCCGCAGCGGAAGCAAAATCAGCTTCGTTGAAAGGCGTTTTGCGAGGTTCTGCGCAACTGCTGAAAGTCAAAGCCAGGGTGAAAAGCGCCGCAACGCTCCAATGCCCGGAGGGTGTTCTGATTAATGTTTTCATGGTCATACTGATAACGATTGAGGCAACGGCGCGGGCAGGAAATTCGCCATTAGACGTATCCCAGGACTGGGAAGAAACTCCTACCGCCTTTTCCTACTTCTGAGTGCAAGACGAACTGTCGGTATTCTGGTTTTTATAGTGATCGCGCAGAAGGCGGATTCACCGTCACCGCGCAATTCCCCATCCAACCCCAGTTCTCATGAGATTCAACCCTTCGCGCGGAATGACCGCCTTTTGCGTCTCCGCTTTACTGCTGATCCATACGGCGCAAGCTGCAGACAGTTATTCGGTTTCCGGATTCAAGGTTTTGAAGAACGGCGCCCCAGCCCAATGGCGGGGAGCCAACGCTTTTCACCGCTATGGCGGAAACAGCTCCGATATGAGTGCGTGGCATATAGATATTGTCAGGGAAGTGATCGGCGACATTAGTGAAACACCCATCAGTGGCGGACCGATCCAGGATCATAACGGCTCCTGGATCTATTCACTCCAATCAATGGCCGACAACAATCTGGCCAACGGTAAAGTAACCATTTTTTGCCCTTTTTCGTGGGACTGGACCTCGGGCACGACCTTCTCCGGAATAAATCCGTCGTCCGCTTCCTTTTGGAGTGCGTACAAAACGAAGCTGCAGGCGTGGGCGAATCAGTTCAAAACGCGTTCGGATGTGTGGATCGAGCTATGGAACGAGCCCTACTCCTGGAATGGCGCAAACGGATATACGCAAGCGCTTTGGCTCAGCGACATGCAAGCCATGGTCGATAACATTCGCGCCACGGGAAATACGAATATCATCCTCGTGCCCTGTGGAAAACAGGGCGGAGATGAAACCGTGATCACGGCCAAGGGACCAACCCTGCTCAGCGGAAGAAGCAATCTTGTTTTCGACGTCCACGCTTACAACGGCTGGATCGATCAATCGCAAACTTCCATAGAAAACCGCATCGCCGCAGTGAGAGCGGCCGGTTGTGCTATCGTCTTTTGCGAAACAGGGCCCATCACCCCGGGCGGCACAATGGATCCATCGACGTTTTTATATTGCGTCGCTAACAAGGGCGTAACCACGCTCGCATGGGATTGGACTGACAGCGATTCCGATGGCAATGCGTTACTTCATAGCAATGGAACTCTGAATAATACGAGTAACTTCAACTGGGGCAGTACCTATCAGGCCTTTGCCACGGCGACGCACAGTCCGGCGGCAAACTACGAAACGGAGGTGCTTTCCGTGCCAAACTATCTATCACAAGCGGGTGGAACGGTGCGCATTATTACCGGCGATGCGAATTTCAGCAATTCCCAGGGATCGATCCTCGATTCCAACAACGTCGGAGACTATGTAACATACCTGCTGCCCAATGTGCCGGCGGGAAGTTACGACGTGACGGTAGGCGTGAAGAAATTCACCAGCCGCGGCCAATTCCAATTGCAAGTGGGCCGAGCCGACAGCTTCAGCACCACGGCCAGCAATGTTGGCCCCGTCGTGGACGAGTATGCTTCGACTTCGGTATACACCTCAGTGGATCTCGGGACCTGGTCTCCTGGATCCACGAGCGACAAATGGTTTCGCTTCAATGTCGCAGGCAAAAATAGCGCCAGCACCGGAAGCGCATATAACTACGCGATCTGCATCGACTACATTAAACTGACGCCGCAGTAAGCGGATAAAAGCCAGTCGCGTTTCTGTGTTCACAGGACAGCGCATCCTCGCCGAATGCTGCTGTAGCGCGGCTCTGTGAGCGCGAGGAGCGGGAGGCGGTCGGCTGAAGGAAAAGGCCTGGCGCTCGTCTGCGCCACCCGGGTCATAGACCGGAGCTCACAGCACCGCCGTTAACTAGGAACACTGCGAGAATCCACCCATTCCTCCCCTCATCCAGGAAAGTTCTAAGGTGAGGCGCGCCGGATGGTGAGGAAATGGTCTCCCTTTCCTTCGTTTCCAAACTACTCTTCCCTGATGACGCCTCTTCACACTCGCCGAGAATTCGCCAAACTCGCACTGGCCGTGCTGCCGGGCACGGCCCTGCTGTCTGCAGCCAATCGCCTCACCTGTGCGGCGAATGCCCCCAAGCCCAATTCCAAGGTGGCCGGCGTCCAAATCGGGCTCAACGTCCCCTACAGCTTTGCCAACGCCCTGATGAGCGGCGACGATATCCTCAAAAATTGCCTGGAGCTTGGGCTAAGCGCCGTGGAATTACGTTCACAACCGGTGGAGGCTTTTCTCGGTCTTCCTATGGTAGAGGCGGCCAAGAGCCGTGCGGAGATCGCGCAACAAACTCGGGAATGGCGCAAGACCGCGCCTGTGGACCGTGCGAAGGATTTCCGCGCGAAGTATGAAGCCGCGGGCGTCCTCATCGAGATTGTGAAAGTCGATGGCATCTTTGGGATGTCGAATGAGGAAGTCGATTACGCCTTTGCCTTGGCCAAAGCCCTCGGTGCCCGGGCCATTTCCACGGAGATTTCCCACAAAGAGGCGGATCTCAAACGCATCGGAGAATTTGCCGACAAGCACCAGTTCATGGTCGGTTACCATGGCCACGCCACGACCAAGCCTGAGCATTGGGAAGCCGGCTTTGCCGCCGCGAAATTCAACGGCGCCAACGTGGATCTAGGCCATTTCGTCGCGGGCAACAACACTTCTCCCGTTCCATTCATCAAGCAATATCACGACCGGATCACCCACGTGCACGTGAAGGATCGCAAGTTCAACAACGGTCCCAACACCCCCATGGGTGAAGGAGATACGCCGGTCGCGGAAGTCCTTCGGTTGATACGCGACAACAAATGGAACATTCAGGCCACCATTGAATTTGAGTACAAGGTGCCGTCCGGCTCCACGCGCATGGCGGAAATCGCCCGCGTCATTCAGTTTTGCCGGGACGCGCTGAACGCGTAATGGCAGACGCGCCGAACGCTTAACGGCGATTCGCGATTACGCGGAATCGAGTTCCTGTTTCACTCGCGACAGCAGCTCTGCCTGCGAGAAGGGCTTTTCGAGAACGGGGCGGCCATACTTTCCGGCCCGCGACCCAAAGGCGGTGATGAAAATGATGGGCACGTCCCAGAGCTCCGATTCCTTTCCGATTTGGTCGGCCACCTCGCCGCCGTCCAGGATCGGCATTTTCCAATCGAGAAGAATCAAGTGCGGCTTATATTGAAGCGCCGTCTTGAGCGCGCGCTCTGAAAAGTTTTCTTCCCGAACCTGAAATTCTCCGGAGTGCTCCAGCGTCCTCTTTACTGCGTCGGTCATTCCTGTGTCGTCATCAACAACCAGGATGCGCTTTTTTTTCATGTCGGGGGCGACCGTAGGTGAGAGCGTTCGCCAATTCAACTGGGTTGTCGGGCAAATTCTCCCAGCCCCCGCGAGGCAAATCAATTATCTGGCAGTGCATGACCAACCGTGTCGCGGCCCCACCAAAAGTTCCATCGTTGAACGGCCTGCCCTGGATCACTTGGCTCAAATGACGAAAGCGCCGATGAAATTGCGCACACAATTCCATCGGCGCTGTTCAGTTTCGTCCCGGAAGATGCATGGAGAGCCGCTCTCCAGAAACAAGGCTTACCAACCCACGCGGATGATCAACCCCTTCGGGTCGCCGATCTCGAGGTATGCCGCCTGTTGATTCACATCGTCGTAGGCAAACCCATAAGCCAGCGCGCTAAGCGCGTGGCGATGCCAAAAGGCCGCATAGAAATTGGCCGGAGCCGTGAGGTAATAGTGCGAGACGATGCTCCAATTGGCCTGGGGCTCTGTGAAGACGTGCCGATTGATCGCGGCGCAGACATTTGGATCCGCCGCCCCACCGACCCCAAGCAGCACATCCTGAGTCGAAATGCTGGTATAGCCGGCGAAGTAGTTCCCATTCGCCTGGCCCGCGGCAAAGGAACCGTGAATTGGCGCAACGATGCGGTAAGGCGCTTCCACCGTGCCGAGGCTCTTGAATTCATTCGTCACCTCGCTCTGATACTTGCTAAAAATTCCCGAGCGCGTCTCGTATTCAAATTCGCCGACCGTGCGGTCATAATTTCCCGCCTTGTTGACGAGGCGATGTTCCAGGGGAAAGCCGAATTGATCGACCCGCGTCGTATTGCCGTGATAGCCGCCGGCATCGATGGTGAACTCGATGAAATCAAAATACACGTCCCGGTTGGGATCGGTGGGATTGTTGATGTCCGGCCCGGCGAATCCGTTATCCAGCGTCTTGATATAACAGGGCGTCCCGGTGCTGATGAAAATGCGACCCGCATTGACCTTGGGAATGCTAATCCACTGTTTCTGGGCGATGGTCGTATAGATATTCGCGTAGTTAACACTATTCTTCACCAGGTGCCCGGAAGCGTTATTGAGCGCAGAGGAAATCGGCTGGAGGTTGCCGTTGATATCCAAATACGACCAGGCGTTGCCATTCGCGGGATTTTGCCCGAGCATGCCCCAGTAAATTTGGCTATCGGAATACGCGCCCCCCGTTCCGTTCACCAGGCGGAAAACCATGACATCGCTGCCGCTCGGAGCAGGAATCGAAGACGCCGCCACCGAGGAGATCGGATTCGGGATCAACCAGATATAATCCACGGAAATCCAGAATTGATCACTGCTCGCGTTCTTTCCCGTGACGCTGAATTTGAAGAGCTTGTCGTTGGTGGTTCCCGGGGTCCAGGTGCCGACATTCACCGAAACATAGCTGCCCGTCGCACCCGCGGTGTATTCATCAATCACGCCGCCGATATTCGTATAGGTATTCTGGTCGGCTCGTGATGCAGAAAGCTGGAACTGGCCGCGCGACGTGAATTTTTTCATGCCGACGTAAACGTTATACGTTCCCGCAGGCACGTTTGGAACCAGGTAAGTCACCGAGTCACCCACCGCATTCGAACGAAGAATATCCGCCTGTCCATTGCTATAGTTTGAATCGGTAATCACATCGACCGTGTCGGAGGAAGCATTGACGGTGAGCGACTCCGCCTCAAAGGCGAGCGCATTAGCGTGATCGGGTGAAACCCCGAGGGCGAGGCCCATCGCGAGCAGAGCGGACGCCGCAATCCTGGAAAGGAATGCGCGTGCGCCGTTGAGATTAAGGGAGGAAACGGACGTGGAACGCCCGACCGCGGGAATCGATGATAACATAGTTCTAGGGGGAATGAGCAGGAGGTTTTGGATGCGAGGTTTGTCCCGCGCCCAACTTCGCGCCGCAGTTTCGACACCGCGGAAAACGAAGGAAGAGCGATATTCAGGGAAATTAGCGAATTGCGCTATCGCATAAGAATGTGACCGGCGCAGTGACTCACATCGCGCCAATCCGATCAAGCGAACGATCCCCTCTCTAAATAGGAGTACTTTCATATACCCATAAGGCACGTTCAGTGCTTCGCCGCTGACGGTGCACCCCGTCCACCCCGATCCCCACCCAACGGAAGGCACCTTGAGTAAAGGAGCCACCATTCGCATTAATCCCTCAAGCTCCACCACGCCTGATCATGTCGATCCTCTCGGTGAATCTTCGGCGAACCGTGGCTATTCCACGTTAATCGTCAGCGGAACCAGGCCGCGAGCCGAATACGACGAAGCGGTCAGCGCCTTGCGGGAACGGGATGCCGTCGTCGATCTCTGCGCCAATTGCGACTCCTTGCTTGAGGTTTCCGGCTGCAGCCCTCTCACGGAAACCACCTGCCCCAATTGCGGCGCGCTCCTCAAAGTGCTGCGTGATTTTCATCATTTCGTGCTGTTGAGCATTTTAGGCAAAGGCGGCGCCGGCATTGTTTTCCGTGCATTCGACGAAACCCTGGAGCGGGACGTGGCTCTCAAGCTTTTGCGCAACGAGCATACCCGGAAACCTGAATTCGCAGATGGCCTGGAAAAAGAAGCGCTCGTCACCGCTTCCATCAGCCATCCGCACGTGGTGAAAGTCTATTCCACGGGCCGCAAAAATGGTTACTTTTATATAGCGATGGAAATCGTCTCCGGGGGCTCGCTGGCCGCGAAGCTCAACCGGCAGGGACGGCTGCCGGAAGCCGCGGTGATTGCCGTCGCTATGCAAATAGCCGAGGGTCTGGACGCCGCATGGAATCGGGGCCTGCTGCACCGGGATGTAAAGCCCGGAAACATTCTCATGGACGAGCAGCAGCGGGCCAAGGTAGCCGACTTTGGTCTGGCCATGCCCATCGAGAAAGCGGGCCTGGCTTCCGAGGATATCTGGGGAACCCCGGAGTACATCGCGCCCGAGAAATTACTGCGGCAGGGCGAGGATATGCGCAGCGACATCTACAGCCTGGGTTGCACGATCTACCATTGCCTGGCGGGAACGCCACCTCTGAGCACCGCCATAGTCACACGCGCGATCGAGACGCAGCTCGCTCCTGACGTGCCTAGCATTTTGCGAATGGTTCCGGACGTTTCCCCAATGATGGCCCGAGTGATTGAGCGCTGCCTGGAAAAGAATCCCGCGGATCGGTTTCAAAACTATCCGGAACTGATCTCCACTCTGCAATATGCACGAGACCACGCCGACAAAGCAAACAAGTCACTGCCTTCAGGCCAGGCGAGCGCCAAAAAGACGGAAGAAACGATGGAGAAAATGGGCGCTTACTTCACCATCGCGGCCATCGTTGCCATCTTGGCAGTCATTGGCGCATTTGTTTTCCGGGCCACTTCATCCAGCCGCGAGGCGGCGCCCGCTTCCGCCCGCGCGGGCGCCGGGCAGCCGCCCCTGGCCGCTGCGCCGGCACAGCCAGCCGCTCGTGCAATGCCCATTGGTTCAAGTAACAGCCAGGGTCGTGATATGCCACTGGCCGTCGGGTGCCACGCTACGGCCAGCAGCGTGGGAGAGGACCACTATCCTTCCAATGGCAATGACACCGACATGGAGAGCCGCTGGGCCGCCGCGGAACGCAAATTTCCGCAGTGGTGGAAAGTCGATCTCGGCGGGAGCCATACGATTCACACCGTCGGCATCGCCTGGCTGAAAAGCAGCGAGCGCAGTTACCAGTATAAAATCGAAGGCAGCCTCGACGATTCCCATTACACCACCCTGGTCGATCAATCACAAAACACCACCATGGGAGATACGAATGATGAATTCCTGGCCGTGGCCAGATACGTCCGCATCACGATTACCGGTGCAGGCGAAAGCGCGGGTTACGCTTCGTTTATGGATTGCAAGATCATGGGAAACTAGAGAATCGGCAAAGACTAGTCATACGCAGCTCTCATCAATGCTTCTCAGTCGGCGCCGACAGAGACACGACCGTTACGCCATCTGCATCCACCATACACTTCAATCCGGCAAGATTGGTCACATAATGAAGCGCTTCACCCAACGGAATATTTGTCAGTGACACGGTAATGGGGGTGATTTCCGGATTCACTTGCGGCCCCTCGGGCGCACCGTGGCCATCGGGGGCAGCTTTCCCATTCCCACCCTGAACTGCTTTAGGCGCAGCCAGTGCTGCATCCTCGAGGCGAAGCACGATATTGACTCCCTTTTTCTCGGGATCGAGCTGCACACTTGCTTGATGCAAATAGTCCAGCGCTGCCCGAAGATGCGCTTCGCGGAATTCCATGCGCGGCAGAACAATCGTCGCCAGCTTCTTTTTAATCTTCTCCACCTCAAGTCCGGCATCTGGCTTCGGCTCCACGTGCCCTGGCACGAACTTCACTCCACCCTCCTCGACTAGCAGTTTCATATTTCCCAAATCAGCGACGTATTTCAGCACCTCCCCCAGCGAGATATCGCGAAGGGACGCGGTGAGGTGAAAGTCCTTCACATCAGGAGGAGCGGTGATTTTCACTCCCTCTTTTTCGGGATCCAATGCCACGCTCTTCCTTTTTAGAAAATCCACCGTCTCCGCAAAAGTCGCTTCGCGAAGGTCCAATTTGGGAATGATGATGGTATCTAACTTGTGCTGGATCTTCGGCGCGCGTTTGGTGGCTTCACCTGAACCCGAGTTGCTCGAAGCGCTGGGCTCCTGCGCCCGCGTCCCACCTGCAATCGCCAGGATGAGTACGAGTGCCGCGCCCGCGATATTCCAAAGCGGATTGGCATGGCGATAGCGGGCAATATCGCGAATGCGGACGCGTATTTCCGCGGCGCGCTCGAAGATGCCCACAAAGCCGAGATTCAGAGAAGCGCTGGCCAGCGCGCCTTCGAGTCCGAGCAAGGCGTGACCGTAGTCCGCGCGGCACTCTTCACCGGCCAAGCGAAGCACTTCCGCGTCGCAGGCGCTCTCGCGGTCGGCGCGGATTCTGGCAAAAACAAACCACAGCACCGGGTTCCACCAATGGATCGCCCGGAGCAGGCACAAAAGCCAATTCAATTGCAGATCCCAGCGCTTCAAATGAGTCAGCTCATGCAATAGAATGAGGCGTGCCTCTCGCGTGGAGAATGACTCGACAAAATTCGCGGGCAAGAGAAGGAGCGGACGGAAAAAACCCGTCACGGCAGGGCCTTGCACGTTGAACGAGACCAGCAAGCGTGGCCTCGATCTGAGTTTGGATTTCGTAGCGGCCTCTTCAAGTAACATTTGTAAAGCAGCAGAGGGAGCGCTGCTTTCCGAGCGCAGGCGCCGCAATGTTCGCCTATAGCTGCCTATAAGGAAGGCGAACACACCGGCGCTGCCCGTGATCCAGGCAAACCCCGCAACCATTTTCCAATCGACAGCGGCCCGCTTCGCGCTGGCCAGCGGAGCACTTGCCAATGCCGGCGATGCGTCGTTCACTTTTTCCACGGTTTCGATGAGCACCGGCTTCGGCGCAGCGGTGAGAAAGCGATTTTCAATGCTCCAGCGGCTGCTCGGCAGAACCGGTGCAGCGAGAACGAGAATCACCGGCATCCAGAGCGCATAGCGCCAGCGGGCAGGCATCCAGCGATAGAGCATCGCTTGAAGCGCAAGGACAACCAGGGCGAGGAGCGTTCCGCGGAGGCTCGCCGCGAAAAAGCAGGAGAAAAGTAGATGGATGATGTTCATAAGGGGGATCGGTTACTTTTTAAGAGATTGATCAAAGAGCCGCTTCAACTCGCGAACTTCCTCCGGCGTGAGCTTGGAATTCGCGGCGAAATGCACGAGCAGCGATTTGGAGGCGCCTTGAAAGACGCGCTGGAGAAAAGATTCGCTTTCCGCGCGCACACACGCGTCGCGCTCCACCGCTGGAGAAAATTCGCGGACACCGGAAGCATTATCCGCGGCACGCACTGCTCCCTTTTCCTGCAATCGCGTAAGCAGGGTGCGGACGGTATTGAGCGCCCACCCCGTCGAATGACGCAGAGCTTTGGCGATTTCCGAAGCGGTTTGCGGGGAGCGCTTCCAGAGCGTTTCCATGACGGTCCATTCGGATTCAGAAATGTTTGGGAGAGGCATTGGATCGCTTGATACGACATTCGTAGTATTTGTCAACTACCGTTGTAGTGATTTTTCAAATCAATCGCCCTTGGGACTGCTTTTCCAGCCCGCTCAGCGTTCGGGATACGAAGTTTTTCTGGAAAATGACTTGCGTTTTATTTAAATTTATTTAATAAACATAAAAATGACATCCGTTTCTGAATCTCAGTGGATCGATCTCCTCGATGACGAGGAACGGGCTTTCATTCGCCGATTCATCCTTGCCTCCGGTTCTCTCAAGGAGCTCGCGAAGACGTACGACGTAAGCTATCCCACCCTTCGGCTGCGCCTGGATCGGCTCATTCAGAAGATCGAAGTCTTCGAAAAGTTCCAGGAACGAACGGAAACCGAACGCCTTCTCCGTGCCTACTACGCCGAGGGAAAAATCCCCGACCCCGCCTTTCGCGCACTTCTCAAATCCATTCAGCAATCCAAACCATGAAACGCACACTCACTCTTTTGCTCTCGCTTGGCCTGCTCTCGCCGGCGCTCTTCGCCGCGCCGGAGGCGGCTCTTCCACCCGGCGCCTCTCTCGTGTCGCATGTTACTTGGAAATCGGAGAAGCTACCGGATTCCGTTACCCTCGCGCACAATGACTCAGCCGTGGGTGACTTCATCTCCATCGTGCAAAAGGAGGCGCAACCCTCCAATCTCCTCCTCTGGTCGAAAAACGAACCCGGCATTCACACCAAGTGCTACGCATTGCGCGGCAAAATCCGCTATCATGATGTGGTTGGCGTCGGTTACTTGAATCTCTGGAATGAATTTGCCGGTCCGGAGGTTACGTCTCCCAAACAAACCTACTTCACGCGCACGCTCGCCGAGGAAGGCCCGCTCCGGAAAATTACCCGCAGCTCGGAATGGCGTCCTTTCTTTGTCCCGTTTGACGCTTCCCAAGCTAAGACCCAACCCACGCGTCTGGAACTCGATCTCGTGCTCGCCGGCGCGGGCGCCGTCGATCTCAGTGATTTCGACCTCCTCGAATTCGCCGATCCCGGCACGATGTGGGGCGCCATGGGCGTGAGTGCCGGCGCAGCAGCCTCCACGCCGCTCCCCTGGCAGGGCTTCCTCAAAGCCACCCTCTTCGGCGGAGGCGTCATCGCCCTCCTGCTAGTTGGCCCCTTCCTCTGGTGGCGCCGCCGCCAGTCTGAGCTACGCCGCATGCGCGCCATGGATGCGGGTTAATTTCTTCGTCGAATGTCGCTACCACGCTTCACTATTCACGGAAAAAACCCGCGCAGCTCCTATCACCTCAGCCTCACCCCTATTCAGAACCAAAATGATGCTATCGTTTCGTAGCAGTGTCAGCAAGTTCTCCTCAGCTCACATTTACCGTCCGGGAATTTCTTGCGACTTAAGGGTGTTTCAGCGAGATTTGCCGCATGGGCATTGCTGATCTCCGGAATTTGACGCCGTCTGAAAAACTGCAGCTCATCGAAGTACTCTGGGGAGACTTGGCGACCGACGACGCGAATTTTTCAAGTCCGGCATGGCACGAAGCGGAACTTCGGAAAACGGAAGAAGAATTTGCGACGGGCAAGATCGAATCCTTGGATTGGCAACAAGCTAAAAAAGAGCTTCGGGCCAGATTTGAGTGAAAATTAGGATTCTTCGTCCGGCGCTCAATGATTTAGACAGCGCCCGCAGGTTCCTATGATCGGCAGCAGGAAGGCGTCGGCGATTACTTCTTCGACAGCCTGTTTTCCGAGATCGATTCGTTGACGCTGCACGCGGGAATTCACTCCACACAATTCGGATTTCAACGTCTCCTAGCAAAGCGCTTCCCCCACGCCGTTTACTATCGAATTATTGGCGGCGAAGCCGTCGTATTTCGCCGCCTCGATTGCCGACGCAATCCAAAATGGATTCGGAGGGCGCTCAGCGAAGGAAATCTGTAGGGTTAAGGAAGCAGGAATCGCTTACCCCAAATCCAAAATCCCCTCCGCGCACAAATCCGCTTTGCCGAAGCTGGGGATTTCGTGGCCCATGGCGTGGGCGAGGGTCATCCAGAGGCGGTTTTGGGGGGCTTTT
>FTBG01000285.1_pt1 | contig 29559 bp, 20 predicted proteins | sample 1639311 | NCBI WGS metagenome assembly FTBG01 (sample SAMEA3914864, study PRJEB12502) | metagenome | biome: forest; material: soil | place: USA | collected 2012-03-12 | depth 0.3 m | reverse complement strand
CCGTCGGTTGCTACAACCAGCCGCACCAAACCATGACGGCTGCAGAGGCAGCGGCGCACATCATGTCGCAGACCACTATGACCGGCGTCGAGGTGCTGATCCCTTGCAAGATTCTTCCGAAAGAAATCCTGCGCATCCGGAAACTGCCGCAAATTGTTGGCTGGCGGCATTTTCCCGACGCCCACGGAAAGCGCCCCTGGGCGTGCGAGTGCTGCCAGAAGGGTGCATATGGCTCACGCAAGATTCGCGAGAAGTATGCAAAGATGTGGGAGTGAGAACGCGGTGCCGCAGCAAGAGCAGTTGCCGTCTTCTTCCCACTCGCTTCCCCTTTCTTTTTTTTCCGAAACGGTAATCCGAACCGCCACCTGCCCGTTCGGACAGTAGAGCTTGGCATCCGCACATGGTACTCTTTGGTTCCCACCCGTTGTTCCCCCAATCCCCCAAACCCTTCGCTCCCCCGAATGAAAGCGTTTCCCCTCCTCTGCTCTTTGCTCGCCGCCGGTTCATTTCTGACCGGTACACACACTCTCGCCAATAATCCCACGACCGCCGATGGCTGGTTTCAACTTTTCCAGAGTAAAAATGACAATACCTGGTCAGGGAGCGACCAGGGCACGACTTATCTGGCAAGCAATGGCGCGACCTATTGGATCTGCGCCGATACGATCCTCGGAACCCAGGCAGCGAACGGCGCGTACAACTCGGGTTGGTCGATGATCGGCAATTCCATCCTCGTGGAGCGCAACGGGGTGCTCGATATCGCTACCCCGGCTTCCCTGGCCGTGCCCAATAACAGCGACGGCGACCGGTACTGGAACCAGGCGATGTTTGAAGCTAATGGCTATGCCTATGTGCTCTGTCAAAAGGTGCACAATACCTCGACCGGGTTTACTCTCATGGGTGTGAGCATGGCGAAATTCCGGATCGAATCGAATGATCAGCTCACATACATGGGAATGATTTCCACTCCGTCCACCGGAGTGCAGGGCGGCACGGGCACCGCGCATATTCAATGGATTCGCAGCGCTTTTGTCACTGGCGGTTACGTTTATATTTTCGGCACCTCCGGAACCGGGGATACCTATCATCCGTCGGCTACCTATGTCGCCCGGGTGACCCCGGCGAATGTCGAAAACGCCGGTGCCTGGACATTCTGGAACGGCTCATCCTGGGTGGCCGGCATGACAAATAGTGCGATGATAGTAAACGACATGGTCGAAAGCGCCAAGTTGATCAGTGGCAACTGGGTGCTGCTGCATAAGCCATTCGCCGGCTACGGCAGCGACGTCTATGCGGAGGTGGGGACTTCGGTAACCGGACCGTTTACGAGCACACTGATCTTTAGCTCTCCCGCTGGGACCACTTCACAAGGATCACCGGGCAGCGCGACGGTTAACTATGTGAGCTATTGCCCGCAGTTGCATCCGGAAAAGATGCTGGCGTCTGGAAAGTTACTGGTCTCGATCGCCTGGAATGGAAAGGATCTATTCGCCGATACCGCCAATGATGCGGATGTGTATAAATACCGGTTTTACGAAATTTCCCTGCCCGGAGTGAAGCCGGACAAGATTTACGATGTGGAAAGCCTCGCCGCGACCGGCAGCGGGGATACGATTCGGACACTTTCCGAAACTGAATTGAACAACGGCGCAGGCACGATCATCGATGCCAATGCGGTGAATGATTACATTACGTTTACCGTGCCGGCCGTAGCGGTGGGAAACTATGTGGTGCAAGTCGGCACGAAGGATTTCAACAGCAGGGGCATCTGCCAGATGGCCATCGCGCCAAGCGGTACAAGTAGCTTTTCGAATCATGGAAGCACCCAGGATTTGTACACCGCTACCGCCGCGTATTCCTCGCTGAACATCGGCAGCGTGAGCATTGGAACGACCGGGGATAAGTTGTTCCGTTTCATGGTGACCGGGAAAAATGCGGCGAGTTCCGGGTACACGCTGGCCTTTGACTACATCCGCCTGAGCCCGCAGTAGCAGGTACGCCGATTGCACGCTGTACAGCTGTAGCGCAGGTCTGTGACCTGCGTGGAGCGGGAGGGATTGCAGAGAGAAGGCGCAGCGCGAGGTCGTTGCCTCACGCCACCCGGGTCACAGACCCGCGCTACAGCGACGTCCGCGGATTTCTGAAATCATTTCCGATTAATCCACGCGCCGCACATAACGATCTTACCCAGATAGCGTCAGCTCTCGCTAATCCCGAAAGACCACCGTCTTCGCGCCGTGGATGAGGATGCGGTCGCCGAGGTGCCAGCGGGCGCTGCGCGAAAGCGCGAGGCGTTCGCAATCGCGGCCGAGGCGCAGGAGATCCGCGGGTGTGTGGAAATGCTCTACGCGGATTACTTCCTGATCAATGATCGGCCCGGCATCGAGATCCGCGGTGACGTAGTGGCAAGTCGAGCCGATGAGTTTCACCCCGCGCTCGTAGGCGCGCTGATAGGGATTGGCGCCGATGAAGGACGGCAAAAACGAGTGGTGGATATTCATGATCTTGCCCGACCACGCCGCGCAGAGATCGGGCGGGATCACTTGCATATAACGTGCGAGCACGATGAGATCGGCGCGCGCTTCCTGCCAGAGCGCGCCGATTTTCGCAAAGGCCGCCGCTTTATTCTCGGGATCAACCTGGATGAGATGAAACGGGATGCCTTCGCGCTCGACCATGGCACGGAAGTCGCCGTGATTGGAAATGACGCATGGGATATCAAAAGCTAACTCTCCCGAGCGCCAGCGCCAGAGCAGGTCGGCCAGGCAATGGCCAAGCTTGGAAACCATGAGCACCACGCGCATGCGGCTTTCCGCGGGGCGGATGGTCCACTCGGCTTTCAACTCGGTGGCCATTGGCTGGAAAGCGGCGCGCAGGTCCACGAGATCGGTCTTGAGCGAGTGTGTGTCGATGGCCATCCGCGTGAAAAACCAGCCGGCGTCGGGATCGGTGAATTGATGCACCTCGATGAGATTGCCTCCATGCTGGGCGACGAAGCTGGAAAGGCGCGCGAGCAAGCCGACACGGTCGGGACAGGATAGCTTCAAAAGGGTCGCAGGCATGGGAAAAGGAAATAGAAATTCGGAGCGTTCGCGTATAGGGGGAAAGTGGCGAAAGGCCGAGGTTTATCCGCAGATCGCCCGGATGTCGCAGGTTTTTTTGCGGGGAATGAGAGCGTGCCTCGATTTCGCCGAGCTTGCATGGCGGCCCACGGCGCTTTCAAATCCCCCTATGTCGGCAACACCTTCTGCCATGCTTCCACTCGGAACATCCGCTCCGAATTTTCACCTGCCGGACGTTGTTTCCGGAAAGACCTTCGCTCTGGCTGATTTCGCCGGGAAAGACGCATTAATCGTTATATTTCTCTGCGCGCATTGTCCGTACGTGCATCATGTTCAGCCGGAACTAGCGAGGCTGAGTGGTGACTATGCCGGGCGCAATGTAGGCATCGTCGGGATCACTTCCAACGATGCCGTCCAGTATCCGGAGGATGCACCGGAATCGACTGCGCGCTTTGCCCGCGAAGCGGGATTTAATTTTCCAGTCCTCTATGATGAATCGCAGGCCGTCGCGCGTGCTTTCACCGCAGCGTGCACTCCGGATTTCTTTCTTTTTGATAAGACGCAAAAGCTCGTTTATCGCGGGCAAATCGATTCGTCGCGTCCGTATCGCAATGCGGATCGACCGGGCGGCGGCGAACTGAACGGCGCAGATTTGCGCGCGGCGATCGAGGCGGTATTGAGCGGCAAACAAGTAAACCCGGAGCAGAAGCCGAGCATTGGGTGTAGTATCAAGTGGAGGCGGTAGCTGGATCAGTGGCTAAGTGGATGGACTCATCCTCATCCACATAATCATAATCATCGCGCGGAGCGCGAAACGCCGAGTGGCAGCCTACCAATGTAGCAGACCGCGTTTCCGTTTCGCGCTCCACGCGGTGACTATGATTGTGAGGATGAGGATGAGGATGAGGATGAGGATGAGCAAACCGCGGCCCCCCTCCTACCACCCACCCGTCCCGTCCACCCGCGCCACACACACACTCGACCTCCCGTGATCATCCAGTGCCACCACCCGATACAAACCCGGCGCGGGCCGCCAGGACAGCGCCTCACGCGCAGACGTCGTGCCTAGAAAAGCGCGATCCGCAAACCAATAGAGCCGCGCGACGTCACTCTCCGCCTGGGCGCGTAACGGAATTGCGGACTCGGTATTCCCACTCGCCGCCGCCCGCACAGCGTAGGTTTGGTTAGCTTGTGGAGACAGGATCTGCGGTGCTTTGCCATGGCGCGCGATCATTTCCATGCCGCCGGTGGTATCTGGGATAAACGGCGGCGGACAGCGGCGCGGCAACCCGGCCTTTTCAAAGAGCGACATGAGGTCCGACGGCCAAAATTCATATACTTCACGTCGCACTTGTCTCGTCCCGTCATCCACGGGAACACGCAGTCCGGTTTGCACATCGACTAGTATTTCACGATGCACTTCGCAGGCGCTAATGGGGGACACACCGGGTATGAACCAGCCACTCTTGCGATGCGTGCAGCAATCCGTGGGAATTTGCCCTGAAATCGCGCAGAGCTCCACCCGCCGAAGGTTGGCGCCCTCCGGTGGGAGGATCGGCGCGAGGTGGGCACGGCCTTCCGTCCGCAAACTATCGATCATCTGAAATAGCAACGGAGCGGCGCAGGACCGGCCCACGAATGCGGGATTCGGCCGCCCATCAAAGTTACCGAGCCAAACCGCGAGCACATAGTGATCGAATACTGCGACGGACCAGGCATCGCGAAACCCGTGCGACGTGCCCGTCTTCCAGGCGATGCCGTCGCTACCCGTGTCGTCGTTCAAGCCGGGCCGCGGATTGTGCGTGAGCATGTCGAGCGTGAGAAATGCGGCTTCCGGGCTGAAAAGACGAAGACCGCGGTCGCCGTTTGGGTGCGGAAACGTGCGGCAGAGTTGACGGAGCCGCCCCCCATTGGCCAAAGCCGCATAGAGACGCACCAATTCTTCCATAGTCACTTCGCCCCCGCCGAGTGGCAGCGCGAGGCCGTAATAGCTTTCATCGTGCAGCAGTTTCACTCCAGCCTTTACAAGTAACTGATACAAACTCGGACGCGATAACTGCGAGGCGAGCCAGACGGCCGGCACATTGCGGCTGCGCACCAAAGCATCGCAGGCCGTGATCGGGCCGGCAAATTGCCCATCAAAATTTTCCGGGCTGTATCCGGCAAAACGCTGCGGCGTGTCTTTCAAGATCGAGAGCGGCTGGATCAAGCCCTGATCCATGGCCAGCGCATAGATAAATGGCTTGAGGGTCGAACCGGGCGAGCGCCGGCTGAGCGTGCCATCGACCTGGCCGAGAATTTTTTCGTTAAAAAATCCCGCGGAACCAACCTGTGCAAGGACCTCCATGCTGCGCGTATCGACCAGCATCGCCGCGGCATTGGATACTCCAAGACGGCCCTTTGTCTCCACGTAGGCGGCGATCCGCTTTTCCACAAGGCGCTGCAAATCCGCGTCGAGTGTGGATGTCACATCCGTTCCACCGCTGCTGGTTTTCAGCACCGCGCGCACAAAATGCGGCGCCGTCGTGGAGCGATGCAGCATGAGCGGCGTCGAGAAATCCTGGCTGCTCCATTCCCCCGCTGTTTGGATTTTGCCGAGCCGCTGCAGCACGCGAACTTCAGCGGCCTCGAGCGCGCGGCTCCCCTGCCCTTTGGCCGAGCAACGGCAGCCCGGGTTTTGCGGGATCACGCTGAGGACGACCGCTTCATAAAGCGTAAGTTGCGCAGCCGGTTTCTCGAAATATAACGTACTCGCTGCGCCGATCCCCTCGATATTGTGTCCGTAAGGAGCCAGATTGAGATAAGCTTCGAGGATTTGCGCCTTGCTATAGTGACGCTCAAGCTGCAACGCGCGATAGATTTGCAGGATTTTCCCGGAAAGCGTGCGTGACTTGATGCCATAGCTCATCCGTGCAAGCTGCATGCTGATCGTGGACGCCCCGGCATAGGATTTCCCGGTACGGCAGAAACGCAACGAGGAGCGAAACAGCGCCAAGGGATTAATGCCGGGGTGTTGCCAGAAATGCTGATCTTCATAACAAACTGTCGCTGCCACGAGGTCGGGCGAGATGTCCCCGAGATGCGTGTAGATGCGGTATTTGTCGTCGGGGGTTAAAGTAACGTGAAGTGTGTGACCCTTGGGATCGGTGATTCGTTTGGAAAAGGAGGTATGTGCGAGCGGCGGTGGCGGGGTTGGAAGGAGAAGCCAGCCGGAGAGCGAGATTGCCGTCGTTCCGACAAGGAAGATGATGATCTTACGATATTTCTTGAATGCACCAGGATTGGTGGGGCCGGCTGTCCTCAGCCGGCCAATCACGGTGGAATGCAAAGTCCCGTGTCTGATGAACGAAAGGGCGTACCACAAAGTGGAGAGTACGCGCTTATTCACCCGCGCAACCGTTGCTTTCAACCCGCTCTGGCCGTCTGAGGACAGACGGCCCCACCAGCTTGCGCCGATAACACACTGATCTTCGCCCACTGGGATTTGTTCTTCCTTTGCTTTCCGGACGGCACGGAATGCCATCCTTACCAATCTTTCGAGCATCCCCATGTTACTTGGCCTCCATCACCTGGATTTTGCTGGAAAGGCCCCGGCTGTGAATTCCCGGTTCGTACATTGATTCCGCAAACACCGGCGGCACGACAAATGTGCCCGGGGCCGTTGGTTTGATCTGGTACTCGATGCTTCGGACTCCCAGACGCACCGGCGTGTAGAAAAGCGTGCGGTCCTCGCGCACATCGACGTAATCACAGCCCGCCGATCCCACGCCCGGCTGCAGCGATTCGTTAACAACCTCAAAGCCGCCGGGCAGCAAATCGACGATGGCAACGTTGCTCACATCGGTCTTCAGCGCCCGGATGCGCAGGCGAACCGTCAGCGGCTCTCCGAGTTTCGCCGTGGTGACTACATTTTTCTGTGCATCCAAAAACTCCCGATAGATTTCCAGACCCTCTCGCACGGATACCGCTGGGAGCGCGGCATCGTAGCCCGCTTCCACGACTTGATAGTATGTGCCGATGCCTTTCTGTTGATTCTTCGCCGAAAAGCGAAGTCCCGTCGCGTCCATGGAAAAGAGCGCGCGTTTGAGCAAATCGCCACCATCCATATGCGGGGCAATCTCTCGCTGATCGCGCATAATCTCCACGATCCCCAGGCTGGGCGGATTCGCGGCGAGATGATGGGAATAAGCTTTGAGCGCGGCCACCGCGTAAGCCGCGGAGAGCGTGTTAAATTCGCCCCGCCCGATGGGTTGCACCACCGCCTGGAACTCCGACGGCGTAATCTTCTTCAGCAATTCAGGAAAATGCCGCGCCGCCATCGCTACGTACTGCGAATCCGCGCCAAGCGCGCTATAGAAATCCCACCAAGAACGAGCGTCACCGTGTCCAATCCGATAATCTTTGATCAGCCGCTGGGCTTCGTCGTTTTTCTTTAACAAGGAACAGGCTCCCGCCAAATACACGGCGGCGAGATCGCTATTCCACGTTTTATAGTATCGCCGGTCCAGGGTGTCGCGCAGGTTCAGGATATAGTTTGTCGTGACCACGCCTTCCCGTGTGAGCAGATAAATGGCGTAAGCCACGGTGCGCGCTTCGCGAAGGTCCCCCGGATCACGCACCACCATCTCCTGCAAATGCTTCAGACCACTCTGGAAAACTCCCGCGGGAGGAGCAAATCCCGATGCCTTGGCCTCAATGAGAAAGTGCATCACATAGACGGAAATGAAGTCGATGCCTTCATTCTGATCCGCCGCCCAATAGCCAAAACTGCCGTGATCGTTTTGCCGGCGGCGAAGCATCGCAAAGGTCCGCTCCATCTGCGCAGCGATCTCGCTTCTGCTGAGACCAAAGTCCACTTCATCGGCGAGCATGAGCCGGCAGAAAGCCCCGCTCGTGAGCTGCTCTGAGCAGCCGTTGGGATAGTCCTTCAAATACGCATCGAGGCCGCGCGCCAGCCCCAGCGGCAGCGCGGAGACGGTGGCATCGAGTTTGCGAAAATCGGGATGCAGTTGACGATCCACATTTACTGTGACGCTTTCCCGCGTGAAATTGCCGCCGCGCACGGTCGTCATGAAAGGCACCGCGGGCCGCACGCTCATCGTGGAGCGAATGCGCGTCTCTTCGCCCCTGCCTTTGCCAGCTCGATCAATGGCGGCACGGAAAACTAAACTAGCCGAACCAAACTTTTCTCGCGCGCGAACGGTGAATGTCGCGCTGGTCTCCGTGCTTTCCGGGATGTGTAAAGGAAGCTCCGGTGACTTGATAATCTGGAGATGCTCGGAAGACTCCGCGACCAATCGCACCTTCGCCTCCGTACCGGAACCTTCCACGCCATTGGCCACAGTCACGCTTACCTGAAATTCATCGCCGGGCGCGACTGCGGTAGGCACATTGGGCGTGAGGACAAAAGGACCGCGAATCAGCGCATCCTTTTGCGTGGAGCCGACGGCCTCCGGCGCCATGGCCACGGCCATCACGGTGAGTGTGCCGCTGAAGTAATCCGGCACATCATAGACCACTTCGCGCTCGCGCGGCTCGGCATCGATGATGCCCGACCAATAAACCACCGGCTTTTCCGTGACCCGCTTAAAGGGATTGAGATGCTTGCCCTCACCATCTCCACCAAAAGCCGCGGTACTGCGCAGGATCGAGTATTCCGGCAGGATGAGATCGACGATTTGCGCGGTATTCACCATGAGCGCCTCTTTACGGAAGAAATGGCTCAGCGGATCGGGCAGCTCATATCCCGTTACTTGAAGAATGCCCTGATCCACGGCAAAAACGGCGATGCGCGCGGGCCGATCCGTCTTGTAGCCGATGCGCAGCGGCTCCCCGGGCTTCGCCTTTTCCGTGACGCGCAGTCCCACGTGCAATCGCCGCTTTTCGATATTCGCCTGAAAGGGCACCGCGGCATAGGAAAGCGGGCTCATAAATACCTCACGCGAATCCAGCGCCCGTACAAAACAAACATTTACATAGCCCGTGCCTTCGAATCCTTCCGGCACACGGATGTGCTGCACCGAGCTGTTCTTATCCGCTTTGAACCACGTGTAGGCATAAACCTTATCCCGCTCGATGGTGATGAGCCCGCTCCCCGTGTACGGGGCGACCACGCTAATTTCGATATCTTCGCCCGTTTGATACGCTTTCGCGGAGAGCGTGGCCTGCAATTCGGCGCTCTTTTCCACGGAACGCGACACCGAGCCGCGACCCACGACGTTAAATGAAACCCGGCTCACCCGGGCGCCGCTCTTTTCGTGCAACTCCAGCACGAAATCGCCTGGCACATCCGTAGGCAGCGGATAGCTTAGTCCTTCCGCCGGAATCGCGATCGTTTCCGTGCGGATCAGCTTTTCCTTGAGCACCGACTCATAAGCATAGTCGCCATTTTCTTGCTTCGTGAGCACCGAAATATAGGCGCGTTCGATGAGGCGGCACTCGAGGTTTTCTGCGGTGATTTTCTCCAGTCCGGGATTGAGGGCAATCCATTGGATGGTGTGCGGCGTATCCGTGTGAATATAGGAAAGATCACCGTCCGGCTTGTAACCGATTACATAAGACAGAGAAGAAACCATCGCCGCGCTTCGCGTCGAGACGCTGCGGCCGCCACCCGATTCGAAACCTTCCACATAAAAATTCATTTCATAGGTGGCATTGGAGAATTGATTCAGATCGAGATCGAATGCCGCGGCGCCTTGGTCATCCGTCTGTTTTTCGCCGAGATCGACGCTCTGCCGCTTCACTTCTTCGTCATCTTTGCGATCGCGCAAACGGTCGAAGAAATCGAAATCACGATACCCATCAAAGCTAAAGCTGGCCGGTGAAAGCTGCATGTGCGCCTTGACGCGTCGATCGGCCGCGGGCGTGCCATAGAGATTGCGCAGCGTCACATCGGCGCGCACTTCATCAGGAGTAATCCAGCCGCCTTTGGCATCCTTGGATAGCTTCGCCTCGATCTTCATTCGGTCGGGCAAAAACTCCTTCACCTTGGCCGTGGTTGATCCAAGTAACGTTCCCCGCTTTCCTTGGTGCACGAGATAAAGATTGATGTCGTAGGAACCCGTAGGCGAATCGTAGGAGGTCTGGTAAGAAGCTTCCCCAAAGCCGGCGGGTGGCAAAGCCAGCTTGCGCACGAGCACGCTGTTTCCCTGCGCGTCCAGCACTTCCATTTCCACGGGCATCCCTTCCAGTTTTCCGCGCCAGTTGCGTTGCTTGACGATATAGCCAATGTGAATCTCGTCGCCCGGACGATAAACACCGCGCTCTGTAAAGACGAAGCCATCCAGGTCTGAACCGGAAGCGCTTTCCACCCCGCCGATATCAAACCGCGAAAAATCGAGCCAGCGATCCTCGCGCGAATCATAGGGCATGAATGCCACATCGCTCCCTTTGCGCGCGACAAAAGCCACGGGCGTCTTCTCATGCTCCATTTTGCCCAGGGAAGCAAAGATCACATGGCCATCGGGCCCCGTGCGAGTCGTGGCCAGCGGCACCCCATTCTTAGCCAGGATCTCGACGTCCACGTCTCCAACCGGTACGCCGGTTTTAATTGAAGCGAGGAAGACGTCGTGGCTTTCATCCGCGTTTTCCTTCACAATCAACCCCAGATCGGTCACGAGGATAAAGCGCTTATCCGAGGGCCGATTGTTATCTCCGTCGGAGTCATCGTCACCATCGCCATCGCTATCGTCGGCATCGGCGTCCTTTTGATCGCCGTCATCATTACCGGCCTTTGCCGCCTGATCCTTGTCCTCGTCTTTATCCGCGTGTTTCTTTTTCGGAGGCTGCCACTCTCGCGCTTTCAGGAAAAACAGTCCTTGCATCGGACTTCCGCCATCTACTGCCGGGAGGAGATGCTTGGAGAAATCGAAGGAGGAATAGTTCGCCTTGAATTTGCTTTTAAGATTGATGGTTTGCCGCTCCGTGGAGATGCGGGCGATGTTCTCTTCGTTGAAATGATAGTTAACAAACTCCGGATTCTGAAACTTTCCATCCGTCTGGCTCACCAGATGATTGATTTGATCCGCCGGTACTCGCGCAATCACGTACTCAATCTCCTTCACTCCGCGAGAACGGATGGCTAGTTTACGTTCACCGTTGAGCGCGAGGACCCCGCCTTCTCCCTGGATGGCCACTTCGCGAGGCAATTCCGGCACATCCACGATGGTGGCGTATTCTCTGCCGAGGACGAATTCGCCAAGTGCATGCGTTCCCTTGGCGATGCTCATATAGAGCTGGCCATCCGTCTCGAGGCTCACGCGAAAGGCGTGTTCATCCGAGGCCTCCTTGTCCGACGCGACCACTGTGAAAGGAAGGAGCGTGGCCTTTTTCAGAATGTCCTCGTCCACTTCATCGGAATTTTTCCAATGCTTCTCATCGTCATCATCGTCGTCGTCCTTGGCCTTGACGTTTTTCCGTTTTGGCAAAAGGTAGATATGCGTTGCCTTGCGCAGCTCCTCCGCCTTCACCGCCACACTCGTCGAAACCATGAGGATTTGCTGCGGTTCGCCTTCCTTGTCGCGAACGATCATCCCCTCCACACCTCTGATGTTGAAAAGGCTGAAGAGATCGGGCACGCGCACCTTTTTCTCGATGGGAGCAGCAGTGGGTTCTCCGCCTTGCGTGCTGTGCAATCCCTTTTCCACGGTGATGCGCATGAAATCCTCCGCCTCCGGCAAAGTGAGCGGCGACGAACGCAAGTACACCACACGATGATGATGCCCGTGCGTGATCGTAAATCGCGGCCCCGCGGCCTTGAAGACCTCCGAACCGCCAATCATCTCCAGCGAAACTCGCTTTTCCAGCTCATCCGTATCCACCGCATGAGTAAATTGCAGGGTCGCCGTGACTTGTTTCACCGACGGATTCGTCGGATCGATATAGAACTTGGCATCAGTGAAAGACGCCTCAAAAGCGTGAGTGCAAAATTCGACGTCGTATTTGCTAAGGAGAACGTGATCGGCAAAAAGCGCACGATCGAAGGAAACACGGTACTTCGTGCCGGCGGGCCAATCCTTCTTCGGCACAAAAGTAAGCTGGCGATCACCCATCCATCTCCAGGTTCCTTCCACGGGTGGCTCCAGATGGATGGCGCTGCCGAGCCGGCGTGAATGCACTTCGCTGATCCAGTTCCCTTCTGCGGATGGAGCCGCTGTAGGAGATTTGGGACCGGAACTCCACGAGTTCGAATTGAGCGGATGTTTCCACCACCCGGCATTCGAAGGTTCATCCAAAGCATCGAGCTTGGCCACGGAGGAGCCAAAGACAATATGGAGCGCAGGAAAAGTTTTCTCTTCATCCATCGGCGTAAGCTCTGGCGCATCGGCGCGGACTGAAACAGTGACGGGCTTCGGTTGGTGCTTGTGCCAATTCCACGTCCACCACCCGCCGCCCGAGAGGGCCAGCAACGCGAGCGCGATCCCCGCACTCGCGCGCTGGTGCCCGCAAATCCAGTGGAAAGCCCGCCAGCTCGAGCGCGCAAGCCAGCCAGGCGGTTTCCAGGAAAAATCACCGATGAGCAAAGAAAGAAGGAGACGCAGACGCGTGGGCATGGGGAGGAGTACGGGGAGGGCCGCGCGCTTCTTTCAAAAAAAGAGAGAAGGTGTGAAAACCAGAAATCCGAATGACGAATGACGAAACAAATCCGAAGCCCGAAGCCCGAAAGATCGTGATCCGCACCACGTGTGCACTTCGAACTTCGGATTTCGGGCTTCTGGCTTCCCTACGCTTTCGTCCTTCGTCATTCTGGTTTTCCTCCGCTTTCCTCGTACAACCGCCGCCCTTTTCCCGCACGATGTGAACACGATCGAAAAAATCTGCCTTGTTTCGTTCCAACAACCGTTCAAAGTCCGTCCGCTGCCAACTGGCATAGAAAGGGGGGAAAACCTTAAACAACATGAAATACCTAGCACTCTTCGCGGTCCTCGCGGGCTCGCTGTTGCTGGGCGCTTGCGCCCATAAAGACACAGCGACCACCACTACGACCACTGCGTCCAACGGCTACAAAAAGTAGTCCCGAGGCCCGGCGCAGAGCCGGATTTGAGAGCCAGGCCGGTCTTCCGGCCTGGCTTTTCTTTTATTTCCGCGGCAGAAATTCGAGGGCTTGGATCGAGATCATCATTCAGGCTCGCCGCTTGCTTCGCAATCGCGCTACCCTTTACACCCCTCTATGAGCTCGTTGCGTGCTGTTTCGATCTTGCTGCTGGTCTTCATTGCCAAGCTTTCCGCAGAGTCCGCTCCGGATCGGCCTTGGAATAAAGACGTCATCTACTTCGCTTTCACGGACCGCTTCTTTGACGGCGATCCCGACAATAACGTCCCTGCGGGCAGCGATCCTTCGCTGTACGACAAAACTCAGACGGATCTCAAAAAATATCACGGCGGCGATCTGCGCGGCCTGGAGATCGCGTTGAAAAATGGTTACTTTAAAGCGCTCGGCGTGACTGCCCTGTGGATCAGCCCGCCGGTGCGCAATGTCTGGCGTTCTGGTGTGGATAGCGGCGGTGGCGCCAATACCGGCTACCACGGCTATTGGGCTCAGGATTTTCTGGATATTGATCCGCATCTCACCTCGCGCAAAAGCCTCGACGGATCGCACGAGTATCCGGATACGCGCGATGGCCGGATGCAATACTATAAGGATTTCGTGGCACTTGCGCATTCCCAGGGCGTCAAGGTCATTCAGGACATTGTCTGCCATCACACGGGACCGACTTTTTTCTACGATGCGAATGGGAATGGAAAATTCGACATCGATGATCCGGCGGAATGGATCCAGCCCTTTAAGCGCGAGGGATTTTATAGCAATTCCGTCTGGGCGAATAATCCGCAATGGAACCAGATACAGACCGAGCCGAGCGGTCCGGTGACGATTCTGGCACATGAAGTAAAGACCACCGGAGTCCTCTCGAAATTCGAGGCCTACGGCCGCAAAGGCTTTAATCGCGACAGCCTCGGCAAATCGGATGGTGAAGAGATTCAGGCCGACTTCCTTTCACTGCGCTCCATCTGGTCTGACCCGCAAAGCAAGCTATTCGATCAGCGTGTGGATGAATTTGTGGAGATCTATGCATTCTATGTCACGGAGATCGGCGTGGATGGATTCCGTATCGACACGATTAAACACATGGATCACGCGTTCTGGGACGCATTTACCAAACGCCTGCGGGATCGCGTAGGCCCGAAGCTGGCGCGGCGCCTGTTACTTTTCGGGGAAGTGTACGACGGGAATCCGCACAAGGCGGGAGAATACACCTTCCAGAAAGATGGCGGCCCAACGCCGTGCCTGGATTCCGTACTGAATTTCCCGTTGTGCTTTGCGCTGCGCAGTTACTTGAGACCGAGCATCGGTCCCTTTGGCGATGCGCATCCCATCGAAGCGGCTTTTCATGCGACGGCGGAAGGGACGAATTACAATCCCGCGCCAGGACTGGATGGCCTGAATGCGCAGCAAAAGGCAGTCAATTTTGCCGAGAATCATGACGGCTTGAATCGCTTTCGCGTGCCGCCGATCACGGAACGCCAGAACCTGCTGGCCAATGGATTTTTGCTGACCACCGAGGGCATCCCGTGTCTCTACTACGGCACGGAAGCCGCATTGGAGGATCCCAAAGGCAAGGTGGGGCACGACTCGGAGACAGGCCGGCTGACTTTCATCCCTGCTGGACATCCGGAGCGATTTGCCGCGGTGCAGGAGACGCCCAATTTCAAATCACTGGCGGCGATGATCGCGCTGCGCGAGCAGACGCCGGCGCTGATCGATGGCGGAGAAAGCACCGTCTGGGTGGACAGCTCGTCCAGCGACGTGGACGACGGCGTCTTCGCCTTTGTCCGTTACTTGAAGCATGGAGAGAATCAATACGACACTTCACAAACTGTGGTCGTGGTGGTCAACGGCAGCGGAAAGCCACGAGTCACGGGCGTTCCCGGCCACACCATGAGGATCGTATCTTCCGGTCAGTCCTTGCTCACTGCCGGCGATCGCCTGCAGCGCATGCCCATCGCGGGGATGGATAAGGATACTTCGCCGGGGAAAGCCATGGACCTGCAATGGGTGAACGGAATCCCGCAGGTGGAGTTGGTATTGGAGCCGCAGACGGTGAACGTGTACCGGGTTTTGCCGGGGCGGTAAGCCGTGGCAGGCTCTTTCTACCTAATCTTTATCTTTAACTTGATCTTCGGCTGGAAGCCGAAACGTCAAAGTGGCTGGGCAGTCGTGCAAAATACTATCGCCTCTCGATTTCGCGCTCCCTTGTCCCGGCGTAGCCTCAGCGAAGCCGGACGCGCGAAGATTAAGTTAAAGATAAAGATTAGGTAGAAAGAGGCCTGCCGCTTTTTTCCGCGCCTCCACGTTCCGCCGAGGCGCGGATTTCTCAAAATTCCGCCGTTACTTTAAACCGGACGCTCCGCCGTCTCCGGGCCCACTCCCGAGCGGGCGGCCGCCGCGTTATTCTCCGCATCGCCCGGATGCTTGGCGGCGTCCTCACGCGAAGGCAGCGCTCCGGCATTGGCATTTCCACCACCGAAGAGACGCGAGAAAATACGGCGCGGCGCACTGCGTCCGCCTTCTTCATCGACCAGCTCCGTGTGAGCCTCGGCCTTGGCCGTCTCCCACGCCGGCGCGAAGCCAGGCACCTGGATGAGCATTTTCTTCTCGGCACGCGCGTACACTTCGAGATCGCGCTGGAGCTTGCGGTCCGGCAATTCGTTGAGCGCATTGACCTTGATGCGCAGGCTTTCATTTTCCCGGCGCAGGCTCTCCTGGTCCGTCTTGATTTTTTTCATGGTCTCCGCCTCGATCTCCAGCTTGTCGCTGAGATGGCGGCGGAAGCGGCTCAACTCTGCTTTCAGGCGCAGGTAGTTGTAAGCCATGATGATGAAGAAGATCAGACCAAGGTACAGCCCGATGGCAAAAGGTCCGGCTGGGTTCAGAATAGAATTGGGTTCGTTCACGATGTAGTTGGGTTGTTCTATGCGAGAATCTTCTCCGAGCAATCCGGAATTTCACCACCTTCGTAGCGGACAACTTCATTTTTTTCGTCGAGGACGACGACACGCGGCTTGTGCCCCACCGCTTCCTGCGGCGCAAACGAGGCAAAATTCATAATCGTAACGCGGTCACCGATCTTGCCGAGAAACGCTGTCGCTCCATTGAGCTGAATCTGCTTTTCCCCTCTCGGCCCGTAGATGACGTAGGTCTCGAAGCGCTCGCCGTTGCCCATATTGGACACGAGAATTTTCTCGTACGGCAGCAGGCCGACCCGTTCAGCCAGATCGGCGGAAATGGTCATGCTCCCCTCATAATGCAAGCTCGCACCGGTCACGGTCGCGCGATGGATTTTCGACTTAAGAAGCGTCAATTGCATGTGGAAACGGCACAATGCGGAAGAACCGGGCAAAATGCAAGGGGCAGGCGGCGCGTGGCGGCCCTCGCGGGGAAGGCGCGACAGAGACGGAGCGGTAACATTCAGGTGACGACGGTAAAACCCAACCAGACCAGAAGGCTTAGGTCTGGAAAACGGGCCGCACCGCTTGCAGTCAAGCGGATGGTGGGACCTATGGGACATGGGACTTATTGCAAACCAGTGACCGTGAAAGACGCACTGAGCGGGATTAAGAACAGGTGATCGCCTTCATGTTTTCGCGAGACGCGCGTCAGCCACAAGCGTCTCCTGCATAAGTCCCATCCGTCCTATAGCTCCATTCACCTTCTCGATTTCCCTACCGCCCGTTTATGACGCGATCCGCTCGTATTCCGCCTTCGTCTCGGGGATGGGACCCGCAGGCGTGAGGTCGATCACTCTTTGCTCGGGCTTCAATTGCGCGAGCGCTCCGGCAAATTCGGCGTTCTGGTTTCCGATCAGGATCACTTCGCCATGTGCAACAATTTCATCGAGCGAATCGACCATGAGGCGGGAAATGTGCGGGATGTGCTGCTCGATGTAGCGACGGTTGGCGCCAACCAGGCGCGCCAGGGACACATAGCTGTCGTACAGTTTCAGGTCACACCCTTTGCCAAGTAACATCTCGATCAGCGTGATGACCGGTGATTCGCGCAGATCGTCGGTTCCGCCTTTGAAGGCAAAACCCATCACGCCAATGCGGCGGCAGCCGGAATCGAGCACGCGGCGCACGGCATTGCGGATTTGCGTTTCGTTGCTGTTCGTAATCGCGGCGAGCATCGGGATGCTCACGTCGCGCGCCAGGGCCAGCCGCGTGATGGCCCGCAGATCTTTGGGCAAACACGATCCGCCAAAGGCAAACCCCGGACGGAAATAAACCGGTGAAAGGTTAAGTTTGCGATCCTGGCAAAAGATATCCATGACCTCACGGCCATCCACGCCGAGATCTTTGCAAAGTGCGCCAATCTCGTTGCCAAAGGTTACTTTTAGCGCGTGAAAGACATTGTCGGTATATTTCACCATCTCCGCCGTGCGGATGGAGGTCTTGATGAGCGGCGCTTCCAGCTTGGAATAGAGCGACGCGACCATGTCCGCATCGCGCTCGGAATGTGCACCGATGACCGTTTTGGGTGGATGATCAAAGTCGTGAATGGCTGTGCCTTCGCGTAAAAATTCAGGATTGATGGCGACGTCGAAATCCACGCCGAGCTTTTTGCCGGAGGCGCGCTCGAGCGCGGGAGCGATGGTCCCTTCTACCGAGCCAGGCAGCATCGTGGAACGCGCAACGACCAAATGATAGCCGGCCTTTTCTTTCAAAATGCTGCCGATCTGTTCGCTGGCGCGCTGCACATAGGCGAGGTCCAAATCGCCTGCGGGCCGGGACGGCGTGCCGACGCAGATCATGGAGATTTGCGAAGCCAGCACCCCCTCCCGCGGATCGGTCGTCGCGCGGATCGCTCCTTTTTTTACTCCGGCGGTGATGAGTTCCTCAAGGTCCTTTTCGATGATCGGCGATTTGCCGGAATTGATCAGATCGACCTTGCCCTGGTCGGTATCTACACCGATCACGCGATGGCCATCGCGCGCAAAACAGGCGGTAATGACTGCGCCTACATAGCCAAGTCCAAAAATGCTAATATCCATTTAGGAAGGGGTGGTGATCGCTTCGCAATATTCGGAAAAAACGCCCGCCACGGAGCGCCAGGAAAAATGATCGCGGACCAGCGTTTGCCCACTGTGTCCGATGCCTTCGCGCCGCTCTTTTTGGGAGAGCAGTTCAATGGTCATGCGGGCAAAAGCTTCGGGATCATCGGCGAGGACGATATTTTCCCCATCGCGAATGCACAAGCCTTCTGCGCCGATGGTGGTGGAGATCACGGGCACGCCCGCGGCCATTCCTTCGTAAATCTTGATGCGGGTACCGCCCCCCACGCGCAGGGGTACGATCATCAGCTCGGCTTCGGCGAGATACGGGCGCACGTCCTCTACCGTGCCGGTGACGCGGATGGCTGGATCCGAAGCAGCAAGCGCCTGGATGGCCGGCGTGGGTTTCCGCCCCACGATGGTCCAACTCACGCCCGGGACCTTTTCCTTGATGCGCGGCCAAATCTTTTCCGCAAACCAAAGCGCACCGTCGATGTTTGGCATCCAATCCATGGAACCGAGGAACATGAGCGAGGCCGGCTTTTTCGTACCACTCGCGGCCGCGAAATAGTCCGTATCCACGCCGGTGGGAACGCTGCCGAGGACATTGGAAAGGCCGAGCCTTTCGCGCAGCAATTGCGCGTCTGCATCCGAAACGGTCACTACTCCCCGGCATTGCCCGCAGGCCTCGCGCTCAAAGCGGAGCATGCGCTGCCACTGGCCTTTCAAGTAACATCTCGCCGGACCTTTGGCATTTTCATGCATCCGCCGCCAGATGAGCGACTCGACGTTGTGCTGAAAGAGAAGCGTGGGAGTGCGCGGAATGCGATTTCCGGCAAAGAGATTCACCGCGGGTGTAAGAAAATCGCACACGATGAGATCGTGCTTGCCGGCATCCTCGCTCTGGATGGCTTGAGCCATGCCTTCGGAGCGATATTTAGTAATCACGTAGGGAAGACGGGAAAATGCGAGATTAGTGGCGAGTTCAGTGAAGAAGGCGGGAGAACGCTTGGGAGTTTCACGCCAGGGAATCCAGATTTGCTTTTGCGAATATTCACCAGCTTTCTCTTGCGCTTCCGCAGGCACATCCTTCGGGCACAAAGACAGGTAAGTAACATCGTGCGTGCGGGAGAGCTCCCGCAGCATATGATATGTGCGCAGTTTTCCGCCGGTATCCAACGGATGCAGCGGGCCCGTCTTAAGCCAGAGAATGCGAAGGCTTCGGCTCATCCTAAACAGACCGAAAAAGTCTTTCTCGCTTTATCCTCCATTCTGAGACACCGCCTCGTTGAGCAATTTATAGTAACGATCAGCCGTGTTCTGCCAGGAAAAGGCCCGGCCATGCGCGCAGATCGCTTCGCGATCCAAAGAAGTCGCGAGCACCTCCGCCAGAGCGTGGGTGAATGCATCCACATCGCCCGCCGGAACTAGTCTTCCGAGATGCTCGCCAATGTGCACTTCCGGAATGCCGCCGACGCGGCTGGCAACTACCGGGAGTCCGATGGCAAAGGCTTCCAATATAACGTTCGGCACGCCTTCATTTTTGCTCGGCATGCAGAGGATATCCGCCGCTTGCATGTAGCGTGCTACGGCTCGGGCATCCTGCCTTCCGGCCAGTTGCACTTGTGATGCAAATCCGCCCGCGGCAGCCGTTTCCTGAATGGCCTGCTCCAGAGGCCCCGCGCCGACCATCACGAGACGCGCTTTGGCAAAACGCGCGTCACGACACAACTGCGCGTGCGCCTTTACGAGGAGCGTCGGGTCCTTGATCGGCAGCAAATTGCCCACCGAAAGAAGGATCGGCACGTCTTCGGGCAAGCCCAATTCCCGCCGCACCGCCGCGCGATCCGTCGGCTGGAAGCACGCAAAATCGACTCCGTTATAGACCGGATGGAGTTTTTCCTTCGCCACTCCCGCCTCTTCAAGTAACCGTGCCAGCTCCGCGCTCCGCGTGACGATTGCCGAAACGGACGGCATTGACTTCACGATAATCCGCCGGCGCGCGGGGATGCGCAGGTACTGATGCACATCCGACCCTTGCGCGATGGCCACCAGCGGAAAGCCGATCTTTCGCGCCAGCATGGCCAGCGCGCAGCAATCGGGATAAATCCAGGAGCCGAGCACCACGTCGAAATCAAACTCCCGCTTCAACCGCAGGAGCGGCTCGCGAATGGCCCGCGCGGCGAACCAGTGATTAAAACGGCTCCCGATTTTGGGTAGATACGCCACCGGCGCGTAGCGCGGCTCAAAGGCGCGATCCTGCGGCCGCGGTGTGCGCACGCCGATGGCAAAGGGAAGCGTGGGCCGCAGAGCGAGCACGCGGATTTCGCAGCGATCCGAGAGCTGATGCAGCAGCGTGGCGTTGTCCAGCCCTCGATTGGGCTCGCGTTCGTCCGGGAAAAGGTTCGAGACGAAAAGCAGTTTCACGCGGGCAGAGCGGAATCCACGCCAATGCGGCGGTAGCGATAGTCACGAAATTGTCCGGGGTCACCGGAATGCCCGGCTTCCGCGGCGTGGAGGATGTTCACCATTTCGCGAGCGCTCACATAGTGAAAACGCACGGTGGCATCGTCCTGCACAATCTTGCCCAGCAGCCGATGAAAAGCGCGCATCGGTTCGCCAAGTAACATCCGCGAGTTTTCCGGCTTCGCGCCGTGCGTGTGCAGCTTGATGAATAGCCAGTTGGGCCGTCCCTCCACCGTGATGCCACAATTCATCCACAGGGCCAGCCGCTCACGGGTGGGCGGATTTGCGCCGGTGAGATCGCTATTTTCGATGCGCGGTAATACACCCCACTTGCGCCATTGCCAGTTCAACCCGAGCGGCCCCTGCACGATGAGCAATTCCTGATCGCTCTGCGGCCGCGGTTCGCGCGTCGAATAAACGCGCCGGCCTGTGTCGTGCGATTTCGGCTCATTGGTGCCTTTCGCGTAGTACAGGCTGTTGATCGTCGCCGTCTGCGTGCGGCTCGGGGCGGAAGGCAACGTGAAATCCGCATAGCATCCCGTCTGCCGCAGCACGGCGAGTTCATTGTGTACACCGCAGTTGCGGCCTTCGGGATGCGAATTATCGAGCGCCCAGTTCCCGTGGATGAACCCGTAGCGAATCGCGCCTTCTTCATCGCGAGAAAGGAGGCCAAGCCCGGCGAGCGTGGTTTTTGCCTGGACAAGCACAGCACGCATATTGTCTGCATTGTCGCGGTCGTGATGGAGGTGAATCTCCGTTTCGGAGCCGGTCTCGTGGCACATCTCCGCAATGCTGCCAACGACATCGGCATCGTACTTTTCCACCGGATAGAAAAAGGTGTGGCGCGGAGGCTTCCCATCCGCATCCTGGAATTCCCCGGCTAGCTTGCCGAATTCGCGACGCCACAGCGCCACCCGCTCCATCGCCTCCGCCTTTGCGGCATCGTGAAAGGGCTCAAAGTGGTCGCATACCGCCAGCATCACGTGCCGCATCCCGAGCACCGGCGCGGGCGGAGGCCGGTTCAACCACGATGGCAGCCAGAGATCGAGGGCCTTCAGCATCGGAGCGTCCTCGCACTTTCCCCGTCGGGAAATTCCTCCGCCTTTAGCAAAAGCAACTGAATCGAAGCCACAAAGCTTAGAAGAGCGAGTAGATAAAGGGCGCCGTGGAAGGATTCGCCCCCAGGACCACGATCAGCCCGAGGATGAGCAGCACCAGGATCAGCGGGATCATCCAGTACTTCTTATTGTGCTTCAGCATCAGCGCGATTTCCTGCCCGAGAGAAAGCTCTTTGGCTTCACTCGCTTCGCGGAACGATTTTGCGGACGCACCCTCCGGGGCGGCGGAACGGGAGTCGGTGGGATTTTCGGATGAATTCATCGGCTAAAACTAAGCGGCTAAAACTGGCGGAAGTAGCGCTCCGGATCAACGCCCTTTTGCGCATCTCGCCAGTAGCTCGCCGTCGCGGCGTCCGCCTTGCGCGCCATCGGGTCGCGCCCCAGGAGGCGCTTGGCCAGGCCGAGGGGAGTGACCGCGATGGCGAAAAAGGCGGCGACGATCACGTTGCTGGCGATAATCCCGATGCAGCAGGCGGCGAAATACCAGATGAGATAAAAGGGCTTCGCGATCTGCGGAATGAGCCAAAGGACAATGCCAACAGCGCAACCGACGACTCCCAACCACAGAAACCCCGGCTTCCAAATCCCGGTGCGCCAATGCGCCATGATCGCCATGATCGTCGCCAAAATGGGAAACCCAAAGACGAGGCTGCGCGCGAATTTTTGCAGGTCGCTGCGCTCGGGTTTCCAATTGATGTCTTTGAAGGGGTTGATCATGCGCTCAGTCGAGGCCGGACTTGGGACGGCTCAGTCGAGTTTAAAGCTGTCCACATATTTCTGCTTCTCCTCTTTGTCGAGTTGAGGCTGCTGATCCTTGAACAGGATGCAGTTTTCCAAAACGAGCACGTCCATCTCGCAACCCATGAAGCAACGATAGGCATCCTGCGGAGTGCAAACGATCGGCTCGCCGCGGATATTGAAACTGGTATTGATGATCACCCCGCTGCCCGTCTGCCGCTTGAACTCGCGAATGAGGCGGTAGTAACGGCCATTGCGCGCTTCGCTCACAGTCTGAATGCGTGCCGACATATCGACGTGGGTGATGGCCGGGAGATCGGAGCGCTTCACATTTACGCGCTTGCGCAAATCGGGATCGCGCATGGTGGTTCTCTGCTCTTCAGTAAGCGGAGATAGACGATCTTTGGCCACGGGGGCGACAAGTAACATGTAGGGCGATGGCCGGTCCAACTCGAAGAGCGCGGCGTTGTCTTCCTCCAACGCGCTCGGGGCAAAGGGCCTGAACGATTCGCGATACTTGATCCGCAAGTTCATCTGCGACTGCATCTGCTCATTGCGCGCATCGCCAATAATCGAGCGCGCGCCGAGAGCGCGAGGGCCAAATTCCATGCGATCCTGAAACCAACCTACGACCTTGCCCTCAACCATCGCCGCCACCGTGCGGCGGAGCAGTTCGCTTTCCTCAGCGATGTATTCGTAGCGAACTTGGCGCGCATCGAGAAAGGCGCGGATTTCCTCATTGGAAAAGCGCGGGCCGAGCAGCGCGCCTTTCAGCGAATCGCCCGGCAATACCTTCCGTTTTTCGCCTAGCAATTGATACTGGCAGAAAAGCGCCGCGCCGAGCGCGCCCCCGGCATCACCCGCCGCTGAGGGAATCCAGATATCCTCAAAAATCTTCTCGCGCAGGAGGATGCCATTGGCCACGCAGTTCAGCGCCACGCCACCGGCGAGACATAGATACTTCGCTCCCGTGAGTTCGCGGGCATAGCGCGCCATGCGCAGCACAATCTCTTCCGTTACTTTTTGAATCGATGCCGCCAGGTCCATCTCTCGCTGGGTGATATTTGATTCCGGATCACGCGCCTGTCCGTCAAAGAGCTTTTCGAATTCACCACCCGTCATGGTCAACCCTTGCGGATACGTAAAGTAACGCATATCCAGCCGCAACGAACCATCCGGCTTCAAATCAAGCAACCGCTCGCGAATCACATCGGCATAGCGCGGTTCGCCGTAGGGCGCCAGGCCCATCAGCTTGTACTCGCCGCTGTTCACCTTAAAACCGCAGAAATAGGTGAAGGCCGAGTAAAGTAACCCGAGCGAATGGGGAAATTCCAGGGTCTTGAGCAGCTCGATCTTATTCCCCCGCCCCATCCCGATGCTCGCCGTGTCCCATTCACCCACACCGTCCAAAGTCAGGATGGCTGCCTCCTCAAACGGCGACGGATAGAATGCGCTCGCGGCGTGCGATTCATGGTGCCAGGTGAAGGCAATGCGTCGGCGAAACTTTCCGCCCAGCGATTTCCGCATCTCGCGCGGCAGATGGAGCTTGGTCTTCAGCCACAAGGGCATCGCCATCATGAAAGAGCGCAGCCCAGCCGGAGCGTACGAGAGATAGGTCTCGATGAGCCGGTCAAATTTCAGCAACGGCTTTTCATAGAAGACCACGTAGTCGATGGCTTCCGGGCCGATCCCGGCCTCCTTGAGGCAATACTCCACCGCTTTTGAGGGAAATTCGTGGTCGTGCTTGATCCGAGTAAAACGCTCCTCCTGCGCCGCAGCCACGATTTCCCCGTCCGCAACGAGCGCCGCGGCACTGTCGTGGTAGTAGGCGGAGATTCCGAGGATGCGGGTGGACATGAGAGAACGGGAAAACGCGGATGTTCCCGGTATCGCGAGTTGACGGGAAGTTCAAATGCCAAAATAGGAATGGGCCGCGCACATCCCTTGCGTGCTGTTTTCGGCGGTGGCGCCAATGGCCCGGGCGCTCCCCGGGCGAATGGGTCGTCAGTCTCTCGGCGTATCGCTGCGCAACGACGCGGGGACGAAATATCAGGTATGAAACAAGAGAGAAGACGAGTAGCGCTGTATGCTCCGTTGGCTGGTTCGCCATCCGTCATGAAACATTTTTCTCCCTCTCTCATTTCCATTTTTGCCGTCGCACTTTTTCTGGGCGCATGCGCGCAGCGGCGAACTGTCCCCTTTGAGGAGGCCGCATTTGTACCTTACGCCGGATCGGGTTCGGGAACGGTTGTGGGAACCGCGTTTCTTCGAATCTCGAAAGACAACACGATTACCGCGGGGGAAAGCAAATCCGTCGTCAAACTGATGCCGGCCAACGCTTACACCGACGAGATTGTGACCAAACATTATCAGACCAACTTAAAGATCGAACCGGCCGATCCTCGGTTCCGAAAATACGTGCGCAGAGCAACCCCCGATGATGCAGGCCGCTTTGCGTTTCACCACGTACCGCCGGGCGTTTACTATGTGAGCTGCGATCTCGTTTGGAGTACTCCCTCGACGTACACCGACAGCAACGGAGCCATCCTTGCCTCCACCGACACCATGACTCATTGGATTTATAAAAGGATTTCGGTCGGAAATGGGCGGACCGTGCAGGTCGAGGACTGGGACAATGGCTTCAGCCCTTGAAGGGACTGCCAAGGGGGATCAGACCTACACCTCGCGGGGAGCGCGTGCACTCCCCAGATTTCATCGCTGGACAATCCCGCGCGGCCCTTTCACTTTTTCGGCCCCTCTCGCAATGTCGCGCCGCACCGTCCTGAAATTCGCCATTCCGCTGGTCACCCTGCTCCTCTGCCTGGGCTGCTTTGAATTGGTCGCGCGCGCCCTCTTTGGCCGGCACACCATGCACCTCGGCATCGAGATGTGGAAATACGCCAAGGACGTGAAAATCCGGCACGCCAATCCGGAGATCGGCCATCGGCACCGGCCCAATGCCCACGAGTTTCTTATGGGCGTGGATGTCCAAACGAACTCCTTCGGACTCCGCGATCCCGAGCGCACTTTGGAAAAACCGGCGAACACGACCCGCATCATGTCGCTGGGTGATTCCATCACTTTTGGCTGGGGCTGCCCCGCCAACGAGACCTTTAGCGCACGGCTGGAAAAATCGCTGAATGAGCATCCGCTCACGCCCGGACGAAAATACGAGGTGATCAATACGGGGGTAGGCAACTCCAACACCGCCATGGAAGTGACGTGGTTCAAGGAAGAGGGGTATCGCTTTCAGCCGGATTGCGTGCTTGTGGGATGGTTCATCAACGATGCCGAGCCCACTCCCGTGCCGAGCAGCAACTGGCTGGCCTATCATTCCTACGCGTATATCTGGCTGGATTCGGCCTTTGACACGATGCTGCGGCGCTCCAGTGCGCGGAAAAATTACCAGGAATACTATCGTGGCCTCTATCGCGATGATCAGCCCGGATGGCCGAAATGCCAGCGCGCTTTCGCGGAACTCGCAACCTTTTGCGCGGAACGGAAAATCCCCGTGCACATCCTGCTGATCCCGGAACTGCACACGCTCGGCGCTCACTATGAATTTGTGGATGTCCACGATAAAGTGCGCGCGGTCTGTGCAACGAATCATCTACCCACCCTTGAACTCGCTGACGCTTTTCCCACCGACGGAAATCCTCGCGATTACTGGGCTGCTCCTGGTGATGATCACCCCAACGGCAAAGGCCACGGGCTAATGGCCGAAAAAATCGACCGCGTCCTGCGCGAGGAGCATTGGGTGCAATGAAAAAGCGCACCCTCGCCGGATTGATCGTGATATGCGGAGCGATTGCGATCGCGCTGGCGATTGCGGAGATCGGCCTTCGCCTCAGGATGCACCGCGATGAGGATGGCAATTGCATGTTTCACTCCACGCGCCTGCGGCCTTTTCATCCGGCGGTGAAGCGCGCGGAAAAAATCATCGCGCGGTATCAAGCATCGACGAATTCCGATTTAATCTATGATGCGGAGCTCGGATGGACGCTCCGGCCTTTGGTGGACAATCATAACAAGGCTGGGTTTGTGACTACGAGCCCGGAGGTATCCGTGGAAAAAAGCAGTGATCGCTTGCGGATTGCGCTCTTCGGCGGCTCATACACCATGGGCGTTTTCGACAAGGGTTGGTGGCGCGTGCTCGAGGAAAGCCTGAATAGCGCGGGCATCAAAGCGGAGGTGCTCAATTTCGGCGTATCGGGTTTTGGAATGGATCAGGCCTATCTCCGGTGGAAACGCGACGGCGTACCCTATCATGCGGATCTCGTGATCTTCGGTTTTGTCGGCGGCAACTGCCTCGATAACGAAAACATGATGCACATGGTGAAGGACCCGGAGACATCGATTCCTTTCACTAAACCGAAATTCATTCTCGATGGTGCAGGTGGTGTGAAACTAGTCAATTCCCCCACCCCATCACCGGAGCAGATTCCTGAGATCATGCGCCACCTGGATAGCTGGCCACCGATCCAGCACGAATATTTCTACGCGCCTGATGATTTCAAAATGAAGCCGTGGCGGCTGAGCAAGCTGGCGGCTTTTATCGAGGGCAAGATGGTTAATCCGCGCAGCGAAGGAGCGCTGTGGGATTTCTATGCGCTTCAAAAGGAGCCGGCGCAGGTAGCCCTCGGCATTACCAAGCAATTTGCCAATGAAGTAACCGCGAGCGGCAGCTTGTTTTGGATCGCGCATCTGCCGCATCACACTGATCTGGAGCAACTGCAGGCGCACGGAAAATTCCAATTTCAGGATCTGCTGGATGCCGTCGATAAGATCGCGCCCACCATCCATACGGAGCACGCGTTGCTTGAAGCCTGCGGCAATCGCCCGATCGAAGCATCGTATGTGGAAGGTCATTACAAGCCGGAGTTACATGCGGCGGTCGGCCACGAAATTGCCGCGTATATTCAGAAGAATCTGCCGGGAAGGCTCAGGCCGGAAAGCGGCCCTAAATGACGTTTGATCAACGTGGAGAATCAATCTACACTTCCCTAATGAAATATCGCATCACTCTCGTCCAATCCGAAGAAGGCTGGGCCGTGTGGTGCGATGATTTACCGGGCTGCTGTTCGCAAGGTACCACGCGCGAGGAGGCCATCGAAAATATCCAGTCGGCCATCGAAGAGTATTTGGAGGCACAGCCGGAAATTGAGGCGCGTTTTGGCACGCGTATTTATCATGAGGAAATTACGGTCTCGCGTGAAGCTGCTACGGCCTGACGGAGATGCCAAAGATTCCGGGTTTGGAGCAGCGAGACGCCGTTCGGGCTTTGGAAAAAGCTGGCTTTGTCATTATCCGCCAGGGAAAACACATCACGATGAGTGACGGCACTCGGACTGTGCAAATCCCTCTCCATAGTACCATCAATGCGTACACGATGGGCAAGATAGCTAAGGATGCAGGCTATACGCCGACGAATTCAGAGCCTTGCTCTAATTTCACCTCATCCTCCCTTCCATGAGCCTCCTCAAAAAACTCTCCGAACCCTATATCTGGGAGCGCCTATTCTACGAGCGATTCACGGAACCGTTGCACTTGAATCTGATGTCGCTGGGAGTAATGGCCTTCGGTTCATTTCGCCGGAAGGTGAAGTGGGATCTCGTGGTGCGGCAGCACAATGCCTATTCGATTCTCAAGGCTGCCGACGCGGCCAAAGGGCTCGGATTGAAGACGGTGTCGCTCATCGAGTTCGGCGTCGCCACGGGTTCCGGGCTGATGAATATGGCCGAGATCGCGCGTCAAGTAACAGAGACAACGGGCGTGGAAATCAAGATTTACGGCTTCGATACCGGCAAGGGAATGCCGCCGGCTCGCGATTATCGCGATCATCCGGATATGTACGCCCAGGGCGATTTCGCCATGGATGTCGAGCGCCTCCGCGCGAAGCTGCCTTCCAATGTCTATCTGCAACTTGGCGAGATCAACGAAACCGTCGATGCCTTCCTCCAAAAACTGCCCGCGACTGAGCCCATCGGCTATGTAGTCATCGACGTCGATTACTATTACTCGGCCGTCGATGCCTTGCGCATTTTCTCCGGGCGCCCCGAACAATATCTCCCGCTCACGCTCACCTATCTCGACGACATCTGGTGCGAGCGTCACAACAGCGCCTGCGGCGAACGCCTCGCTGTCGCGGAATGGAACTCAGCCCATCCTCTGCGCTTGATCGAGCGTCATCCCTTCCTTGAGCAAGGCCGCATCTTCCGCCGCGCCCGCTGGCTCGGACAAGTGTTTTACTGCCACGTCCTCGATCATCCGGAACGATCCACGGTGCAGAAAGCGGGAGAGAAGCGGGTCTTGGAGAATGTCTATCTAAAGTAAGGGGAAACCAGAAGGACGCGCCCCCCGGGAACGCCAATCTCCCGATTGGCGAGTTTCTGAAATCAGCGGTATGCAGAGCACTCCAAAATGCGGCAACCGTTCCGAAATACTCCCGCCATGCACCAACTCGCCAATCGGGAGATTGGCGTTCCCGGGGGCCACTCCTTCTGGTTTCGGGCTTCTACAGGTGAATCGGCCCGTCGCCGTCCGCCCGCGTGAAATGAATTCGCGGCATCGCTGTCTCCAGAGCCCCCACCGTCTCCACTAGCCTTGGCGACCACGCGACGATGAAATTAGAGGGTCCCTTCCAGAAGCCATTGTTGCGTAGCGCGCTTACCCACGCCTCGTGCGTTTGATTGGTCACCACCAGATCGCTCCCCAACCTTTGCAAGTGACGGACAGCCAGGGCAACAACACTCCCTTCCTCCCCAGGCAATGCCAGGCAATCCACCAACGAACCCAGGCGCATGTCGCCAAAATATTTGTCGCCCTGCATCTGCGTGCACCGCATCACCGCCCAGCCGATCACCTGATCACCGCGAAGGCACCGTATAACGAGGTTTTTCTCGTTTCCGTCGCCGAAGAGGATGTTTTGGTTTTCCCGATCACGAATAGCCGAGCACAAGTAACTGCCCCTGGCTTTCCCCCAGATTTCATCCGCCCAGGACCCAAATTCCGTCACGGGCTCAGCAGTAAAATTCCTCCCGAGCCGGGCTCGCGTGCGAAACCTCTGGATCGCATGAACACCAAGCGCTCCCAGGCCCGAAAACGCTGCGAGATCTGCCGCCAGTGCGATTT